>Ga0210384_10000473_pt1 | contig 61543 bp, 11 predicted proteins | sample IncBWH2MmetaG_FD_160574 | JGI IMG/M metagenome (GOLD analysis project Ga0210384, IMG submission 160574) | Forest soil microbial communities from Barre Woods Harvard Forest LTER site, Petersham, Massachusetts, United States - Inc-BW-H-2-M | ecosystem: Environmental > Terrestrial > Soil >...
CCTGGTCCACGGTTTCGGCGTCTGGGGATACGCCGGGCTGCTGGCATGCGCGCGGCTGCGCGACGCGGCCCCGGAGTGCGAGGCGATCCCGATCGTCAGCTCCTACACGACCTATGCCGCCGAGTCGCGCGCCATCCTGCGCAGCCTCGCCGGCTATGGCTGGCGCACGCGGCTGCGCTGCCGGGCCGACTACCTGTGGATTCGCCTGGCCGTCGAGCGGTGGGAGCGGCGCGCCTACTGCGAGTCCCGGCGCGTGCTGATCAACTACGAGTCGGTGCGGCGCCTCGTCACGGCGAGGTACGGCGCCGCCGCCTGCTGCGTGAAGCTCACCTGTGCCGCCGAAGCAGCCTTCCTGCGCGAGCCTGCGGCGGCCCGCGCCGCCGGTGCGGCCGGTCCCGCCACCGCTGCCGCCGCGCTCGCGCGCGTGCCGCTCATCGTCGCGGTCGGCCGCCACGAGCCGCGCAAAGGAGGCGACGTGCTGCTCGCCGCTCTTGCGGCGCTGCGCCAGGCGGGCGTGCCCTATCGCGCCTCCCTGGTCGGCGGCGGCAGGCAGCTCGCGGAAGAGCGCGCCATGGTCCGGAAGCTGGGCCTTGGCACCCAGGTCGAGCTGCCGGGCGAGGTGCCCGATCCGTACCCTTACCTCGAGCGGGCAGATGTCTTCGTGCTGCCGTCCCGCTCCGAGCAGAGCGGCTCGCTGGCGTTGCTCGAGGCGCTTCAGGCAGGCTGCGCCGTGGTCGCGTCGCGCGTCGACGGCATCCCCGAGGACGTGGCCGACGGCGGCAGCGCCCTGCTGGTCGAGCCCGGCGATGCCGGTGCGCTGGCGGGCGCCCTGGCGCGCCTGCTTGGCGATCCGGACCTGCGCCGCCGGCTCGCCGCCGGCGCCCGCCGCCGCTTCGAGGAGCGCTTCTCGGCGAGCGCCTTCGCCGCGGCGCTGGGCAAGGTCTACGCCGATCTGGGGGTGGTGCCGAATCCGGAGGCGGAGACCGAGGCGATAGGTGCCGCGGCGCAGGATGGCAGTTCGCCGCGGGCATCGCAGCCCGGCCCGGCACGAGCTCCACGATGAGCCGGCCCCCGGCCGCGCGCCCGCACGCCGACCGGCGCACGGCGGTCTTGCTCGTGCTGGCCGCGCTGGTCGTCTACAACCTCAACTTCCGCGTCATCCAGGACGGCGACACGGTGCCGGCGCGCCTGCTGCCTTTTTCCCTGTGGCGGTCGGGGAGCGTCAACCTGGATTCGGTGGCCGGGCTCGCCGCCACGGTGCCGCCCGGCAAGCCGTACCACGAGGCGTACTGGCTCCACCGCTCGCCGGCGGGCCACCTCTACGGGACCTACCCGATCGTCACGCCGGTCCTCGTTGCGCCGCTCTATGCCCCGGCGGCGGCTTACCTGGCCTGGCGGGGCTGGGAGCCGTGGCGCCTGCAGAACACCTCGCTGCGCATGGAGAAGCTCGCGGCGTCGCTGCTGGCGGCGCTGTCGGTCGGCCTGTTCTACCTCCTGGCGAGACGGGCGGCCGGGCCGCCCCGGGCCCTCCTGGCGGCAGTGGCCTACGGCTTCGCGACGGGGACCTGGGTGATCTCGGGCCAGGCCCTCTGGCTGCACGGGATGGGAGAGCTGCTGGCCGTCTGCGCCCTCCTCGCCGCGACGGGCCGCGGGTCCACCGTAAGCCTCGTCGCCGCCGGTCTGGCGTGCGGCCTCCTGGCGGCGAACCGTCCTCCCGACGCGGCGCTGGCGGCCGGAGTCCTCGTCTACCTCCTGATCCGCCATCGCGTGCGGGCGCTCTGGGCCGTGGCCGCGGCGGCAGCGGCGGCGGCGCCCTTCGTCCTCTACGACCTCGCGGCGTTCGGACACTGGGCCGGCGGCTATGCCTGGGCCGTCAGCGGTTCGCACCCCTACCTCTCGCATCCCCTCCTGCCGGGACTGGCCGGACTGCTGCTCAGCCCAGGGAAGGGCCTCCTGATCTTTTCTCCCTTCTTGTGGTTCCTCGCCGGCCGGGCCGTGCCTCAGCGACCGACGGCCGGCGAAGGGCCGGAGGCGGGTCCGGCCGCGGTTCACGAGCCGCCGCCGGCTGGCTCGGCGCCTCCGCCTCCCTCGGCCCGGCCGGATCGCTCGGTGCCGCCGGCTGGCTCGGCGCCGCCGGATCGGCTCCTGGAGCTGGCCGTCGTGGCCGCCGTCCTGGCCCAGCTCTACGTCTATGCCCGCGCCGACTTCCGGGCGGGCGCCTGCTACGGGCCGCGCTATCTGACGGATCTCCTCCCGGTCCTGGTCTGGCTGCTAGTCCCGGTCGTCGCCAGGCTGCGCGGATGGGGCCTGCGCACATTCGTCGCGGCGGTCGCGGCCGGCATCGCCATCCAGGCGGTCGGCGCCTTCTGTTATCCGCGCGGCAAGACCGACGCCCTGTTCTACCCGCCGGGGCTCGACCGCATGGTCATCGCGCCCGCCGTCTGGTCGCCCCGCAACGCCCCTTTCCTGGTCGAAGCCCGAGCCGGCCTCGCGCCGCCCGAGCTGCTGCCGCACCGCACGGGCACTTCGCCTTCCCCTGACCAGTAGCACACCTCCTCGCCATCGCCCGCGATCGCCGAGGCGCCGGATGCCTCCGGCCGGCGCTCCTGTCCGGTAGTCCCCCTGTCCCACTTACCTGGTTGCTTGTCACTAAGACTTATTAGTCAGACGGCCGGGGTCCGGCAGGGACAGGCAGCTTCGGTGTAAGTCCGGCAAGAACAGGCAGGTTCGGTGAGGCTGACACAGGTGGTGGCCCTCGTCACCGGCGCCGCCGGCGGGCTGGGCGCGTGCTTTGCCGTCGAGCTGCTGCGGGCTGGTGCGAAGGTCGCCGCGGGCGACACCAACGCCGCGGGTTTGCGCAGGCTGGCGGCCGAGGCGGAAGGTCTGCCGGGGGCGCTCATGATCGGCAAGCTGGACGTCGCCGACGAAGCTTCGGTGGAGTCGTTCTGCACCTCGGCGGCCGGCCAGCTGGGCGGCGTCAACGTCTTGATCAACTGCGCCGGGATCGTGCGCGACGGGACCCTGCTCTCGCGGCAGGAAGATCGGCTCGCCAAGCTGCCTCTTGCGCAGTGGCGCAAGGTGTTGGACGTCAACCTCACCGGCCCGTTCTTGATGACTCGCGAGCTCGCCGCCCAGATGGTCGAGCACGGCGTGCGAGACGGGGTGATCGTCAACCTCTCCTCGATCGCCCGCGCCGGGAATCCCGGCCAGGCGAACTACGCGGCCTCCAAGGCCGGCCTCGACGCCTGCACCCGCACCTGGGCCCTGGAGCTGGCCCCTTACGGCATCCGCGTCGGCGGGATCGCTCCCGGCGTCGCGGACACACCCTTGCTGGCCGGCATCTCCGACGACGCGCTCACCCGCCTCGCCGGCGAGGTCCCGCTGGGGCGCCTGGCGCAGCCTGCGGACATCTGGCAGGCCGTGCGGTTCATCATCGAATGCGACTTCTTCACCGGCCGGATCCTGGAGGTCGACGGCGGGGCGACGATGGGCAAGGCCTGACCGCGGATGGAACCACGAGCGCTCTCGAGCCGCCTGGCGGGGCTCTCGGCGGCGAAACGCGCGCTGCTCGAGCGCCGGCGCCGGGGCGAGGCCCTGCCTGGCGGCGCCGCGGCCGCCGCCATCGGCCGCCGCCCCGAGCCCGGGCGGGCGCCGCTGTCGTTCTCCCAGCAGCGGCTGTGGTTCCTCGATCAGCTCGAGCCGGGAACACCGGTCTACAACCTGCGGGTCCTGCTGCAGCTCAGCGGCCGGCTCGACCGCCGGGCGCTGCGCCGCGCCTTTCAGGAGGTGGTGCGCCGCCACGAGGTGCTGCGCACGGCCTTCCGGGTCGAAGACGGCGCGCCGGTCCAGGTGATCTTGCCGCGCCTGGATCTGGCGGTGCCATGGATCGACCTCGGCGGCCTGCCGGCGCCGGCGCGGCGGCGGGAGTCGCGGCGGCTGGCCCGCGAGCTGGCGGCGCGCAGCTTCGTGCTGTCCGAGCCGCCGCTGCTGCGGGTGGCGGTGGTGCGCCTGGAAGCCGCCGAGCATCGGCTGGCGGTGGTGGTGCACCACATCGTCTCGGACGGCTGGTCGTCGGGTGTGTTGGTGCGCGAGGTGGGGGTGCTCTACGAGGCCTTCGCACGCGGCCGCCCTTCCCCGCTGCCGGAGCTGCCCATCCAGTTTGCGGACTTTGCGGTCTGGCAGCGCCAGGCGCTGTCGGGCGAAGCGATCGAGCGGCACCTGGCGTTCTGGCGCGAGCGCCTGGCGGAGATGCCCGCCGGGCTCGACCTGCCGGCCGACCGGCCGCGCCCGGCCGTGCAGTCCTTCCGCGGCGCGGCGCAGCGGTTTACCGGCGGCGCCGCCCTCGCCACGGCGGTGGCTTCCCTGGCGCGGCGGGCGGACGTCACGCCCTTCATGGTGCTGGCGTCGGCGCTGCTCGTGCTGCTGTCGCGGTTGAGCGGGCAGCGCGACCTGTCCATCGGCGCGCCGATCGCGGGCCGCGGCCGGGTGGAGATCGAGGGCCTGATCGGCTTCTTCGTCAACACCCTGGTGCTGCGGGTCGACCTCGGCGAGAGGCGCGATTTCCGTGCGGTCCTGGCCGAGGTGCGAGAGGTGACGCTGGGCGCCTTCGCGCACCAGGACCTGCCTTTCGAGCGGTTGGTGGCGGAGCTCCAGCCGGAGCGCGACCTGTCGCGCACGCCGCTGTTCCAGGTGGCGCTGGCGCTGCACGGCGGTCCGCCGCTCGAGGCTTCGCTGGGCGGACTCGAGCTGCGGCTCGAGGAGCTCGAGGTCGACAGCGCCAAGTTCGACCTCGCCTTCATCGTCGGCGACGAGGGCGGAGCGCTCGCCGGCACGCTCGAGTACGCGAGCGACCTCTACGACGCGGCGACGGCGGCGCGCCTCTGCGGCCACTGGCTGCGGTTGCTCGAGTCGGCGGCGGCCGATCCGGGAGCGGCGCCCTGGCGGCTCGAGCTGCTGTCGGCGGCGGAGCGCCACCAGCTGCTCCGCGAGTGGAACGACACCGCCGCCGCCAGTGCCGGCGCGGCTCTGCTGCACCAGCTCTTCGAGACCCAGGCCGACCGGCGGCCGCTGGCTCCGGCCTTGCTTTTCGAGGGGCGGCGGTCGAGCTACGGCGAGCTCGAGGCGCAAGCCAACCGGCTGGCCAACCTGCTGCGCCGGCTGGGGGCCGGGCCGGCGGCGCCGGTGGCGGTGTGGATGGAGCGCTCGCATCACCTGGTGGTGTCGTTGCTGGCGGCCGTCAAGGCGGGGGCGGCCTACCTGCCGATCGACCCGGGCTGGCCGCCGGCGCGGGCGCGCGCGGTGCTGGCCGGGACCGACGCGGCCATCGTGCTCACCGGGAAGTCGCACCTGGCGGCGGTGCAGGAGCTGCAGTGGCAGCTGCCGGGCCTCGCGGAGGCTGTCTGTCTCGACGTGGAGGACGAAGAGCCGCCAGCCGAGCCGCTGGACGCCGCCGGCGTCCGGGAGCTGTGGGACGCGGTGGCGGAGCGCGCGGTCGACTGGGTGACGGCGGCCGGCTTCTTCAGCAGCTTCACCGGCGAGGCGTTCTCCGAGGCGGAGGTGGCGGAGTATCGCGGCCGAGTGGCGGCACTGGCGGAGCCGTGGCTGGGACCGCGGCGGAGGGTGCTCGAGATCGGCTGCGGCTCCGGGCTGATCCTCTGGGAGCTGGCGCCGCGGGTCGGCCGCTACGTGGGCCTGGACCCGTCGCCGGGCACGCAGCAGCGCAACCGTGAACGCGCCGCGCGGCAGGGGGCGGCCAACGTCGAGCTGCGCACCGGCTTCGCGCACCAGCTCGAAGGGCTCGCCGCCGGACCGTTCGACCTGGTGATCCTGGCCAGCACGGTGCAGTTCTTTCCCGGCCTGATCTACCTGCGGCGGGTGCTCGAGCGGGCGCTCGCGGCCGTGGCGCCGGGCGGGGCGCTGGTGGTGGCCGACGTGATGGATCCGGCGCGGCGCGAGGAGCTGCGGCGCTTGCTGCGCGACCACGCGGCGGCCCACCCGGGCAGCGCCGCGGCGCGCGCGGCCGGCCGCCAGGACGAGGGGCCGGAGCTGCACGTGGCGCCGGCGTTCTTCGGCGATCTCGCCGCGGCGATGCCGGACGTCGCGGATGTGCGGGTGCTGCGGCGCCAGGAGGGCTTCGCCAACGAGCTCGGCCTGCGCTACGACGTGGTGGTGCGCAAGACGGTCGCGGCGGCCGAGCGCGACGCCGCGCCGTGCCCGGAGCGCGACGCGCTGGCGGCCGCGGCGGAGGGGCTGACCGCCTGGCGCGCCCGGCGGCTGTGGACGGGCTGGCACGTGGCGGCCTCCTCGGCCGCGCGGCCGCGTCCGGCGGTCACGGCGGACCATATCGCCTACGTCATCCATACCTCCGGCTCGACCGGCGAGCCGAAGGGGATCGTGGTCCAGCACCGGCCGGCGGTGGAGCTGGTGCGGTGGATCAACTCGACCTTCGCGGTCGGACCCGGGGACCGGCTGCTCTTCGTGACCTCGCCCGCCTTCGACCTGTCGGTCTACGACGTCTTCGGAGTGCTGGCGGCGGGCGGCGAGGTGCAGGTGGCGAGCGAGGCGGCGCTGCGCGAGCCGGAGCGGCTGGCGCGGCTGCTGGTGGAAGAGCCGGTGACGATCTGGGATTCGGCGCCGGCCGCGCTGCAGCAGCTGGCGCCGCTGTTGCCGCGGGGCGGCGGGCCGGAGGGCCGGCTGCGCCTCGTGCTGCTGTCGGGAGACTGGATCCCCGTGCCGCTCCCGGACCTGCTGCGGCAGGCGATGCCGCGAGCGCGGGTGATCAGCCTGGGAGGCGCCACCGAGGCCACGGTGTGGTCGAACTGGTATCCGATCGGCGACGTCGACCCCCGCTGGCCGAGCATTCCCTATGGACGGCCGATCGCCAACGCCTCCTACCACGTGCTGGATGGCACGCTCGAGCCATGCCCGATCGGCGTGCCGGGCGATCTCTACATCGGCGGCGGCTGCCTGTGCGTGGGTTACGCGCGCCTGCCGGAGATGACCGCCTCGCGTTTCGTGCCCGATCCCTTCGCGCTGCTTCCCGGGTCGCGGCTGTATGCGACGGGCGACCGGGCGCGCTACGGCCGCGACGGCAACCTCGAGTTCCTGGGCCGCGCCGACCAGCAGGTCAAGGTGCGCGGCTACCGCATCGAGCTCGAGGAGATCGAGGCGGTGCTGGCGCGCCAGGCCGGAGTGCGAGAGGCGGCGGTGCTGGCGCGCCGGGACCTGCCCGGCGAGGTGCGCCTGGTCGCCTACGTCGTGGCGACGGCAGGGCCGGCGCCGCCGGTCGCCGAGCTGCGCGCGGCGCTGCACCGCTTGCTACCCGACTACATGGTGCCGGCGGCCTTCGTGATGCTCGAGCGCATGCCGCTCAGCGCCAACGGCAAGCTCGACCGCAAGGCGCTCCCGGCGCCGCGCCGGGAGGCGGCCGCCGAGGAGCGCTACGTACCGCCGCGCGGCGAGGTCGAGCGGGCCCTGGCGCTCGTCTGGCAGGAGGTCCTGGGGCTGTCGCGGGTGGGAGCCGAGGACGACTTCTTCGAGCTCGGGGGCAGCTCGCTGGTCGCCACGCAAGTCGTGTCTCGGGTGCGCGACGGTTGGGGGGTGGAGCTGCCGCTGCGGGGCCTGTTCGAGGCCCGCACGCTGGCCCGACTCGCCGAGCGCATCGCCGCGTTGCGCGAGGCGGCGGCGGCCAGGGCGGCGCCGCCGCTGCTGCCGGCGCCGCGCGACGAGCCGCCGGCGCTCTCCTTTGCCCAGCAACGGCTCTGGTTCCTCGATCAGCTCGAGCCCGGCAGCCCGCTCTACAACATCCCGATTGCGGTGCGCGTCCGCGGCGCCCTGGAGCCGGAGCTGCTGCGCGCCGCCCTGGGCGAGATGGTGCGGCGCCACGAGGTGCTGCGCAGCACTTTCGCGACGGCAAACGGCGAGGCCGCGGTGCGGATCGCCGCGCCGGCGCGGCTGGCGCTGCCGATGGCGGACCTGGGAGGGCTGCCGGACGGCCGCCGCCAGCCGGAGGCGGCGCGGTGGATGGCGGCCGAGGCCCGCCTGCCCTTCGACCTGTCGGCCGGCCCGCTGCTGCGCCCCAGGCTGCTGCGCCTGCGCGAGGGCGAGCACGTGGTGATCCTCGTGCTGCACCACATCGTCGCCGACGCCGGGTCGGTGGCGATCCTGCTGCGCGAGGTCGCGGCGTTCTTCCGGGCATGGTTCACCGGCGCGCCGCTGCGCTTGCCGGAGCTGGCGCTGCAGTACGCCGACTTCGCCCTCTGGCAACGGCGGTGGCTGTCCGGCGAGACGCTGGCGGGCGAGCTCGACTACTGGCGGCGGCAGCTTGCCGGCATGCCGCGCCGGCTCGAGCTGCCGGCGGACCGGCAACCGCCCGCGGCGCCGAGCGGGCGCGGTCGCACCAGGGCGCTCGCCGTCCCGCGACGGGCGGTGGCGGCCCTGGCGCACCGCGGGCGCGGCCAGGGCGCGACGCTCTTCATGACGCTGCTGGCCGGCCTGGCGGCGGTTCTGGGGCGGGTCTCGGGCCAGGGGGGCCAGGAAGACGTGGTGATCGGCTCGCCGATCTCCGGCCGCGACCGGCGGGAGGTCGAGGGGTTGATCGGTTTGTTCGTCAACACCCTGGTGATGCGAGTGGATCTGGCGGGCGACCCGACCGTCGAGCAGCTGCTCGAACGGGTGCGAAGCATGGCGGTGGGCGCCTATTCCCACCAGGGCCTGCCCTTCGAACGCCTGGTCGACGAGCTGGCGCCGGCGCGCGACGCCGGCCAGGTGCCGCTGCTGCAAGTGATGTTCGCCCTGCAGGACGCGCCGGCCGAGCCGTTGCGGCTGCCGGGTCTGAGCCTCGAGCCGCTGCCGCTCGCGAGCGGCACCGCCAAGGTCGAGCTGCTGCTGTCGCTGGTGGAGGCCGAGGGGGCGCTCGCCGGCGCCTGGGAATACAGCACCGACCGCTTCGACGGCGCGACGATCGAGCGGCTGTCCGGACACCTGGCGGTCCTTCTCTCAGGCCTCGCCGAGGACGGCGGACGCCGCCTTTCGGAGCTGCCCCTGCTGGCGCCGGCCGAGCGCCAGCAGCTGCTGCGGGAGCTCGCCGGCGCCGATGGCGAGGCCGCCGCCGCCGCACCGGAGCTGGGCGTCCACCAGCTGTTCGAGCGCCAGGCGGCGGCGTGGCCCGAGAGGGTGGCGCTGATCGCCGCCGGCGAGAGCTGCGAGGGCGGCGCGGCGGGCCGCACGTGGACCTACGGCGAGGTGGAGGCCTGGGCGAATCGCCTGGCGTGCCGGCTGCAGGCCGCCGGCGCCGGCCCGGAGAGCCTCGTGGGAGTGGCGCTCGAGCGCTCGGTCGAGGCGGTGGTGGCGCTGCTGGCGGTGCTCAAGGCGGGAGCCGCCTACCTGCCGCTGGATCTCAACTACCCTGCGGAGCGCCTGGCCCTGATGCTGGAGCAGGCGGGGGCGACGCTGGTCCTGCGGCGCGCCGGCTCGGGGCGCGCGCTGCCGGGGGTCCGCGAGCTCGATCCGGGGGAAGCTCCGGAACCGGCCGCGGCGCCCGCGCGGTGGGCGGCGCGCACGCGCCCCTGCCATCCCGAGCAGCTGGCCTATGTCCTCTTCACCTCCGGCTCGACCGGCCGGCCGAAAGCCGTCGCGGTGCCGCACCGTGCGGTGGTGCGGCTGGTCCATGGCAGCAGCTTCGCGCAGCTGGCCGGCGAGACTTTCCTGCAGCTGGCCCCGCTCTCCTTCGACGCTTCGACGCTCGAGATCTGGGGGCCGCTGGCCAACGGCGGCCGCCTGGCGATCGCCCGGCCGGGTGCACTGTCGCTGGCCGAGCTGGCGGCGGAGATCCAGGACTGCGGCGTCACCAGCCTGTTTCTGACCACCGCGCTCTTCCACCAGGCGGTCGAGAGCATCCCGGCGAGCCTGGGCGGCCTGCGCCAGCTGCTGACCGGCGGCGAGGTGCTGTCGCCGCCGCACGCGCGGCGGGCCCTCGCCGCGATGTCGGGAGCGGCCTCCGGCGGCCTGTTCATCCACGCCTACGGACCGACCGAGAACACCACCTTCACCTCCTGTCATCGGGTGACCGATGCCGGCGAGCCCGGCGAGCCAGTGCCCATCGGCAGGCCGATCGACGGCACCGCGGTCTACCTGGCCGACCGCTGGTCGCAGGCGACCGCGCTCGGGGTGCCCGGGGAGCTGCTGACGGGCGGTCTCGGGCTGGCCCGCGGTTACCTCGGCCAGCCGGCGGCCACCGCCGAGGCCTTCGTGCCCGATCCCTTCTCAGGGGAACGCGGCGCGCGCCTGTACCGCACCGGCGACCTGGCGCGCTGGCGCCCCGGCGGGTGGCTCGACTTCCTCGGCAGGATCGATCGGCAGGTAAAGCTGCGCGGCTTCCGGGTCGAGCCCGGAGAGGTCGAGGCGGCGCTCGCCGGCCATCCCGAGGTGAGCGAGGCGGCGGTGGTGGTGGGTCGCAGCCGGCGCGGCGATCCACGGCTGATCGCCTGCTGGGTGCCGCGCACCGCGGCCGCGCCCGTGCCGCCCACGGCGCCGGCCAGCCCACCGGCCGGCGGCGCGCCGGCGCCGCTCGCTCTCCCGGACGAGCCGGAGCTGGCGGGGCGCCTCGGCCGCTTCCTCGGCGAGCGCCTGCCGGCGTTCATGGTCCCCGAGCGATTCCTCCGCCTGGCCGAGCTGCCGAAGATGGCCAACGGCAAGCTCGACCGCCGGAAGCTGCTGGCGTGGGCGGAAGCCGAGGATCGCGAGCGGCCGGCGGGCGCGCTCGCGCCGCCGCGCACGCCGGCCGAGCGCCGGCTGGTGGCGATCTGGCGCGAGGTGCTGCGCCGCGCCGACGTCGGCGTCGACGACAACTTCTTCGAGCTGGGAGGCGACTCCATCCTGTCGCTGCAGATCGTCGCGCGGGCGCAGCAGGCGGGGCTGCGGCTCACGCCGAGACAGCTGTTCGAGCACCAGACGGTGGCCGCCCTGGCGGCGGTGGCCGGCAGCGCCGAGGCGGTTGCCGCCGAGCAGGGCCCGATCACCGGTCCGGTGCCGCTGACCCCCATCCAGGGCTGGTTCTTCGCCGGCGAGCCGGCCGAGCCCTGGCACTTCAACCAGAGCGTGCTGCTGGCGCCGCGGCAGCCGCTGGCGCCGCTCGCCGCCGGCCGGGCCTTCGCCGCGCTGCTGGCGCATCACGACGCGCTGCGCCTGCGCTTTCACCGCGCGGCGGCGGGTTGGCGGCAGTGGAACGCCGGACCCGGGGGCGCGGCGCCGTTCGCCCGGCTCGACCTGTCGGCGTTGCCGGCGGCGGCCGCCGCGCGGGAGCTGACGCGGGCCGCCGCGCAGGCGCAGGGCAGCCTCGAGCTGGCGGCGGGACCGCTGGCGCGCGCGCTCTGGTTCGCGCTGCCGGGCGGCGACGCGCGGCTGCTGCTGGCCGTTCACCATCTGGCCGTCGACGGGGTTTCCTGGCGGGTGCTGCTCGAAGACCTGGGAACGGCATGCCGCCAGGTTGCCGCCGGCGTCGCCGTGGCGCTGCCTGCCAAGACGACTTCGTTCCGGCGCTGGGCCGAGTGGCTGGTCGAGCGGGCACGCGCCCTGCCGGAGGGCTCCGAGCCGGACTTCTGGCGGGACGTCGTCGAGTCGCCGGCCGCGGCTCTGCCGGTGGACTTCCCCGGCGGGGCGAACCTCGCCGGCTCGGCGCGCACCGCCGCGGCGGCCCTCGACGAGGAGGAAACGCGGGCCCTGCTGCAAGAGGTCCCCGCGGCATACCGGACGCGGATCGACGAGGTGCTGTTGACCGCGCTGGGGTGGACGCTCGCCGGCGGCGAGGGCACCGTCCGCGTCGAGCTCGAAGGTCACGGACGCGAGGCGGATCTCCTCATGGTCGAGGGGGGCGAGGCGGTCGCGCCGGCCGGCGAGGGGCCGGCGGGAATCGACCTGTCGCGAACGGTCGGCTGGTTCACCAGCCTCTACCCGGTGCGCCTGGCGATCGGACCGCCCGCCGAGCCGGGCGCGGTGCTGTGCGCGGTCAAAGAGCAGCTGCGCGCCATCCCGCGCCGCGGTCTCGGCTACGGCCTCTGGCGCTGGCTGCGCGGTGGGGAGGACCCGGCGCTGCCGCTGCGCCGCGCGGCGGCGCCCGAGGTGAGCTTCAACTACCTGGGGCAGCTCGACCAGGCGCTGCCCGCGGATTCGCCCTTCGCGCTCGCCGCCGAGCCGGCCGGCCCGCCGCACAGCCCGCGCGGCCCGCGCCGCCACCCGCTGACAGTGACCGCCTACGTCAGCGGCGGCCGGCTGCGGATCGACTGGGGCTATGGCGCCCTGCTCCACCGGCCAGCGACCGTCGAGCGGCTGGCGCGGGACTTCTCCGCTCACCTGCGGGCGCTGATCGCGCACTGCCGAGCCGTGCTGGCCCAGAACCTGACGCGCTATACGCCCGCGGACTTCCCGCTGGCGGGCCTCGACGCCGCGGCGCTCGCGCGGCTGCTGGGGAGCCGGAGGGGCATCGAGGACGTCTATCCCCTGTCGCCGCTGCAAGAGGGGCTGCTCTTCCACAGCCTGTACCGGCCGGGCTCGGGGGTCTACGTCGAGCAGCTCGCCTGCACCTTTCACGGCGAGCTGCCGGACGGGGTCCTGGAGGCGGCGTGGCGGCGGGTGGTGGAGCGCCATGCGGTGCTGCGCAGCGGCTTCCACGGCCGGGAGGTGGAGCGGCCGGTGCAGGTGGTGCACGCGGCGGCGGCGGTGCGGCTGGCCCGCCACGACTGGCGCGGGGTGCCGGCGGACGAGCAGGAGCTGCGTTTCGACACACTGGCGCGCGCCGAGCGCGAGCGCGGCTTCGAGCTGGCGCGGCCGCCGCTGGCGCGCTGGGCGCTGATCCGCACCGCCGAGTCCGAGCACCGGCTGCTGTGGAGCTATCACCACCTGCTGCTCGACGGCTGGTCGTGCGGGGCGGTGATCGGCGAGCTGCTGGCCTGCTGCGAGGCGCGGTTGGCCGGCGGCGAGCCGGAGCTGCCGTCGCGGCGGCCCTACCGCGACTTCATCGCCTGGCTGGCGGGCCGCGACGCCGCGGCGGAGGAGCGGTTCTGGCGGCAGGCCCTGGCCGGGCGCAGCTCGCCGACGCCGCTGGCCGCCTCCCGCCCCGCCGCGGCGCCGGGCGAGGCGCGGACCCTGCGGCAGCGGCTGAGCCGGGCGCGCACCACGTCGCTGCGGGCAGCGGCGCGGCGGCACCGCCTGACGCTGAGCACCCTGGCGCACGCGGCGTGGGGACTGCTCCTCGCCCGCCATGCCGGGGAAGAGGACGTCGTCTTCGGCGCGGTGGTCTCGGGCCGCCCGCCGGACCTGGCGGGCGTCGAGTCGATGATCGGCCTGTTCATCAACAGTGTGCCGGTGCGGCTCGCCGCCGAGGACGGCGCGCCGCTGCTGGACTGGCTCGCGGCGCTGCAGGCGCGCCTGACGGAGCTGCGCCAACACGAGCACAGCCCGCTCGTCCGGGTGCAGGGTTGGAGCGGCGCGCCGCCAGGAGCCGCGCTGTTCGAGAGCCTCTACGTGTTCGAGAACTATCCCCTCGAGGAGGCGGTTCAGGGAGCGCGGCGGCTGCGGGTCACCGGGGTACGCGCGCTGACCGGCGGCACCGGCTATGCCCTGACCGCCATCGCGGTACCCGGCGACGAGCTGGCGCTGCGGCTCGACTACGACGCGGCGCGGTTCGACGCGGCCACGGCGGAGCGGCTGCTCGGCCATCACCGGGTGCTGCTCGAAGGGATCGCCGCGGCGCTGGCGGTGGGCGGCGAGGCGGCGCTGGGGGCCCTGCCGATGCTCACCGGCGCCGAGCGCCAGCAACTGCGCGAGTGGAACGACACCGCGCTGCCGGTCGCGATGCCGCCGTCGCGGCAGCCGTCCGGACCGCCGGCGGCGGCGCTCGATCCGTGCCTGCACGAGTGGGTGTCGGCGCAAGCCCGACGCTCACCGGCGGCAACGGCCGTCGAGTGGGATGGCGGACGCCTGACCTACGGCGAGCTGATGGCTCAGGCGGCGCGGCTGGCCCGGCGCCTGCGCGCCCTGGGAGTCGGTCCCGAGGTGCGAGTGGGCCTGGCCGTCGAGCGCTCGCCGCAGATGGTCGTGGCCATGCTCGGCGTGCTCGAGGCCGGCGGCGCCTACGTGCCGCTCGACCCGTCCTATCCGCCGCAGCGGCTGGCGCTGATGCTCGCGGACTCCCAGGTCGCAGTGCTGCTGACGAAGCACGGCTTGCGGCCGCGGCTGCCCCACTTCGCCGGCGCCGTGATCGACCTGCCGGAGATGGAGGAGATGGAGGAGATGGAGGAGGTGGACGCCGCCGCCGCCGCGGCGGCGGCGGGAGGCGGCGGCGGCACGGCACCGGCCGGCGCCGGCGCCGGCGGCGCGGTGCGGCGAGCCTCACCGCAGAACCTCGCCTACGTGATCTACACCTCGGGCTCGACGGGCCATCCGAAGGGGGTGATGGTCAGCCACCGGGCGATCGTCAACCGCCTGGCCTGGATGCAGCGCGTCTTTCCGCTTGCCGCCGCCGACCGTGTGCTGCAGAAGACGTCGATGAGCTTCGACGCTTCGATCTGGGAGATCTTCGTGCCGCTCATGGCCGGCGCGCGGCTGGTGCTGGCCGAACCCGACGGCCAGCGCGACAACGCCTACCTGCTGGCGGCGGTCGCCGCCCACCGGGTGACGACGCTGCAGCTGGTGCCCTCGCAGCTGGCGCTGTTTCTCGAAGAGGAGGGCCTCGAGCTGGGGTGCAGCAGCCTCACCCGCATGTTCTGCGGCGGCGAGGCGCTGCCGGTGGCGCTGGTCGAGCGCTTCCACGAGCTGGTGCAAGCCGACCTCTGCAACCTGTACGGGCCGACGGAGGCGGCGATCGACGCCACCTTCCGGCCCTGCCCGCGGCCGCCCCGGGGCGTCCCGGTGGGAGGGGACGGCGGCGGCGGCACCGGCAGCGGCGAAGGCGGCGGCGCGAGCCTCTGGCCGGCCGGCGCACGGATCACGCCGATCGGGCGGCCGCTCGACAACATGCAGGTCGTGCTGCTCGACGCCGGACGGCGGCAGGTGCCGAGCGGGGTGGCGGGAGAGCTGTACATCGGCGGCGCCGGCCAGGCGCGCGGCTACCTCGGACGCCCCGAGCTGACCGCCGAGCGCTTCGTGCCGCACCCGGCGCCGGCGGCGCCGGGGGAGCGTCTGTACCGCACCGGTGACCTGGCGCGCCACTTGCCGGACGGCGAGATCGAGTTCCTGGGGAGGATCGACGGCCAGGTCAAGATCCGCGGCTACCGCATCGAGCCGGGCGAGATCGAGGCGGCGCTGCTCCGGCATGCCGCGGTCCGCGCCGCCGCGGTGGTGCTGCGGCCGGCGACGCCGGGCGAGCAGCGCCTGGTCGCGTTCGTGGTGCCGGCGGCGGAGCGCGCCGGCCAGCCGCTCGCCGCGGAGCTCCGCGGCTTCCTGGGCGAAAGCTTGCCGGCCTTCATGCTGCCGGCGGCCTTCGTGGAGCTCGCCGCGCTGCCGCGGCTTCCGAACGGCAAGCTCGACCGCGCCGCCCTCGCCGCGCCCGGGGCCGCGCCGGCGCCGCCTCCGGCCGCGGGCGCGCTCCCGCCGCCGGCGCCGGCGCCGCTTGACGAGCTGCTGGCGCAGCTCTTCGCCGAGCTGCTGGGCCTGCCCGCGGTCGACCCCGCCGAAGACTTCTTCGCGCTCGGCGGCCATTCGCTGCACGCCATGCAGCTGGTCTCGCGGATACGCAAGCTGCTGGGGATCGAGCTCGAGGTGCGCCAGGTCTTCGAGGCGCCGACCGCCGCGGGATTGGCCGCGGCGGTCGCGGCGCGCCGGCGCGTCGGCGCGCGCCCGGCCGCGCCGGCCGTCGAGCGACGGACCGGCGGCGGTCCGCTGCCGCTGTCCCACGCGCAGGAGCGGCTCTGGTTCCTCGATCAACTGGCGCCCGGCAGCCCGCTCTACAACCTGCCGATGGCGCTCGTGGTGCGCGGCGAGCTGCGGGTCGAGCGGCTCGCCGCCGCGCTCGGCGAGGTGGTGCGCCGGCACCAGGCGTTGCGCACGACGTTCGCGGACGCCGGTGGCTCGCCGGTGCAGGTGATCCTCCCGCCGGCGCCGGTCGCGGTGCCGGTGGTCGACGTCTCACGGCTGGGCGGCGGGCGGGGCCGCGAGCTGGCGGCGGCGCTGGTCGCCGCCGCGGCGGCGCGGCCCTTCGACCTCGGGCGGGGACCGCTGCTTGCCGCCGGCGTTGTGCGGCTGGGCGCCGCCGAGTCGATTCTCTGGCTGGTCATGCATCACATCGCCGGCGACGGCTGGTCGACCGGCATCCTGGTGCACGAGGTCGCGGCGCTGTACGGCGCCCTGGCCACCTGCCGGCCCCCCGGGCGGACGCTGGGCGAGAGCGCCGGCCTGGCGGAGCCGGCGGTGCAGTATGCCGATTTCGCGCTCTGGCAGCGGCAGCGGCTGGCCGGCGAGGCGCTGGCGGGCGAGCTGGAATGGTGGCGCCGGCGGCTGGCCGGGCTGCCGGCGGTGTTGCAGCTGCCGGCCGACCGGCAGCGGCCTGCGGTACAGAGCTTCCGGGGCGCGTTGCGCCAGCTGCGGCTGCCGGCGGGGTGCGCCGCGGCGCTGGCGGCGCTCGGACGCCGGCGGGGCGCGACGCCGTTCATGACCCTGCTCGCCGGCCTCGAGGCGCTGCTGGCGCGCTACAGCGGCCAGCCGCGGCTCGGCGTCGGCACGGTGGTGGCGGGCCGCAACCGCCTGGAGATCGAGGGGCTGATCGGCTTCTTCGCCAACACCCTGGTGCTGGCCGGCGACGTGACGGGCGACCCGTCGTTCGGCGAGCTGCTGCTGCGGGCGCGAGAGGACGCCCTGGCGGCGCACGACCATCAGGAGCTGCCGTTCGAGCGGCTGGTCGAAGAGCTGGCGCCGCAGCGCAGCCTGGCCTACACGCCGCTGTTCCAGGTGATGCTGGTGGTCCAGAACGCTCCGCTCCAGGCGGTACGGCTGTCGGGGCTCGAAGTGGAGCCGCTGCCGGCGGCGGGCGGGACCGCCAAGTTCGACCTCACCTTCACCTTCTCGCCGGAGGCGCGAGGCGGGTCGCCGGCCGGGATGGCGGGCTGGGTCGAGTACGCGACCGACCTGTTCGACCCGGCGACCGTCGAGCGCCTGATCGGGCATTTCACGCAGCTGCTGTCGGCCGCCGCCGCGGCGCCGGAGACGCGCGTTTCGCGGCTGCCGCTGCTTGCCGCGGCGGAGCGCCATCAGCTGCTGCTGGAGCTGCCCCGCGGCGCCGAGGCGGCCGGCGTCGCCAAGGCGGCCAGCCTCGCCGCGGCGGCCGGCCTTGCCGCGCCGGCCGCGCTTGGCCCGGCGGCGGGCCGGCAGCCGCCGCCGGCCGGCGACACGCTGCACGGATGGTTCGCGGCGCAAGCGGCGCGCCGGCCGCAGGCGGAGGCAGTGACCTGCGGCGAGCGCCGCCTGAGCTACGGCGAGCTGGCGTGGCGGGCCGGCCGCCTGGCCCGCGGGCTGGCGGCGCGCGGCGTGAGACCGGGCGACCGGGTGGCCCTCTGCATGGAACGCTCGCCGGAGCTGGTGGTGGCGATCCTGGCGGTGCTCGAGGCCGGCGCCGCCTACCTGCCGCTCGATCCCCACTATCCGCGAGAGCGGCTCGCGCTGATGCTGGGCGACGCCGGGGCGCGGTTGCTGGTTGCCGACGCGGCGTCGCGAGCGAACCTGCCGGCGGCGGACCTGCCGGTGCTGCTGCTCGCCGAGGACGGCCTGGCCGCCGAGGCGGGAGCGCCCGGTGGCGCCGCGGGCCGCGGCGGCGAAGACGACACGGAAGGCACGGCACTGTCCGCGGCGCCGGCCGTGGCGCTGCCGCCCCGGACTGGATCGCCGCGCGACGCGGCGTACGTGATCTACACCTCGGGCTCCACGGGACTGCCGAAAGGCGTGGTGGTCGAGCACGGCCAGGTGCTCGAGCTGCTGCGCGCGACCGCCGGCCGGCTGGCCTTCGGCACGGCGGACGTGTGGACCCTGTTCCATTCCTACGCCTTCGATTTCTCGGTCTGGGAGCTGTGGGGGGCGCTGCTGTATGGCGGCCGCCTGGTGGTGGTGCCCTACCTGACGAGCCGTTCGCCGGCGGCTTTCTACGAGCTGCTGGCCGCCGAGCGGGTGACGGTGCTCAACCAGACGCCGACCGCCTTCCGCCAGCTCGACGCCTGGGAGGAGGAGCTGGGGGCGAAGGCGGCCGACCTCGCCCTGCGGCTGATCGTCTTCGGCGGCGAGGCGCTGGAGCCGGGGAAGCTCGCTTCCTGGCTGGCGCGCCACGGCGAGGACCGTCCGCGGCTGCTCAACATGTACGGGATCACCGAGACCACGGTGCACGTGACGCACCGCCGGCTGGGATGGCGGGAGGCGCGGGCCGGGGGCAGCCCGATCGGCCGGCCGCTGCCCCACCTGGCGGCTTATGTGCTGGAGTCGAGCGGCGAGCCGTCGCCGCCGGGGGTCGCGGGAGAGCTGTACGTGGGCGGCGGCGGCGTGTCTCGGGGCTACCTCGGGCGTCCGCACCTGACGGCGGAGCGCTTCGTGCCGGACCCCTTCGGCGGCGAGCCGGGGAGCCGCCTGTACCGTACGGGAGACCTGGCGCGCCGGCGGCCGGACGGCGAGCTCGAGTACCTGGGGCGGATCGACCAGCAGGTCAAGGTGCGCGGATTCCGCATCGAGCTGGGAGAGATCGAAGCAGCGCTGGCTGCTCATCCCGCGGTCGCGGCGGCGGCGGTGGCGCTGCTGGACGGCGGGTCGGAGGAGGCGCGGCTGGTGGCCTGCTTCGTGCCGCGTGCGGGGGCGCCGGGCGCCGCCGCCGAGCGCTCCGCGCCCGGGCCGTCGGCGCTCGCTCCCGCCGGCGCCGGCGGCCGGGCGTCGGAGCTGCGGCGGTTCCTGGCGGCGCGCCTGCCGGAGCCCATGCTGCCGGCCGCCTATGTCGAGCTGGCGGCGCTGCCGCTGACCGCGAGCGGCAAGGTGGACCGCAGGGCGCTCGCGGAGCTGGCCTCGGCGCGGGCGGCGGCCGGCGCGGGCGCCGCCGGCGCCGAGGCCGCCGCCGGGGAGGCGCGCACGCCGCTCGAAGAGGTGGTGGCGGCGATCTGGTCGGAGGTGCTGGGCCTGGAACGGGTGGGACCGGAGGACAGCTTCTTCGAGCTGGGGGGCCACTCGCTCCTGGCCACGAAAGCCGTGGCGCGGGTCCGGCGAGCGCTGGGCGTCGAGGTGCCCCTGCGGACCCTGTTCGAGGCGCCCTCGCCGGCGGCCTTCGCCGCCAGCGTGGAGCAGGCGCGGCGCGCCGGCCGTCCCCTGCCTCCGCCGCTCCGGCCGCTCGCCCGGCCGCCGCGGCCGCCATTGTCGTTCGCCCAGGAGCGCCTCTGGTTCCTGGACCGGCTGGAGCCCGGCGGCTCGCTCTACAACGTGACGCATCCGGTGCGCATCCTTGGCGACCTGGATGCGGTGGCGTTGCGGCGCTGCCTCGTCGAGGTGATGCGGCGCCACGAAGCGCTACGCACCACCTTCCCGGCGTTGCGCGGCCAGCCCTACCAGGCGATCGCGCCGGCGGCGGACCTGGCGCTGCCGCGGGCAGACCTGGGCGCTCTGGCGGCCGCGAGACGCACCGAGGAGACGCGCCGGCTGGTGGCGGCGGAATCGCGCCGGCCCTTCGACCTGGAGCGCGGGCCGCTGCTGCGGACGCTGCTGGTCGAGCTGGGCGGCGCCGAGGCAGTGCTGATCCTGGCCGTGCATCACATCGTCTGGGACGGCTGGTCCCTCGGAGTGCTCGTGCGGGAGGTGATGGAGCTGTACGGAGCCTTCGCGGCGAGCGGGCCTTCGGCGCAGGCGGCTGCCGCGGCCGGCGGTCCGCGCGGGGCGCTGCCGGGCGGCGGCGTCAGGGAGCGCCTGCCGGCGCTGCCCATCCAGTACGCGGACTTCGCCGCCTGGCAGCGGTCGTGGCTGACCGGGGCAGCGCTGGCGGCCGACGTGGCCTACTGGCGGCGGGCGCTGGCCGGAGGCCCGGCGGTGCTGGAGCTGCCGGCGGACCGGGCGCGGCCGGCGGTCCCGAGCCACCGCGGCGGACTGCGGCCCTGGCGGCTCGGGAAGGCGCTCACCGCCGAGCTCGAGGCGCTGGCGCGGCGGCGGCATGCGACGCTGTTCATGACCCTGCTGGCCGGTTACGCGGCGCTGCTGGGGCGCCAGAGCGGCCAGCAGCGCGTCAACGTCGGCTCGCCGGTGGCCAACCGCACCCGACCAGAGATCGAGGGGCTGATCGGGTTCTTCGTCAACACCCTGGTCTACGCGGTCGACCTCGCCGCCGGCCCCGGCTTCGGCGCACTGCTCGAGAGGGTGCGGGAGGTGGCGCTGGGCGCCTATGACCACCAGGAGACGCCGTTCGAGAAGCTGGTCGAGGAGCTGGAGGTGGAGCGCAGCCTGGACCACACACCCCTGTTCCAAGCGGTGCTGGCGCTGCAGAACCTGCCGGTCGAGCGCCGCACCGACGGGGCCGAACCGGGCCTGCGGCTGCTGCCCCTGGCGGTGGAGTCGGCCAGCGCCAAGTTCGACCTGACGCTGATCGCGTGGCAGCCGGACTCGGGCCTCGAGGGCATCTGCGAGTACGCCGCCGATCTGTTCGAGGCCCCGACCGTCGAGCGCCTGCTGGGCCAGCTGCAACGCCTGCTGGCGGCGGCCGTGGCGGCGCTCGAGACGCCGCTCGGAGAGCTGCCGCTGCTCGCCGCGGCGGAGCGGCACCAGCTGCTCGCGGAGTGGAGCGGCCGGGGCGAGAGCTTCGCGGTCTCGGGCTCCCTGGCCTGGCGCTTCGCCGAGCAGGCGGCGCGAACGCCGCTGGCGGCGGCCGTGGTGGCGTGGCCGCCGGCCGCGGGCGGAGGAGAAGGCGGCAGCGAGGGCGACGGCGAATCGGTGAGCTACGGCGAGCTCGCGCGGCGGGCGAACCGCCTGGCACGGCGGCTGCTCGACCTGGGCGTGCGGCCCGGAGAGCTGGTGGCGCTGTGCGTCGAGCGCGGCGTGGGCCTGGTGGTGGGGATCCTGGGCATCCTCGAGGCGGGCGGCGCCTATGTGCCCATCGAGCCGTCGCAACCGCCGGGCCGCCGGCGCTTCGTGCTCTTGGACACCGGCGCGGCGGTGGCGGTGGCGCAGTCCGGGAGCTGGCAGCCGGTGCCGGGCTGGGACGGGCGGGTGGTGGCCCTGGATGGGGCCGGAGCCGTGGTGGAAGGAGCCGGCGACCGGCCGGGAGCGCCGGCGGCGGAGACGGAGGCGGCCGTGGCGCGCGGCCCCGTGCCCGTGCCGGCGCCGGAAGCGGACGCGGCCGCCGCGCGCAGCCCCGCGGTGGCGATGCCGGCGGCGGCTCCGGCGTACGTGATCTATACCTCGGGCTCGACGGGGCAGCCGAAGGGCGTGGTGGTGACGCACGGCAACGTGCTGCGGCTGCTCGCTTCCTGCGCGGAGCGCTTCGGCTTCGGCGCGAGCGACACGTGGACGCTGTTCCATTCCTTCGCCTTCGATTTCTCGGTGTGGGAGCTGTGGGGGGCGCTGCTCCACGGCGGCCGGCTGGTCGTGGTGCCCTACTGGGTGAGCCGCTCGCCGGCGGCGTTCCTCGAGCTGCTCGAGCGGCAGCGGGTGACGGTGCTCAACCAGACCCCATCGGCCTTCCGCCAACTGATGGCGGCGGCGACGACGGCGGCGCGGCGGCCGCGCCCGCTTGCGGCTCTGCGCTGGGTGATCTTCGGCGGCGAGGCGCTGGAGCCGGCGATGCTGGCCCCCTGGTGGGAGCTGCTGGGCGACGCGGCAGGCGACGGCGGTCCGGGCCTGGTCAACATGTATGGGATCACCGAGACCACGGTCCACGTCACCTACCGGCGCCTGCGGCCGCGAGACACCGGTTGGAGCGTCCTCGGGGTGCCGCTGCCGGACCTCTCCGCCTACGTGTTGGACGAGGCCGGCCGGCCCCAACCTCCGGGGGCGGCCGGCGAGCTATGCGTGGGCGGCGCCGGCCTGGCCATGGGGTACCTGGCCCGGCCTGAGCTGACGGCGGAGCGGTTCGTGCCCGATCCGTGGAGCGGCCGGGCCGGCGGGCCGGGTGGAGCGCGCCTCTATCGCAGCGGCGACCTGGCCCGCTGGCACTGGCAGGCGGGCGGGGTGGAGCTCGAGTACCTCGGGCGCATCGACCAGCAGGTCAAGGTGCGCGGGTTCCGCATCGAGCCGGGGGAGATCGTGGCGGCGCTCGAAGCGCACGCCGGCGTGACGCAGGCGGCCGTGGTGGCGCGGCGGGACGGGCCCGGAGAGGCGCGCCTCGTGGCCTACCTGGTCGCCGCGCCCGGGAACCCGCCGGCGGTCGAGTCGCTGCGCCGCCACCTGTCGGAGCGGCTGCCGGAATACATGGTGCCGGCGGCGTTCGTGGAGCTGGCGGCGCTGCCGCTGACCGCCAACGGCAAGCTCGACCGGTCGGCGCTGCCGGCGCCGGGCGGCGAGCGGCCGCGCCTGGGCGAGGAGTACGTGGCGCCGCGCTCGGCCGTGGAAGCGGCCTTGGCGGCGGTGTGGGCGGAGACGCTGGGGATCGTCCGTGTCGGAGTGCACGACAACTTCTTCGGCCTGGGCGGGGACTCGCTGCTGAGCATCCGGGTGGTGGCGCTGGCGGCGGAGCGGGGCCTGACGCTGGCGGTCCAGGATCTCTTCCGGCGGCAGACGGTGGCGGAGCTGGCCTCCGGGCTGAGCGCTGCCGCGGCCTCTCCGCCATCGGCTGGCCTGGACGATGCCGGGTCCCCCGCGGGCGAGGCGCTGCCGGTCACCTCGCCGTTCTGCCTGATCTCGGCCGAGGAGCGCACGCGGCTGCCCGAGGACGTGGAGGACGCCTATCCGCTCGCCATGCTGCAGGCGGGGATGCTCTTCCACATGGCCCTCTCCCCCGAGGACCCGCCGTACCACAACGTCGACAGCTTCCGGCTGCGCATGCGCTTCTCGGAGCCGGCGCTGCGCGAGGCGGCGCGCCGGGTCGTGGCGCGCCATCCCATCCTGCGCACCTCGTTCGACGCGAGCGGCGACGGCGAGCCGCTGCAGTGGGTCCACCGGCAGGCGGAGCTGCCGATCGAGGTGGAAGACATCCGGCGGCTGCCGCCGGAGCGCCAGGAGCAGGAGATCGCCGCGCGCGTCGCCGCCGAGAAACGCCGGCTCTTCGACCTCTCGCGGCCGCCGCAGCTGCGCTTCCACGTCTTCCTGGTGGGGCCGGACGAGATCCAGCTCACGCTGGCCGAGAACCACGCCATCTTCGACGGCTGGAGCCTGCACGCGACGCTCGCCGAGCTGTTCACCCTGCACTTCGCGCTGCTCGACGGCACGCCGCCGCCGGCGCCGCCGCCCCTCGCCTCGACCTACCGCGACTTCGTCGCGCTCGAGCGGCGCACCCTGGCCTCGCCGTCCGCCCGGGACTTCTGGACGCGGATGCTGGACGGCGCGCCCGCCACCGTCCTCCCGCGCTGGCCGGACTGGCCGCTGGCGGAGGAGCCGCCGCGGATGCGCTCGGTCATGCTGCCGCTGCCGCTGCCGGCGGCGGCCGAGCTGCACGCCCTGGCGCGGCGGGCGGCCGCACCGCTCAAGAGCGTGCTGCTCGCCGCCTATCTCGAGACGCTGGCGCTGGCGACCGCCGCCGGCGAGGTGGTCACGGGCCTGGTGGCCAACGGCCGGCTGGAGGTGCCCGGCGGCGACGAGGTGCGCGGCCTCTTCCTCAACACCCTGCCGTTGCGCTTCGCGCCGGCGCCCGGCTCCTGGCTCGACCTGATCCGGGCGGCCCAGCAAGCCGAGCTCGACATGCTGCCCTTCAGACGCTATCCGCTGGCGGCGTTGCAGCGGCGCCGCGGCGACCAACCGCTGTTCGAGGTGAGCTTCAACTTCATCCATTTCCACGTCGTGCGCGCCCTGATGCAGTCGGGCGACGTCGCGGTGACCTCTTTCCAGAAGGCCGAGGGCACCAATTTCCAATTGGCCGTCAACTTCACCCGCGAGCTTGCCGGCGCCGGCATCGGCTGCGAGATCGAGTACGACGCGCGGCGGCTGCCGCGGCCGCAGGTGGAGGCGATCGGCGGGCTGTTGCGCCGTGTGCTGGCGGCGATGGCGGCGGACCCCGAGGCGCCGCACGCGGCGCTGCCGCGGCTCTCCGCACCCGAGCGCCACCAACTGCTGGTGGAATGGAATGACACGGCGACCTCCGGCGAGGGCTGGCGGGACCTCTGCCTGCACCAGCTGTTCGAAGAGCAGGTGCGGCGAACGCCGGCGGCTGTGGCGGTGACGGCCGGCGAGGAGAGCCTCACCTACGGCGAGCTGAACGCCCAGGCCAACCGGCTGGCCCGCCACCTGCGCCGGCTCAGCGTCGGACCCGAGACGGTGGTGGCGATCTGCGTCGAGCGCTGCTGCGCCATGATGGTCGGCCTCCTGGCCATCCTCAAGGCCGGCGGCGCCTACCTGCCGCTCGACCCCGACTACCCGGCCGAGCGCCTGCGTTTCATGCGCCGCGATGCGGCGGCGCCGGTGGTGCTCACCCAGCGGGCGCTGGCGGCCCGCCTGGGCGAGCTCGGCCCGGCCGTTCTCTGCCTCGACGAGGCGCCGGCCCCCTGGGGTCGGCGGTCGGGCCGCGACCTGCCGCGCCGCGCGACGCCGGAGAACCTGGCATACGTGATCTACACCTCCGGCTCGACCGGGCGGCCGAAAGGCACTCTCAATACCCACCGCGGCATCGTCAACCGGCTGCTGTGGATGCAGCGCCAGTACGGGCTGGCCGGCGACGACCGGGTGCTGCAGAAGACGCCCTCGAGCTTCGACGTGTCGGTCTGGGAGCTGTTCTGGCCGCTGCTCGCCGGCGCGCGCCTGGTGATGGCGCGGCCCGGCGGCCACCGCGACAGCGCCTATCTGCTGCGCACCATCGCCAGCCAGGGGATCACCACCCTGCATTTCGTGCCGGCGATGCTGCGCGCCTTCCTCGACGAGCTGGGCAGCGCGGCGCCGATCGGCCCGCCCGCCGGCCAGGCCGGGCTGGCGCTGCGCCGCGTGATGGCGAGCGGCGAGGCGCTCGCGTACGACTTGCAGCAGCAGTTCGCCGCGGCGCTGAAGGTGCCGCTGCACAACCTCTACGGTCCGACCGAAGCGGCGGTCGACGTCACCTACTGGGCTTGCGACCCGCGGAGCCCGCGGCCGCTGGTGCCGATCGGCAGGCCGGTGGCCAATACCCGCATCCTGCTGCTCGACGGCGACGGCCGCGAGGTCCCCCTCGGGGTCCCCGGCGAGCTGCATATCGGCGGCGTGCAGCTGGCGCGCGGCTACCTGGGGCGCCCCGAGCTCACCGCCGAGAAGTTCGTGCCCGACCCCCACGCCGGCCGGCTCGGCGAGCCGGGGGCGCGCCTCTATCGCACCGGCGACCTCGCCCGCTGGCTGCCCGACGGCGCCGCCGACTACCTGGGCCGCATCGACCAGCAGGTCAAGCTGCGCGGCGTCCGCATCGAGCTCGGCGAGATCGAGGCGGCGCTCGCGGCGTTGCCGGAGGTCGCCTCGGCGGCGGTGGTCATCCGGTCCGACGGCGCCGCCGGTCCGCGGCTCGTAGCCTATGTGGTGCCGCGCTCGGGCGGGCCGGCGCTCGGCGCGGGCGCGGCCGGCCTCGCCGCCGCCGAGCTCCGTGCCAGCCTGGCGAGCACCTTGCCCGAGCCCATGATTCCGCAGGCCTTCGTGCGGCTCCAGGCGCTGCCGCTGACGCCGAGCGGCAAGCTCGACCGCAAGGCGCTGGCGGCCCTGCCGGCGCCGGTGGACGATGCGGCGGCGGCGGACCGCCTGGTGCCGCGGAGCGAGCTCGAGGCGCTGCTCTGTGCGCTGTGGGACGAGGTGCTCGGCATCGCGGGCGCCGGCGTCCGCGACAGCTTCTTCGACCTCGGTGGCCATTCGCTGCTCGCCGTGCGTGTGGTATCGCGGGTGCGCGCGCAGCTCGGCCTCGAGCTCGAGCTGCGGGATCTGTTCGAAGCGCCCACGATCGAAGCGCTGGCGCACCGGCTCGAAGGGCGCCTCCTGGCGGCCGAGCCGGCCAACGCGACGGCCGGCGCGGCCGGCCCGCCGCCGCTGCTGGCGGTGCCGCGCGACGGCCGGCTGCTGCCGCTGTCCTTCGCGCAGCAGCGGCTGTGGTTCCTCGACCAGCTGCATCCCGGCAGCAGCGCCTACAACATGCCGGTGGCCGAGCGCATCGCCGGCCGGCTCGACCGGCCGGCGCTCGCCCGGGCGCTCCACGAGCTGGTGCTGCGGCACGAGACTCTCCGCACCCGTTTCGCCGCCCGCCAAGAAGATCCTCCTAGCGAGCGCCGCGACCAGGGCGACCTCGGCCGGCGCGGCGAACGATCCGGGCACGGCGCGCTCGACGATCTCGGCGAGGCGGTGCAGGTGATCGAGCCGGCGCGGCCGCTGCCGCTGCCGCTCGTGGACCTGGCGGCGCTGGCGCCGGCGCCGCGGCAGGCCGAGCTCGGGCGGCTGGCGGCGCGCCAGGCGGCGCAGCCGTTCGATCTCGAGCGCGGTCCGCTGCTGCGCGCGCTGCTGGTGCGCCTGGCGGGTGCGCCGAGCCCCGAGCATCTGCTCTTCGCCACCCTGCATCACATCGTCACCGACGGCTGGTCGATGGCGATCTTCGCGCGCGAGCTGCGGGCGCTCTACGAAGCCGCCGCGCAGGGCGTGTCCGCGGCGCTGCCCGAGCTGCCCGTCCAGTATGCCGACTACGCCGCCTGGCAGCGCGGCTGGCTGCGCGGCGAGGCGCTCGCCGGCGAGCTCGCCTACTGGCGGCGCCAGCTCGCCGGCGCACCGGCGGTGCTGGCGCTGCCCACCGACCGGCCGCGCCAGGCGGTGCCGGACGAGCGCGGCGGCGCCCGGCTTCGCCGGCTGCCGGCGGCGCTGGCCAGCGAGCTCCACGCCTTCGGCCGGCGGCACGGCGCGACGCCGTTCATGGTCCTGACGGCGGGCTTCGCCGCGCTGCTGTCGCGCTACGGCGGCGACACCGATCTGTGCCTCGGCACGCCGGTGGCGGGCCGCGACCGGCTCGAGCTCGAAGGCTTGATCGGCTTCTTCGTCAACACCCTGGTGCTGCGCGCCGACCTCGGCGGCGCCCCCGGCTTCGCCACCCTGGCGGCGCGGCTGCGCCAGACCGTGCTCGACGCTCACCTGCACCAGGCCCTGCCGTTCGAGAAGCTGGTCGACGAGCTCGCGCCCGAGCGCAGCCTGAGCCACACCCCGCTCTTCCAGGTGATGGTGCTGGTGCAGGCGGCCGGCGGCGGTCCGGCGGCGGCGGGAGTGCCGGCGGTGACCGGCTCCGAGCCGGGTAGCGTCAAGTTCGACCTGATGCTCGCGGCGCACGAGGGCGCGGCCGGATGGACGCTGGCGGCGGTCTATCGCCGCGAGCTGTTCGCGGCGGCCACCGTCGAGCGCATGCTCGCGCACCTCGAGCGGCTGCTGGCCGCGGCGCTGGCGGCCCCGGAGCGGCCGGTCGAGACCCTCGCGCTGCTCGACGCGGCCGAGCGCCACCAGCTGCTGGTGGAGTGGAACGACACCCCGGCCGGGGCGTGGCTCGCGGCACCGCTGCCAGCCGCGGCGGGGATCCATCGCCTGATCGAGCGCCAGGCGGCGCTGGCGCCGGAGCGAGCGGCCGTGCTGGCACCGGAGGGGCGGCTGACCTACGCCGAGCTCAACCGGCTGTCGAACCAGCTTGCACGCCACCTGCGGGCACGCGGCATCGGCGCGGAGCAGCCGGTGGGCATCCTCCTCGAGCGCTCGCCGCAGGCGGTGGTCGCCATCCTGGCAGTGTTGAAGGCGGCGGGCGCCTACCTGCCGCTCGATCCCGCCCTCCCCGTCGAGCGGCTGAGCACCATGCTCGACGACGCGCGGGCGCCGGCGGTGGTGAGCGACCGGCGCCACTGGCCGCCGCGCGACGGCGGACCGCTCGCGGTGCTGCTGGACGAAGAATCCGAGGAGGTCGCCGCGCGGGACGGGTCGAATCTCGATCTGCAGACGAGCCCAGCGCAGCTGGCCTATGTCATTTACACGTCGGGCTCCACCGGCCGCCCCAAGGGCGTGGCGGTCAGCCACCACAACCTGCTGGCCTCGACCCTGGCGCGGCACGCTTTCTATCGCCGCCCCGTCGGCGTCTTCGAGCTCGCCTCGGCGCTCGCCTTCGACAGCAGCGTCGCCGGCCTCTTCTGGACCCTCACCCAGGGGGGAGCCGTGGCGCTGCCGCGCGACGGCTTCCAGCGCGATCTGCCGAGCTTCGTCCAGGAGCTTGCCGGGCGCCAGGTCACGCACCTGCTCTGTCTGCCCTCGCTGCTCGCCCTCCTGCTCGAGGAAGCAGACGGGACCGCCCTGCCGTGCCTGCGCACCGTCATCGTCGCGGGCGAGAGCTGCCCGGCGGAGCTGGCGTGGCGCCACGCCGCACGCCTTCCGGGCACCGAGCTCTACAACGAGTATGGACCGACCGAAGGCACGGTCTGGGCGAGCGCCTTCGATTGCAGGCGGTTGGGTGCGGCGGAGAGCGTGCCGCTCGGCCGGCCGATCCCCGGCGCGCGTCTCTACGTGCTCGACGGCGACCTGGAGACGGCGCCGCCAGGCGTGGAAGGAGAGCTCTACATCGGCGGCGAAGGGGTCGCCCGCGGCTACCTGCACCGTCCCGACCGGACCGCCGAGCGCTTCTTGCCGGACCCCTCGGCCGAGCGCCCCGGGGGCCGCCTCTACCGCACCGGCGACCGCGCCCGCTGGCGCCGCGACGGCGTCGTCGAGTTCCTCGGCCGCCGCGACCACCAGGTCAAGGTTCGCGGCTACCGTGTCGAGCTGGAAGAGGTCGCGGCGGTGCTGGCCGCCGAGCCCGGGGTGAGAGCCGCGGTGGTCCTGGCGCACGAGATCGCGGCCGGTCCGCCGGGAGCGCGGCCCGCGGCGCCGGGAGGTCCGGCCGACCTGCGGCTTACAGCCTATGTCGAGGCGGGTCCGGATGGAGGCCCCTCGCCGCGGCAGCTGCGCGAGAGCCTGGAGCTGAAGCTGCCGCGGTACATGGTGCCCACCGACTTCTTCGTCCTCGACCGGCTGCCGCAGACGCCCAACGGCAAAGTCGATCACGCGGCGCTGCGAGCGCTGGCAAGCCCAGCGCGGGGAGAGGACGGCTACGTCGCGCCGCGCAGCACGACCGAGACGATCGTCGCCGGGATCTGGGAGGAGGTGCTGGGACGGCACCGGGTTGGCGCGCACGACGACTTCTTCGCGCTCGGCGGGCACTCGCTGCTGGCAACGCGGTTGATGTCGCGGCTGCGGCGGTGGCTCCAGGTCGAGCTGCCGGTGCGGCGCCTCTTCGAAGCGCCCACCGTGGCACAGCTGGCGCGAGCCGTGGACGAAGAGCGGCTGAGAGGCGCCGCCGCACCAGCGCCGCCGATCTCGCCGGTGCCGCGCGACGGCCGGCCGCTGCCATTGTCGTTCGCCCAGCAGCGGCTGTGGTTCCTGGACCAGCTGCATCCTGGCAGCAGCGCCTACAACGTGCCGCTGCTCGAGCGCATCGCCGGGCGGCTCGACCGGCCGGCGCTCGCCCGGGCGCTCCACGAGCTGGTGCTGCGGCACGAGACTCTCCGCACCCGTTTCGCCGCCCGCCACGAAGATCCTCCTGGCGAGCGCCGCGACCAGGGCGATCTCGGCCGGCGCGGCGAACGATTCGGGCACGGCGCGCTCGACGACCTCGGCGAAGCGGTGCAGGTGATCGAGCCGGCGCGGCCGCTGCCGCTACCGCTCGTGGACCTGGCGGCGCTGGCGCCGGCGCCGCGGCAGGCCGAGCTCGGGCGGCTGGCGGCGCGCCAGGCGGCGCAGCCGTTCGATCTCGAGCGCGGTCCGCTGCTGCGCGCGCTGCTGGTGCGCCTGGCGGGCGCGCCGAGCCCCAGACACCAGCTCTTCGCCACCCTGCATCACATCGTCAGCGACGGCTGGTCGATGGCGATCTTCGCGCGCGAGCTGCGGGCGCTCTACGAAGCCGCCGCGCAGGGCGTGTCCGCGGCGCTCCCCGAGCTGCCCATCCAGTATGCCGACTACGCAGCCTGGCAGCGCGGCTGGCTGCGCGGCGAGGCGCTCGCCGGCGAGCTCGCCTACTGGCGGCGCCAGCTCGCCGGCGCACCCGCGGTGCTGGCGCTGCCCACCGATCGGCCGCGCCAGGCGGTGCCGGACGAGCGCGGCGGCGCCCGGCTGCGCCGGCTGCCGGCGGCGCTCGGCGGCGAGCTCCACGCCTTCGGCCGGCGGCACGGCGCGACGCCGTTCATGGTCCTGGCGGCGGGCTTCGCCGCGCTGCTGTCGCGCTACGGCGGCGACACCGATCTGTGTCTCGGCACGCCGGTGGCGGGCCGCGACCGGCTCGAGCTCGAAGGCTTGATCGGCTTCTTCGTCAACACCCTGGTGCTGCGCGCCGACCTCGGCGGCGAGCCCGGCTTCGCCACCCTGGCGGCGCGGCTGCGCCAGACCGTGCTCGACGCTCACCTGCACCAGGCCCTGCCGTTCGAGAAGCTGGTCGACGAGCTCGCGCCCGAGCGCAGCCTGAGCCACACGCCGCTCTTCCAGGTGATGGTGCTGGTGCAGGCGGCCGGCGGCGGTCCGGCGGCGGCGGCGGGAGTGCCGGCGGTGACCGGCGCCGAGCCGGGCAGCGTCAAGTTCGACCTGACGCTCGAGGCGCACGAGGGCGCGGCCGGATGGACGCTGGCGGCGGTCTATCGCCGCGAGCTGTTCGCGGCGGCCACCGTCGAGCGCATGCTCGCGCACCTCGAGCGGCTGCTGGCCGCGGCGCTGGCGGCCCCGGAGCAGCCGGTCGAAGCCCTCGCCCTGCTCGACGCGGCCGAGCGCCATCAGCTGGTGAGCGAGTGGGGAGCCGCCATGGATGCGGCTGGCGCCGAGCCCGGCCCATGCCTGCACGAGCGGTTCGCGGCGCTGGCGGCGGCGGCGCCGGCCGCGGTGGCGGTGGTCGACGGCGAGCGCCACCTGACCTACGGTGCGCTCGACCGCGCCGCCGGCGCGCTGGCCGGCGAGCTGGCGCGGCGCGGCGTGCGGCCCGGCGAGATCGTCGCCCTCTGCCTGGAGCGCGGCCTCGAGATGGTGGTCGCGATCCTCGCCACCCTCGAGGCCGGCGCCGCCTATCTGCCGCTCGATCCCGCCCTGCCGGACGAGCGGCTCGCCTTCATGCTCGACGATGCGCGGCCGCGCCTGGCGATGGCGACCGCCGGCACCGCCGCGCGCCTGCCGGCGATCCCGGTGCTGCGCCTCGACGACGAGTCTGCCCGCCGAGGGCCGACCGCCGGCACCGCCGCGCGAGCGCCGCTGCCGGCGCGGGTGACCGCGGCGCATCCTGCCTACGTCATCTATACCTCGGGCTCGACCGGCAGGCCCAAAGGCGTGATCATCTGCCATCGCCACGTGACGCGGCTGTTCGCCGCCACCGCACCGTGGTTCGGCTTCGACGCCGGCGACGTCTGGACGCTGTTCCACTCCTACGCCTTCGACTTCTCGGTCTGGGAGCTGTGGGGAGCGCTGCTCCACGGCGGCCGCCTGGTCATCGTGCCCTACCTCGTCAGCCGGTCGCCGGAGGCATTCCACGAGCTGCTGGCGCGGTCGGCGGTGACGGTGCTCAACCAGACGCCCACCGCTTTCCGCCAGCTCTCGCAAGCCGACGCGGCGCGGCCGGCCGGCGGCCGGCTGGCGCTGCGGCTGGTGATCTTCGGCGGCGAGGCGCTGGAGCCGGAGATGTTGCGCCCCTGGCTCGAGCGCCACGGCGAACGGCGCCCGCGGCTGGTCAACATGTACGGCATCACCGAGACCACGGTGCACGTCACCTATCGCCAGCTGCGCCTCGCCGATCTCGCCGCCGCCGGCAGCCCGATCGGCCGGCCGATCCCGGACCTGGCAGTCTGGGTGCTCGACCGGCGCGGCGAGCCGGTGCCGATCGGCGTGCCCGGCGAGATCCACGTCGGCGGCGCCGGCCTCAGCCCGGGCTACCTCGGGCGCCCGGACCTCACCGCCGCGCGCTTCGTGCCACGGGCCCTCGACGGGAGGCCCGGCGAGCGGCTCTACCGCAGCGGCGACCTCGGACGCTATCGCCCCGACGGCGGCGTCGACTACCTGGGCCGCCTCGACCAGCAGGTCAAGATCCGCGGCTTCCGCGTCGAGCTCGGCGAGATCGAAGCGGTGCTGGCGGAGCTGCCCGCGGTGCGCCACGCGGTGGTGCGGTTGCGGGCCGGCGGCGGCGGGGAGCCGCGCCTGGTGGCCTGGGTGGTCGCGGCAGCCGGCGCCGCGCCGACGCCGGCGGAGCTGCGGCGCTCGCTTGCCGTGCGGCTGCCCGCGTACATGGTGCCCGCCGTCTTCGTGCCGCTGGAGGGCTTGCCGCTGACGGCCAACGGCAAGCTCGACGCCGCGGCCCTGCCCGATCCCGGCGGGCGCGAAGGGCGGATCGGCGAGCGGCTCGCGCCGCCCCGCACCGCCGCCGAGCACCGGCTGGCCGAGGCCGTGGCCGAGGTGCTGGGGCTTGCGGCCGTGGGCATGGACGACAACTACTTTGCTCTCGGCGGCGACTCGATCACCGCCATCCGGCTGCGGGCTCGCGCCGCCGCGGCGGGCCTGGACTTCTCGTTGCAAGACCTCTTCCGCCATCCCACGCTCGGCGAGCTGGCGCGGGCGGCGGCCGCAGAAGCCGGCGAGACGGCGCCGGCCGAAGGAGAGGCCGCCGAGCTGCCGCCGAGCATGCTGGCGCCCTTTGCCCTGCTGGCGGCGGCGGACCGCGAGCGGCTGCCCGGCGGGCTCGACGACGCCTATCCGCTCACCCGGCTGCAAGCGGGCATGGTGTTCCACCTCGAGCTGGCCGAGGGGAGCGTGGTGCCCTACCACAACGTCGCGAGCGTCGAGCTGTCGGCGCCCTACGACGCCCTGGCGCTGCGGCGGGCGGTGCGCCGGCTGGCCGGGCGCCACCCGGTGCTGCGCACCCGCTTCGCGATGGCCGGATTCGGCGAGCCGCTGCAGCTGGTCGAGACTGCCGCCGAGCCGTCGCTGCGGCTTTGCGATCTACGCTCCCTGCCCGACGCGGCGCGGCGGGCGGTGGTCGACGGCCGCTTCACCGCCAACCTGGCGCGGCGCTTCGACCTCGGGCGCGCGCCGTTGTTGCGCTTCGAGCTGTTCCAGCACGCCGCCGACCGCTTCGAGCTGCTGTGGGCCGAGCACCACGCGATCCTCGACGGCTGGAGCGTGGCCACGATGCTGGCCGATCTGTTCGAGCTCTACCTGCGCGAGCTGGGGGCCGCGCCGGCGCCGCCACCGCCGCCCGGCGGCAACCTGCTGCGCGATTTCGTGGCGCTCGAGCGGGCCGCGCTGACGGCGCCGGAGGCGCCGCGCTTCTGGCGGCAGCGGCTGGAGGAGCGGCCGCCGGCGCGCCTGCCGCGCTGGCCCGTCCCCGGCACCGCGGCGAGTGCCCGCCGCTTGCAGCTGGAAGTGCCGATCGATCGCCGGCTCGCCGATCGCCTGCGGGAGCTGGCACGCGGCCACGGGATGCCGCTCAAGAGCGTGCTGCTGGCCGCGCACCTGGCGGCGCTGAGCCGGTGGACCGGGACGCTGGACGTGATCACCGGGCTGGTGAGCAATGGCCGGCCCGAGGTGGCCGGAGGGGACCGCGCCCTGGGCCTGTTCCTCAACACCCTGCCGCTGCGCCTGCGCCTGGAACCGGGCAGCTGGCTCGACCTGGCGCGCCAGGTCTTCGCCGAGGAGCTGGCGCTGCTGCCCCACCGCCGTTATCCGCTCGCCGAGCTGCAGCAGGAGCTCGGCGGCGGCCAGCCGCTGTTCGAGAGCACCTTCAACTTCGTCCACTTCCATGTCCTCGGGGGAGTGGCCAGGCTGGCGCCGGTCGCTCTCCTGGGCTGGCGGGAGGTCGCCGAGATCCACTATCCGTTCAGCGCGAGCTTCAGCGTCGACCCGTACCGCGGCGCGCTGGGCCTGGCCTTGACGTTCGCCGTGCCCGAGATCCCGGCGGCGCAGGCGGCTGCCGTCGCGGCGCTCTACGAGCGGGCGCTGGCCGCGCTGGCCGAGCACCCCGAGGCAGATGCCGCGCAGGCGCCGCTGCTCGCCGCGGCCGAGCGGCACCAGCTGCTGGTCGAGTGGAACGCCACCGCTGCCGAGCACGGCCGGAGCGGCCGCCTCTGCCTGCATCAGCTGTTCGCCGAGCAAGCGCGCCGGACGCCGGCGGCGGTGGCGGTGACGGCCGGCGAGGCGAGCCTGAGCTACGGCGAGGTGCAGGCCCAGGCCCACCGGCTGGCCCGCCGCCTGCGGCGGCTGGGGATCGGCCCGGAGGTGACGGTCGGAGTGCTGATCGAGCGCTCGCCGGAGCTGGTGATCGCCCTGCTCGGCGTGCTCGCGGCCGGGGGCGCCTACGTGCCGCTCGTTCCCGGCTACCCCGCCGAGCGCCTGCTGTGGATGGCGCGCGACGCGGGAGTGGCCGCGCTGCTGGTCGGGGAAGGCTCCGCGGCGGCCCTGCCGGAGCTCGCCGTTCCGGTGGTCGCCGTTCCGCTGGCCGCGGTCGCGGTGGTCGGCGACGGCGAGCCGCGAGACGACCGCGCCGCCGGCGAGCCGCAGCCGCTACCGGAGAACCTGGCCTACGTGCTCTACACCTCCGGCTCGACCGGACGCCCCAAGGGCGTCGCGGTCCCGCACGCGGCGATCGTCAACCACATGCTGTGGATGCAGGCGGCCTTCCCGTTGCGGCCGGACGATTGCGTGCTGCAGCGCACCTCGATCGCTTTCGACGCCGCGGTCTGGGAGATCTACGCGCCGCTGCTCGCGGGCGCCAGGCTGGCGCTGCCCGCGCCGGCAACGCAGCGCGACCCGGAGCTGCTGGCCGCCGAGATCGCCGCCTGCGAGGCCACCGTGCTGCAGGTCGTGCCGTCGCTGCTCGCGACCCTGCTCGAGCAGCCCGGCTTCCCCGGCGGCGCCCCGCTGCGCCGCGTCTTCTGCGGCGGCGAGGCGCTGACCCCCGCCCTGGCGCGGCGCTTCGCGGAGCGTTGCGCGGCCCCGCTCGTCAACCTCTACGGGCCCACCGAGACCACCGTCGAGATCGCCGCCCACGTCTGCGCGCCGGGCGGCGGTGCGGCGGCGCCGATCGGCAGGCCGATCCACAACACCCGCATCGTCCTGCTCGACCGTGCCGGGCGCCTGGCGCGCGCCGGCGTGCCGGCCGAGCTCCACGCCGGCGGCATCCAGCTGGCGCGCGGCTACTCGGGACGCCCCGACCTCACCGCCGAGAGGTTCGTGCCCGATCCCTTCGCGGATCGACGCGGCGAGCCGGGGGCCCGCCTCTATCGCACCGGCGACCTCGCCCGCTGGCTTCCCGACGGCACCGTCGACTACCTGGGCCGAGCCGATCGGCAGGTGAAGCTGCGCGGCTTCCGCGTCGAGCTCGGCGAGATCGAGGCGGCGCTCGCGGCGCTGCCGGAGGTCGCCGCCGCGGCGGCGGTGATCCGGCCCGATGGCGCCGCCGGCGCCCTTCTGGTCGCCTACGTGGTCCCGCACCCCGGCGCCGCCCCGGCCGCGGCCGAGCTGCGCGCCAGGCTGGCGACGAGCTTGCCCGAGCACATGATCCCGCAGCTCGTCGTGGCGCTGCAGGCTCTGCCGCTGACGGTCAACGGCAAGCTCGACCGCGAGGCGCTGCAGGCGCTGCCCGACCCGCGCGGCGTCCTCGACGCCGCGCCGCGGCGGCTCCCGCCGCGCGACGCGCTCGAGGAGTCGCTCTGCGAGCTGTGGAGCGAAGCGCTTGGCGTTCCGGGCGCCGGCGTGCGCGACAGCTTCTTCGATCTCGGCGGCCACTCGCTGGCGGCGGTGCGGCTGATGGCCCGCATCCGCAGCCGCTTCGGCCTGGAGCTGCCGCTCAGCGCCCTCTTCCAGCGGCCGACGGTCGAGAGCATCGCCGAGTTGCTGCGCGGCGGCGGCAAGGCGGCCCCGGCCACCTGCCTGGTGCCGATCGCCGAGGACGGCGCCGGTCGCCCCTTCTTCTGCGTGCACCCGGCGGGCGGCGGCGTGCTCTGCTACGCCGAGCTGGCGCGGCGGATGGCAGGCGACCGACCCTTCTACGGCTTGCAGGCCGATGCATCGGGCGACCGGTCCGAGGCGGCCACCGTGCCGGCGATGGCCGCCGGCTACCTGGCGGCGATCCGCACCATCCAGGCGCATGGACCCTACCTCCTCGGCGGCTGGTCGATGGGCGGCCTGGTTGCTCTCGAGATCGCGCAGCAACTCGTCGAGCGGGGCGAGGAGGTGGCGCTGCTGGCCCTCGTCGACCCCACGCCGCCGGCCGCCGCCAGCGCGGCCTCCGGAGGGATCGGCGAAGCCGTCGCCTGGCAGTTCGCGCGCGACCTGGCGGGGCTGGCCGGCCTCGACCCGGCGCACCTCGCCGCGGCCTGGGCGCGCGGGCGCCGCGCCGGAGCGGGCGTGGACGCCGGTGCGGGTGCGGCGACGGATGTGGCGGCCATGGTGCAGCCGACACTGGAGCAGCTGCGGGCCGCCGGCCTGGTTCCGCCGGACCTGGAGCCCGCCGATCTGGCGCGGCGGCTGCGGCTGTTCGAGCGCAATCATCAGGCGGCCGCCGCCTACCGGCCGCGCCCCTACGCCGGCCCGATGGCGCTCCTGCTCGCCGAGCAGCGCGACGGGGCCGCCGATCCCGCGCCGCCCTGGCGCGCGCTGGCGGCCGGCGCCGTGACGGCATGCCGGCTGCCCGGCGATCACTACACACTGCTCCGGCCGCCGCGTGTCGCGGCGCTCGCCGCGGCGCTCTCGGAGCTCCTCGGCCGCGCCGGCCGGCAACCGCTCGCGAGCCAGCCGGTGCTCGCCGGCGGCGGCGACTGAGCGCGGCCGCCACGAGGCAGAGATCACGAGCATGCGCGACCTGGTGAAGCTGCTGGCCTTCCTCTTCCAGCTGACGCGGGAGATGCGGTTCTCCCGGCTGACGATGACCACGATCGTCGTCGCCGGCATGATCAGCGGCTTCGCCAACACCGCTTTCCTCGCTCTCTTCAACTCCGCCTTCACCGGCAAGAGCCCGCGCCTGCCGGTGCTGATCGGCGCCTTCGCGGGTCTTTGCCTCCTGCTTCCCGGCTGCCGGCTGCTCTCGCAGGTGCTGCTGATCGACCTTACCCAGCGCGGCATCCTCGAGCTGCGGCTGCGGCTCTGCGGCCGCATCCTGGGCGCTCCGCTGCGCCAGCTCGAGGAGATCGGCCCGCATCGCCTGCTCGCCGCGCTCACCAGCGACGTCGATCTGATCGTCGATGCGCTGGCGCTGGCGCCGCTGCTCGTGATGCATGCCGCCATCGTGATCAGCTGCCTCGCCTATCTGGGCTGGCTGTCGTGGAGCATGCTGCTCGAGGTGCTGGGCCTCGTCGTTTTCGGGGTGCTCACCTATCAGCTGCCGCTCACCCTCGCCATGCGCCGCTTCGCGGCGGCGCGCCAATGGATGGACGGCCTGCTCAAGCACGTCCGCGCCATCGCCGAAGGCACCAAGGAGCTCAAGATGCACGAGCTCCGCCGGCAGGCGCTGCTCGCCGACCTGCGCACGGCCTCGACCGCCGTGCAGCGCGAGACCCGCGCCGGCGGCATCGTCGTCGCGGCCGCTGCGAGCTGGGGCCAGGCGCTGTTCTTCGTCGTCATCGGACTGCTGCTCTTCGTGCTCCCCCGCTACCATCGGCTCGACTCGGCGACTCTGCTCGGCTTCACGCTGGTCCTGCTCCGCCTGATGACTCCGCTCGAAGTCCTGCTCGGCTCGGCGCCCAACCTCAGCCGCGCCGCCGCCTCCGCCGGCGCCATCGGCAGGCTCGGCGTGTCCTTGCGGCAGACCGCCGCCGACGCCGGGGGGGCCGGAGTGGCGGTCGAGCCGCGCTGGCAGCGGCTCGAGCTCGCCGGCGTCACCCACGAGTACCGCCGCGAGGAACGGGCGGAAGGCTTCGTCCTCGGTCCGATCGACCTCGCCTTCGAGCCCGGCGAGCTGGTCTTCATCGCCGGCGGCAACGGCAGCGGCAAGACCACCCTCGCCAAGCTGTTGGTGGGGCTCTACGAGCCCGAGAGCGGCGAGATCCGCTTCGCCGGCCGCCGGATCACCGCCGAGAACCGCCACCTGCTGAGCGAGCATTTCTCGGTCGTCTTCGCGGACTTCTTCCTCTTCGAGCGGCTGCTCGGGCTCGACCGGCCTGTCCTCGACGACGAGGCGCTGCGGTACCTGCGCGAGCTGCGGCTGGAGCGGAAGGTCCGCGTCGAGGAGGGCGTCCTGTCGACGCTCGATCTCTCGCAAGGGCAGCGCAAGCGCCTGGCGCTCCTCACCGCCTACCTCGAAGACCGCCCGCTCTACCTGTTCGACGAATGGGCCGCCGATCAGGACCCCACCTTCAAGGAGATCTTCTACCTGGAGATCCTGCCCGGCCTCAAGGCGAAGGCCAAGACCGTCTTCGTCATCAGCCACGACGACCGCTATTACCAACTGGCCGATCGCATCATCAAGCTGGAAGACGGCAAGGTGGAATTCGATCGGCCGATCTCGGAGTACCTCGCCCTTGCCGCCTCGACCTGATCCTGCTCTGCCGGCGCCCGCGGCCGAGCGGCCGGAGCCGGTGCTCCTCGCCGCCACCGCGGAGCGGCTGACCGAGATCTGGCGGGAGGTGTTCGAGCTGCCGGCGATCGGCCCCCGCCAGAGCTTCTTCGCGTTGGGCGGGGACTCCCTCAAGGCGACGCAGGTGGTCGCCCGCATCGAAGAGAGCTTCGGCGTCGAGCTGCCGCTCGACTGCCTGTTCTCCGCGCCGACCGTCGCCGAGCTGGCGGAGCTGGTCGACGGCCTGGCGGGCGCCGCCTCGCCCGAGGCGCCGCCGCTCGCGGCCATGCCCCGCTCCGGGGACATTCCCCTGGCGTTCGCGCAGCGGCGCCTCTGGTTCCTGCACCAGCTCGAGCCGCGGAACCCGGTGCACAACATCGCGGCCGGCGTGCGGCTCAGGGGCGCGCTCGACGCGGCGGCGCTGCGCCGCTCCCTGGACCGCATCCTCGAGCGGCACGAGGCGTTGCGCACCGTCTTTCGCGACGCCGGCGGCGAGCCGGCGCAGATCGTCGCCCCGGCGAGCGCCGTCCGCCTGCCGGTCGTCGACCTCTCGGCGCTGCCGCCGGCGGCGGCCCGCGCGGCGGCCGAGCCGGGGCGGGCGGCGGCGGAGCTGGCGCGCCTGCCCTTCGACCTCGAGCGGGGCCCTTTCCTGCGCGCCGCGCTGCTCGTTCGCGGGCCAGGCGATCACGATCTCGTGCTCGCCTGGCATCACATCGCGGCCGACGGCCGGTCGCTGGGGGTCTTCCTGCACGAGCTCACCGCGGCCTACCGGGCGGAGCGCCGAGGCCGCATGCCCTCCCTGCCGGCCCTTCCCTTGCAGTACGCCGACTTCGCCATCTGGCAGCGCCGCTGGCTGCGCGGCGAGGCGCTGGCCTCGCGCCTCGACTTCTGGCGGCGGCGGCTCGCGGGGGCGCCGCGGGTTCTCGAGCTGCCGGCGGACCGGCCGCGGCCGGCGGTCCTGTCCCACCGCGGCGCGCATCGCGAGAGCTTCCTGCCCGCGCCGCTCGCCGCGCCGCTCGCCGCCCTCGCCCGCGCCGGCGGGGCGACGCCGGTCATGGCCTTGCTGAGCGGCTTCGCCACCCTGCTGCACCGTACCACCGCCCGGGAGGACCTGCTGCTCGGCATGCCGATCTCCGGCCGCCACCGGCCCGGGCTCGAGGACCTGATCGGCTTGTTCATCAACAACCTGGTGTTGCGGATCGACGCCGCGGGCGACCCGACCTTCCGCCGGCTGCTCGAGCGGGTGCGGCAGACGGCGCTCGAGGCGTACGCTCACCAGGACCTGCCTTTCGAGGTGCTGGTGGACGCCCTGCAGACCGAGCGCGATCTCTCGCGCACGCCGCTGGTCCAGGTCCTGTTCGTCGAACAGAGCGTTCCTCTGCGCCGCCTGCAGCTGCCGGATCTCGTGCTCGAGCCGCGCGAGCTCGACCTCGGCACGGCGCGGTTCGACCTCTCGCTCTCCATCGCGGCGCTCGCAGAGGGATGGCTCGCCACCTGGAAGTACAGCACCGACCTGTTCGACGCGCCGACCCCGGCGCGCTTGGCGGAGCAGCTGCGCAACCTGCTCGCCGCGGCGGTGGCGAACCCGGATCTTCCTCTCTCGCGCCTGGCCTGGCTCGGCGAAGGGGAGCGCCACCAGGTGCTGCTCGGCTGGAACGACACGAACAGAGTCTGGCGCGACGAGCTCTGCCTGCACCAGCTGATCGAGGAGCAGGCGTCGCGCACTCCGGAGGCGGTGGCCGTCTCGTTCGACGGGCGGGAGCTGACCTGCCGCGAGCTCGACCGGCGCGCCAACCGCCTGGCGCACCGCCTGCGCCGCCTGGGAGTCGGGCCGGAGAGCCTTGTCGGCGTGGCGGCCGAGCGCTCGCTCGAGATGGTGGTGGGCCTGCTGGCGACGCTCAAGGCCGGAGGGGCCTACCTGCCGCTCGACCCCGCCTATCCCGCCGAGCGGCTGCGCTTCATGCTCGAGGACGCCGGCATCGAGGTCCTGCTGAGCCAGCGCCATCTCGCGGCCGCGCTGCCCACGCATGCGGTCCGCGTGGTGGAGCTCGAGGCGGTGTCCGACCGGGAAGGCGGCGAGACGGACGATCGCGGCCCGCGACCGGACGTCCACCTCGACCATCCCGCCTACGCCATCTACACCTCGGGCTCGACGGGCAGACCGAAGGGAGCGGTGATCTCGCACCGCGGCATCGTCAATCGGCTGCTCTGGATGCAGGACGCCTACCGCCTGGGCCCGGACGACCGCGTCTTGCAGAAGACCCCGGTGAGCTTCGACGTCTCGGTGTGGGAGCTCTTCTGGCCGCTGGTGACGGGAGCGCGGCTGGTCGTCGCCCCTCCCGGCGCCCACCAGGACGCCGCCTGGCTGGCGCGCCTCGTCCGCGACTGCCGGATCACCACGCTCCACTTCGTCCCCTCGATGTTGCAACTCTTCCTCGAGGTCGACGGCCTGGCCGCGGCCTGCCGCACCGTCCGGCGGGTGATCGCGAGCGGCGAGGCCCTGTCGCCCGAGCTGCAAGAGCGCGCTCTCGCACGCCTCGGGGCCGAGCTGCACAACCTCTACGGTCCCACCGAAGCGTCGGTCGACGTGAGCTTCCACGCCTGCGAGCGCGGCGGCCGCCGGCGCACGGTGCCCATCGGCCGCCCGATCTCGAATCTCGAGTTGTACGTGCTCGACCGCCGCGGCGAGCCGGTCCCCATCGGCGTGCCGGGCGAGCTTCACATCGGCGGCGCCGGCCTGGCACGCGGCTACCTGCGCCGCCCGGAGCTGACCGCGGAGAGATTCGTCCCCAGCCCCTGGGGCCGGCCCGGCGGCAGGCTGTACCGGACCGGAGACCTGGCGCGCCTGCTGGCGGACGGCGCCATCGAGTTCCTCGGCCGCCTCGACCACCAGGTCAAGATCCGCGGCGTGCGCATCGAGCTGGGAGAGATCGAGGCGGAGCTCTCCCGCCATCCCGCGGTGCGCGAGGCGGTGGTCGCGGTCCGGGCGGAAGGTGGAGCCCCGGCGCGGCTGGTGGCCTGGCTGACAACGGACGGCGGGCCGGCGCCGCGGGCCGCGAACCTGCGCGCCTGGCTGCGCGAGCGGCTGCCGGAGGTGATGGTGCCGTCGGCGTTCGTGGCGCTGCCGGCGCTGCCGCTGACGCCGAGCGGCAAGGTGGATCGCCGGGCCCTGCCGGCCCCCGATCCCGCGCCGCCTGCCGGCGAGCGCTGCGAGTACGGCGAGCGTCTGCCGGCGCCACCGCGTACGCCGCTCGAGGAGCGCCTGGTCGCGCTGTGGCGGGAGCTGCTGCGCATCGAGAGGATCGACGTCCACGACAACTTCTTCGAGCTGGGCGGCGACTCCATCCAGGCGGCGATGTTCGTCAACCGTTTGCAGGTGGAGCTGGGCGAGACGGTCTACGTCATGGCGCTGTTCGACGCCCCGACGGTGGCCGGCTTCGCCGCTTACCTCGAGCGCGGCTATCCCGAGGCCGCCGCCCGCCTGGGAGCCGTCTCCACGGGTGCCGGCGGCGTCGCCAGCCTGGACGGCATCTCCGCGGCAGCCGGAGCCGGCGCCGCCGCGGCCGCGCCGCCGCGGGACCGCCGGCCCGAGGAGCCGCCGGCGACGGCCGCGGCGCTCGCCGCCCTGCGCGGCGCGGTGCGCGCGCGCCTCGGCCGCCCGGCGCCGGAGCCGGCCGCCGCCGCTCCCACCTGCGTCGCCGCTCCCGCCGCCGCCGCCGCTCCCACCGCCGCCGCCGCTCCCACCGCCGCCGCCGCTCCCACCGCCGCCGCCGCTCCCATTGGCGTCGCCGCTCCCGCCGCTGCGAGCCCGCCGCGCGGCGAGAGGAACCCGCCGGCGGTCTTCATCCTCGCTCCCTTCCGCTCGGGTACCACCCTGCTGCGCGTGATGCTGGCGGGACACCCCGGCCTGTTCGCTCCGCCGGAGCTGGAGCTGCTCGCCTTCCGCACCCTCGGGGAGCGGCGCCTCGCCTACCGCGGCCGCAACGGCTTCGCCCGCGAAGGGCTGCTGCGGGCGGTCATGGAGCTGCGCGGCTGCGACGCCGCGGCGGCGCGGGCCTGGATGAGCGGCCACGAGGCGGCGGACCTGCCGGTCGGCGCTTTCTACCATCTCTTGCAGCAACAGATCGGCGGCAGGCTGCTGGTCGACAAGACGCCGAGCTATTGCCTGGACCTCGAGACCCTGCGGCAGGCCGAGGAGCTGTTCGAAGAGCCCCGCTATCTTCACCTGGTCCGCCATCCCGGGGCGGTCGTCGACTCCTATGTCGAGGCGCGCATGGATCAGGTCTACGCATTCCCCTTCCCGCCGCGGGAGCAGGCGGAGCTGGTCTGGCTTCTCGGTCACGGCAACATCGTGGAGCTGCTCTCCGGCGTGCCCGCGCGGCGGGTGCACCGGCTCGCCTTCGAGGAGCTGGTCAAGGCACCGCGCCAGGCCATGGAGGCGGTCTGCGGATTCCTGGAGCTGCCGTTCGAGCCGGCGATGCTCGAGCCCTACCAAGCGGGCCGCATGACCGACGGCCTGGGCTCCGCGTCGCGCATGATGGGCGATCCGAAGTTCCACCAGCACCGCGGCATCGAGGCGAAGGTCGCCGAGCGCTGGCGGCTGGCGCGCGGCGACTGGCGCGCCGAGACCCTGACGCTGGCGTCCCGCCTCGGCTATGAGTGGCCCGCACCGGAGGGTCCGCTCACCTCGCCGCCGTCCGCCGCCGCGGCTCTGCGGCCCGTGCCGCGGGATGGATCGACCGAGCTGCCGCTCTCGTATTCCCAGGAACGGCTCTGGTTCCTGGCGCGGCTCGATCCGGACAACCCGGCCTACAACATGCCCGCGGCGGTCCGCCTCGCGGGCGACCTGGACCTCGCCGGCCTCGCCGGCGCCTTCGACGAGGTGCGGCGCCGCCACGAGGTGCTGCGCACCACCTATCCCGCCGCCGCGGGCCAGCCGGCCGCGCGGATCGGCGACCGCTTCGCGCAGCCGCTGCCGCTGGTCGACCTCTCGGCCTTGCCGGCGGTCCGGCGGCGGCACGAGATGGAGCGCCTGGCGCTTGCCGAGGGGCGGCGGCCCTTCGACCTGGCGAGCGGACCGCTGCTGCGGACCGCCTGCCTGCGGCTGGACGGCGGCGAGCACGTGCTGCTGGTGACGATGCACCACATCGTCTCGGACGGCTGGACGATCGGCATCCTGGTCCGTGAGCTGGCGACCCTCTACCGGGGCCGCGTCGAGGGGCGGCTCGCGCTGCCCGAGCTGCCGCTGCAGTACGCGGACTACGCCGCCTGGCAGCGGCGCCGGCTGGACGAAGGCGCGCTCGCCGCCGGCATCGAGCACTGGCGGCGGCGCCTGGCCGGCAAGCTGCCGGCGCTCGAGCTGCCGGCCGACCGGCCGCGCCCGGCGAGGCAGACCTTCCGCGGCGCGCGGCTGACGCGCACCCTCCCCGGGGAGACGTCCCGGCAGCTGCGGCTCTGGAGTGGACGGCAGGGCACCACCCTGTTCCTCACCCTGCTGGCCGCCTTCGACGCGCTGCTGCATCGCCATTCCGGCCAGGACGACCTGGTGCTCGGGATCCCGGTCGCCAACCGCAACCGGCTGGAGCTCGAGGGGCTCATCGGCTGCTTCCTCAACATGGTCGTGCAGCGCACCGACGCCGGCGGCAACCCGACGCTCGGCGAGCTCGCCGGACGGGTGAGTGCCAGCTTCCTGGGCTCGGTTCCCTTCCACGAGGTGCCGTTCGAGAAGCTGGTCGAGGCGCTGCATCCGCAGCGCGACCTCAGCCGCGCGCCCATCTTCCAGGCGCAGTTCTCGCTGCAGAACACGCCGTCTCAGCCGCTGGCGCTGCCGGGCCTGACGATCGAGCTGCTCGACCTTCCCAACCGCTCGACCAAGTTCGATTTCACCGTCTTCCTGTTCGACGACCCCGAGGGGCTCAAGACCACCATCGAGTACAACACCGACCTCTTCGACGCCGCCACCTTCGGACGCCTCCTGGGGCACTGGACCAACCTGCTCGCCGCCCTGGGCGACGATCCCGAGGCCGCGGCCGGCCTGCGCCTGTCGGAGCTGCCGCTGCTCGGTCCGGCCGAGCGGCACCAGCTGCTCGAGGAGTGGAACCCTCCCGCGGCCAAGTCCGCCACCGCGGCCGCGGCCGCAGCCGCCGCGGGGCCGTGCCTCCATCGCCGATTCGAGGAGCAGGCGCGGCGCCGGCCGCGCGACGTGGCGGTGGTCTACGAGCTGGGGCAGCTGACCTATGGCCAGCTGAACGCCAGGGCCAACCGCCTGGCGCGCCGCCTGCGCTCGCTGGGCGTCGGGCCCGAGGTGCCGGTGGGCCTCTGCGTGGAGCGCTCGCTCGACCTGATCGTCGGCATGCTCGGCATCCTCAAGGCCGGCGGCGCCTACCTCCCGCTCGATCCGGCCTATCCCCGCGAGCGGCTGACCTGGATGCTGGCGGACGCCTTCGCCGCCGCGGCGGCGCCACCGCCGCCGCTCCCGCCACTGGTGGCGGCGGCGCTCCCTCGCGGCCGCCGGACGCCGGTGCTGGTGACCCAGGCGCACCTGGCGCGCCAGCTCGGCGACATCCGCGACGCCCCGCCGTTCGCCGCCGTGCTGCTGGACGCCGATCGCGAAGCTCCGGACGCCGGCGACGCCGAGGACCTCGAGCAAGGCCCCGAGCCGGAGAACCTCGCGTACGTGATGTACACCTCGGGCTCGACCGGGCAGCCGAAGGGAGTGGCGATCACCCACGCCAACGCGGCGCGGCTGCTCTCCACCGCGGCGCCCTGGTTCGGCTTCGGCCCCGGCGACCGCTGGACGATGTTCCACTCCTACGCCTTCGACTTCTCGGTCTGGGAGATCTGGGGCGCGCTCGTGTCCGGAGGCAGCCTGGTGATCGTGCCGCGCGAGGCGACGCTTTCGCCGACGGTGTTCCACGAGCTGCTCGCCACCGAAGGCATCACCGTCCTCAACCAGACCCCCTCCGCCTTCCGCCAGCTGGCGCAGCTCGCGCCGGCGGACGCGCCGCGCCGGCTGGCCCTGCGCTGGGTGATCTTCGGCGGCGAGGCGCTGGATCTCGCCAGTGTCGCAGGTTGGTGGGGCCGCCACGGCGAGGAGTCGCCGCGCCTCGTCAACATGTACGGCATCACCGAGACCACGGTGCACACGACCTGCCGCGCGATCCACCGGCGGGACCTGCGGCGCCCGGGCTACGGCCCCATCGGACTGCCCCTCGCCGACCTGTCGCTGCATCTCCTCGGACCGCATGGCGAGCTCGTCCCGGCCGGCGTGCGGGCCGAGATCCACGTCGGCGGGGCCGGAGTGGCGCGCGGCTACCTGGGCCGGCCCGACCTCACCGCCGCGCGCTTCGTCCCCGATCCCTTCTCGCCGGTGCCGGGCGCGCGCCTCTACCGCAGCGGCGACCTGGCGCGACGCCGGCCGGACGGCGATCTCGAGTACCTCGGGAGGATCGATCATCAGGTCAAGATCCGCGGCTTCCGCATCGAGCTGGGAGAGATCGAGGCGGCCCTCCTGCGCCACCCGGGCCTACGGGAGGCGGCGGTCGTGGCGCGGCCGGACGGCGCCGGCGACCTGCGCCTGGCGGCCTACCTGGTGGCGGACGGCCCGGCGCCGGCGGCCGGCGAGCTGCGGTCCCGCCTGCGCCAGGCGCTGCCGGACTACATGGTGCCGGCAGCCTTCGTGCCGCTGCGCCGGATGCCGCTGACCTCGAGCGGCAAGATCGACCGGCGCGCCCTGCCGGCGCCCGAGGAGGCGCCGCCCGCGGAGGGCAGGCAGGATGCGCCGGCCGCCGCCGAGCCGCGCACCCGCACCGAGCAGCGGCTCGCCGCGGCCTTCCGCGAGGTCTTGCGCCTGGAGCGGGTCGGCCGCCACGACGACTTCTTCGAGCTCGGCGGCCACTCGCTGCTGGTCACCCGGCTCGCCTCGCGCATCCGCGCGGATCTCGGCGTCGAGCTGCCCATGGCGAGCGTGTTCGAGTCGCCGACGCTCGCCGGGCTCGCAGCCAGGATCGAGGCCCTGCTGCCCGAGGCGGCCGGGGACGAGCCGGCGGCGGCGCCGTCGCTTCCCGTGGCGGCACGCGATCGCCCTCTGCCGCTGTCCTTCGGCCAGGAACGCCTCTGGTTCCTGGATCAGCTGCAACCCGGCAGCCCGCTCTACAACGTGCCCATCTCGCTCCGGCTGCGCGGCCGCCTGCACGTGCCGGCGCTGCTCCGGAGCTTCCGCGAGATCGTGCGCCGCCAGGAGGCGCTCCGAACCGGCTTCGACTCGGCCGGCGGCGAGCCGGTGCAGGTGGTGGCCGCCGAGGTTCAGCTCGCCATCCCCTTCGTCGATCTTCGCGGCGCCGCCGCCGAGCGGCGCGAAACCCGCCTCGCCGAGCTCGCCAGGCAGGAGGCGCGGCGGCCGTTCGACCTGGAGCGGCCCCCGCTCCTGCGGGTCCAACTGGTCGGCATGGGGGTGGACGACCACGCCCTTCTGGCCACCGTGCATCACATCGTCAGCGACGGTTGGTCGATGGGCGTGCTGATCCGCGAGCTGACCGCGCTCTACGCCACTTACCGCGGCGCTCCCCCCGCCGGCCCTGCCGCCGCCGGCCTGCCCGACCTGCCCATCCAGTATGCCGACTTCGCCGTCTGGCAGCGCCAGTGGCTGCAGGGCGAGACCCTGGAAAGAGAGCTCGCCTTCTGGCGCGAGCAGCTCGCCGGGGCGCCGCAGGCCATCGATCTGCCGGTGGATCGCCCGCGCCCGTCCCTGCAAGGGTTCGCCGGCCGCCACCTGCGGTTCACCCTGCCCGAGCGGCTCGCCGCCGGACTCCAGGCGATGGCCAGGAAGCAGGGCGCGACGCTGTTCATGGCCCTGCTGGCGGCTCTCGAGGTGCAGCTCCGCCGTTACACCGGACGCGGCGACTTCCTGGTCGGCTCGCCGGTGGCCGGTCGCGGCCGCCGCGAGGTCGAGGACCTGATCGGCTTCTTCGTCAACGCCCTGGTGCTGCGGGCGCGGCCGCGGGGCGACGCGGCGGTGGCGGAGCTGATCGGCCAGGTGCGGGAGACGACGCTCGCCGCGTTCGCCCGGCAGGACCTGCCGTTCGAGAAGCTCGTCCAGCATCTCGAGGTGTCGCGCGACACCAGCCGCTCGCCGCTCTTCCAGGTGCTGCTCGTGCTGCAGAACGCTCCGGCGGAGACCCTGACCCTGCCGGACCTGTCGGTCGAGGTCCTGGAGGTCGAGAGCGGCACCTCGAAGTTCGACCTCACGCTGTCGATGGCCGAGACGCCGGCCGGTCTCTCGGGCTTCCTCGAATACAGCACGGCCCTCTTCGACGAGACGACGGCCGCTCGCATGCTCGGCCATTTCCGCAACCTGCTCGAGGAGCTGGCGGCCGATCCTCGGCGCCGCGTCCGCGAGCTGTCGCTGCTCGCCCCGGCCGAGCGCCGCCAGCTGGTGGAGGCCTGGAACGAGTCGGGCGCGGAGACGCCGGCGCTGCCGTTCCACCGCCTCTTCGAAGCCGTGGTCCGCGTCCGCCCGGAAGCGGCCGCGGTGGCCGGCGGCGGCGTGACCCTCACCTACGGCGAGCTGAACCGGCGCGCCAACCAGCTGGCCCGCCATCTGCGCCGGCTGGCGGTCGGGCCGGAGGTGCGGGTGGCCATCGCCCTCGAGCGCTCGCCGGCAATGCTGGCCGCGCTGGTCGGCGTGCTCAAGAGCGGCGGCGCCTACGTGCCCATCGATCCGTGGCACCCGCGCGAGCGCCTGGCGGCCATCCTCGCCGATGCGCGCCCGGCGGTGCTGCTCACCGAGGAACGGCTGATCCCCGGGCTCCCCGCGCCCTCCGGCTGCAGGGTCCTCGACCTCCAGGAGGCCTGGGCGGAGGGAGGTTGGCTGGCCGCGGAGGCGGCCGCGGATCTGCCGCCGGCCGGCGGCGCGGCTGCCATGGAGAGCCTCGCCTACGTGATCTTCACCTCCGGCTCCACCGGCAGGCCGAAAGGCGTCCAGGTCCCGCACGGCGCGCTGGTCAATCTCCTCGCCTCGATGCGGCGGCGGCCGGGGCTGCGGGAGGAGGACGTGCTGGTCGCGGTGACCACCGTCTCCTTCGACATCGCCGCCCTGGAGCTGCTCCTTCCCCTGCTCGCCGGCGCCCGCGTCGAGCTGGCCGGCCGCGACGACGCCGCCGAGGGCTCTCGGCTCGCCGCCCTGCTCGCCGCGTCCCGGGCGACCGCCCTGCAGGCCACGCCGGCCGGCTGGCGGATGCTGCTCGACGCCGGCTGGCAGGGCGATCCGCGGCTGGCGGCGCTGTGCGGCGGCGAGGCCCTGGCGCCGGAGCTGGCGGCGCGGTTGCTGCCGCGCGTGGGAGCGCTCTGGAACGTCTACGGGCCGACCGAGACCACGATCTGGTCCGCCGCGGGAAGGGTCGAGGCGCCGGGCGCGGCCGGCGCCGCCAGCTCCGGCGTCAGGGCCCTGCCGATCGGCCCGCCGATCGCCAACACCGCCCTCCACGTGCTGGACTGCGATCTCGAGCCCGCGCCGCTGGGCGTCACCGGCGAGCTCTACATCGGCGGCGCGGGCCTCGCACGCGGCTACCTCGACGCTCCCGCGCTCACCGCGGAGCGCTTCGTGCCGGACCCCTTCGCCGGCAGGAGGGCCGCCGGCGCTCGCCTGTACCGGACGGGCGACCTGGCGCGGCGCCGGCCCGACGGCCTGATCGATTTCCTGGGACGCGCCGACCATCAGCTCAAGATCCGCGGCTTCCGCATCGAGCCCGACGAGATCGCCGCCGTCCTTCAGGGACATCCCGCGGTCCGGCAGGCGGTCGTGGTCGGCCGCCCTGCCGCCGCCGGCGACCTGCGCCTGGTGGCGTACCTGGTGGCCGCGGAGCCGCCGCCCGCGGCCGGCGATCTGCGCCGCTTCCTCGAGGACCGGCTGCCGCCCTACATGATGCCCACCGACTTCGTGACGCTCGCGGCGTTGCCGCTCTCCGCCGCGGGCAAGGTGGACCGGCGGGCCCTGCCGGCGCCCGAGTCCGACGGTACCCCGCGAGGCCAGGCGGCGCCGCCGGAGACGCCGACGGAAGAGCTGCTGGCCGCCATCTGGGAGCAGGTCCTCGCGCGCTCGCCGATCGGCATCCACGACAGCTTCTTCGAGCTGGGCGGCCATTCGCTGCTGGCGCCGTCGGTCCTCTCCCGCATCGAGAACACCTTCCATGTCCGCCTGGCGCTGCGCGCCTTCTTCGACGCGCCGACGATCTCTCGGCTGGCGGCCGAGATCGATCTGATCCTGTTGCAAGAGATCGAAGCGTTGAGCGACGAAGAGGCGGAGCGCCTGGAGAGCCGCGTTTGAGCTCGATCTGATCCCCATGCTCGGAAACCACGCCCCATCCCACCGGCCCCCGCCCCCGCGCGCGCCGCATTCTCCTCTCGGGATCGCCGTTCGCGAGCTGCGGCGGCGGGCGGCCGGCGAGCGTCTCGTCAACCTGCTGGCGCTCGCCCTCGGGACGGCCGTCTTCCTGGTCGCTCTGCTGCTGCTGCGGTCCGAGCTCGGCTACGACCGGTTCCACCAGCATGCCGGCCGCATCTACCGCATGTACGAGGACTTCCTGCTGCCCGGCAAGCCCGCCGTCTCCACGGCCTTCAGTCCGCTGGTGATGGCGCCGACGCTGCGGCGGGAGCTCCCGGAGGTGATCGAGGCGGCCCGCATCCTGCCCTACCTCGAAGGCAGCGTGCCCGGCAAGGTCGCCGTCCGCCTGGGGCGGGAGCGGCAAGGCTATGAGTGGTTCTCCTGGGCCGACGAGAGCGTCTTCCGCATCTTCACCCTGCCGATGGTCGCCGGGGACCCGGCCACCGCGCTGGCGCTGCCCAACACGGTGGTCCTCGGCGAATCCGTCGCTCGCCGGTATTTCGAGGGGCGGCCGCCGCTGGGCAGCGTGCTGCGGATCGACACGGGCTTCTCCGACGAGGACTACCGGGTCACCGGCGTGTTCAAGGACCTCCCCTACAATTCACATTTTCATCCGCACGTCATGGCTTCCTTCCGCAGCCTCGACCACGTGCGGGACCCGCGGATCCTGCGCGATCATTGGTGGGCGAACGACGCTTACACCTATGTGCTGCTTGGCAACGGTGTGCCCGCCGAGCGGCTGGCGAGCGAGCTGCCGGCCTTCGTCGCGCGGCACTACCGCGGGCTGCCCGACGTCAAGGCCACTCTTCACATGCAGCGCCTCACCGACATCCATCTGCGCTCTCACCTGCAAGGCGAGATCGAGGCCAACGGCGACGTCGCGACCGTGCATGTCCTGACGGCGGCGGCGGCCGCGGCGTTGCTCATCGCGCTGCTCAATTTCATGGCGCTGACGACCGCGCGCGATGGCGGCCGGGCGGGCGAGTGGGCGGCGATCATGGCGACCCTGGGGGCGCGGCGCCGGCATCTCTTCGCGCGCCGGTTCGCCGAATCGCTGGTCCTCGCCATCCTCGCCATGGCGGCGGCCGCGGCGCTGGTGTGGCTCGCCCTGCCCGGCATCGGCGACCTCACCGGCCAGCCGCTGGCGCTCCCTCATGGTCTCCCCGCCCTGCTCGCGCTGGCCGGACTGGCGCTGCTCAGCGCCGCGGCCGCCGGCGCCGGCTCGCTCCTGTCGCTGCCGGCGGCGGTCGCGGACCCGTCCCTCGCCCGCACGCCGGCCGGCGGGCGAGGGGGAGGCGCCCTGCGCGGCGGCCTGGTGGCGATCGAGCTCGCCATCGCGACGGCGCTCCTGGCCGGCGCCGCAACCGTCGCGGAGCAGGTCCGCTTCATGCGCCGCCTGGATCTCGGACTCGACCAGCGGCATGTCCTGGTGGTGCCGATGCGGGACATCGCGCTGCGCGACCGCTTCCGCGCTCTCGGGGCCGCGGTGGCGCGCGGCCCGGGCGTGCTCGGAGTCGCCTTCTCGTCGCAGGTGCTGGGTCACGAGACGCCGCAGACCACCGTCCAGGTCGGCGGATCGAAGAGCTTCAAGGTGATGGGAGCGCTGATGGTCGATCCCGGCTTCACGCGGGTCCTCGGCCTCCATCTCGCCGCCGGGAGGGCGCTTCAGGAGAGCGACGCCGCCTCGGGTTTCCTGGTCAACGAGGCGGCGGTGCGGTTGTGGGACCTGGGTTCGCCGCGGGCGGCGATCGGCAAGGCGCTGGACTGCGGGATCAAGGCGGGGACGATCGTCGGCGTGGTTCGCGACTTCCACCACCAGGCGGTCCAGCATGCGATCGAGCCCCTGATCATGCATATCCGGCCGCTCAACTATCGTTACATGTACGTCAAGGTCGAGCCGCGCGCCGCCGCCGCCGCCCTTCGACATCTCGACGGCGTCTGGCGCGCCATGGTGCCCGACAAGCCTTGCGAGCGCTTCTGGCTTAACGGCGAGTACGACCGCGCCTACCAGGGAGAAGAGCGCCTGGCGCGCCTGGCGGGCGTTGCCGGGCTGGCCGCCCTGGTCCTCGCCTGCTGCGCCGTGACCGGCTTCGCCGCCTTCGTCCTCGAGCGGCGCGCGCGGCAGCTCGCCATCCGCCGCGCACTGGGAAGCTCCCGCGGCGACGCCGTCGAGCTGCTGGCGAAGCGCTTGGCGCCGCCGGCCATCGCCGCCGTTCTCGGGGCCTGGACGGCGGCCTGGCTGGCGATGCGCGCGTGGCTGGCGCACTTCGCCTATCGCACGACCATCCCGCGGCTCGGCTTCGCGGCCGCCGCCGCCGCCGTCCTGGCCGCCGCCTGGCTCGCGGCGAGCTGGCAGTGCCGGCAGGCGGCCCGCGCCGACGCCGCCGCGGCCCTGCGCGAGTATTAAGAAGAGGACCCGCCTGCCCGGCTCTACCGAGAGCGCCTTTGGAGCTCAGACGTGTCGCGCAACTTACCAGCGTCTATCGGATCGCCCCCCGCATCCCCCCAACCCCCTTCCCTCCCCTCCGGGGGGGAAGGGGGCACTTCGCCCACCTTCGTACCTCGGGCGGTACCGCCGCGCGACGGGCCCCGGCACTACCGCCGTGCGTCCGGCCTGGCGCCGCCGCCCGCGAGCTCGGCGAAATAGGCGTCCGGCACGCCGTTCCTGCCGTCGGGCCAGACCACGAAAGTGCGGTTGGCGGTGGAAAAGATCCCGAGGTAGTCGCCGAAATTGGCGAACTGGGTACCCTGGCTGTGGTAGGACACCTTGCACCAGTTGGTGGTCTCGGAGGTCACGCGGATCGGTGAGCCGAAGGTGGTCCCGCCGTCTCCGGAGCTCACCCGGTAGAGATCGATCAAGGAGCTGACCTTGCCCTTGCGCCGCAGCCCGTAGACGGTGAGCACGTCGCATTCGACGTCGTCAGGATCGGCCGTGAGCTGCTTTTCCTGCTCCTCCACGTAGACGACGTCGACCTCGCCGTCCTGGCGCACGGCGACCGTCGGCCAGAAGCGCTTGACGCCGGCCGGCGGCGGCGGCGGCCCGAGCGGCAGCGGCGCGCTCCAGGTCGCGCCCCGATCGTCGGAATGGATCAGGTAGACCTGCGAGGAGTCCAGTACCTGCAGGCTCTCGCTCCCCGGCACCTCGTGGAGCGCGCTGGCCCAGGCCACGTAGAGACGGCCGCGATGGCGCCCGCCCGCGGCCACGGCGAGGCGCGGGAAGTCGTTGGCGTCCACCTTGCTCCAACCGACGGGAGGATCGTTGCGCAGCGAGTTGGCCAGGACGAGGTCGCGCGGCTCGCTGAAGGTGCGGCCGCCGTCGAGCGAGCGGGCGAAACGGATGCCGGTCGTGTGGTTCAGCACGGCGTCCGGGGTGTAGGCAAGGAGCTTGGGACCGCCCTGCCAGGTCAGGTAGACCTCGCCGCCCGTGCCCATCGCCATCGACGTCGAGATCTGGATCGTACCCCGGCTGCCGCAGAGCGGGTCCTTGGGATCGGGGGTGACGAGGAAGTCGTCCGGGCTCACGATCACCGGTCCTTCCCAGCTCCGTCCCTCGTCGGCGCTGCGGTAGACCGAGATCTCGCCGCCCGTGTTGCCGCGATGGCCGCAGATGCCGAGCAAGGCGCTGACCGCCACGAAGACCCTGCCGCTGCCATCCCTGGCCGCCAGCAGGCTCGGCGCGCGCAGGATGTCGCCGGGCCGGCGCGGCGTGAACAGGTGCTGGCCGGTCCAGGTGAAGGCGCCGGCGGCGAAACGGCCGCGGAAGAAGAGGATGCCCAGCTGGCCCGCCCCTCCCGGCGTCGCGTCCTTCGCGGCCGGCCTGCCGTCCATCGCCCGGCTGGTGAGGAAGAAGGTCTGATCGTCGGCGCCGCCGCGATCGAGCCAGGGGTGGCCGGCGGTCATGGCATCGCCGTCCAGATGGGGCGCCCCGCTCTCGGTCCAGCTGCGGCCACCATCGGTCGAGGTGCCTACGGAGGTGACGCCGGGAGTCTTCGGCGGCGCGCAGGCCGCTCCGAAGGGCGGGCCGCAGGTGCCCTGCATGGTCTCCCAGGCCGTCACCAGCAGAGTGCCCGTGCGGTCCGCGGCGATAGCCTCGGGCACCCTCCCGAGGCGGCCCGCCGGCATGGTGAGCTGCGGCGCGTTCATCCGCACGTTGGCGCCGGCCGGCGGCGGCGCTCCGGCCGCCGTGCCCGGCGAGGTGCCCGGAGCCGCGCCCACGCCCGTGCCGGCGGCAGCGGCCGGGGCCGCGCCCGCGGCGCCGCCCGGGGCCTTACCTGCGCCCGCGCTCACGCTGGCAGTGGCGCCGTGCAGCACGGCGGCCGCAAGCGCGGCGCTGGCAAGCGCGATGCCGCCGGCGGCCAAGCCGCGGCCGGCGGCACGCCATGAGATGGAAGGACGGCGGACCATGGCTACTCGGTCCGCAACGCGACGATCGGATCCACTCGCGTCGCCCTCCTGCCCGGCAGCCAGGCGGCGCTCAAAGAGATCGCGAGGACTCCCAGGGAGGCCGCGAGGAAGGTCGCGGGATCGATCGCGCCGACACCGAAGAGCAGCGAGCCGAGGAGGCGGGTCGACGCCAGCGCCGCGGCGAGGCCGAGCGCGATCCCGAGCCCGGCGAGCGCGCCGGTCTCCCGCACCACCAGCCCGAGGATTCCCTTGCGCTGGGCGCCGAGCGCCATCCGCAGGCCCAGCTCGCGCCGGCGCTGCGCCACCGCGTAGGAGGTGACGCCGTAGATACCAACGATCGAGAGCACCAGGGCCAGCGCGGCGAAGAGGCCGAGGAGCAGCAGGCTGAAGCGCGACCCGGCGAGGGTGTTGGCGACCACCTGGTCCATGGTGCGGATGCGCGACACTGGCTGGTTGGGGTCCACGTGATGCACGACGTCCTGGATCCCGGAGACCAGCGACAGGGGATCGCCGTCCGTGCGCACCACGATCCGCATCATGAACGGCACCGAGGCGGCGGGGACCTGGGACGTCAGCTCGTAGAACTCGGGGTGCACGTCGTCCTTCAGGGCCGATTCATGGATGTCTCCCACCACCCCCACCACCGTGTACCAGGCGTCCCCGCTGTCGTTGTCGCGGAGGCGCTTGCCGAGAGGGTCCTCGCCCGGCCAGAGGGCTCGCGCCATGCTCTCGTCGATCACCGCCACCGGCATGGTCCCCATCCGGTCCACTGCGGAGAAGAGCCTGCCGCGGCGGAGACGGATCCCCATCAGCTCGAAGTAGCCCGGCGAGACCCGGCGCACGGGCAGCATCGGCGCCGCCCCCGGCTTGGGCGCCGGCCGACCCTCGACGGTGATCGCGGCGACCGCCTCGGTGCCGCCCATCGGTAGATCGGAGATCATCGCCGCGGCATCCACTCCCGGAAGCGCGCGCGCGCCCTCGACGACGCGCTGGTAGAAGGGGAAACGCTGGGGCGGTTTGTAGAGCGCCTTGGACAGGCCGAGCTCGAAGGCGAGCACGTGCCGCGGGCGGAAACCGGCGTCCACGCCCACCAGGCGCGTGTAGCTGCGCAGCAGCAGCCCGGCGCCGATCAGCAGCAACAGCGCGACCGCCACCTCCGCGACCACCAGGGCGCTGCGCGTGCCATGGCTTCCTGCCGTGCCCGCCCCGGCGCGGGTCCCCTCCCGCAGAGTTCCGGCGACGTCCGGCCGGCTCATCTGGAGAGCCGGCACCAGTCCGGCCAGCAGGGTCGTCGCGATGCACAGGGCGCCGGTGAAGGCGAAGGTGCTGGCGTCGAGCGAGAAGCCGCCGGCGTCGAGCAGGCCCGTGGGCACGAAGCTCGCGAACGCGCGCAGGCCGGCGGCCGCCAGGGCGAGACCGAGCGCCGCGCCGATCACCGAGAGGACGGCGCTCTCGGCGAGCAGCTGGCTCACCAGCTGGCGGCGGCCGGCGCCCAGCGCCAGGCGCACCGCGATCTCCTTCTGGCGGGACGCCGCCCGGGCGAGGAGGAGATTGGCGACGTTGGCGCAGGCGATCAGCAGCACGAACCCCACCGCCGCCCAGAGCACCAGGAGCGCCGGCCGGACCTTGCCGAGCATCCGGTCGACGATCGGCACCAGGCGGAAGGTCCAGCCCTGGTCCGAATCGGGGTAGGCCCGGGCGAGCCGTTGCGAGATCGTGTCCAGCTCCGCCTGCGCCAGGCGCGGCTCGGTTCCCGGGCGCAGGCGGCCGATCATCACGTTGGAGCGGGTGAGGCGGTTCCGCCGGATCTCGAGAGTGCCGCCGAAGGGCACCCAGAGATCCGGGTCCGGCGAGAAACCGAACTGGGGAGGCACGTCGGCGCCGCCGCGCGGGAAGTTGAAGCGGGGCGGCACCACGCCCACCACCGTGACCGGATGGTTGCCCAGGTTGGCCACCTGCCCGACGGCCCGCGGGTCGCCGCCGAACTTGCGCTGCCAGAGCCCGTACGAGAGCACCGCCACCTTGGGGTCGCCCGGGGTGTCGTCGCCCGCCTCGAGCGTGCGCCCGACGACGGCGCGGGTGCCCAGCACCTTGAAGAAGTCGCCCTGGACGAAGACGGCGCCGAGCTGCTCGGGGTCCCCCCGCCCGGTCAGCACCAGCCGGTTGGCCTGCGCCAGGCCGAGCTGTGCGAACGAACGGCTCGCTTGCCGCAGATCGTCGAGGTTCGGGTTGGCGGCCGGCAGCTCGTTCTCCATGCCGATCTTCTGGGCGAAGTCGGGGTTCGAGCCCCAGAGGATGACCACGCGGCCGGGCTCGCGGAATGGCGGCGGAGTGAGCAGGGCCGCATCGACGATGCTGAAGATGGCGGTGTTGACGCCGATCCCGAGCGCCAGGGTGAGGATCGCGGCGAGCGCGAGCGTCGGCTGCTTGCGGAGGTTGCGGACGGCCAGGCGGAGGTCCCGGGTGAGTTGGCTCATGGCACTCTGAGAAGTAAGTGCGCCGGCAGGCCGAATTCGGCCCGTGAGGGCCGGTGACGCTCCTGCGACGCCTGGACCTCAGGATAAATCACCGAACGGCTGGCGGACAACCGCCGCCCGGCGTCGGGGCGGGACGAGACGGCATGAAGCGATCTTCGAGGTTCACCCGGCGCGAGTTCCTGCGCCAGGCGGCGCTGACCCTTCCCGCGCTCGCGGCGCTGCCGCGCCCGGCGGCGAGCGCGGCGCCGACGGTGCTCGTCGTCGGGGCGGGGCTCGCCGGGCTGGCCGCCGCCTACGAGCTGGCGGAGAGCGGCCATGCGGTGACGGTGCTCGAAGCCCGCGACCGGCCCGGCGGGCGCGTGCACACGTTGCGCCAGCCGTTCGCCGACGGTCTCTACGCCGAGGCGGGAGCGATCAGCTTCTCCGACGGGTGCCGGCATTACTTGCGCTACATGCAGCGGTTCGGCCTGGTGGCCGCGGCGCCCCGCGCGGCGCCGGCCGGCGGCCCACCGGCCACGATCTTTCACCTGCGCGGCAAGCGGCTCGAGCTGGCGCCGGGCGGGAGCTCCGCCCAGCCCGCATGGCCCTTCGACCTCACCGCGGAGGAGAGGAAGCTCGGCCTGGGCGGCATGTTCCGGAAGTACTTCGCGGCCGCGGACGCGATCGGCGACCCGACCGATCCGGGCTGGCGGGTGGACCCCTTCCGGCGCTATGACGAGATGACGCTGGCGCAATATCTCGCGTCGCAGGGGGCCTCCAGCGGAGCGGTCGAGCTGCTCGGCGACACCCTCTGGTTCGGCTACGGCTGGTCGCGGGGATCGGCGCTTCACCGCCTGCTTTCGGACGTGGCCCTCTTCTACCACGGGCACCAGACCAGGGTGCTCGAAGGCGGCTCCGATCGGCTGCCGCGAGCGTTTGCCGCCGCGCTCGGCGACCGCATCCGCTATTCCTCGGCGGTGACCCGCATCGACCTGCGCCAGAAGGGGGACGGCGTGCGCGCCGCGGTCCGGCAAGGCGCCGCGGAGCGCTGGCTCGAGGCTGACCGCCTGATCTGCACCGTGCCGTGCCCGGCGTTGGGCAGGATCCTGTTCTCTCCGGAGCTGCCGGCCGCCAAGCGCCGGATCATCGAACGGCTGGAATACACGCCGGTGACCCGCATCTACCTGCAGGTCAAGCGGCGCTTCTGGGCGGAGGCCGGCCACGCCGGCACCGCCTTTACCGACCTGCCGATCCAGCTCGTCGCCGAGCAGCCGCTGGTGAGGCCCGCGGACGCCGGCCCGCGGGGGATCCTCGAGTGCCACGTGAAGGGCCCGGAGGCGGAGCGCCTCGCCGCCATGGAGCAGCCGGCACAGCTGGCCTTCGCGATCGAGAACCTGGAGAAGGTCCATCCCGGATTCAAGCGGTTCTTCGAGTCCGGCACCACGGTCAGCTGGGGCGCCGATCCATGGGCGGGCGGAGGTTACGCCTGGTGGAAACCGGGGGAGATGACCGCCTGGGCGCCCGAGCTGGCCACGCCGGCGGGAGCCGTGCACTTCGCCGGCGAGCACACCTCGCTGCTCGGCCGCACCATGGAAGGCGCCCTGGAATCCGGCGACCGCGCGGCGCGCGAGGTGCGGCAGGCGCTCCGGCCCGGCGTAAACCTTGGCGCGCCTCCCGCGTAGTCTCTAAGATGCATGACTCCCCTCCCAGACGCCGGCGCCGGGCGCCGAGCGCTTCCTCGCGCCGGCTCCGCCTCTGGCTGGCCGCCGTGCTTGCCGGCGCCGTCGCGGTCGCCGGCTGCCGGCCGAGCGCCGCGGCCGACCGCCTGGCTGCCGACCCTCTGGCCGCGGACATCGAGCGCTGGTCGGCACTGGTGCGTAACCACCCCGCGTCCGACCAGGGCTGGGCCCGGATCGAGCAGAGCGCTCAGCCGGGGCTCGAGGGCGCGCGCGAAGCGCTGCGCCACGGCCGCCGCCTGCTCGCCCTATCGCGCCTCGCCAGCGTGCGGGTGGACGTCGGTGCCGCGGCCTATGTGCTCGAGCGCTCGCCCGAGCAGCGCCGGACCGCCGCCGGATTCGAGGCGGAGTGGACGCGCATGGCCGGGCCGCTGGGCGACGATCTCGGCTCGCCTTCTCCCGCCGCTCTCGCGGGCGTGCGGCCGGCGGCCGCGCGGGCGATGGGCGAGGCGGCGCTTCCCCAGGTGCGCGCCTACTACCAGGCGAGCCTCGCGTACGGCCGCAGCACCACGCCGCAAAACGGCTACTACTACCTCGGCACCGCCCAGGCGCTGCGGCAACTCGTCGCCTTCTGCCGCACGCTCGCGGAGGACTTTCCCCGCCGACCCGAGCCGCGCCTGCGCGCGCTCGACGCCGAGCTCGACGCCCTCGGCGCCGAGGTGCTCGCGGCGTATCGGCCGCCGGCGGCGCTCGACCGGCACGGCGACTTCATCGGCGCCGGCTCCCTGCTTAAGGAGGCGCGCGAGCTCAACGCCGCCGGCCTGCGCTACGGCGCGCTGCTGCGCTACCTGCAGGCGGCGCTTGCGGCCGCGCCGCTGCGTCCGGCCCCGGCGCCACCCGACGCCGGCGTGATCGCCGGGCGGCTGCGCGAGCTCGACGCCCGCCTCTCCGCGGGCGAGCTGGACCACAGCATCGGCCGGCTCTTCCTCGAGATGGCCCAGGCCCATCTCGCCGGCGCCGCTCCGCGCGCCAGTGCCGCGACCGCGGCGGCGATCCTCGACGACGTGCTGCCGCGCTACTTCGCCGCGCTCGCACCCGCCCGGCCGGCGCCGGCGGCGGCGCCGGCGGCCGAGGTCACGGTCACGCTGGTGCGCTGGCCCTACACCTGAAACCTCTCCGACCCAGCAGGTCTGCTGGCCCAGAGCGTGGTCAAGGAGCTCGGCGGCAGGGCCCGCTTCGTCGTCGAGAACTACGGCGACTCGCAGCTCGCGAAGCGCTTCGGAGTGACGCGCTATCCCGCGATCTTCGTCGACGACGTGTTGATGGCGACGCCGAAGGACTTCGGCTTCTACGGCAGGGGCGAGGGCGCCGGCGAGGGACGCTACACGCCCTTCCCGAGCGCCGCGGGCGAGGAGCGCTTCCGCGCTGACCTCTCGCGCACCATCGCGCTGGTCCTCGCCGGCCACAAGGATGCGGCGCGCGCGCAGGCGCCGCCCGCGGCGGAGGCGGACATCGCCGCGCTTCCCGCGGTCACGCTCGCCGGGCTCGACGGCAAGCATCTGTCTCGTGGCGACCTCCTCGGGCGCGTCGTGGTGCTGGAGCTCTGGGCAACCTGGTGCCCCCCCTGCCGCGGCACGCTGGGCTGGCTCGGCGAGCTGAAGCGGGCCCACGGGGATCGGCTGGTGGTGGTCGCCGTCGCGGTGAAGTCCGATGAGGCCGACGTCCGCCAGCTGGCAGCCGGCCTCGATCTGCCATTGGTCTGGGTGATGGGCACTCCCGAGCTGGTCCGCGCCCTCGGCGATGTGACCACGGTGCCGACGCTCCTGATGTTCGACCGCAAGGGCCGGTCCGCGGCGACGTTCTTCGGCGCGCCGCCCGGCCTGCACGCGGCGGCCGAGGCGAAGCTCGCCTCGCTGCTCGAGTAGCCGCCGCCACTGCCGCGGCCAGCCGCGGCCACTGGAACGCCTGAAGCACAAGACCAGTTCGCTGGCGTCAACGCTCGCGCGGGCTGGCAGCCGGGAGGCTGGCAAGCTGGCAGGAAAGCCGATTGACAAGCGGCGGCGAGCCTCCTAAGATGCGCGTTCCCGGGCGCCTGCCTGGCGGCCCTCGTGTTCCTCGGTAGCTCAGTGGTAGAGCGATCGGCTGTTAACCGATTGGTCGGGGGTTCAAATCCCTCCCGAGGAGCCATCCCTCCTCTCTTCCCCCGCTGATTCCTCTTGTTGCCGAGGCCGGTCGGTCTCCCGTCTCAGCCTCGCGCATCGGCAAGGATTCGCCGCAGGAGGGCCAGCAGGAAGAGGGCGGCCACGGCCACCGCGGCCGGGACCACCCAGCGGCTCCACCAGGGCGCCGCGCCTTGCCGCGAATCGACGCCGCTGAGGTCGAGTTGGGCGACCTGCGCGGGGCGGACCGGCAAGACCTCGGCCAGGGCCGCCAGGTCGTAGGTCGGCGCGGTGAGCCCCGGGGCGCCCGCCAGCAACTGCACCCTGGCGCGAGCCGTCCCACGATCCGGTCCCTGCACCGGCCCCTGTCCCGGTCCCTGTCCCGGTCCCTCGGCCGGCCAGGCAAACAGCAGCACGTCGCCCCGGCGCCAGACGGCGACGTCCACGCTGCCGAGGGGCGGGTTGTCGCCGTCCGCGAAGCGCAACGTGAGGTGGTGGGGCGCCGGCCCGGCCAGCGGCAGGTCGAGCCGGCAGGGCAGCGGCGGTTCGGGAAGGCACTCCCAGTTGCTGCGCGCCACCAGCAGCTCCTCGCGCGGCACCAGGCCGGGCGGACCCGCATCGGGATAGCGCACGCCGACCGGCCGGCGCAGCGGCGACGGCGGCGCGGCCAGGCGCAGCTGGCTGACCGGCAGCCCGGCGGCCGGCAGGTAGATCTCGATGCGGCTGTAGTGCCGGCCCTTCTCGGCTTCGGGCCGCAGGTCGGCGCGCTCGGCCACCGGCACCGGATCGGGCGGTGTCCAGCGCACGTAGGGGACCTGCCGGCCGCC
>Ga0210384_10000475_pt1 | contig 61499 bp, 57 predicted proteins | sample IncBWH2MmetaG_FD_160574 | JGI IMG/M metagenome (GOLD analysis project Ga0210384, IMG submission 160574) | Forest soil microbial communities from Barre Woods Harvard Forest LTER site, Petersham, Massachusetts, United States - Inc-BW-H-2-M | ecosystem: Environmental > Terrestrial > Soil >...
TTCAAATTTTCCGTCCAGGATTGCCGCGCTTCCTGCGCGAGATTTCGTTGCAAACAGCGGTCGCAACCTGCCTCGCCGTGAATCGGAATGATCAACATGGCGATCGCGCGTTCGGCGCATGGTGCAGATGATGGCTGCGAATTGGCGAGACCGCAGTCGTGGTTGAGCAGTCTGCTGACGTTGGCTCCAAAACTGCCGCCCATAAGACTGCCGGCCATCTCCGTCATTGTGCTGGCGCTGGGACTGGCCGGATGCGCGCGCGATCCGGCTCGCGGTGACCTCGATGCTCACCGCGATTTCAAACCGGCTCACCGGGTGGTCAGGGCAACCCCTGTTCGCTTGCCTCCGCGTCCCCGAGTCCACGCCGAAACGTCGCCACCTGCCGAACTGCGCGTTCGCCGGCCCGACCCCGCGCTGCTTGCGGCTCAGCCGGCTCCGCATTGCGAGTTCACGAACACCGACCTCAAGGCGGTGGACCCGGATCAATGGGGTCGCTTGAAAACCGAGTTCGAGCGGCAATGCTATCAGGATGCCGAAAAGGCGGTTCGAGACCGCCTGGGCCAGTTGCAGGCATCCAGCACCTGCGAGATTGAGCGCGTCCCGCGGTCCGCTCGATAACGGAAGCATCGACGCGACATAGCGGCGTCATACAATCTGGGATTGCCAAGGTTATCCCGACCCCTTGTGCCTCTCTGTCACAATAGCCACGCCCCGGGTTCCAGATTCCGTCGTCTTGTCGCCTTATCATGGCGCGCTTTCGTCGCTAGGATTCTATTCTTAGATGGGTTGAAATTGCTGAATATCGGAAGATTTTGCGAAGTCATGATTTTCGAGGAGCATTGTGCCGACTCTTTACGAGTTGCTCGACGCGCTTGCTGACGATGATGCTGACGGCCTCAGAGCGGCATTCCGCAAGGCCGTGAAGGCCCACCATCCCGACAACAATCCCGGCGATCCCGACGCTGCGCAGCGGTTCAGGCGCGTCGTCCGCGCCCATGCCATTCTCAGCGACGAACAGCAGCGAGCGACCTACGACGCGTGTCTGGTCAAGGCACAGCAGCAAGCTCAGGATACAAAGCGGAGTATCTTCTCTCGGCTTCGCAGGTTGGCTCCGGATATCGTCTCGAGCATCGTGATTGCGTTCATGTCCATCGGAGCATTCCTGCTGGTTGAAAAAGCTTCGACGATGCGCGTCACGTCAGCGCGAACCGTGCCTGTATCGGCACTGGCCGCCGCGATGCCAGCACAGCCATCTGATACCGTCGGCCGAGCTGCCGAACACAACGAGCTTGATCACGTCCCGGTCGTCAACGCGCCGGCAGCGCCGGACGCGGTCAAGGAAATAGCGGCGCCGGTCGCCGTCGCAACGATAGACAACACAGGCGTCGTTTCGGCGACTGCCGACTTCGTAGTGAAGGACGCCGGATACTATCGAGATCGCGGCGGTCTGGCCTATCGCAGCGGAGATTTGCCCATGGCACTGATCGATTTTGATCTGGCGATCAATCTCGATCCGAATTCGGCCGAGGCCTACGCTGATCGCGCAATTGTCTTCCGCCGGATGGGGGATATGAAGCGCGCACTTGCCGACGTTGCCGAGGCCAAGCGCATCGGTGAGCTGACGCCACAGCAAACGGCGTCGCCGTCCGGCAACAACTGAATTTGGCGGCGTATCGCCGACCCCTCCATTCCGTTCAGCGGAAAACTCACGCTTGCCGGCGTTCGCTCGGCTTGCCGCTGCGGGAGCCATGCGGCATGATCGCGCCGCAATCGAAAGTGGCCCGCACAAGCGGCAGATGTACTGGGAGGATGGGATGAAGCGTATCTTGACCGGCGTTGCGGTCGCGCTGGCGCTGAGCGCCACGGCGGCGCTGGCGCAGGAAAGCAAGCCTCCGCTCAAGATTGGCGGCATCCTGGACATGTCGAGCCTTTATGCCGACATCACCGGCCCCGGCAGCCTCGAGGCCGCCAGGATGGCGGCGCAGGATTTTGGCGGTGAAGTTTTGGGCCGCAAGATCGAAGTGATCGCCGCCGACCATCTCAACAAGGCCGACCTTGCCGCCAACATCGCCCGCGACATGATCGACAACCAGGGCGTCGAGATGATCTACGACGTCGCGGCGTCCGCCACGGCACTCGCCGCCGGCGAGATCGCGAAGGCACGCGGCAAGATCATCATCTTCAACGGACCCGGCTCGATCCGCCTCTCCAACGAGGCCTGCGGCCCCTTCACCGTGCACTACGTCTTCGACACTTACGCGCAGGCCAATGTGACCGGTCTCGCAGCAGTCAAAAGCGGCCTCGATACCTGGTTCTTCCTGACCGCGGACTATGCGTTCGGCCAGGACCTCGAAAAAGACACCACCAATGTCGTGCTGAGATCCGGCGGCAAGGTGCTGGGCAGCGTCCGCCATCCGCTCAACACGTCGGATTTCTCGTCCTTCCTGCTGCAGGCGCAGGCCTCCAAAGCCAAGGTGATCGGGCTCGCCAACGCCGGCGGCGACACCATCAACTCGATCAAGCAGGGCGCCGAGTTCGGCCTGATGAAGGGCGGCCAGAAGATGTCGCCGCTGCTCGCGTTCGTCACCGACATCGACAGCGTCGGTCTTGAAACCGCGCAGGGCCTCCTGCTTGCCGAAGCCTTCTACTGGGACCTCAATGACGACACCCGCGTGTTTTCAAAGCGCTTCATGGAGCGCATCAAGCGCGTGCCGACCTCAGCGCAGGCCGGCGTCTATTCTTCCGTCACGCATTACCTGCAGGCGGTGAAGGCCGCGGGCACTACCGACTCGGCCGCCGTGATGAAAGTGATGAAGGATATGCCGATCAACGACTTCTTCGCCAAGAACGGCAGGATTCGCGAGGATGGACGCATGGTGCACGACATGTACCTGTTCGAGGTGAAGCAGCCGTCGGAATCAAAAGGCCGCTGGGACGACTACAAGCTGCTTGCTACGGTGCCCGGCGACCAGGCGTTCCAGCCGCTGGAGGCCTCGCGCTGCCCGCTGGTGAAAAAATAACCGTCGTCATTGCGAGGAGCGAAGCGACGAAGCAATCCATCTATCCCCGCGTTGAGGCATGGATTGCTTCGCTCCGCTCGCAATGACGAGTGTAACTGCAACCAATAACAACAAGGACAACAACTCATGTCATCGAACGAAATGGTCCTCCAACACCTCGACCAGGGCCTCCTCACCATCACCATGAACCGCCCCGACCGCCGCAACGCGCTCAACCCCGACATGACCCGAGGGCTGGTCGAAGCCGCGCGGCGGGCGACCGAGGATACCGAGGTGCGCGCGGTGCTGCTGAAGGGCGCCGGCGGCACTTTCTGCGTTGGCGGCGACGTCAAGTCGATGGCCGCGGGCCGTGCGCCGATGACGTTTGAGGAGAAGCAGGTGAATTTGCGCAAGGGCATGGAAGTGTCGCGCATCCTGCACCAGATGTCGAAGCCCGTGGTGGCGCAGCTCGACGGCGCGGCGGCCGGCGCCGGGCTTTCGATTGCGCTCTCCTGCGATCTCCGCGTCGCCTCCGAATCCTGCAAGATCACCACCGCTTTCGCCAAGGTCGGTTTCTCCGGCGACTATGGCGGCACCTATTTTCTCTCGAAGATGCTCGGCACCGCCAAGGCGCGAGAGCTCTATTTGCTGTCGCCGGTGCTGAGCGCCAAAGAGGCGTTCGATCTCGGCATGGTGACGAAGGTCGTGCCCGACGCCGAGATCGACGCGGCCGCGCATGAGCTCGCGATGTCGCTGGCGCAGGGACCGTCGATTGCGTACGGCTACATCAAGCGCAACATCAACAATGCCGAGACGATGTCGCTCGAAGCCTGCTTCGACGGCGAGGCGATCCATCACTCCCGCGCCGGCGAAACCGCCGACCACAAGGAAGCGGCCAAGGCCTTCGTCGAGAAGCGCAAGCCCGCGTTCCATGGGCATTGAGCATGGCGCCCTACATGCGGTTGCGGCAGATCTGTCTGGTCGCGCCGCATCTGGAGCCTGTCATCCCTGATATCGCAGATATCATGGGGCTCGAGGTCTGCTATCGCGATGGCAATGTCGAGAAGTACGGCCTCGTCAATGCGCTCTTGCCGGTCGACACGATTCTGCTGGAAGTCGTCGCGCCGTTCCAGGGCGGCACGGCGGCCGGCCGCTTCATCGAGAAGACCGGCGGGCGCGGCGGCTATATGGCGATCTTCTGTTGTGACGATCCCGACGCCTATGCCGCGCGCGCCAATGCGTTTGGCGTGCGCACGGCGAATGTGATCACGCACGCGCCCTATCACGGCGTGCAACTCCATCCGCGCGACTGCCGCGCCGCCTTCATCGAGTTCAACCATACCGACGGCAGCGACGACGTGCTTGGTGTCTATCCGCCGGCGGGGCCGGATTGGCAGAAGCACATCCGCAAGGAGGTGACGCAGGCGCTTGTTGGCGTCGAGATGCGGGGCCCCGATCCGGCAGCGCTCGCGGAGCACTGGGGCAGGATCATCGGCGTTGACGTGACGAAGGGCGCCGATGAGGCGGCGGAGCTCAAGCTGCCGAATGCCACGTTCCGTTTTGTGCAGGGCGCGGATGAGATCATGAGCGCGCTGGAATTTCGTGTCGGCGATGTAGCGAAGGTCTGCGATGCAGCAAGGGCAAGGGGCTATGCTGTATCTGGCAATGTGTTCTTCATCGGCGGTGTCGACTTTCGTCTTTCAGCATGAGACTAAAATTCGGTGTGCTACCTCAACCGTCATTGCGAGCGGAGCGAAGCAATCCATGCACCCGCGCAAAAGGTGTGGATTGCTTCCGCCTTCGCCCGTTGGGCTACGGCGGACACGTCGTCGCTTCGCTCCTCGCAATGACGGTTGAGTAAAACAACAAGAACAAAAGGAAACACCATGCCGCATCCGCTCGACACGTTCTTCGCGCCTGACAGCATCGCTTTGATCGGCCCCTCGCGCGATCAGGAGAAGATTCCCGGGCGGCTATTGTCGATGCTGCGCAAGAACGAATATCCGGGCCGGATCTATCCGATCAATCCGAACTATGGCGATATCGACGGGCTGAAGTGCTACAAGACGATCGGTGAGATCGGCGCGCCGATTGATCTTGCCGTCGTCATCATTCCGGCGCGCGCCGTGCTCGGCGCGCTGGAGGAATGCGCTGCCGCCGGCGTCAAGAATTGCGTGATCATCTCCTCGGGCTTTGCCGAGGAGGGCGGCGATAGCGCCGCGATGCAGGACAGGATCGTCGAGATCGCCAAGCGCACCGGCATGCGGATTTCCGGTCCCAATGCCGAAGGTTTTGTGAGCGAGGTGCAGAAGGTGGCTGCAACCTTCAGCCCGACCGTCGATGTCAAGCCGGGGCATGTGCCGCTGGTCGCGACCAAACGCCGGGTCGGGGTCGTTGCGCAATCGGGCGGCATCGGTTTTGCCATCAAGCATCGCGCCAAGGCCATTGGCGTTGCGATCAGCTATTGCGTCAGCGCGGGCAACGAGGCCGATCTCGGTGCGGGCGAGTTCCTGGAATATATGGTGCAGGATGCGTCCACCGACGTGATCATGCTGTTCATCGAAGGCATCCGCGACGTCGAGAAGTTCACGGCCGCAGCACGGCGCGCGGCGGAAGTCGGCAAGCCCGTGATCGTCACCAAGGTCGGCCGCTCCGGCGCGGGCCAGCGTGCGGCGGCCTCGCATACCGCGAGCATGGCGGGCTGGTCGGCGGCGTACGACGCCGTGTTCGCGAAATACGGCTTCATCGTCTCCAACGACATGGACGAGGCCGTCGCCATCGCGGCGGTGCTGGCGAGCAATCCGCTGCCGAAGGGCGACCGCGTTGCCGTGCTGACGGTGTCCGGCGGCGCCGGCATCTGGGGCGCCGATACCGTGTCGATGCAGGGCCTGCATGTGCCGGCGCTGTCTGATGGCATCCAGTCCGAGATCAAGAAGTGGATGCCGTCCTATGGCGCGGCTGGCAATCCCGTCGACGTCACCGCGCAGGGCGTCAGCAGCGGCGGATTGCAGAAGAGCATCGAGCTGTTCGATGCGTCCAATGAGGTCGACGCGACCCTGGTGATCATGTCGTTCTCCAGCGAGACGCGGATGCCGTTCAAGGAAACCGAGCTGAAGCCGTTGATCGCGAAGCAGAACAAGCCGGTCGTGTGTTACTCCTACACGCTGCCCTCGGACTTCGCGCGGCGTGAGCTTGCCAAATCCGGCGTGGTGATCCTCACAGGTCTCACCCATGCCGGCGTTGCGATGCGGCGGCTGCTCGAATATTCGAAGTTCAAGCTGGCGCCACAGGCCGACGCCGCGAGCCTGCCGCCGCGCGATCTCTCCGCGCATCTCACGGCGCCGACGCTGTCGGAGGCCGACAGCAAGGCGCTGCTCCGCGAGGCCGGCATCGGGCTGCCGGACGAGGTGCTGGTGGGCGAGCGGGGCGCGCTGGATGCGGCGATCGAGAAAGTCGGTTTCCCGCTGGTGATGAAGGTCCAGTCGCCCGACATCGCGCACAAGAGCGAGGTTGGTGGCGTCTGGGTCAACATCATGGCCAAGGGCGAGGCGTTCTCGGCCTATCGCGAGCTGCTCGAACGCGCGCAAAAGCATCGGCCGAATGCGGCGATCCAGGGCGTGCTGGTCTCGCCGATGGCGAAGAAAGGCGTCGAGATCATCATCGGCACGCTCAACGATGCGACCTTCGGGCCGATGGTGATGGTCGGCTTAGGGGGGATCACCACGGAACTGTTCCGCGACGTGACCTATCGCCCGGCGCCGGTCAGCGCCGCGGAGGCGGAGGCGATGCTGGGTGGATTGAAGGCTGCACCGCTGCTCCACGGTTTTCGCGGGACGGCGAAGGCCGATGTCGCCGCGTTGTCAAAGCTGATCTCGGAAGTCTCGATGCTCGCGGCGCGACTGAAGGAGAGCGTGTCAGAGATCGAGCTCAATCCGGTGCTGGTGCACGGCGAAGGGCAGGGCGTGACGATCGTGGATGCGCTGGTGGTACGGAAAAAGTAACGCCGCGAGCGCGGCATGCTCGGTGCACCCTCTCCCCTTGTGGGAGAGGGTGGCTTCGCGTAGCGAAGCCGGGTGAGGGGTCTCTATCCGCGGACTCGAGAGAGGTTGCTCGCGGATAGAACCCCTCATCCGGCGCTTCGCGCCACCTTCTCCCACAAGGGGAGAAGGGAAGACAATCACCGCCCCTTGAAATTCGCCACGCGTCGCTCCGACGTCGCCTTCACGCCTTCCTTGAAATCCTCGGTCAGGCGCAGGCGGTTCTGCTCGACCAGCTCGTGGTTGGTGGCCGCGAGCACGCGGTCGGCGAGGCCCTTGCGCATGGTGGCGCGGGTGGAGACCAGGCCGAGCGGGGAGCATTCGGCGATCTCACCGGCAAGCTTCATCGCGGCGTCGCGCACCTGGTCCTGCGGCACCAGCTCGTTGGCAAGGCCCCAACGATAGGCTTCCTCGCCGGTGACGCGGCGGCTGGTGTAGAACATCAGCTCCGCATTGTTCTTGCCGATCAGCTCGGGCAGCGTCGTGGTCAGGCCAAAGCCCGGATGGAAGCCGAGCTTGGTGAAGTTCGCGGCGAACCGCGCCTCGGGGCAGGTGACGCGGAAGTCAGCCGATACCGCAAGGCCCAGCCCGCCGCCGATGGCGGCGCCATGGATGGCCGCGACGAACGGCTTCTGGTTGCGGAAGATGCGCACGGCCTGAACATAGAGGTGGTTGATCGGCAGGTTCTCGCCTGGATTGCTCTCGGCACGCTTCTCCTGCTCCTGCCGCGCCGGATCGCCGAAATTGGCGCCGGCGCAGAACGCCTTGCCTTGCGCGGCCAGCACGGAACAGCGGATTTCGACGTCGCGATCGAACTCCTCCAGCGCATCCGCGATCTGGTTGATCAGCGAGACGTCGAAGAAGTTCAGCGGCGGGCGGCGGATTTCGATCAGGCCGACGTGATCGTGCTTTTCGACGCCGATATCGGTGTAGTTGCTCATCTTGTTTCCTTTTTTGAAATCAGCGCAGACCAGGCCGCGCGCCTAGCGCAGACCAAGGCCGCGCGCGATGATGCCGCGCAGGATTTCGGTGGTGCCGCCCTGGATGGTCAGTTTCGGCGCCGTCTTGGTCGCGAACGCCAATTGCTGCTCCAGCGTCTCGCGATTGCCGACCTCCTCCTCGACAAAGGCGGCGAGATCGCGCACGCGATGCGGCAATTGCTGCTCCCACACCGTGCCGATGTCCTTGACAATGGAGGCTTCCACCACCGGCTCCTTGCCGGCATGCAGCATGCCCGCAACCGAAACCGACATCCGGCGCATGGTGTGCACCTGCGCGACCAGCCGGCCGATGCCTTCGGCCGCGCGGGCGTCGGGCTTGGGTCCGATGGCGCGCACGAGCTCGGTCAGCACGTAATAGGTTTCCAGGAACCGTTCGGGGCCGGAACGCTCATAGGCAAGCTCGCTCGTCGCCTGCTTCCAGGCGCCGTCGATCTCGCCGAGCACGTGATCGTCGGGCACGAAATAGTCGGTGAAGACCACCTCGTTGAACTCGGACTGGCCGGTGATCTGGCCGATCGGATTCACCTGGATACCCGGCTGCTTCATCTTGACCAGGAACTGCGTCAAACCGTGACGGCGGTTTTCCTTGGTCGACGGCGAGGTGCGGAAGATCGCGATCATGTAGTCGGCGATATGCGCCGACGAGGTCCAGATCTTGGTGCCGTTGATGAGATAGCCGCCATCGGTCTTGGTCGCGCGCGTTTTCGCCGCGAACAGATCGGAGCCGGAGTTCGGCTCGCTCATGCCGATGGCAAAGCAGATCTCGCCGCGGCAGATGCGCGGCAAAATGTCCATCTTGATGTGCTCGGGCGCATATTTGAGCAGGATCGGGCCGCTCTGGCGGTCGGCGACGAAGAAGCGGCGGGTCGGTGCGTTGGCGACGCGCATTTCTTCCGTCACGACATAGCGCTCCAGGAACGAGCGTTCATGGCCGCCATATTGCTTCGGCCAGGTCATGCCGATCCAGCCGCGCTCGCCGACCTTGCGCGAAAATGCCGGCACGTCGGTATCCTCGCGGTTCGGCTTGAACGGCGAGAAAGTGCCGGCGGCGATTTCCTCGGCGAGGAAGGCGCGTACCTCTTTACGAAGCTGCTCGCATTTCTCCGGCAGGCGGATCGGATCGAAACGAAGGGCTGCGGTCATGATCGTTCTCTTCTAGAAATTTTGTGCGGGCTCAGCGGGACGCAACCAGCGGCCACAATTCATCGGCGCCGCGCGCGGCGACGCGCTCGCCGAGCTTGACCGCCCAGTAGCTCTCCGAGCCGAAATCGTCGCGCCAGGACAGCGCGCGCAGGCTGAAGCGATGCAGGATGTGCTCGATGGTGAAGCCGATCGCGCCATGCACCTGATGGGCGATGGCGCCGCCCTTCTCGGCTGCCTCCGCGCAGCGAATTTTGGCGGCGACCGCTTCCAGGAACACCGCGTCGCCGATGAAATCGGCTGAGTTGACGATGGTGTCCGCGGCAGAGGTCGCCGCCGCCAGCGCCGCTGCGGATTCGCCGGCTAGCTTGGCAAGGTTGTGCTGCACCGCCTGGAATTTCGAGATCTTCTTCTCGAAGGCGACGCGCTCGTTGGAATAACGCACGCTGATATCGAGCATCGATTCCAGCGCGCCCGCGATCTGCAAGCTGCGGACCACGCCGCCCATCAGCATAAGTGCCGTCTGGTCAAAGCCTTTCGGCGCGGGCTTGATCGCAATCGGCTTGACCTTGTCGAAGGTCACGGTGTCGCTGTTGTCGTTGGCGAGCGTGAGGCCCGTTTCGATGCGCACGGCGCCGGCGTCGACCAGCGCGATCGATACGCCATTCGTTCCGGTCGCGAGCACGGCGATATGTTTTGCCGCCTTGGCAAAGGGCACGCCGCGGGCACGGCCGGACAGGGTGCCATCGGCATTGAGCGTGATGCGGTCCTTCGGGCTTGCAGGCGCTACCGTCATCTCGCCCTCGGGCGAAGAAATCCTGGCCTGCGCCAGCAGCCATCCGGCGAGCATGGTCTCGGCCAGCGGAACTGCGATCGCAAAGCGGCCGGCGGCGCCGATCACGCCAAAACCCTCAGCCAGGCTCGCGCCGGAACCGCCGCAGTCCTCGCCTACCCACGAGAGCGGCAGGCCGGCTTCAGACAGTGCCTTCCAGAGCGGCGCTTTCCATTCGCCCTTCTTGTCGTGGTTGATGGTCTGCGCATCGGCGAGATCGGCGAAGATTTTCTCCGCGGTCTCGACGACGATGTTCTCACTCTCCGACACGGCGTTCCTCTTTTTGGTTGGCCCGGCGCATCCCGTTCGGCCTTAGCCCATTCTTGCATCCGTTCTTGCGCCCGATGATGGGGAAAAGCTACCCCCCTGACAAGCCGGCATGAGGGTATGCGCGCCTGCGGGGCTGGCATGAGGGGGCCAATTCCGCGCAACGGAGTTTCGCATTTCGCGCCATGGTATGGTAGAGCGCGAGCGAACCTGAAGAACGGCTCAAAACAACAAGAGGAAACCGATGTCGAAGGATGGCTTGTGCGTGATCGTGACCGGTTCGGCATCGGGTCTCGGGGCTGCGACCGCCGGCATTCTCGCCAAGGATGGCGCGCGCATCGTGATCAATTATTCCAACAGCAAGAACGAAGCGGAAGCCACCGCCGAAGCCTGCCGCAAGGCCGGCGCCGCCGAGGTCGTGGTGGTGCAGGGCGACGTCGCGCGCGACGAGGATTGTCAGAAGATCGTCGCGGCCGCCGCGCCCTGGGGCAAGCTCGATGCGCTGATCAACAATGCCGGTACCACCAAGCACGTGCCGCATGACAAGCTCGACCAGCTTTCGGCGGAGGATTTTCAGCGCATCTTTGCGGTGAACACCATCGGCCCGTACCAGATGGTCCGCGCCGCGCGCTCGCTGCTGGAGGCGTCCGCCAAGGCATCCGGGAGGGCCGCGGCGGTGGTCAACATTTCATCGATCGCGGGCATCTCAGGCGGCGGCTCGTCGGTTGCCTATGCCGCGAGCAAGGGCGCGCTCAACACCATGACGCTGTCGCTGTCGCGGGCGCTCGCGCCCCTGATCCGCGTCAACACGGTGTGCCCCGGCTATATCGATACGCCCTGGTTCACCAAGGGCCGTGGCGAGGCCGGCGCCAAGGCGGTACGCGATGCCGTCATCGCAAAGGTGCCGCTGAAAGTCGCCTCGACCGCGGAAGATATCGCGCAGGCCGTCTGCTATCTGGCGACGCCGGTGTCGAGCAACATGACCGGCGAGCTCTTGCGCATGGACGCCGGGATGCATTTGATTCAGTGACTCTCTAACCCCGTCATTGCGAGCGAAGCGAAGCAATCCATTTCTCCACTTGCGGAGGCATGGATTGCTTCGTCGCTACGCTCCTCGCAATGACGACGTTTGCGGCGGCTATCGATTAAAATCCTTCATTACGCCGCTGGCCACCAGCCTGTTCCAGATGAACAGCACCACCAGTGCGCCGATCGTTGCCATGATGAAGCCGGCGCCCTGGTCGGGGCCGTAATGGCCGATGGCCTGGCCGATCAAGGTGGCCAGAAACGCGCCGATAATGCCGAGGATGGTGGTGAGGATGAAGCCGCTCGGGTTGTTCGGGCCCGGCGACAGAAAGCGCGCGATGATGCCGGCGATGAAGCCGACGATGATGATCCAAATCAAGCCGCCCATGCTCATGGTCGTCGTCCTTTCCCCTCAAATGAAACAAAAATCAGAGTCGTCCGGAGACCTCGTCGTCGGTCGGCAGGCGGCCGTCCGGCGTCAGATGGTCGACCACCTTCGGCAAATACTGGCTGAGGCCGTTGAGCAGGTCATCACGCGACATGCCGCTCTGGGATGCCAGTGAATCGATCTGGTCGGCGCCGAGTGCATTGGCGAGGTCGCCGGGCGAAATCGCCTTGTTCGGACCGCCGCCGACCCAGGAATTGGTCGTCTCGCCATGACCGCCCTGCTGCAATTGCTTGAGCAGGTCGCCGAGCCCGCCGGAAATCACGCTGCCCGCGGCCGCTCCGCCGAGCAGGCCGCCCAGCGGCCCCTTCAGCACGTCGCCAAGACCACCGCCACCGCCGCCGGTCATGCCGCCGCCGGGCGCGGGCGCCGGAATCGGGGTGGGCGGCGGGGTCGCCGCACCCGGCTGGCTCGCGGTCAGATGCTTGAAGGCCTTCCAGGCGATCAGGCCGAGAAGCGCCATGGTCATGGGCGACATTCCGCCGCTGGACTGGGAGCTCGGAGTGCTGGGACCGCGGGGTCCTTGCTGCATGCCGTTGATGACGTCGAGTAAACCCATTGCTGCCTCCTCTTGCCCTGCCGGTAAAAAAGATATCGGCGGGTCATGACGGTTACAAGGCGCCGGCGCTTGCTCTTGCAGCTCCTGGCCTCGAAACGGCTATAAAGGCTTGCGAACGGGCATGATCCCGGACCAAGCGCTGCCGTTGCAGGCTCATTAAGGAGGCCAAGATGAACCGGCTATGTACAGCTTGCCTCGTCGCCGTGGTCCTGTCGGGCTCGGTCGCCCATGCCGCGCCGCCGACCGTGGTGCCGTCGCCCGGCTATGACGCGCGCCTGCAGGAGCAGCACAAGGCGCTGTCATCCACGCCGACCTCCACGTCCACCGTGACGCGGCCGGTCACGCCACCGCCGCGGCATCACACCAAGCGGACGCATTAAAACGCAATTGAATTGGATCAGCTTCGCGATTCGCTCTTCTTGCCCTTGCTCGACGGGGCGCCGAACAGCTTTTTCAGATCGCCGAGGCTTTCGGAAAGCTTCGGCCATTCGCAAGAGAAAGTGTGACGCGGGCAGCGCGGCTTCGCCTCGCCTAGCGCTTTTGGCCGTTCCTGCGGTACCGGAATCTTTGCCGTGGCTGGGGCGTCGGACTTCAGCGAGGTCTGCTCGAGCTGCATCTGCTGCTGCTTGGCAAAGGCGGCGGCGATGTTGCTGCGCCGCTGGTTCTCGAGATAGGCAGTGTATTGCTCGTCGATATATTTCTGCTCTTCCGGCGTCGGGTTCGGCCCGGCGATGTCGAAGCTGCGGTCCTGCATGAAGTCGTAATAGGTGTAGCCGCTGCCGTTCGCTTTGCGGCGGGCGGCGAACTTGGCGCTGCATTCGCCAAGCGCGGACGACTTCTCTTCCTTGGTTGCCAGTTTGTCGGCGGCCTCGGTGCAATCCTCGTAATCCGCAGGCGCACGGTGCCACCATTGCGCGGAAGCGCGCGAAAGGTGCAAAGCCATAAGACCTGCGAAGCCGGCGACAAGAAGCGCCGCAGTACGCGATGCAATCACAGACGGTATTCCCCAACCAAGCGCCGCCCGCGAAGATTGCGGCGAATTGTTACGACAATACGGCGGCTGGTATCCCAGGTGGGTCAATTTTAGGGTGTGGACGAGTTCCTTTTTGCTTGACGAAACAGGCATCCGTTGAACCGGCTTGCGCCGGCGCAGGGTGGGTGTGTCCGAAATATCAAGGTGATGTCATGACTTACCGTCATACGCAGCCGGGAACCCTGCTGCTGCTCTGCTCTGTGCTCGCGGGTCTGGTCGGCGCCACTTTGGCCTGGCGCGCTGGACAATGGCCGCCGGCAATTGGCGTGATCGCGCTGGTGCTCGTGATCGCCTTCCTGTTCTCATCGCTCACGGTCGAGGTCGGCGAAGGCGAGCTGCGCTGGTATTTCGGCCCGGGACTTTGGACCTATCGGGTGGCGCTTACCGAGATCAAGGACGTCGGCATCGTGCGGAATCATTGGTGGAACGGCTGGGGCATCCGCATGGCGCCGGGCTTTCGCCTCTACAATGTCTCCGGCCTCGATGCGGTCGAATTGCACGTCGGTCCCAACGACATTCGCCGCATCGGAACCGATGATCCGCAAGGACTCGCGCAGGCGCTGAAGGCGCCGCGCGCCGAGTGATCAGCGGCCGCCGAGCGCCTTGCGCTTGAACATGGCGACCGTGGCTTCCACCGCAGCATCGATCGCGCTGCGGCGATAGGCCCAGCGCGCATCATCATTGGGCTTGGCGATCACCATGGTGGCGTTGGCTTCGAACAGCAGCAGGTCGCCTTCCGGCGAAAGACCAAAATCGATGCCGGCATAATCGAGCCCGAGCGCGGCCTGGATCGCCTTCAACGCGCGTAGGGCCTTCGGCCCGAGCACGGCAGGCATGTCCTCCAGGAATTTCGCTTCCTCCGCACGGTGGCCCGGCTGATCGGCCATGTCGGAGGTGAAGTAGTGCACTTTCCAGTTTTGCGAGATGGCCAGATGCAGCGGATAGAGCCGGCCATCGATCATCATCACGCGGAATTTTCGCGCACTGCCGTCGCTTCCGCGCGCATCGAGATATTCGATCGCCAATAGTTCCTCGCCGGGAAGCTCGGCGGCTGCGGCTGAGAGCCCGGCCGCGCTCTCGACCAGCACGAAATTGCGTCCCGTGTGATAGCCGGGCGAACGGAGCAGCAGCGGAAAGGCAAAGCCTCGCTCCGCGAGCAGGCGAGGGCCATCTGCGCCCGCCAGCTCATCATGCGCGATCGCGTTGGTGCGCGCCGTGCGCACGCCTTCGATGCCGCATAGCCGCTCGGCGTTGCCGCTGCGTCCGGTTCGCATCACTGCTCTCGGGTCATTGATCACGGGCACCTTGGCACCCGCAATGATGCGCGTCGCAGCCTCGAGTGCAGGCCCGCAGAGATCGGCATCGCCGATCGCATTGAAGATGAGCCGATGCGGCGGCAATGGCGTCGAGGAATCGTAATAGTCGGCGACGACCACCGAAGTCAGGAAGCTTGTGTCGTCGAGAAAAAGTGCGCTGGGAATATTGCCGCCGCCGGAAGAAACGAGTTGCAGCAACGGGATCGGCGGCTTGTCGCCGCGATAGGGCAGCGTCGACACGGCGTGGCCGCGGAAGCCTTGTCTGAAATGCTCGCGCGCGCCGTCGCGGTCGCCGAGATCGGCCAGCACCGCGCCCAAGCCCTGATGCGCTTCGGCGTGGTCAGGGTCTGCTTGCAGCGCGCGCTCATAATGTTCGCGCGCTTCATGATAGCGCGTCGCGCGCAGCAGGAGGTTGGCGAGATTGACGCGCGCCAGCGGATTGTCGGGATGATGCAGGATCGCCTCGGCATAGACGCGACAGGCCGGTTCGATCGCGCCCATCTTGGTGAGCAGGGTGCCGAATTCGTTCAGCGCGCTGAAATGGGTCGGGGCCTTGCGCAGAATCTCGACAAAGGCCTGCTGCGCCTCCTGATGGCGGTTCAGCGCCGCCAGCAGCACGGCGCGCTCGATCTCGAGGTTGATCGCCTCGTCCGCCGCCGGCGATCGCGCCAGCCGCGCGTCCAGCTCGTGCAAGCGGGCTTCCTGAGCAAGCCGCGGCGCCCAGCCTTGTGCGCCCTTTTTCTGATCGAGCCTTTTCTGATCAAGCTTTGCCGGGCTCTGCCTGGCTTTCATCGGGCGCGTCCGCAATTTCACGGCCCCGGCTTACACCATGGCCGGCTGATTCGTCTGCGCCGCGGCGTCTTTCAGCCGATTACGGAAGTTTAAGCCGGGCAAATCGCAGGGGCCGTTGTGTCTGGAAAGGTTTTGTTTACCGATGGCCATCATGGTTAACCGATCCCTACCGCGAGAGCCGCCCGTGACCGCCAGCAACGCCGCCACTCCCTTCTCCCCCGACCAAATGGTTCCCCCGATCGTGGTGCAGCAGCTCGCACTGGGGCAGGAGCTGCAATCGCAGGGACGGCTCGATGAGGCCATCGCCGCTTTCAAAAGCGGGCTTGCCGCCATCGGCGACGGCGCCAACCAGGTCGTGATGGTGACCAAGGCCGCACTGCATGCGAGGTTAGGCAACGCCTACATGGCCCGCGGCGATCTCGCGCTGGCGGGTGCCAGCTACACGGCAGCGCTGCGGATCGCGCCGAACATGATCGGGTGCTGGTGCAATCTTGCCAATGTGCAGATGCAGTCCGGCCACGCGCAGGATGCGATCCCGCTTTACCTCCAGGCCATCAAGCTCGACCCCTCGCACTGGACGGCGCGCACCAACCTGGCGCAGGCGCTGATGGCGACCGGGCAGATGGTCGTCGCCAAGGCGGTGCTGAACGAATTGGCCGAAGAGCGGCCGGAGGATGCACCGGTCCAGCACCAGCTCGGCAAGGCCTCGTTCGAGCTGAACGAGGTGGATGCCGCGCTTGAGCATTTCAACAGGGCGGTCGCGCTCAATCCGCGCGATGCCGAGAGCCTGTACTGGATCGGCGGCATCCGGCAACAGCAAGGTGACGCTGCGGCGGCGCAGTCGGCCTATGCCTCGGCGGCGCAGATCCAACCCTTGATCCGCAAGCGCGCGGTCAAGTCGCCAGCGGATTTCCGCGTGCTGGCGCTGTATGCGCCGTTCGGCGGCAACACGCCAATGGAATATCTGTTCAAGGACGTCAGCTACGACACCGATACGCTGGCGCTGTTCGATTCCGGCAAGCCCGACGTCTCGGCGCTCGGATCATTCGATCTCGTCGTCAACCTGATCTCGGATGCGGACCAGTCCGAAGCCGTGCTGCCGCTGGCGGCGAGTCTTGCCGCACAGGCCGGCAAGCCCGTCATCAACGACCCCGCCAAAATCAGCCACACCACGCGGGACGCGATCACCGAATTGCTGTCGGAGATTCCAGGCTGCCGCATTCCGAACATCCTGCGCCTGCCCGCGGACAAGGACGTTTCGGCGGTCGTGCTCGAGGCGGAGTTGCTGTTCTCCTTTCCGCTTTTGGTACGGCCCGCGGGCACGCATGGCGGCGACGATTTCGAGAAATGTGCAGATGCTACCGCGCTCGTCGAGTATCTCAGCCCTCGCAAGGGTGATCACTATCTGATTGAATATATCGACTACGCCTCCGCCGACGGCCACTTCCGCAAATATCGCTTCATCTTCGTCGGCGAGAAGGTCATGCCCTATCATCTCTGCATCGGAAACGACTGGAAGGTGCACCACGTTTCCACCGACATGGCCAACCAGCCCTGGATGCAGCAGGAAGAGGCTGCATTCCTCGCCAATCCCGGTGCGGTGTTCTCGCAGGCGCATTACCAGACGCTGAACGCGATCCGCGAGCGCATTGGCCTCGACTATTTCGGCATCGATTGCGCGCTCGACCGGGAAGGCAATCTCGTCGTGTTCGAGGTCAATGCCTCGATGCTGGTGCACGCGCGCAACGAGGGCTTCTCCTACAAGGACCCCTACGTCCGCGCCATCAAGGACGCCTTCGACGCGATGCTGCACGAGCGGGCGGGGAAGGGTTACTAGCTCTCCATTCTCGTCATGGCCGGGCTTGACCCGGCCATCCATCCTCTTCGCAAGACTCTTTCCAAGGTGATGGATGCCCGGGTCAAGCCCCGGGCATGACAAGCTAATTTTCACCGATCGCTTTTGCCCGTCAGCCACTACGGCGCGTAGATATACTGCAACAATGTGCGCCCGACAGCTTCCAGGCTTTGCGTCGAGCATTTGTCGGGCGTGTCCTGCAGCGTGTTGTAGAAGGGCTCGTAGTCGAAATCGATCACCACGACGCTGGGGATGCCGACCTCTTGCAGATTGGTATGGTCGTCCTCGATCGAGTAGCGCAACGGGGCGGGGTTGAAAGACTTGGGCGCCGTCTTCACGCCGATGTCCCAGAACTTCTTGACCTCTTCCGGCGCGGAACGGATCGACGACGGCTCCGGCTGCAGATGCAAATCGCGGTCGCAGACCATGTCGAAATCGATTGCCTTTTCCGGCTTGGCGTTCGGATAGAAATCGCTCAGGTGCTCGGCGAAATGCGCCGATCCCACCGGCTTGAAATTCGGGTCGCCTGCGCCCATCGAGATCGCGCCTTCCTCGCCGTCGAAGAAGATCATGTCGATGCCGACGGGCGGATCGGGCAGCAGCGACAGCACGCGCGCGGTTTCCAGCAGCAGGGCGACGCCGGAGGCGGAATTGTTCGCGCCCGGCATCGGCGCGTCCGGATGCTTGGCATCGCGATAGGCCTTGATGATGCTGTCATAATGCGTCGTAACGATCATGCGCTTGGGATTGTCGGGGTTGAGGCGGGCGATGATGTTGGTCATCGCCATGGTGCGGCCGCCGGCGCGCTCGACCCAGCGCTGGGTCGTGACGGTCTTGAACTTGGTCTTGGCCAGCTCCGCCGTGATGTAGTCGATGGTCTTCTGGTGCCCCACGGTCTCCATCGAGCGCGGCGTGAATTTGAGCAGCTGCACGATAATGTCGAGCGCGCGCTGGCCGCTCCATTGCTCGGTCTGCACCTCGGCCCGAGAGGGCCGTGCGAGCAAGGCCAGTGGCATTAGGAGCGCTGCGGTAAGCAGTCGATGGCGGACGGTCTGCAGTTTCATCGAGGGGCCTCGGCGCATGGCTCGCTGGACTTCTTCGCCCGGCGTCATAGACGATCGTCCTGCGCGCGGATAGTAAAATTGTCGATGGCAGATTCGTGGGCGCGACGACGATCAGCCTCTGTTCATTTGGGGCTGGCCGGCAGCCGTTTCGTGAGGTGGAGCAGGGCAATGAAGAATACATTGAAGGGTTCGGCCGCCTTGCTGCTGCTGATTTGTAACCAGGCCCTTTACAACAAGGCCCTGGCCGAGGACGAAGCCGCGTCACATGAGCGTGGCGTGAAGGTCGTGGCTGAGCAGCGTCTGTCGGTTGGCAACAAGGGTGTGCTGCCGCTCTATGTCAGCAATGATTGGTCGAAGACGCAGCCCTCCATCACCCGCGCGGTCGTGGTCCTGCACGGACGGCTGCGCAACGCCGATGTCTATTATCGCTCGGCGCTGACGGCGCAGGCCGCGGCCGGCAATGCCGGCAAATCGACCATCATGATCGTTCCGCAATTCCTGGCCGAGGTCGATATCGAGCGCTGGCACCTGCCGCCGGATGCGCTGCGCTGGTCGCTGGAGGGCTGGGAAGGCGGCGAGCCGGCACTTGGCCCCACACCGGCGAGCTCGTTCGACGCACTGGATGCGATCCTCGCGCGTCTCGCCGATCGCAACATCTTTCCGAACCTGAAGCAGGTCGTGGTCGCCGGCCATTCCGGCGGCGGACAGGTGGTGCAGCGCTATGCCATTGCAACGCAGGGCGAGGGACGCTCGCCGCCGCGCATATCGGCGTGCGCTACGTGGTCGCCAATCCGTCCTCCTACGCCTATTTCAGCCCGGAGCGGCCGGAGCCGCAGATCGCGGCGTCCTGCCCGGGCTACAATAATTGGAAATACGGCATGGAGGCGCGCCCGCCCTACCTCGCAGCTCCGACACCGTCGGAGCTGGAGCAGCGCTATGTCGCACGCCAGGTGATCTATCTGCTCGGCACCGCCGACACCAACCCCGACCATCCCGCGCTCGACAAGAGCTGCATGGCCGAGGCCCAGGGCCCCTATCGCTATGTGCGCGGCCATTCCTACGCGGCGACGATGGCCAAGCGGGATGGCGGCACGCCCAATCACAAGGTGTGGGACGTGCGGGGCGTCGGCCATGACGGCGACAAGATGCTGACGTCGCCATGCGGATTGGCGGCGCTGTTCGACCTGCCGGGGTGTAACGCCAGGCATTAGAGCGCGATGGGATCGCGCTCCAGATTTATGTTTGAGCATGGTCTTTTCGGAAAACCGCTTCACACTTTTCCGGACCATGCTTTTTCGCGCTGCAGCGTCGATTTTTGTTCGTAGAACTACGGGCATTTGCTGTGCCCGGCACCGTGCTTAGGAAATTATCAGGCTTACCGGAGTACGATTGGGAGTCGTTTATTTCCGATTTCGCCAATCGCGGTGACTTCATTGCGCATCAAATTCATTGGCAAGGCCGCTTCGGTCCTTGGCAGAGCCCGCGGCCGGCTGCATCTCGGCCTGCGCGGGCAAATCCTGTTGCTCGGCGTTGCCGGCGTCCTGGTGGTCGGCGCGATCTATCTCGCGGGGCTGCAGGTCGAGGAACATAGCCAGCGCGAGGCCGCACGCTTTGGCGCGCTGGAGCGGCTGACGGCGAAAGTGTCGGAAAGCCTGCTGCAGGCGCGCGAGACCGCGACCCAGTTTTTGCAGAAGCCGACCGACAAGAAAGTCGCTGCGCACGATGAGACGGTGAAGTCGGCGATCACGAGCCTTGCCGAGATCGAGGCCATTGCCGAGAAACTGCCGGACGGCGATCCGCTGCGCCAGGCGCTCTCGTTCCGCGCGGTGATCGGCAGCTACACCACGCGCTTCTCCAACGTGGTCTCGGCCGAGAAGCTGATCGGCTTCAACGAGAATGACGGCTTGCAGGGCAAGCTGCGTACCGCCGTGCACTCGGTGGAATCCAAGCTGAAGACCTTCGATCAGCCGCGGCTCGCCGTGTTGATGCTGATGATGCGTCGCCATGAAAAGGATTTCATGCTGCGCGGCGACGAGAAATATGGCGACGAGCTGACCACCCGCGCCGGCGAGTTCAAGACCGAGCTTGCGAAAGCCGAGTTGCCCGACGACGCCAAGGCCGAGATCGGCAAGCTGATCGATAGCTACAAGCAAAGCTTCCTGGCCTACGAGGCGGGAGCCAGCACGCTGACCGACGAGACCACCGATCTCGCGCAGATCTATGACCGGCTGCGGCCGACGCTCAACGCCGTGCGCAAGGCGGCCGACGACCGCCTCGCCGCGGTAAGGGCTGATCTCGATACGGTGCGCGGCTATGTGTTCTGGTCGATCTGCATCACCATAGCGATCGTGATTGGTGCCGCGCTCCTGTTCGGCCGCTGGATGTCGGCGCCCATGATCAGAATGGTCGCGGCGATGGAGCATCTGGCGCAGGGCGATCTCGACCGCGAGGTGACGAAGGTCAATCGTCGTGACGAGATCGGCAAGATCTCCGAGGCGCTTGTGATCTTTCGCGACAAGCTGCGCGAGAACCGGATGCTGGCCGCCGACCAGGAGCGGGCGAAGCACGAGAGCGAGGTCGAACGCAGGAAGGCGACGCTCGAAATCGCGGACGGATTCGAGCGCAACATCGGCCAGATCGTCGAGATGGTCTCCAGCGCCTCCTCGGAGATCGAGGTCGCGGCCGAGAGTCTCAGCCGCACCGCGGAAGCGACACATTCGCTGTCGGCCAATGTCGTGGCGGCCTCGGAGCAATCCGCGGCCAGTGTGAATTCGGCTGCGTCCGCGTCAGAGGAGATGGTTTCCTCCGTCTCCGAGATCGCCCGTCAGGTACAGGAATCGCAGCGTGTTGCGACCTCGGCCGTGGCGCAGGCCGAGCAGACCAATGCGCGGATGGCGGAGCTATCCCAATCTGCGGGGCGCATCGGCGAAGTCGTCAAGATGATCTCGGCGGTTGCCGAGCAGACCAACCTCTTGGCGCTCAACGCCACCATCGAGGCGGCGCGCGCGGGCGAAGCGGGCCGCGGCTTTGCGGTGGTCGCCTCCGAGGTCAAGGCGCTCGCAAGCCAGACGGCAAAGGCGACCGAGGAGATCGGCAACCAGATCGCGCAGATGCAATCGGCGACCCAGCTGTCGGTCGGCACCATCAAGGAGATCAGCGCCACCATCCGCCAGATCTCAGAAATTTCCGCTGATGTTGCCGCTTCGGTCGAGCAGCAGGGGGCGGCGACCCAGGAAATCGCCCGCAACGTACAGCAGGCCGCGGTGGGCGCGGCCGAGGTTTCCAGCCATATCGGCGAGGTCAACCGCGGTGCCTCCGACACCGGCGCTTCCGCCGAGCAGGTTCACGGCGCGGCGCGCGCGCTGTCAAATGAGAGCCATCGGCTGAAGAGCGAAGTCGAGCAGTTCCTCGCCACCGTCCGCGCGGGCTGACGCGATAGGCTCTTCCTTCTCCCAAAAGGGGAGAAGGAAGACGGTCAGCGCGAGCAGATCTACCCCACCCGCACTCGCGGCACGTTGACCGTGATGCCCGTGATCGCGGCACGGCGGTCGACGACGGCATGGTGGAACTGATCGAGCACGAGATGATAGGCCGCGAGATCGGATTCCTCGATGGCGCCGTCATCATAGCAATCCAGCGTCTCGCGCAGGATGTCGTCGGCCTCGCGTTGCAGCGCGTCGAGCTCCTCGAGCGTTTCGATCTTGCGCACCCGCGCAATCGCTTCCACCAGCCGTTCGCGATGCAGGATGTTCGTCCTGCGCTCGTCACGGCGGATGAAGTGGCGGATCGCCGCGGTCGCAGAGCCGAGCACAGAGAACAGCAGCACCACGCCCCAGATGTAGTCGCTGTACTTGTCCATGAAGGTGCGCTCGGTGCCGTCAATATAGGCGGCAGCGCCGGGATGCGCGGGTAGCGCCGCGTCCTTGTCGGTATCGGGCTTCTCGATCTTCGACGCGCTCGGATAGTCATGTGCGAGCGAAGGCTTGGCGTTGAAGATCTGCTTGGTGAGCGCGCTCACCGTGACGTCCGAGAGCGACTTCGGCGCGACGATGAGATGATTGACGCTGACGGTCTCCACCGTGTCGTCGGGCCGCGCCGGCGAGGTCGTGATCGAGCCGCCGGGGATTTCCTGGGACTCATAGAGCGGATGACGCGCGGCGATCGCCTCGGAAACGTCGATCGGCAGGAAGACGGGCTCGCCGCGGACCCGCGCAGTCGCAGCGATCGCATCCGCGGCGATCTTGCTGTCGAGCGGGCCGACGATCATGAAGGCATCGACGGATGCGTCCTTGACCATGTCGTTGATCTGCTCGGGGTTGAATTGCACGACCTCGACCTTATCAGGGTCGACGCCGGATTCGTTCAGGATGACATGGAGCAGCGTGATGTTGACATCGGTCCGGCCGACCACGCCGATGCGGTGGCCGGGCAAATCGCTTATCGCCTTGACCTTCGATTTGGCGCCCTTGTGCGGTGCACCCTTTGGCGGATTCGCGGACGCCCAGAGCAGCACGACATTCTTGCGCAGGATCGCAACCGACTCGGTACCGTCGGGCATGCCCTCGTCGGTGCGCGCCACCGCGAGATCGGCGTCGCCCGCGGCGAGCACCTTGATACTGTCCACAGGACCCGCGGTCTGCACCACCGTAAGTCGGACCGTGTTGCCCTCCTGCGCAAAATTCTGCGCCAATCCCTGGATCAGTTGCAGGTCGCTGCTTCCGGAGGGGCCGACCGCGATCCGCAGCGTGGTCGGGCGCAGCCAATAGAAGGCAGTGCCGACCACGGCGGCAAACAGCAACAGGCCGGCGGCCAGCACCAGCAGCGCGGAGCCTCTTTTGTTGCGGCCGCGGGGCGAAATCTCGCCCGTATCGGTTACGCCGTCAGAATTGGACATGTTGCTGCCATACAACGAAAAATCGGGCCGCCCGGCGGGGACGATAGCACGCACTCGCTCTAATTTCCCCACCGAACGGCCGAAATTTCGACGCGGTACACGATCACCCTTAACGCAGTTGATTCGAACTCGGCGGGGTTCCTTGTCAGTTGAGGGGTGTTGGTCATGGGAAATTTGCACTCGCCGTCCACCAAGGGCAACCGCATTGCAGCGACGCGGTTTGGCGATGAAGACGGCTTTGATGGCGATCTCGATCCCGGCGTGATCCGCCTTCTGGAAGAAAATGCCCGGCTGCGGGCGCTGGTGACGCAGCTCTCCTGCCTCGTGCTGAAGCACGTCGCCGATCAGAAATAGGCCGGACACCTACCTCGCGTGAAACCCCTTCGGCCGCTTCCGGAGGCTTCCGGTCGTGCGCCCGCTCTGCTATGAAGCGGCCGAACGCGGGCGCCATGCGCACGCGTCGCGGTCCCGTAGCTCAGCCGGATAGAGCGGCGGTTTCCTAAACCGTAGGTCGGATGTTCGAGTCATCCCGGGATCGCCATTTTTTTCCTCGGTCGCAAAAGCGTTGACCGACGGAGATATTCTCGGGCACGTGTCAGAGGTCGAGAAGCGATAACCCACCGGTAGAGCCGACATGTCGCGCGCTGAAGAGAAGACCGCCTTGGCGTCCTGCCGCTGCGGCCAGGTGAAACTCGATATCATTGGTGCGCCGATCCTTAGCGCCATCTGTTACTGCACAAGCTGCCAGCAGGCCGGCAAATTGCATCAAGCGCTGCCGGGCGCCGACACGGTTCTGGGCGCCGACGGCGGCACCAATTACGTGCTCTACCGGAAAGACCGGGTGCGCTGTGTCGCCGGCGGCGAGCGGCTCGAAGAGAAGCGGCTCAAACCGGAATCACCGACGCGGCGCATGAATGCGCGTTGCTGCAACACCGCCATGTTCGTCGATTTCACCAAGGGGCATTGGCTCACGGTCTATCGTGGCCGCGTTCCGGCCGACACGCCGCCACCCACGACGCGGATCATGACCGCAGACCGGCCGAACGGCGTGGAACTGCCGGATGACATGGCCAACCATGCGGGTTACTCCGGCAAGTTCATGTTGAAATTGCTCGGCGCATGGCTGGCGATGGGGTTTCGCAGGCCCAAGGTCGAAGGCGTAGCCTGACGTGCTTCTTCCGACGCAGATCAAATAGCGCCGGTCGCCTTCAGGTCCTGCAGCTTCCGCGCGGACATGGCCGCGCGCCAGGATTCTTCAGCGCCCGGTTCCGGCAGAATACGGCCGAACTCCACCATCTGGGTTGCAGCGATATCCTGAAGATAGACCCAGATATCTTCCGGGGTGATGCCGGCGATGGCGTGCACCCTGGCGGCGATGTCCTTGACGAGCGTCGCTTTGACATCGGCACTTCGGCCGGCGCGGATCAGTCCGTGGACGAAGACGTGCGGCGTCCGATAGGCCTTGCCGCCGATATAGTGCTTGCCGCTCTCGATCCGGCTGAAGATGACCTGCGCAAAATAAGCCGGCGCGCCGGTCGTCTCGTAATGCGAGCGGGTGATGGAAGCCGCGATCGCGGCCTCCTGATCTGTCGTCAGTGCGAGATTGGCTGACGTCACCGTGTAGGTCGGCATTTTTCCTCTCCTGATTGTCTGCTTCGATGTCATACCCGCGAAGTTTACGGGAGGGCTGCGATCTAGCTTGCGTACTGCGCCTCGCCATTGCCGAAGGACCAGTTCTCCTTCTTGACCTCGACAAGACCGATGAAGACGTCTTCCTTGCGCACGCCCGGCGACTTCGCGAGTCCGTCGGCGATCGCCTTGTAGAGTTGCTTCTTCTGCTCGACGGTGCGGCCCTCGTTCCAAGTGATCTGGATGATGACGAGATCGTCGGTGCGGTGGATGCCGAGATAATCCGGGTCATACTGAAAATTGTCGGCATCGTGCTCGTTGATGACCTCGAAGCGGTCGTTGACGGGCACGCCGACGCTGAGCATGGCGTCGTAGACGGCGCGAGCGACCTGTTGGCGATAGGCGGCGTCCTTGCCTCTGCGAAGGTCGATACGTACGAGCGGCATGGCGGTTCTCCATTTTGCCTGGGCAAAGTTGTGTGAATTATCTGCATATGCTTGCAATCGAGAAAATATCAGCATATGCTGATATTGCAAGACGGCTTTTGATGTGGAGGCCTTCACATGAACGAGAACGCGCGGCGGGGCACGGAGAGCCGCTGCCATTGCACGGTGCTGCGCAAGGCGTCGCGGCGCATTTCGCAGCTCTACGATGCGGCATTGGCGCCGAGCGGGCTGAAGATCACGCAGCGCGCGATCCTCGCGCAGATCGGGCGATCTGAGCCGGCGACGGTTGGCGCGCTGGCGGAGGCGCTGGTGATGGACGCCGGCGGCCTCGCGCATACGTTAAAGCCGCTTATTCGCGATGGCCTGGTCGCTGTTGGCGTCGATCCGCAGGACCGGCGCAACCGGCTGATACGTTTGACATCGACGGGAAAAGCCAGGCTCAAGCAATCGGACGCGCTATGGGAGGCTGCACAACGGAGCTTCGAGAAAGGTTTTGGCGGCGCCCAGTCCAAGGCTCTGCGCGAAGCGATGGAGCTTCTGATCTCCGATGGCTTCACCGAGAATTTCGAAACCGCGCTGGCTTCGGCGCGTGGATGATCGCCTGGTCGTATCGCCGCAAAGTCACGCTTCCTGTTTCTCAGGCCAACTCGCTGGTTCCGCCTCCGCCGCTTTCACCATCGGCCTGACCGCCCAGATCGCGAGCGAGGCGGCGAAGAGATAGAGGCCGGCCTCGGCGGCGAACACCAGGGCGTAGGACAGCGACACCGACGACACCAGATGCTGGGTAGCATCGCTGGCTAACGTTCCGAGGAAGCCGCCGGTGCCATACGCGACCGCCTGTGACGCGCCCCAGATTCCCATCCGCGTGCCCTCGCGGTTGCGATGGCCGGCGCTGACGAGGTTCATCATCGCGCCGATGGCAACAATGGCGTAGACGCCGTTGGTGATCCCCATCGCAAGGATCGAGGCGCGCAGCGGCCAGCCGGGACCGACGGCTGCCGCGGCGGCGATGTTGAACAGGGCGAGCGCGGAAGCTGTGCAGGCGCCGACGATCCAGGGCGTCGTGCGCGTGCGCCAGGCCGGCATCAAATAGTTGAAGAGCGGCACCAGCGTCATGCCGATCAGCGTGCCGGTGTGCTGGAAGCCGGCAAGTTTGGTGGTTGCGCCCGGCGTCATGCCGAACACCGCGCCGGCGAACGGCTCCAGGATCAGGTCTTGCGAGCTGTAGGCGAGCATCGAGACGAAGATGAAGATCGCAAAGCGCCGCGCCTGCGGCTCGGCGAGGATTTCCATCAGCTCGGCGCGGAAATTGGATTTGGGCGCAGGCTCCATCCCGCGATCACCATTGGTCGCGACAGGCGCTTCGATGTTCCAGACGCCGATCAGTGTGAGGATCATCGCGATCACGGAGACCGATGAGCAAACCACCACCAGCCTTGGGCCCGAGAACGGATCGAGCGCGTAGCCGGCCGCGGCAGTCGTGCCGATGAAGCCCGTTACCATCATGATCCAGGCGATCGAGGCCGCGGTGCTGCGTCGCGACGGTTCGGTGCGCTTGGCGAGCAGCACCAGCAGCGAGGTCCCGGCCGCCGAGACGCCGATACCGATCATGATGAAGGCAATGACAGCGAGCGCGATGCCGAGGAAGAGGTGCGTCGCCATCCAGGCGGTCGCGACCGCGGCAAGCGCGCCGCCGGTTGCATGCAGCAACATGCCGCCAACGATCCATGGCGTCCGCCGCCCGCCGATATCGGAGCCATAGCCAAGACGCGGCCGCAGCACCTGCATCGCATAATGCAGGCCGACCAGAATGCCGGGGAGCATCGAGGGCAGGCCGAGCTCCACCACCATGACGCGGTTAAGCGTTGCCATGGTGAGAACCGTGACCGAGCCGAGCGCAGTCTGCACCAGGCCGAGCCGGATGATGCCGAACCAGGAGAGCGGTGGCGGAGCGTTTGTCACCATCGTCACTGCAGTCTCATCCACCGCCCTGTCGCACGCGGCGATATGTGCTGGCGACCACCACGATCGAGAGCACACCTGCCGCAATGATGTAATACGCCGGCACCAGCTTGCTGCCGGTCGTGTCGATCAGCCAGGTGACGGTGAGCGGCGCAAACCCGCCGAACACGGTGACGCCGACATTGTAGGCGATCGCCATGCCGGTGGAGCGCACCTCGACGGGGAACAGGCCCGCGAGCAGCCCGGGGCCGGATCCCTGCAACAGCCCGAACACCATCAGCACCACGAATTGCGCGAGGAACAGGCGGCCGAAGCTCGGTTCCGCCAGCACATAGGCGAAGAACGGATAAGAGATTAGCGCGGAGATCGTGGTGAACAGGAAGAAGGTGCGGTAGCCGCCGTAGCGATCGGCGAGCCAGCCGCCGAATACGCAAGCGAAGATGCCGAGCGCGGACGTGACGGCGACCCCGAACAGCCCCTGCCACAGCGGAAGGTGCAATTGCTTGACGACATAGGTCGGCAGATAGGTGTTCCAGATATAGGTGAGCGAGGTGCCGATGATCGTGAGCCCGATGGCGCAGATGATCGGCAGCCAATGTTGCCCGAGCACCTCGCGGACCGGCGTACGTGCGACGTGCGACCTCTTGCGCATCTGCTGGAACTCTGGCGACTCCGCGATTTTGTAGCGCACATAAAAGCCGAACGGCCCGATCAACGAGCCGAGCAGGAACGGAATCCGCCACGCGCCGGCCTTTACGGCGTCAGACGAAAACGTCAGCAGCACGCCAAGCCCGATCGTGGTCGCGAGCACGCGGCCGATCGCCTGCGATGACATCTGGAAGCTGCCATACATCATGCGCCGGTTGGGGGGCGCATATTCGACCAGCAGTGCCGTGGCGCTGCCGAACTCGCCGCCGATGGAAATGCCCTGCACCACGCGGCCGAGCACGACGATGACGGGCGCGATGATCCCGATGCTGGCATAGCTTGGCGTCAGCCCAAGCGTCAGAGTGCCGAACGCCATCATCACAATCAGCAGCGATAGCGCCCGCTGGCGTCCGTAGCGGTCGGCATAGGCGCCGATCAGGATGCCGCCGATCGGCCGCACCACAAAACCCACGGCAAAGGTGGCGTAGGTCAGAAGCAGCGACAGATTGCTCTCGGCCGGAAAGAACACGTCGGCGACGATACTGGCGAAATAGCCGTAAGCGACGAAGTCGAACCATTCCAGCCCGTTGCCGAGGATCGAGGCCAGCACCACCCGGTGCCGCATCCGCCGCTGCGTGATGTCGGCTTCACCCGCGATGTCGCGGGCCGGCATTGAATCGGCAATGGCTTCGGTGGTCATGCTTCAGGTCCCCTGTCGCGGACCAAGGTGGACCACATTGCGTGCACAGACAACCGGATCGGGGGACGAACAGGCCGGGTAGAGCCGAAAGATCGTCCACACGCCAGGCCATCAGGACATAATCATGGCAACTTGAGGTGATATGCCGCCTCGAGGACACGGCGAGCAGGTCTTCTCATGCAAATCTTGCCATCATACCGGAGGGGGCCATGGAACATCCGCTTCGCGTCGATGAGTTGCCGCGCACCGACAATCCGCCGGCAGTCACCGCCGAGCCGCCGCCCGCGCCACAGGCCGCGCCGGCCCCAGCGCTTCCGCCGCTGCCCAATCTTTCCGCCAGCGATGTGCTGTTCCTGCGGCCCTCCGACAGTCAGTACAAGACGTACCTGCCGGCGGCCAACACGCGGACACAGTTGAGCCCGGCGTTACGTGCCGTCTGCAAGACCGAGCACGCGGTCGCAGTCATGATCGACTGGGTGCAGAGCAACCAGCTCTCTTTCGCGGTCCGCTGCGGCGGTCATTCCTATGAAGGCTTTTCGCAATCGACCAACGTCGTGATCGATTTGCGCGGCATGGCTGGGATCACCGTCGACACCGAGGCCAATCTGGTCACGGCCGGTTCCGGCGCCTCGCTCTATCAGATCTATCAGGCCGTTGCCGCGCAGGGGTTGGCACTGCAGGCGGGCAGCTGCCCGACGGTCGGCATCTCCGGCCATATCCTCGGCGGCGGACACGGGCTGCTCGCGCGCTCGCATGGTCTTACCTGCGATAGTCTCGATCAAGTCACCGTGGTCGACAGCCAATCGCAGATCCGCGTTGCGAATGCGACGTCGGAGCCCGATCTCTACTGGGCCTGCAGGGGGGGCGGCGGCGGCAGTTTTGGCATCGCCACCGAGTTCAAGCTGCACGTCTTTCCGCTGAAGAGCGCGCTGGTGTTCGGCGTCACCTGGACGTCGTCGCAGGCGGCAGCCACAAAGCTGTTTGCGGCGTGGCAGGCCTGGGCGCCGAACGCTCCGAGCAACATTACCTCCATCATGAAGGTGCAATCGACGAGCGGCAGCAAGGTCACGCTACGCTGCATCGGCCAGTCGGTCGGCAGCGAAAGTGAGCTGCGCGCGCAACTCGGTCCCATGCTCAAGATGGACAAGCCGTCATCGGCGCTGTCGATCCTGTCGCTCAGTTTCATCAATGCGGTGAAGCATTTTGCCGGACCGCTTGATTACGAATCGGTCTACATGAAGGCGAAGTCGGATTACGTACTGACGCCGCTGCCCACCGATGCGATCGAAACGATGATGTCGGCAACAGCAGCCGTCAGCGGCGTGGCGCTGCTCTGCGACGGCTATGGCGGCAAGATCGCCGATGTCGCCGCGACCGATACGGCCTTTCCGCGCCGCGCCGGGACACAATTCTGCATCCAGTATTATTCGAGCTGGACCAAAGCGTCCGACACGGCCTCGCATGTCGCCGATGTCGCGAAGGTCTATGCGGGGATGCGGCCCTTCATGCCCGGCGCATCCTATGTGAATTATTGCGACCTCGACCTCACCGATTATGCCGAGGCGTATTGGGGCGACAATCTTCCGCGCCTGATGTCGGTGAAGGCGGAATACGACCCGCAAAACCTGTTTCGCCATGCCCAGAGCGTGCCCCTGCCGCCCTCGCCGCAGGTGTGACGCCGGGCATGGCGTCACGCTATCCCGTGAACATCCAGAGCTGCTCGCTTGCCATGTAGCCGGCGAGCAGCAGGGCGCCGAAGGCAATCATGAGTGTCGAGGCGCCGACTTCGATCGCCCTCATGGCGAGCATGCCCCATCCTGATTGCGCCGACGCGATACGGCCTGCGATTTGCCGCGCGCTGACCGCAAGCGTTGCGATCACGGCGACGGTGAGCGCCGTGCCCAGTCCCATCAGCAGCGTCGCGCCGACGCCGGTCCAGAATAGATCCTGCGCCAGCGCAAAGATCAGAACGATGATCGCTCCGGAACAGGGACGCAGTCCCACCGCCATCACGGCGGACAGACCACGCCGCCAGCCGCCGGCGCCGCCGAGCTCCGCGGGCTCCGGTCCGTGCGCATGGCCCCAGGCGGAAGCGTGGTGATCGTGATCATGGTCGCCGTTGCAATGGAAGCCATGGTCGGCCTCGCAATGGCTGCAACTGATCAGGCCTGTGTTGTGACGATGAAAGGCACTGCTGATCCCGGCCGCCGAAGGCGCGGCCTCGAGCTGCCTTATCGGCCACTCGAACTGGCGACAGGCGATCAGGAAGGAGCGTCCTTTGACGAAGAGCAAGCGCAAGCCGATCAGGATGATCAGCGCATAGCTGACGATCTCGACGATATGGACCGTCCATCCGATTGTCTTTGCGGTCGCCTCGAGCAAGACGGCCGCGATCGCGACGATAATGACGGCGACGACGGATTGAATGCCCGCAGACACGAACGACAGCGTAACGCCGCGGCGCCAGGTCTCCTCATTGGCGACGAGATAGGAGGAGATCACGGCCTTGCCGTGTCCGGGGCCAACGGCATGAAAGATGCCGTACAGGAACGAGATGCCGAACAATCCCCACATCGCCGCGCCGTCGTCCTTGCTCGCGCGGATGTAGGCCGACAGCGAGCGATAGAACGCCGCTTGCTCGGCGAAAATCCAGTCGACCAGGCCCGAGCCTGACATCGCTGCGCTCGCCGGATGCGGGGCGCCGAACGGCGTGCCTTGCGCCAGTGCCGCGCCGGCGGCGAAGGTCACGGCCAATGCTGCAAGAACGGCCGCTAGATTTTTGAAGTGCGCGCGCTTCCGATGGAACGAGGACATCACGGACACCTCACCATCATCTTGTTGGCAAAGATCTCGGCAAAGGGGCTGGACGCATCGAGGGGTGTGGCATCAAGCTGGCTGAGCCGCATCTGCTCGGCCGGCGTCGGTTGGTGCGGCAGATCAACGGAGAGCAGGCATTGCGGCGGCGCGCCGTCGAGTGCGACCGGCTTCTCCTTGGCGAATTCGAAGTCGACAAAGATCGTGGGATCGTAAACCTCGACCTGAAGGGCCTTTGCCGCAGCGGGGGATTTCAAGGGCAGGGTGAAGTGCAGAACCAGCGACGGGTTCGCGTATTCAAGCCAGTAATCGATCGGTCCTGCGAATTTTAGCTTCTTGCCGTCGCCCCGCGCAAAGGTGAAGTAGTCGTACTCCTTCAACGAGTCGACGTTCAACTGGGCGAGGGAGGCGAGTTCCTCGCGCGTGTACTGGCCTTTCTTCGCATGGTGGATGCCTTGCAGCGCATAGGCCGAAAACATGTCGTCGAATTTCCAGGCATGGCGGACGCCGGTCATGCTGCCGTCGGCCGCATAGAGGATTTCGCTGTGGAGGGTGACCCAGACATGCGGGTGCGCGTCGGCGCCTGTTATCAGCAGCGACGACAGCAGGCCAGCGCATGCGCCGGCGATTGATCGTTTCATGACAGAAGGTCCATCGGGCTTGAATGCGGGCAGGCGCGATGGACTGCCCGCAGGCAGTCACCACACGCCGGAGAGGCTTAAATGCTCTCAGGCCAGCGGCGGAGCGCGCGGCTGGAACGGCGCGCGCCGAATCGCGGCGACAAGGGCGATGGTGCGCGCGAAACGACGGTCGATGGATTCGAATGCGAACGAGACCGGCGGTTGCGGCGCGTTCGGAACGAAGGATGTCGAGAGCAGGAAGCCCGAGAAGCAGACCGGGCAGAGGTCTTCATCATCAGCCAGTTTCGATGGCGATGGTTTTGACACTTCCGCGCGGGCTTGATGCCAGCCATCGGCGCTCGCTTCGGCAAACGCAATTCCGGACGCGGAAATGTCTCGGGCATGGAGATGGCCGAACGACAACGCAAGCTGCAACGCGAGCGCAACCAATGCGAGGTAGGCACCGCATTGTCGTGTGAGCTTGCGCAACAGTGTCGGCCCCGCCTTTGTCAAACCCACCGGCCTTTCACGCATCATTGAGACTGCAGCATGACCGCGCTTTGTGAAGTGCTGAAGGAAGCGAAACCAGGTGTCGCCACGATCCGTGATCTCAGGCACCCCGGACTTGACTTGACATCTCGTCGGAACATGGGTGTTACGTTATAACATAACATAAGAGAACTCAACTCCGACCCTGGAGCCCTACATTGAGCTATCACTCACGGATGACCCGGCCGGCCTTCAACACGGTTCAGTATCCCACGCGTAACTCAAGAGCTCGCGCGGTGTTGCTGCTGTGTTCGGTGCTGGCCAGCTTCATCGTGAGTTTTGTGGCTCAGCCCGCCTCCGCCCAGGACAAGTCCGGCCGCTTGAAAGTCGTGGCAACCTTCTCGATCCTCGGCGACCTCGCGCGCAATGTCGGCGGCGATCGCGCCGATGTCGCGACGCTGGTCGGGTCGAACAGCGACATCCACGTCTATACGCCGACGGCCGCCGATGCGCAGTCGGTGCGGAGCGCGCGGCTGCTGATCGTCAACGGTCTCGGCCTTGAGGGATGGTTGCCGCGATTGATCGAGTCCTCGGGCAGCAAGGCCAGCGTCGTCACGGCCAGCAATGGCGTCGCGCCGCGCAAGATCGATGCGAGCGAGCTTCTCAGTCGTCACCATGAGCCGGGCTCGCTCGACCCGCATGCCTGGCAATCCGTGGCGAATGTCGCGATCTACGTCGCCAACATCCGCGATGCCATGGTGGCTGCCGATCCCGCTAACGCGGATATCTACAAGGCGAACGCGGATGCCTATCTGGCAATCCTGAAAAGGCTCGACCACGACATCCACGATGCGGTGGCTCAAATACCACCCGATCGTCGCAAGGTGATCTCGACCCACGCCGCGTTCGGCTATTTCGCCGGCGCCTATGGCATCGCCTTCCTGGCGCCGCAGGGCGTCTCGACCGACAGCGAGCCGAGCGCACGCGACATCGCCAGCCTCATCACGCAGATCAAGGCCGAGAAGATCCCGGCGGTGTTCCTGGAGAACATCAGCGACCCCCGGCTGATTCGTCAGATCGCCTCGGAATCGGGTGCGGCGGTTGGAGGAACGTTGTATTCCGACAGCCTGACCGGTGCCGACGGCGAAGCGCCCACCTACATCGAGTTGATGGGACACAATATCAAGACCATCGTGAGCGCGCTCGCCAACCGACCGTAACGCCATGAACGACACTGAGCTGAAGATCGAAACCGGAAGCGCGGGTGTGGTGTCGGCGTTGCTGACCAGGCCCGCGCAGTCGCGTGCCTGCTTTGTGTTCGCCCATGGTGCGGGCGCCGGCATGACGCATGCGTTCATGGCGGCCGTAGCCGCAGGTCTTTCCGAACGCAACGTCGCGACACTGCGCTATCAATTCCCCTATATGGAAAAGGGCAGCAAGCGGCCCGATCCGCCAGGGATCGCGCATGCCGCCGTGCGCGCCGCGGTTGCGTCCGCCGCACAGCACTGTCCTGGCCTGCCGCTGATATCAGGCGGAAAATCCTTTGGCGCGCGCATGACCTCGCAAGCGCAGGCGAAGGCCCCGCTTGCGAATGTTGTCGGCCTCGCCTTCTTCGGCTTTCCGCTGCATCCGGCCGGTAAGCCCTCCGTCGAGCGCGCCGATCATCTCGTGGAGGTCAAAATCCCGATGCTGTTCCTGCAGGGCACGGCCGACAAGCTGGCCGAGCCCGATCTCCTGAAGCCCGTGGTGAAGAAGCTCGGCTCCCGCGCGACACTGCATTTCCTCGAAGCCGCCGATCATTCCTTCCACGTACCCGTGCGCTCAGGGCGCAAGGACGCCGAGGTGATGACGGAAGCGCTGGATGCGTTCGCCGCGTGGATCGCTGCCATGCGGATTTGACCGCGTCAATTTCCGGATCGCGGAACTTGCCTCGCTGGCGCTCGCCTGCGGATCATGTAATGGTCCGGCCGCCAGCGCATGATCGGGAAAAGTGTGCAGCGGTTTTCCGCAAAGATCATGCGAGAATAACAAGCCAAACGTCTTCGGAGAATTTCGAATGCTTGAAGTGAGGGACGAGGCTGCCGCGATGGCGCCCGTAATAGCGCCTGCGCCATGGAGCAGCGATACCGCGGCGGCGATCTATCGCCTGCCGTTCAACGATCTCCTGTTCCGCGCGCAATCGCTGCATCGCCAGCATTTCGATCCGAACCGCGTGCAACTCAGCCGGCTGCTCAACATCAAGACCGGCGGTTGCCCCGAGGATTGCGGCTATTGCAGCCAGTCGTCGCATCATGCGACGGGACTTGCAGCCTCGAAGCTCATGGATGTCGACACCATCGTCGCGGAAGCGCGCAAGGCCAAAGAGGGCGGCGCGACGCGCTATTGCATGGGCGCCGCGTGGCGTAACCCGAAGCCGCGCGACATGGATGCGATTGTCGAGATCCTCAGCGCGGTGAAGGCGCTCGGCATGGAAACCTGCATGACGCTCGGTATGCTCGACCGCGAGCAGGCGGACCGGCTGAACGAGGCCGGCCTCGACTATTACAACCACAACATCGATACGTCGGAGCGCTATTATCCGAAGGTAACATCGACGCGCACTTTCTCCGATCGCCTGGAGACGCTGGAGCATGTCCGGCAATCCGGCATGAAGGTCTGCTGCGGCGGCATCCTGGGCATGGGCGAAAGTGAGCAGGACCGCATCGACATGCTGGTGACGCTCGCCAATCTGCCGGAGCCGCCCGAAAGCGTGCCGATCAACATGCTGATCCCGATTCCCGGCACGCCGCTCGCCAAGGCCGATCCGGTCGGGCCGATCGAGTTCGTCCGTGTCGTCGCGCTGGCGCGCATCATGATGCCGACCTCGTTCGTGAGGCTCTCTGCCGGTCGCTCCGCCATGACCGACGAGATGCAGGCGCTATGCTTCTTTGCCGGCGCGAATTCGATCTTCGTCGGCGATACGCTATTGACCGCGGCCAATCCCGAGGATGCTGCGGACCGCAAGCTGCTCGGCCGGCTCGGCATTCAGGCGCTGTGACGGGGACGCGATGAGCATCGACTCCATCAAGGCCAATGTCAAAGCCTGCATGTTCGACCAGTACGGCACCGTGGTCGACATGCAGGGCGGATTGACTGCGATCGCCACTCCCGTCCTGAAGGCGAAGGGTTTTGGCGGCGATCCCAATTCCTTCGTCACCTGGTGGCGGCGCACGCATTTCGAAAATTCGATGATCGATGCGCTGCTGCATCGCGAGCACACGCCCTATCGCGAGATCGGCCATCGCTCGGTGGCGCATGTGATGGATCGCGCCGGCATCAATTATACGAAGGAAGAGGTGCACACTCTCGTCGGCGAGATCGAGAAGCTGAAGCCATTTCCGGAAGTGCCGGCGGCGCTCGCCAAGTTGCAGACCAAGTACAAGCTCGTCGTGCTCTCCAATGGCGATCCCGACATGCTGGAGACGGCGAAGCGCTATCACAACATCCCGTTCGACCGCGTCATTTCGGTCGCGGAAGCCGGCTCCTTCAAGCCGCATGTCGCGACCTACACCAAAGCCGCGGAGCTGTTGGGCTTGCCGATGGATCAGATCCTGTTCGTCGCCAACCACGCCTTCGATTGCATCGGCGCCAAATCCGCCGGCATGCGCACTGCCTTCATCGACCGCCGCTCGCGCCCCTTCGGCGAAACGCCGCACCAGCCGGACATTCTCGTGCCGACGATGAAGGACCTCGCCGACGCGATTGCTTGATCGTTGATCCTCATGGTGAGGAGGCGCGTAAGCGCCGTCTCGAACCATGAGGCCCGGACCCTCTCGGGCTTCATCCTTCGAGACGCCGCTTCGCGGCTCCTCAGGATGAGGAGATAGAGCGCGGCGCGATGCGACTACCCAACCGATCCGCCATAAATCCTGTCGCGCAAGCGCCGCATGCCGGCGAGCCACCGATCACGGTTGGCCACTTTGCGTTCCATGTATCCCTGCACGGTCGGGTGCGACAGGATCAGGAAGCGCCCCTCTTCCATCGCCTCGATCACCATGCGCGCCACTTCCGACGGCTGCAGCACGCCGTCGACCCGCGCTGCGCTGGGGCCCGGCGTGGTCATGCCCGTCTGCACCGACTGCGGACAGAGCACGGAGACGCCAATGCCGCGCTCGCCATATTGAATGGCGAGATGCTCGGCGAGCGCGACCGCCGCGTTTTTCGTCACGCCATACGGCATGGAATTCAGCGAGGCGAGCAGGCCCGCGGCGGAGGCCGTATTGAGGAGATAGCCGGAGCCGCGCGCCAGCATTTTCGGCACCAGCGCACGGGCGGCGAACACATGGCTCATCACATGCACGCGCCAGCTCACGTCCCAGTCGGCGTCGGAGGCACTTTCTTGTCCCTTGCGCGACAGGCCGGCATTGGAGAAGAACACGTCGACCGCGCCGTATTTGGCCTCAGTCGCCGCGATCAGCGCCAGAATATCCTCCTCCTGCCCGACATCGGCGGTGACGGCGAGGCCGTCGATGTCGCCGGCAACCTGCGCCAACCGGTCGCGCGAGCTCTTGAGATCGGCCACCACGACGCCGCGCGCGCCGGCTTCGGCAAAGGCGCGGGCTGTGGCCTCACCGATGCCGCTGGCGCCGCCGGTGACGATGCAAACCTTGTCCTTGAGCTGCATGTTCGGGCCTCCCTATCCTGGCTGGTACAGTCCCTTGTCCCGTGCGTGCTGGGTCGCGAGCCCCCCGATCAGATCGAGCATCGGGGTCGACAGTCCCGCGGCGCGCGCGAAGGCCGCCGGTGCGCGCACCAGCACATCGATCTCCATGGCGCGGCCGAGCTCGTAATCCTGCAGGATCGAGGGCTTGTGCTCGGGCGCCGGCCCCGAGCGCGACAGCAGCTTGACAGTCGGGATGCAGCTCCTGGCGACGGCGTTGGCCTCATCCAGCAGGCGCGGGATCACGTCTCGCAGCGCCGGCTCGTCGCGGACGCCGCGTGCGGTCTGGCCGGTGAGCACGCACAGCACCGACATCGACATGTTGGTGAGAAGTTTTGACCAGATCGTCTCCCTGATCTGCGGCGGCGGAGGGGAGGTGATCTTCGCGGCTTCGAGCAGCGCGCGCAGCTTGCCGATGCGCTCGCTCTCGCGGTCGTCGCATTCGCCGATCACGAGCATATTGCGGTCCGGCGAGAGGTTGGCGACCACGCCGGGCTCGATCACCTCGTTAGACGAGTAGATCACGCCGCCGATGATGCGCTCTTTCGGGATCGCCGCACGCAGCGCGCCGCCGGGATCGAGAAAGGCAAGATCGGGCGGGGCAGGGTGGTGGGCCGGCAGGCCGATGTCGTACCACCAGGGAATGCCGTTCTGGGCGAAGATGACGGGCGTATCTGCGCCCAGCAGCGGCTTCAGGCCGCGCGCAAGGTTCGCCACGCCGGTCGCCTTCAGCGTCGAAATGACGAGGTCTTGCGGCCCGAGCGCAGCCGGGTCGTCGGAGGCGCTCACCTTTACATGCGTCTCCTTGTCGCCGACGCGCAGCGTCAATCCCTTGGCTTTCATCGCGGCCAGATGCGGTCCGCGTATCACGCAGGAGACGTCGTGGCTGGCATCTGCCAGCCGGACCGCAAAATGGCTGCCGACGGCCCCTGCGCCGAAAATGCATATCCGCATCGTGTGGATGTCCTGTCAGGCGTGGTAGGATCGCCCTAGTTTCAAATAAACTCACGCGCGGCGCAACCGTGTCGCACGCATGGGTCAATCCTGGACGCCGCGAAATGGCGGCGGCCACATCACGAGCATCAGAAAAATGTCAAATCCTGTTCTGTGGGACCTCGACGCCCGCGGGGTCGCAACCGTCACCTTGAACCGTCCGGAGGTGAACAACGCCTATGATGGCGGTCTCATCAACGGCGTGCTGTCGGCGATGGAGGAACTCGGCAAGAAGCCGTCGCTGCGGGTCGTGGTGTTGAAGGGCAATGGCAAGCATTTCCAGGCTGGCGCCGACCTGAAATGGATCAATGGTGTGCGGCCGAAGTCGCCGGCCGAGAACGAGGTGGTGTCGCAGGCGACCTTCGAAGCGGTGCAGCGGCTCAACCGGCTGCCGATCCCGACGGTGGCGCTGGTGCAGGGCGGCTGCTTTGGCGGTGGCACCGGCATCATCTCGGCCTGCGACGTCGTGATCGCGGCGGACAATGCGCTGTTCTCGATCACCGAGGTGCGCTGGGGCCTGACGGCGGCCATCATCATCCCGCAGCTCTGCGATTCCATCGGCGTCCGCCAGGTGCGCCGCTATGCCCTGACCGGCGAACGCTTCGGCGCAGAGGACGCACGCCGCATCGGCCTTGTGCACGAGGTGGTGCCATTAGCCGAGCTGGAAGCCGCGGGTGCCAAGGTCGTCGAGCAATTGCTCGCCAACGCGCCCGACGCGCTGGCCGAGACCAAGCGGCTTGCGATGGAAAGCTCCTTCGGCGGCATGGCTGTCGACGATGCCGCCTACAAGCGGCTGGTCAAGCTGCATTCGGACAAGCGGCAGACCGGGGAGGCTTCCGAAGGCCTCGCTTCCTTTGCCGAAAAGCGCGCGGCAAATTGGAGCAAGGCGTGAGGTTTTGCAGCAGGGTTGCCCTTGCCGCGCTGGCCAAAATTCCCTAACCCGGTCGTGACCTCTTAGGCGGCCGGGAGCCGGAACGTGTCGACCAGAACGATCGAAGAGCCTGCGCGCCAGATTCCGATCTACGGCGAGTATGAAGTCGCCGTGCTCGGCGGTGGTCCCGCCGGCATCGCGGCCGCGGTGGCTGCCGCGCGAGCCGGGCGGCGCACGCTGCTCGTCGAACGCTATGGCTTCCTCGGCGGCATGGGTACGGCGGCCGGCGTCACCAATTTCTGCGGGCTTCACGCCAATGTGCATGGTGAGATGCATCGCGTCGTGCGAGGCGTTGCGTCCGATCTGCTCGCGCGGATCGATCGGCTCGATGGATTGAACAAGCCGCATCTCATCCTCGGCAAGATCTTTGCGCAGGCCTATGACACCGCGGCCTACAAGATCGCGGCCGATGATCTGCTGGCCGAACATGAAGTCGATATCCTCTTTCATGCGCTCGGCGCCGGTGTCGCGATGCAAGACGAGACGCGCGTCAACGCGCTGTTCGTGGAGACGAAGGCCGGACGGCAGGCGATCCGCGCGGATATTTTCATCGACTGCTCCGGCGACGGCGATCTCGCGGCCTGGGCGGGCGCGCCCTACGAGGTCGGCGACGGCCACGGCCACATGCTCTATCCCTCGATGATGTTTCGCCTCAACGGCATCGATCCCGCCAAAGCGGGCGATGCATGGCGCACGATCCCACAGCTGATGGAGCAGGCGGAAGCGCGCGGCACACATAAATTTCCGCGCAAGGCCGCCATCGTGCGGCCACAACGTTCGCCAATCGAATGGCGGGTCAACTTTACGCAATTGAAGCGTGATGACGGCAGCGCCATCAACGGCCTCGAGCCGGATGATCTCACGCGCGGCGAAATCGACGGCCGCCGCCAGGCGGTGGAGGCATTCCAGTTCCTGCGCACCGTGCCGGGGTTTGAAAATTCCTACATCGTCGACCTGCCGCCGCAGCTCGGCATCCGCGAGACGCGGCGCCTCGTAGGCCTCTATCAGCTCTCCGGCGACGACGTGCTCGGCTGCGCATCGTTCGACGATTCCATCGCCGTCAATGGCTGGCCGATGGAGGTTCATGTCGCGGGCGACGTGATCTTCAAGTTTCCGCCGATCCCGGAATCGCGCGGCTACAACGAAATGCCCTATCGCATGCTGGTGCCCGAGGGCATCGACAATCTGCTCGTTGCCGGCCGTTGCGCCTCTATGACCCATGATGGCCAGTCGGCGGCGCGCGTTTCCGGCGCCTGCTTTGCGATGGGGGAGGCCGCCGGCACCGCCGCCGCGTTAGCGCTTTCGGGTAATACGCCGCCGCGAGACATTGCGATAGAAAAGCTGCAACAGGCGCTCAAGCAACAGGGCGCCTTCATCGGGCGCGACCAGGCGGTGCCCCAGGGCGTTTAGTCGAGACGGAGGAAATGCGTATGAACGGGTGGGCGCGAGCGGCGCTGGCTGGGTTGTTGGCATTGTCGGCTAGCGTCGTCGCGCGTGCCGAGGAGCCGCTGAAGGCAAAGATCGGCGTGTTACGCCTGCAATCATCGGCGCCAGTGTTTATCGCGCAGGATAAGGGCTATTTCCGCGAGGTCGGCCTTGATGTCGAACTGAAATTCTTCGACGCGGCGCAACCGATCGCGGTTGCGACCACCTCCGGCGATGTCGATTTCGGCATCACCGCCTTCACCGCGGGTCTCTATAACCTCGCCGGCAAGGGCACGCTGAAGGTGATCGGCGGCATGAGCCGGGAAAAGGCCGGCTATCCCCTGATCGGCTATTTCGCCAGCAACAAGGCATACGAAGCCGGCCTCAAAACGCCGAAGGATCTCGCGGGCAAGCGCGTCGCGGTGACGCAGGTGGGCTCCAGCTTCCACTATTCGCTCGGCCTGCTCGCCGACAAATATGGCTTCAAGGTCTCGGACGTGACCATCGTGCCGTTGCAATCGTTGTCGAACGCGGCCGCCGCGCTCAAGGGCGAGACCGTCGATGCCGCGCTGTTGCCGGTTTCGACCGCGCGAAAATTGATGGACGATGGCGGCGCCAAACTATTGGGCTGGGTCGGCGACGAGACGCCGTGGCAGCTCGGTGCCGTGTTCGCTTCGCCCAGGACGCTCGCCAACAAGGCGCTGGTGACCAAGCTTTTGACTGCGCTGGAGCGCGCCGACCGCGAATATCACGACGTGGTCCTGTCGACCGTCAAAGACGGCAATGCCGCGATCAATGACAAGACCAAGCCAATACTCGAGATCATCGCCAAGTACACCAACCTTTCGGTCGAGCAGGTGGCCGGCAACTGCGCCTATGTCGATCCTGACGGCAAGCTTGATGTGAAGAATGTCGACAACCAGATCAAATGGCTGCAGGGGCAGGGTTTTGTCGACAAGGGGTTTGACGCGGATACCATCATCGACAAGGATTTCGTGAAAGCGGATTGATGCCGCGGCAATTGCCGCAGCCGTCATTGCGAGCGAAGCGAAGCAATCCATAGCGCCGCATGGGAAAGCTGGATTGTTTCGTCGCTTCGCTCCTCGCAATGACGGTGCTTAGGACGATGGACCGGAGACGAACTGATAAGATGGACCTGATCGCCCACCATATCCGCCATCGCTTCGGCACGCTCGAGGTGCTCGACGACGTGTCGTTCACCGTGAGTTCGGGCGAGGTGGCGGCGATTGTCGGTCCGTCGGGTTGCGGCAAGAGCACGCTGCTGTCGATCCTCGGTGGCCTGTTGCAGCCGGCCTCGGGCGTCGCCGGATGGCGTGGCGCGCCGCCGGCGGGCAGCTTCAATCCGCTGACCTTCGTGTTTCAGGACTTTGCGCTGCTGCCCTGGTCTACGGTCGAGGCCAATGTCGAGTTTCCGCTGCTGCATACGGCGCTTGCCGCAAGCGAGCGCCGGGCGCTGGTCGATGACGCGCTGCGCCGCACCGGCCTCTCTGATTTTCGCGGCACCTATCCCAAGCAGCTTTCCGGCGGCATGCGCCAGCGCGTCGGCATTGCCCGCGCGCTTGCCGTGCGTCCTGCGATCCTGCTGATGGACGAGCCGCTGTCGGCGCTGGACTCGCAGACCCGCGAATTGCTGCTGGAGGATTTCATCCGCCTGCTTGCCGACGGCGCCATGGGCGCAGTCTATGTCACGCATAATCTCGAAGAAGCGGTGCGGCTCGCCGACCGCATCGTCGTGCTGTCGCGGCGGCCGGGTCGCATCCGCGAGATCGTGCCGATTGCGATGAGCCGTGCCGAGCGCGGTGCGCCGGAAGCCCGCGCCAAACTGCTTTCGCTGCAGAACGAGCTGTGGTCGCTGATCCGGACTGAAGCGATCGATGCCGAGCGCGAGGTGCAGCATGCTTGACCGCGCCGTGCAAGGGGAGCAGCAGGCCGAAGCGCAGCCGGTCGCGTTCCGCGGCGCCGGCTTTGCGCCGCGCGCCAGCCGCTATGCCGGCTGGATCGCGTTGCTCGTCGTGATCGCGGTCTGGCAGGCTGCCGGCAGCGCGGGACTTGTCAACTCGTTGTTCCTGCCGACGCCATCAGCGATCGTACGTGCAATCTGGCAGCTCGCGGTTTCCGGGGCTTTGTGGCAGCACGTCTCCTATTCGTTGATGCGGATCGCGACGGGCTGGATCCTCGGCACCATCGCCGGCGTCGCCGTCGGCTTTGCCATCGGCCTCTTCAATCATGCGCGCGCCATCGGCATCACCTTCATCTCGGCGCTGTTTCCGATCCCGAAGATCGCTCTTCTGCCGCTGCTCATTCTCTGGCTCGGGATCGGCGAGGAGCCGAAGATCGCGACCATTGCGCTCGGGGTGTTCTTCTCGACCGCGATATCAGTCTATAGCGGCGTCGATGCCGTGCCGCGCAACCTGATCCGCATGGCGCAGAGTTTCAACGTGCCGTTCTCGACCATCGTGCGCCGGGTGATCTGGCCGGGCGCGCTGCCCTCGATCCTCGCGGGCTTTCGCATTTCGGCGTCGGTCGCGCTGCTGCTCGTGGTCAGCGCCGAGATGATCGGCGCCGACCACGGCATCGGCGCCTTCGTGCTGCAGGCCGGAAATCTCATGCAGACGGATCAGCTGCTGGCCGGCGTGGTGATCCTGTCGGTGTTTGGTTTGGTGGTGGGGAAGCTGATCAATTGGCTGGAAGCGCGGTTGCTGCACTGGCGCTGAGCCGCGCTAATGCGGCTGCATCGACTGTGCCGTGGCCTGCAGATTTTGCGGGATGACGCGGATCACGCCGCCGGGCGGGCTGTCGAGATCGGCGATCAGGAAGAAGGCAATCGATATCACGACCGGTAGAACGAATAGTATGCCCGAGTCCTTGCGTTGTTCGCCATACCCTACCAGTACGTTGCACGAAACCGCCATCAGCAGCATCATCGCCCAGGCGCCGATCGGGATGCGGTTCCACCATGCTGCTTGGGCATAGCCCTGCGCGTTGATGACATCGTTCATGCCGGCGATGACGAGCGCCACGATCGGCGTCGGTGGATCTGCGGCTGGTAGCACCGACGACCAGAGCTCGGCTTGCAGGCCCGCGGTGCGCCGGTCGATTTCGCTTGCGGCCTGTTCATTGCGAGCCTCGTAGAAGGCGATGCGCTGCTCGAGATATTTCCGCAATGCTTCGCACGTGCGTGGCGCGAGGTCGGCGGGCAGGAGGTCGGCGCGCAGATATTCGGTGCCGATCGCATTGGCTTCGGCCTCCTCCAACGTCTTGCGCTGGTCGTAGCGCGAGACGGCCATCGAAAAACTGAAGCCGGTGATCAGTGCCAGCAGCGTCAGCGTCGCCGCCTGCACCGTGGCGAAGTCGTGGCGCTCGCCCTGCTTGAAACCGTGACTGTGTTTGCGGATGAAATCGCCGGCAAGCACCGCAAGCCCTTGCGCGACCAGCGCAACCAGGAACACGGCAAACAGGCTGTCGACATGCGCGAGCATATGATGGGTCCAGCATGGCGCGGCAGGACCGCGCCTTCTGCTGGTAATCTCCCCCGATTGCTCCGCCGCCGTTGACGCAGATCAAGCCTGGTCGTGGATTAGGCATCCGCAAGCAAGCTACTTCTTCTCCTCCGCCGGCGCCGCCGCGGGAGTCGCCGTAGGCGTATCCTTCGCCGCCTCTTCCTTCCCCGGCTGCCCGGCCTCCACATACGCCTTTGTCGCCAGTGCGCATTCGCCGAGCACGGTGAGGAAGCGGTCGACGGTATCCTCGCCGACGATGAAGGGATTGGGATCGTTCGGCTTGCGCTCTTTCAGCGTTTCCATCTTGGCGACAGCGTTGTCGAAGCCGACATGGTTCGACAGCAGCACGTCGGCTTTTTCCTTGCCCATGATGTCGCGGTATTTCACCGTGGTGTCGGCATAGATCTGCAGGCGGTCCGGCAGCGGGCCGAAATTATAAGCGGTACCGCCCCAGGCCACCGCGCGATGCGGCTTGCCCTTGTCGTGCACGGTGAAGACGGTCGCGAGCGTGCCGAGCGTATGGCCGGGAATGACATAGAGCTTGAAGATCGTATCGCCGAGCTTCAGCGCATCGCCGTCATTGACGGCCATGTCGCGCTTCGGCGGCTCGTCGAACAGCTGATTGCGCTTGGGATCGAATTTCGGATCGTCAAACACCTTCCAGTCGATGTCGCTCATCACGATCTTGGCCTTGAACTTCTTCTTCAGATAATTCGCGCCGCCGTAATGGTCGCCATGGGCGTGGCTGACGATGACATATTTGATGTCGGTCGGATCGAGCTTCAGCTTCTTCAGGCCGTCCTCGACGTAGTGCTGGGCCTCGTCGGCATTGTCGAGCGCGTCGATGATCACGATGCCCTTGGAGGTCTTCACCGCCCAGGCGCTGGTCCAGTAATTGCCGAGGAAATAGAGGTCGTCCATCACCTGCATCGGTGCGAGCGGCGGCTCGGCCTTCATCTTGTTGTAATTGTCCATGAAGGCGGGCGCGGGGTCCGGCGTCGCGGTCTTGCAGAGCCCGAGCGGCCCGAGCAGGTCGGCCTTCGCCGCCTTGGTCGCCGCGGCCATGTGGCGGTCGATGTCGGGGTTATCCTGGGCGTATGAGGCCGAGATGCCGAAGGTCAGAGCGGCAGCGGCTAAGAAAAAAGCAAAATGTCTTGTCATGAAAATGCCCTCGCTGAAATCAGGGCAAGCACACCCTTAGCCGGGTTTCCGAACCCGACCGTCCTCACCCGCCTGTGATGTTAGAGCGCAGGCGGGTGGTCGTGACGTCAATTAGGCGTTACCGCGATCCTCGCGGAACAAATCGAGCTTCTGCTGCACCGGGCGGTCGGAGAAGGAGAACAGCACGGAATCGGCGTCCGCCTCATGCGTCACCCAGTGCCAGCTCGGCACCACGAACAGGTCGCGCGGGCCCCATTCGAAGGTCTGGTCGCCGATCCGGGTGCGGCCCTTGCCCTCGATCGCCGCGAACACGGTGGCGTCGGTGGCGCGATAGCGCGCGGTCTTGAAACCCTTGGGCAGTAGCTGGATGAAGGTGCCGATGGTAGGCATCGCGAAATCGCCGGTCTCGGGATTGGAGAATTTCAGCTTCAGCCCATGACAGGCATCCCATTCCTCGCGGGTGCGGGCCTGTTCCAGCGCCTCGCGGGTGTAGCTGTAAGGATAGTTGAAGATCGGCGAGGTCTTCGACTTGCGCTTCTCGTCAACCGGCAGGAGGTTGCGGCCATAGCGGGCAAAGCTGTCGCCGGCTGGCTTGGTAATCTTCTGCTGGTCTTCCTTCAGGCCTTCGGCAAAGGAGGCATCGAAGAACTGCACCATCGGAATGTCGAGCCCGTCGAGCCAGAACATCGGATCGCTGGTCTCGTTGGAATGGTCGTGCCAGGTCATCGACGGCGTGATGACGAAGTCGCCGGGCTCCATCGCGGTGCGTTCGCCGTCGACGGAGGTGTAGGCGCCCTTGCCCTCGAGGATGAAACGCAGCGCCGATTGGCTGTGCCGGTGGGCAGGCGCGATGTCGCCGGGCACCACCATCTGAACGCCGGCAAACAACGAGGTCGTCACCTTGGACTGGCCGCGCAAACCCGGATTTTCCAGGATCAGCACCCGCCGCTCGGCTTCCTTGGCGGTGATCAGCTTGCCCGCTTCGGTCATGTAGTCGCGGATCGTGTCGAACTTCCACAGATGCGGCCGGCAGGCGCTCCTGGGTTCGGGCGTGATGATGTCGCCCATGACGTTCCACAGAGCGGAGAGACTCTCGCCTTCGATCTTCTTGTAGAATGCCTCGCGCTCCGGCGTCTTCGCCACGGCTTCCATGGGCTGTCTCCCCTGTTCTTTTTCAGTAGATTGACAGCATACTCACAATGTGGATAGCGTCAACTGACCGCTTTAGCGGTCATTCCGGGATGGTGCGCAGCACCAGACCCGGAATCTCGAGATTCCGGGTTCGACGCTGATGCGTCGCCCCGGAAAGACGGGCAACAATAAAATTCGAGGGAGGTTCCGATGAAGCTGCATGGCTATTTCCGCAGCAGCGCGTCCTACCGGGTCAGGATCGCCCTGAATCTCAAGGGGCTATCCGCCGAGCACCTGCCGCATCACCTTCGCAAGGGCGAACAATGCGCCCCCAATTATCTCGCGATCAACCCGCAGGGCCTGGTGCCGGCGCTGGAGGACGACCAGGGTGCGGTGCTGACGCAGTCGCTCGCCATCATGGAATGGCTGGACGAGACCCATCCCGAACCGCCGCTATTGCCGAAGGATCCGCTGCGCCGCGCCAAGGTCCGCGCTTTTGCCCAGGCGCTCGCCTGCGACACCCATCCGGTGCAGAATCTGAAGGTGCTGGCGCGGCTGCGCGAGCTGGGCTTGCCCGAGGAGAAAGTGACGGCCTGGGCCGGCTGGGCCAACCGCGAGGGGCTCTCGGCCTGCGAGAAGCTGGTCGCGAACGAGTCCGGTCCATTCTGTTTTGGCGACAAGCCAACGCTTGCCGACCTCTGCCTGGTGCCGCAGCTCGCCAACGCGCGGCGCTTCGGCGTCGACGTCAATGCCTTCCCACGTCTGTTGAAAGCGGAAGCCGCTGCGAAAGCGACGAAAGCGTTTGCCGACGCCGCGCCGGACAAGCAACCCGATGCCGAGTAAGCCTAATTCGATTACCATGGACGCGGTCTACACCGCGCCCGGCTATCTCTTTCGCCGCATGCAGCAGATCGCGGTTGCGATCTTTGTCGAGGAGTGCAGGGCGTTCGACCTCACGCCGGTGCAATATGCGGCGCTGATCGCGATCCACACCCATCCCGGCATCGATGCGACCCGGCTCTCGGCCGTGATCGCCTTCGACCGCTCGACGCTCGGCAATGTCATCGAGCGACTGGAGGCGAAGAAGCTGATCGAGCGCAAGCCGTCGACCGAGGACAAGCGGGTCAAGCTGCTCTATCTGACCAGGGCCGGCGCAGCGTTGCTTCGCGACATCACGCCGTCGGTCGATCGCGCGCAGGCGCGGATGCTGCAACCCCTGAAGCCCGCGGATCGCAAAGCGCTGATGGCGCTACTTTCGCAACTTGTCGATCTCAACAACGAGGCCTCGCGCGTGCCGCTGCGTGCCGAGGACGCGCTCGAACATCTCGGCAAGGCCGGCTGATGACGGCGCGCGCGCAGCCGATCCTGATTGCGGGCGGCGGCATCGGCGGCCTCGCTGCCGCGCTCGGGCTGGCGCAGAAAGGATTTCGTTCGATCCTGCTGGAAAAGGCCTCCCAGCTCGGCGAGATCGGCGCGGGCATTCAGCTCGGCCCGAATGCCTTCCACGCCTTCGACTATCTCGGCGTCGGCGAGGCCGCGCGCAACATGGCTGTCTATATCGACCAGCTCCGCCTGATGGATGCGCTGAGCGCGGAGGAAATCACCCATATCGATCTCGGCGATGTCTTCCGCGCACGCTTCGGCAACCCCTATGCCGTCGTGCATCGCGGCGATTTGCATGGCGTGTTCCTGAAAGCCTGCCGCGACAGCGAGCTGATTGATTTGCGCGTCTCCAGCGAAGTCGTGGGCTATGACCAGGATGGTTCGTCGGTGACGGCTCGTCTCGCCAACGGTGAGCGCGTCGCCGGCTCGCTCCTCATCGGAGCCGACGGGCTGTGGTCGAATGTGCGCAAGCAGGTCGCGGGTGACGGCGCGCCGCGCGTCTCCGGCCACACCACCTATCGCTCGGTGATCCCGACCGAGCAGATGCCGGAGGATCTGCGCTGGAACGCGGCGACGCTGTGGGCCGGCCCGAAATGCCACATCGTGCATTACCCGCTCTCGGGCTGGAAAGTGTTCAACCTCGTCGTCACCTATCACAACGACGCGCCGGAGCCGGTCGCGGGCAAGCCGGTCAGCGAGGAAGAGGTGATGAAGGGTTTTGCGCATGTGCATGAGCGCGCGCAAAACATCATCCGCCACGGCACCAACTGGCGGCTCTGGGTGCTGTGCGATCGTGATCCGACCGAGCGCTGGATCGACGGGCGCGTGGCATTGCTAGGGGATGCGGCGCATCCCATGCTGCAATATTTCGCGCAAGGCGCCTGCCAGGCGATGGAGGATGCGGTCTGCCTGTCGCATATGCTGGCTGCGCATGAAGACCACACAACGGCGCTCGAAGCCTATCGCGCGCAGCGCTTCCCACGCACCGCCCGCGTGCAGCTTCTCTCCCGCGCCATCGGCGAGCACATCTATCACTCCGCCGGCGACCACGCCCGCCTCCGCAACGCCATCATGGGCGCGAAGTCGCAGGAGGAGTGGTACGGCGATTTGGCGTGGCTTTATGGCGGGACGGGGTTGAGTTAGCGCTGCTTCCATCGTCATTGCGAGGAGCGAAGCGACGAAGCAATCCATCTCTCCGCTTGTGGCGCCATGGATTGCTTCGCTTCGCTCGCAATGACAGCGGCTACATCCGCATCACCGCCTGCCGATCGATCTTGCCCGTTCCCGTCTTCGGCAATTCGCCGATGAAGGTGATCTCGCGCGGATATTTGTATGGCAACAGCTTTGCCTTGACGTAATCCTGCAGCCGCTTCACCGCATCGCTCTCGTCAAAGCCGCCCTTGTTCATCACCACCACCGCCTTCAGTGTCATCCGGCGATCCGGCAGCTCGGCGGCATAGACGGCGCATTCGCGCACCTCGGGATGCTCGGCGAGACAGAGTTCGACCTCGAGCGGATAGACCCATTGGCCGGAAATCTTGATCAGATCGTCGGCGCGACCACGGAAGAAGTGAAAACCTTCGGCATCGCGCACGAAACGGTCGCCGGTGTAGATCCATCCGCCCTCACGGATGGTCTCGGCGGATTTGTCCGGCCTGTTCCAGTAGAGTGGCGTCGCGGAATCGCCGCGCACCCACAAGATGCCTTCCTCGTTGTCGCCGACCTCGCGGCCGTCTTTATCCCTCAGCAAAATCTCGTAGCCGGGCACGCGCAAGCCGGCGGCGCCGGGCTTCTTCTTGTCGGGCCGGTTGCAGAGATAGATGTGCAGCGCCTCGGTCGAGCCGAGGCCTTCGACGATCTCGATGCCGGTGAGCTCTTTCCAGCCGTTGAAGACCTCACTGGAGAGCACTTCCGCCGCAGAGATGGACATGCGCAGCGAAGAGAAATCCGCCGTCGTGGCGCCGTCGGCCTTGGTGAGCGAGGTATAGAGCGTCGGCAGGCCGAAGAAGACGGTCGGCTTGAAGCGTCCGATCGCCTCGAAGATCGAGGCCGGCTTCGGCTGGCCCGGCAGCAGCAGCGTCGCCGCGCCGGCCGAGAACGGGAAGGTGATGGAATTGCCAAAGCCGTAGGCGAAGAAGATTTTTGGCACCGAGAAGCAGATGTCGCCGGGCGCAAGCTTCAGCACACTCTTGGCGAAGGCTTCGTCACTATAGGCCATGTCGTGCTGCAGATGGACGATGCCCTTGGGCCGTCCGGTCGAGCCGGACGAATACATCCAGAACGCCATCTCGTCGCGATGGGTGTCGGCTTCGGCGAGATCGGCCGCAAAGCCTGCGAGCCAGGCGTCAGCCGCGATCGCTTGCGGCGCGGCGTGGCTCCCGACCGCCCCGTTGACGACCATGAGCGTGCGGAGCTGTGTGTCCTTGCAGGCCTCCGCGTCGAAGCGCGAACAGAACTCCGCCTCCGCCACGGCGACGGAAGCGCCGCTGTCGGCGAGATAGAACTGTAACAAATCCGGCGGCGTCAGCGTATTGATGAGGAGCGGCACAAAGCCCGCGCGCACCGCGCCGAAGAACGCGGCGGGATAGGCCGGCGTGTCGTCGAGGAAGAGCAGCACGCGGTCGCCGCGTTTCAAACCCAGCGACGCAAGGCCATTGCCCCAGCGGCAGGCCTCCACGCAAAGCTCGGCATAGGTCCGCTGTCCGGCCGGGCCGGTCAGCGCCAGCCGCTCGCCAAAGCCTTTGGCGAGATTGTCGAAGAGAACCCGGCTAGCATTGTAACGTTCGGGCAGGTTGAAGCCGATCTCGCGCGCGCCGGCGCAATCCCGCGGCACGTTGTCGGCGATCTCAGACACCATGACGTGCCTCCGACTTCGCGGCCTCGTAGCGCGCCATGAATTGCGGCGACATCGCGCGCAGTCGCGCGTCATCGATACGGCCCGAGCGGGTGATGTAGCTGTAGGCAAAGTCCATCAGGCCAAGCTTCATGTGTCCGCCGAAATTCTCATACCAGTCGGCGCTGGTGCGGGCGGCCGTCACCAGTTTCTTCACGATCGGCTTGCGCTCGCCTTCGTAACGCGCAAGTGCGGACGGCATGTCGGCCTCGGTTTCAAGCGCCTTCACCAGCGCGATCGCGTCCTCGATCGCAAGTCGTGTGCCCGAGCCGATCGAGAAATGCGCGGAGTGCAATGCATCGCCGATCAGGACCATGTTGGCGTGCGACCAACGCTCGTTCCAGATCCAGGGGAAGTTGCGCCACACCGACTTGTTCGAGATGAGCTTGTGCCCGTCGAGCGCTTCCGCGAACACGCCTTCGCAGATCGCCTGCGACTCCTCGATCGATTTGTCGGCAAAGCCGTAAGCCTGCCAGGTCATCTCATCGCATTCGACGAGGAACGTGCTCATTTGTGGCGAGTAGCGGTAATGATGGGCGTTGAAGCTGCCACGCTCGGTCGCAACGAAGGTCTGCGACAGCGTCGCGAAAGTCTTTGACGTGCCGTACCAGGCGAATTTGTTGGTCGAGGTCGTGACAGACGCCCCGAACTCGCTTTCGAAGCTGCGGCGGACCAGGGAGTTCAGCCCATCGGCGGCGACGATCAGGTCGTAGCTCGCGAACTGATCGACTGATGCGATCGTCGTCTCGTAGTGCGCGGCAACGCCGGCATCGCGGGCGCGCGCCTGCAGCAGCTTGAGCAGCTCCAGCCGACCGATCGAGGAAAAGCCGACGCCGTCAATCTCGACGGTCTCGCCGCGCAAATCGAGCGTGATGTTCTTCCAGCGCTCCATTCGCGGGGTGATGACATCGACGGTTTCGGGATCGTCAGTGCGCAAAAACTCCAGCGCCTGGTCCGAGAACACCACGCCAAAGCCCCAGGTCGCGCCGGCCGGGTTCTGCTCGAACAGGTCGACCACCGCGTCCGGATGACGCTTCTTCCAGAGATAGGCGAAATAGAGCCCGCCGGGCCCTCCGCCGATCACGGCGATGCGCAAGGTCGTTCCCTCCCGGATCATGATGCGAAATCGCATCGTGATCTCATCTCTTTGGTTGAGCATGATCGTTTCGGATAACCGGTCTTCACTTTCCGGGTCATGCTTTTAATTGACAGTATACTTACAATTTTGGAGGCAATCTAGCGCCATGATGACCATGGCGCTAGACCAAAAAACGTAAGTTTATTGCGCGAATTGCCCCAGCACGTCGCGGCAGGCCGGCGACAATGATGCGGATTGCGAGGCGAGGCATTCGATGATCCGTCCGCCGCCGGGCGGGACGCCGGCGCAGAGCGATTGCACGTCGGCGCCGCAGGCCGAGCGCATCACGAACAGGATTTCGCGCGGGCGCATCGGGCGCATCACCAGCGCCGGCGGCGGAGCCGCGGCGGGCGTCGCATCCGGGCTCGCATTTGCCGTTGCCGGCGCGCCGCTGCCGGAAGAGGCGGCCGGTGCGGCAGCGCCTCCGCCGGTCGCTGCGGCGACCGCTTTCTCGCAGGCTGCGGAAAGCTTGGCCTTGTTCTTCTCCAGGCACTGCAACGCGGCGGCGCCGCCGGTCGGCACGCCGGAGCAGACCTTCGGATAGTCGGAGCGGCAGTTGGCGCGGATCGCCGAGATCTGCGCGCTGCTCGGCTTGCCCGCGGCGGCCTTGGTCGACGATTTGGCGGCGGGCTCGGCCGCCGTCTTTGCCGGCTCGTCCGCGGCCTTCGCGGGTTCGCCCGCGGGTGCCGGTTCGCTCTTGGTTTCCTGCTTCGGCTCCTCCTTCGTGGCGGGCTCGGCCTTGGTCTCGCTCGCCCCGCTTACGGCCTTGACCGCGCTAGCGCAGGCCGTCGACAGGCTTCCCATGTTCTGTTGCAGACATTGCAGCGAGGCCACGCCACCGGGCGGAATCGACGAGCAATGCGCCATATAGTCGGAGCGGCAATTGGACTTGATTGCGGCGCGCTGCGCGTCGCTCGGTGCCTGCGCAAAAGCCGGCGTCGCCAGCGCGATACCGAAGGCCAGCATCGGCCACAGCGTCTGTCTCGTCGCTTGTGCTATTGCCTGGATCATTGAAGCAATCCTTATCGTTATCGCCGCAAGCCGCCGCCCGGCGCGAGGTGAAAAAAGCCAAATGGGAAAATTCCCGGCAACGGCATTTTTCCTCGCTTCCGGGTTCCACCGCAAGCCAATTATGGATGACGGTTGTCGAGCCGGCTTGTCACACTTTGATCATGCGCTTGCCGCGGTTCTCGCCCGCGAGCAGGCCGATCAGGGCCTTCGGTGTATTCTCCAGGCCGTCGATGACGTCCTCCTGCACTTTCAATTGACCCGACGAGGTCCAGGCCTGCAGGTCGGCCAGCGCCTTGTCGCGCTGTGCCATGTAATCCATGACGATGAAGCCCTGCATGACGAGGCGCTTCACCACGATCAGGCCGGGCACGCCGCGCGGCCCATGCGCCGACGGCACACCGTCATATTGCGAGATCGCGCCGCAGCAGGCGATGCGGCCGTAATTGTTCATGAGCGGCAGGCAGGCTTCGAGGATGTCGCCGCCGACATTGTCGAAATAGACATCGACGCCTTTGGGTGCGGCCGCGCGCAGCGCCTTGAAGGTTGCGCCGTCCTTGTAGTCGACGGCCGCATCGAAGCCGAGCTCCGACGTCAGCCAATGGCATTTGTCCTTGCCGCCGGCGATGCCGACGACGTGACAGCCTTTGATCTTGGCGATCTGCCCGACGATCGAGCCGACCGAGCCGGCGGCCGCCGAGACCACCACGGTCTCGCCCTGCTTCGGCTTGCCGATCTCGAGCAGGCCGAAATAGGCGGTGAGGCCGGCGACGCCAAAGATGCTCAGCAGATGGGTCATCGGCTCGACCTTCGGCATCTTGCTGAGATGCTTTGCCGGCAAGGCCACATATTCCTGCCAACCGGTATCAGCCCAGACGAGATCGCCGGCGGCAAAGCCCGGCGCCTTCGAGGTCACCACCTCGGCGATGCCACCTCCCGCCATCACGGTGTTGGCTTCGACGGCCGAACGATACGTCGCGCCGTGCATCCAGGCGCGGTTGGCGGCATCGAGCGAGATATAGCGTACGCGAAGCAGCGCCTCGCCCTCCTTCGGTTCCGGGATTGCCGCGTTGGTCAGTTTGAAATGTTCCGGTCCGAGCTTTCCGGTGGGCTTCTCGACAAGCAGGATCTGCCGATTGATGCTCGTGCTCATGCCATCCCTCCCATGGTGATTATTGATGCAGTCGGCGCGCAGGAAACGTGCAGCCGCATTCATTGTGCGTTGCGTATAACGGTAGTTGGAGTGTGCCCAATCCACAACGGGAACATTCTGGCACACCACGCGGCCAGTGGAACCGTGTTGCGTCGCCCTCGAAATCTGCCACACTGATCGTTCGCCGGACGACTGGACTTACGGGGGTAAGAGAAATGTCGAATAGGTTTACTCAATATATCCTTGGCGCGATGGTGCTCGGCATCATCATGGGCTCGCTGATCTTCAACTTCCTGCCCGACAGCCGCGGCGAGCTCGCGGCCGACATCAATCTGATCGCGATGCTGTTCCTGCGCCTGATCAAGATGATCATCGCGCCATTGGTGTTCGCGACCCTCGTCGGCGGCATCGCCCATATGGGCTCCGGCGCCAGGCTCGGGCGCATCTTCGCGAAAACCATGGGCTGGTTCGTCAGCGCCTCCTTCGTTTCGTTGCTGCTCGGCCTCGTGATGGTGAACCTGCTGCAACCCGGCGCCAACTTCCCGGGCACGCTGCCTGACAAGGCGCAGTCGACGGGCCTGCCGGTGTCAGCCTTCTCGGTCGAGAAATTCCTGACCCATCTGATCCCGACCTCGATCGCGGATGCCATGGCGCAGAACGAGATCCTGCAGATCGTGGTGTTTGCCGTGTTCTTCGCGGTCGCGCTCGGCGCGATGCCGGAGCGGGCGAAGCCGATCATGTCGCTGATCGACGACCTTGCCCACATCATGCTCAAGGTGACGAGCTATGTGATGCTGTTCGCGCCGATCGCGGTATGGGCCGCGATCACGGCGACGGTGGCGAAGAACGGCCTCCTGGTGCTGTGGAAGCTGATCGTGTTCATGGGCGGCTTCTATCTCTCGCTCTTCATCCTGTGGGGCATCCTGGTGATGGTCGGCTTCATCGTGATCGGGCCGCGCTATAGCCATCTGCTGCGGCTGATCCGCGAGCCCTTGATGATCGCGTTCTCGACCGCCTCGTCGGAGGCGGCCTATCCCAAGACGCTGGAAGGCCTGAACAGATTCGGCGCCTCCTCGCGCATCTCGGCTTTCGTGCTGCCGCTCGGTTATTCCTTCAACCTCGACGGCACGATGATGTACTGCACCTTCGCGAGCATCTTCATCGCGCAGACCTATCACATCGAGATGTCGCTCGGGACGCAGTTTGCGATGCTGGCGACGTTGATGATCACCTCCAAGGGCGTGGCCGGCGTGCCGCGTGCATCACTGGTGGTGATTGCGTCGACACTCGGCCAGTTCAACATTCCCGAAGCCGGCCTCTTGATGATCATGGGTATCGACACGTTCCTCGACATGGGCCGCAGCGCCACCAACGTCATCGGCAACTCGCTGGCGACGTCGGTGGTGGCGAAGTGGGAAGGCGAGCTGAAGGCCGAGCATGAGCTCGGGCCGGATGACGCCGTTCCGACGGATGCAGTTCCGGGCGACGCCGTGCCGGCGCATTGATGGGAGCGATGCATGCATCATCCCCTCCGTTTGCCTGATGTCGTGTTGCTGGCAGCGCTGCTGCTGGCAACCGGCGCGGCCGCCCAGACGAGCGAGGGGCTTAGCCCCACGCTCACTGCCATCAAGAACAACCATGTCGTGCGTCTCGGCTATCGCGAGAGCTCGCCGCCATTCTCGTTCCTCGACCAGGCCAACCGGCCGATCGGCTACAGCCTTGAGCTCTGCGAGGCCGTGGTCGACGAGATCGGCGCCGAGGTCGATGATCCCAATCTGAAGATCGAATACGTCAAGGTCACCTCCGACGACCGCATCCAGGCCGTGTTGCAGAACAAGATCGACCTGGAATGCGGATCGACCACGGCAAATGCCGAGCGTGGAAAGCAGGTGGCGTTTTCGCCGCTGATGTTCGTCGCCGGCACCAAGCTGATGGTGTCGAAGACCTCAGGCGTGCAGTCGGTGACGGATCTCAAGGGCAAGACCGTGGTGGTGACGAAGGGCACCACCAACGAGCAGGCGATGCATAATGCCGACAAGAAGTTCTCGCTCGGGCTGAACATCATCACCGCAGGCGACCACGAGCAATCCTACCAGATGCTTGTCGACGGCAAGGCGGATGCATTCGCCACCGACGACATCCTGCTCTACGGCCTGATCGTGCGCCACAAGTCGCAGGACAAGTTCCGCGTCGTCGGCGATTATCTGTCCTACGATCCCTACGGCATCATGTTCCGCAAGGGCGAACCGCAATTGTCGGCCGTGGTCGACCGTGCCTTCCGCAAGCTCGGCTCCAACCACGATCTGATCCCGCTCTACAACAAATGGTTCGTGGCGCGGCTGCCGACCGGCGAGCGGATGAATGTCGCGATCTCGCCGCAGCTCGAGGACGCTTTCCGCGCGATGGACGATTCCCCGGCGGGGAGTAATTGACGGAAGGAAGCGTAGGGTGGGCAAAGCGAAGGTGCCCACCTTCAAATACTCCGCTCGTGATGGTGGGCACGCTTCGCTTTGCCCACCCTACGGGATCGTTTCAAGCGCCTTATCCAAGGCCGCCGCATAGGTCGCGTAGACCAGCTCCGGATGGTGCTTGCCCAGCAACTCCATCATCACGCCTGAGTTGATTTCGAGCACCTGCCAGCTTCCCGCAACGCGCACGATATCGATCGACGCAAAGCGGATGCCGATCGCATTCGCGGCTTGAACCGCCATCGCGATGCAGGCTTCGCGCGCCTCGCCCTGCTCCAGCAGAATCGGGCGCGCGCCGAAGTCCAGATTATGCCGCCAGTCCGCGATGCGCTGCTTGCTGTAGACCACGCGCGCATCGCCATCGAGCAGAATGACGCGGATTTCCTCCTCGATCTCGACAAAGGGCGAGATCGCAAGGCTCAGATGCGAGGTGAAAATCTCGCTTGTGGCGTGATCGAGATCGCCTTCGTTCGTTACCTTGAAGACGAACCGGCCCGACGTGCCCTCGTTGGGCTTGGCGACAATGCCATGCGGATGTGCGTACAGCAGTGCGAGCATGGCCTCGCGCGCGCCGACTGCCGGCTCGTACTTTCCTAGCTTGGGGCTCAGAAACAGCGTGTGCGGAACGCAGGCGATGCCCGAATGCGCCAGCACTTCCGCGGTCGCGGATTTGTCGTTGGCGATCCGGTGCGCCATCGCGCTGTTCAGTCCGATGTCGTAACCGAAGGCGAGGTGGCGGCGCTCGCCACGCTGCATGATAACCAGCCAGCCCTGCGATTTCACCTCGCAGGCGATGCCCCGAGCCCTGCAATAGCGTCGGATCGCATCCACGAAAATGCGCTGGTTACTGGACATGACGGTCTGTGATGCCGGGCACGGAAATTAACTGCCGTGTTGAAGTTTAATGCGGAAAGTTAATTGCGCATTTTGGAGTGGAATTAGCATGGTTCGAACCATTTACCGTCATCGAACGACATGCATTTGATCACCTCTAATTGCGCTGCAACATGGGTTGATTATTGGCCAAATTCACGTATGTCAGGCGGCGAAAACCTTAAGCTTATCAGGCCTTTCTGCCCAGTTTTGGGGCTTGCGAGCTGATCCTTCCAACATCACGGTAAAACGGAAAACGAAAGTCATGAGCGCGTTCTATCGAGAGAAAGTTCTTTCTGTGCAGCACTGGACGGACACGCTGTTCAGCTTCCGCGCAACCCGGGATTCCGGCTTTCGATTCCAGAACGGGCAATTCGCTATGATCGGCCTCGAGATCGACGGCCGTCCACTGTTGCGCGCCTACAGCATGGCGAGCGCCAACCACGAGGAAGAGCTCGAGTTCTTCTCGATCAAGGTACAGGACGGTCCGCTCACCTCGCGCCTGCAGAAGATCAGGGAAGGCGACACCATCCTGGTCGGCCGCAAGGCGACGGGCACGCTCATCGCCGACAATCTGTTGCCGGGCAAGCGGCTGCTGCTGCTGTCGACCGGCACCGGCCTCGCGCCGTTCGCGAGCCTGATCAAGGACCCCGATGTCTATGACCGCTTCGAGACCATCGTGCTGGTGCATGGCTGCCGCCAGGTCTCGGAGCTCGCTTACGGCGAGCAGCTGGTCGCCAAGCTGCAAGAAGACGAATTGTTCGGGCCACTGCTCTCCGAGAAGCTGGTCTATTATCCGACCGTGACGCGCGAGCCCTTCCGCAACCGCGGCCGTATCACCGACCTCATCACTTCCAAGCAGATCTTCAACGATATCGGCCAAGAGCCGCTCGACATCGCCACCGACCGCATCATGATGTGCGGCAGCCCGGCGATGCTGGAAGAGCTGAAGCAGACGTTCGAGAGCCGCGGCTTCCTCGAAGGCAATGGCAGCACCCCCGGCCATTTCGTGATCGAGAAGGCGTTCGTGGAGCGCTGAACTGTCGTCCTGGCGAAAGCCAGGACCCATAACCACAGGATTTGGTTATGGGCACGATGGCAGCTCCGACCTCCATCACAACTCTGTCCTGGGGTAATGGGTCCTGGCTTTCGCCAGGACGACGGTAGTGCCGGTGGCGCTCACCATTTTCCCACTGCTATAAGCTCCCCGAACAGCCCGCTGTACGTCGCGCCGATCACTGGGAGCATTCAACTCTTGTCCTCATCCGATCCCTCGCCCACCAAAACCGCCTTGGTCTTGGCCGGCGGCGGCAGTTTTGGCGCGGTGCAGGTCGGCATGATGCTTTCGCTCGTGAGGCAGGGCATGACAGCCGACATGGTGGTCGGCTCCAGCGTCGGCGCGCTGAACGGCGCCTTCTATGCCGGCGATCCGACGCCTTCGGGCGTCGAGCGCCTCGCCGACATCTGGCGCGGCTTGCAGCGCCGCGACGTCTTTCCGCTCACGCTTCGTACGCTGGCGAGCTTCCTGTGGCGGCGCGATTTCCTGATCCCCCACGACGGCATCCGCAAGCTGATCGACGATCACGTCCCCTATCGCAACCTGGAAGACGCGAAGCTTCCACTGCACATCGTCACCACCGACATCATCACCGGCGACAGCGTGGTGTTCTCGAAGGGGCCCGCCGCCGAGGCCATCGTCGCCTCCACGGCGATTCCCGGCGCTTTCGAGCCGGTCCATTACGGGGACCATTACCTCGCCGCCGGCGCGCTCTCTTCCAATACGCCGGTGCGGATCGCGGTGAAGCAGGGCGCGCGGCGCCTGATCATCCTGCCGACCGGGCACGCCTGCGCCAATGACGCGCCCCCGGTCGGCGCGGTCGCCAATGCGCTCCACGCGCTGACGCTGTTGATCGCGCGCCAATTGGTGAACGAGCTCGAGAACCTCGGTCCGGAGATCGCCTATTTCGTGGTACCGCCGCTGTGCCCGCTGGTGGGCTCACCCTATGATTTCTCGCGCACCGCCGAGCATATCGAGCGCGCCCGGCAGGGCACGGACGACTGGATTGCGGGCGGCGGGCTGACGCAGCGTGAGATTCCGCGTGAGTTGCGGCCCCATGATCACTGATCGGTGCTCAAACTGATCTATTCCGGGTCAGGTTGCACTGCAAAACATCCCGTCCATCCGGGTGGATTGATTTGACGCCATTGGATTCTATACGCTTGATCATATCCTTGATGGATATCTTTGGACTTGCTGTCATATCCACGACCAGTGTGCGCGATAGCGTGCCAAGAATCGAAGTTTCGGATCGGCCCGGTCAATGCGGATCGAGCCACAGCCAATAATTGGGCTGAACGAGCCTGAGGGGTGCCATGGAAACGCTGCTGCTTCCGTTCTCGCCACGCTTCATTGTCCTGACGATCTGCGCTGTCGTCACGGCCATGCTGCTTGGTATCGGCCTCTTCGATCACAATCCCAAGGCGTTCGACATCGTCCTGATACCGCTGTTGATCTTCGGCGGGCTGACGCTGCTCGGCGTCCGCGACCTCGTGCAGAAGGGCCACGCCGTCCTGCGCAACTATCCGATCTCGGCGCATATGCGCTTCCTGCTCGAGGAAATCCGCCCCGAGATGCGGCAATATTTCTTCGAGAGCGAGAAGGACGGCATGCCGTTCTCCCGCGATACCCGCGCGGTGGTCTATCAGCGCGCCAAGATGGTGCTCGACAAGCGTCCCTTCGGCACGCAGGAGGACGTCTATCGCGACGGCTATGAATGGATGCATCATTCGGTGGCGCCGAAGACGGCCGCCAGCGAGAAATTCCGCATCACCATCGGCGGGCCGGATTGCACCAAGCCGTATTCGGCCTCGGTCTTCAATATTTCCGCGATGAGCTTTGGCGCACTGAGCCCCAACGCCGTGCGCGCGCTCAATGCCGGCGCGAAGAAAGGCGGCTTCGCCCATGACACCGGCGAGGGCGGCGTCAGCCCCTATCACCGCGAGATGGGCGGCGACATCATCTGGGAGATCGGCTCCGGCTATTTCGGCTGCCGTCACCGCGACGGCAACTTCAACCCCGACGAATTCGCGCGCGTGGCCGCCGACGACCAGATCAAGATGGTCGAGCTGAAGATCAGCCAGGGTGCCAAGCCGGGCCATGGCGGTGTGCTGCCGGCGGCCAAAGTATCGGAGGAGATTTCCAAGATCCGGGGCGTGCCTATGGGCGAGGACTGCATCTCGCCGGCGTCGCACCGGGCGTTCTCGACGCCGATCGAGATGATGCAATTTGTCGGCAACATGCGAAAGCTTGCCGGCGGCAAGCCGGCCGGCTTCAAGATGTGCATCGGCCATCCCTGGGAGTTTCTCGCGATCTGCAAGGCGATGCTGGAGACCGGCATCTATCCCGACTTCATCGTGGTCGACGGCAATGAAGGCGGCACGGGCGCTGCGCCGCTCGAGTTCATGGATCATCTGGGCATGCCGATGCGCGAGGGCGTCAATTTCGTCCACAACGCGCTGGTCGGCATTGGCGCGCGTGACCGCATCCGGCTCGGCGCCTCCGGCAAGATCGCAACCGCTTTCGACATGGCGCGCGCGATGGCGATCGGCGCCGACTGGTGCAATTCGGCGCGCGGCTTCATGTTCTCGCTGGGTTGTATCCAGTCCTTGAGTTGCCACACCGATCGCTGCCCGACCGGAGTGACGACGCAGGACCCGATCCGCAACCGTGCGCTCTACGTGCCGCACAAGATTGACCGAGTGTACAATTATCACCACGCGACCCTGCACGCGCTTGCCGAGCTGCTCGGGGCCGCCGGCCTCGAACATCCGCAAGACCTGCGGCCAATCCACTTCTCGCAGCGGACGTCGACGACGGAAGTGCGCTCCTTCGACAAACTCTATCCGTCGCTGCGTTCCGGCGAGCTACTCGATGGCACCAACGACCCGCGCTACGCCGATGCTTGGCGAATGGCGCGCGCGAGTTCGTTCCAGGCGGTGATGTGAGGCCAGACGGTGCAACCAACACCGCCGTCGTCCTGGCGAAAGCCAGGACCCATTACCCCAGGGCGGAATAGTTTTGCGAAGCCGTAACTCCGAGTCTTAGCAACAACAGCCGCCTGTGGTTATGGGTCCCCTGAGTTCACAAACGAAGT
>Ga0210384_10000476_pt1 | contig 61388 bp, 53 predicted proteins | sample IncBWH2MmetaG_FD_160574 | JGI IMG/M metagenome (GOLD analysis project Ga0210384, IMG submission 160574) | Forest soil microbial communities from Barre Woods Harvard Forest LTER site, Petersham, Massachusetts, United States - Inc-BW-H-2-M | ecosystem: Environmental > Terrestrial > Soil >...
AGGATCCAGCGCGACGCGGGCGGCAGCAACGACACGCCGGCGAACAGCGTCCGGCCCTGCAGCGCGCAGCCGCAGGTGACGAATTCGGCCAGCGCCTTGTCGTCGATCCGGCGCGTGGACGGGACGGCGCGCAGGATGGACTTGGCCTCGCTCGAGAAATGCAGCGCGTCCTGCCCTTCGTGGACGTAGATGCGCCCGAGTCCGAAGCGGTCGTTGAAGAGGATGGCCAGGTCCTGCCGCAGGTCGACGAGCAGGCCGCTGAAGGTGCCGTTGAGTTCGTCGACGAACGCCGGTCCGAGGGCCTCGTACAGCTTGACGAGGTAGCGGCCGTCTTCCGCGGAGCGCTGGCCCGTGCCGTTCAGTGCCGGGATGCTCGAGGGATCGGAGAACTCCTCTCCGGCCAGGAGCAGGCAGACGTCCTTCGTCGCGTTCCAGATCGGGTTGGCGTCGGCGAACAGGCCCGCGTGCACGGCCCAGCCGGCCGCGACGCCGGCGCGCTGGTGATGCACGGTGCCGGTTCGATAGAACGACTCGTGCCGCATTGCATCGACCATCCCTTCGACGGCGGCGACGCTCGCGAGCGATTCGTGCGGACTGATGATTCCCGTGATTCCTGGCATGTCGAGTCTGGTTCCGTGAATGAGTGAGGCGGCTTGCTCAGGACTCGGTCTCGCCGACGGCGCCCGGCTTGGCGGTGGCGTGCGGCGCGCGCTGGCCGGGGCCCTTGCGGTACAGCCATTCGTTCAATTTCGCGCGCGTATCCGCGAGCTTGACGATCCAGGCCTCGGGCATCCGCTCCTTCAGGCCGCGATGCAGGTCGTGCTTCAGGGCCCACTGGCCCTTGCCCGACAGCGGCACGTGAAACCGCGGCACGTCCAGGCATTCGAAGGCCTGGGCCACCTTGAATTCGTTCAGCCCGCGCCGGCCCCACACGCCGTAGTTGAGCAGCGGGATGTTCTTCGCCGCGACGCATTCCACCGACTTGGCGATCAGCGCGTTCATGGGCGACATGTCGCGCGCCGACATCTTGGCCACGATGTTCATGATGATCGAGCTGCGTTCGCCGTGGGTCACCTTGGCGAAGCCGATCAGCTCGTCCTTGAAGTAGGCGCCGATGAACTCGCTGCGCTCGAGGAACGTGGCGTGCTCGCGTTTGACGGTGTCGAAATCCTTGCCGTAGTGCCAGTTGCGCTTGCCCTGGCGCAGCGGCGTCTCGTTGTAGATCTCCATGATCGCCCGCACCAGGTCGTCGGAGAATTCGAGCATGCGGGTCTCGACGCCGGCCTTCCAGGCCTTGCGCAGCCGGTTGCGCGGCTTGAACTTGATCTGCTTGTCGAACCAGTTCGCGTAGGTGCTCAGCGGGAGCACCGCCATCTTGTCCCAGCTCAGGCGATGCTCGAAGTGCGGCTTCGGGTCGTGGAGTTCCTGCACGAAGGTGAAGACGTCGGCGACGCGGCGCTGCTTCAGCTCGGCGATGAGCGCGGCAGGATCGGGCGCGCCCACGTAGTACTCGTCGGTGAGGTGTGCCGTCCTGAGCAGGCGGCCGCCAACCTTGATGGCCAGGCCGCCCGAGCTGGTGATGTCTTTGGATGCCATGCTGCGTGTTGTCGATTGGTCCGGTGTTCGCGGAGGCGATCACAAGGATGAATAGGTGCCGCGCTCGACGAGATCCAGCTGCTCGAGGTAGCGTTCGCTCATGAGGTAGTCCCGCTCGAGCGGATTGGCCGGATGCGCCATGACTTCCACGGCGTGGGTCTTCGCGAGTTCCAGCACCCTGGCGAGGCGGTCGCCCTTCAGGCATTGGGACAGCGCGAAGAAATAGTCGGTCAGCCGGTACTTGCGCGAGAGCAGGTGGTCGGTCGCGCCGCGGTAGGCCCGGTTGAGCCGGCTCTTCTCCTCGGGCCAGAAGAAGAAGTTGCGGCGGACCTTCTGGCCCGCGGGGATGACGTCGCCCAGCAGGACATTGGTGCACAGGTGCTTGTGGTGGTGGCCGTCCACGTGCGACGGCGCCTTGCCGTACAGGCGATGGAACTCCTCCAGCTGGGCCCGGTAGGTGTCCGCGAAATCGCGCCTGAGCGCCGGGTTGTACAGGAGGAAGGCGTACTTGCTCGAGTTGATGAACCGGCACACGCGCTCCTGGCGCTCCGCCAGCATCGGACGCGGCGGCGGTGCGGTGAATGGCTGCGAGAGATTGAGATGCAGGCCGACGTCCAGGCCGTGTTCGAGCGCCAGCGCGGCCGCGCGCTCGGAGTCCTCCATGAACATCATGGCCGTGACGGAGGTGATCCGCCGCGTCGCGTGGCAACGCAGCGCGGCATCGGTCTCGGCGACCGATCGGCCCCAGTCGTCGGCGTTCACGATGATCATCGTCGTGGCTCTCGAGGAATGCCGTCAGCCCGCGGCATGGCGAAGCTTCAGCCGGAAGACGGCGCGCAGGCGGGACAGCTGTTCCCGGCGATGGAAGGCTATGAGGTCGGCGCTGGCCGACCGCTCGACGCGCGTGATCCACGCCCACGTGTAGCCCGCCAGCAGGCAGGCGCCGCCCGCCACCACCGGGCTGGACTTCATCTGGTAGACGCTGCGCAACAGCTGCCACAGCGGATGCCCGCCCAGCGCGTAGTCCTTGCGGCCCTGGCGCAGGCGTGCCGCGAGCTCCGAGCTCTGGGCCGTGCCGATCGCCCGATGGTGGTGGCAGACCTGCTCGGTGAAGGTGCGGGTGCGCCAGCCGCGCATGCGCGCGCTCGTGACCGCCATCCAGTCGATGCCGCCGCCCTTGACGGGCTTGTAGCCGCCGATCTCCTCGTAGCACGCGCGCCTGAACATCTGGCAGGCGCCCGACACGTGCTCGATGTTCGTGAACCGGTAGTCGTACTGGTGAGCGCCTTCGCGGAACGGGGTGCCGGCCACGCCGAGCCGTGAGTCCTCCGAGAAACGGCCCAGGAGGAATTCGAAGTAGTGCGGGTCGAAGGTGATGTCGGCGTCGAGGTTGCCGACGATGTCGTAGGGCAGGTCGCCGAGCGTCGCGTGGCCGGCGTTGAACGCGCGGGCCTTGCCGGCGAAGTTGCGCTCGGCGTGCTCGGGCGTGCGCACGAGGGTGATCCACGGATGGCTGGCGGCGTAGCGCTGCACGATCTCGTCCGTGCCGTCGGTGGAGCCGTCGCTGACCACGATGTAGCGCTGCGGCAGGACGGTCTGCGCGACCATGGCCTTGACCGTCTCCTCGATCAGGCGGGCCTCGTTGCGGGCCGGCGTGATCACGACGTAGCGCAGGGCCGCGCCGCCCTGGTCGGGCGCCGCTGCGCGAGCTTGTCTGGCCTGGGTTTCCACGATGCGCTCTCCTTGATCCGGTGGGTCACTGGCCGGCGCGCGCATGGACTCGCGCGGCCGTCGCCCGACGCAGCCGCCACGCTCGGCGCAGCGACTCGGCCAGGCCCACGAGCGCATGGCTGCTCGCCGGGCCGCTGCACTCGTACGTGCCGAGATAGTGGAGGTCGCGCCCGCTGCGGCCGCTGAGGCCGGCCTTGAAGCGGTAGGTGCCGGGGTTGGTGACCGGGTTGATGCCGTGCAGGTTGTAGCTGGTGGCGCCGCCCTCCTTGAGCCAGGCGAGCGCGCGCCACTGCAGCAGGTACGAGGCGTTGGTGGGCATGCCGGCGTCGCTGGTGGCGCCGTGCAGGTAGACGCCGTGGTCGCCGATCCGGCTGCAGACCGCGCCGGCCGCGAGCTCGCCGTTCGCCGAGGCCAGGAACACGCGCATCTTGTGGCGCTCGGGCAGCTCGCGCTGGATCGCGCGGAACTCGCTGACGTCCGAGCCGGCCACGAACCCCTTGCGCGCGTGCATCTGCGCGTGGATGCCGATGAAGCGCTCGAACAGGTCGTCGCCGCTCCCTTCCTCGACCACGAGGCCGTTCTTCTCCGCCCGGTTCAGGCAGTTGCGCCACTTCTGCTCGAACCGCGCGCGCAGTTCCGGCAGCGAGTGCTCGAGCGACATCAGCAACGTGCGTTGCGGCGTGTCGTTGTCCAGGCGCTGGAAGCGGCCGGCGCCGAGCAGGGGATGGAACGTGTCGCGTTCGTCCGCGAGGAAATAGGGCAGCAGGCGAACCGTCAGTCCGCGCCTCGCCGCGTATTCGTGGCGGATCGCGTCGAGGGCGGCCGACAGCACGGACGTGTCGGCCTCGCGTCCGCGCAGGCGCCACATCGGGCCCCACCGCACGTAGGCCACGCCCAGCTTCAGGAGGGGCAGCTTGACGATCTTGACCTGGGCGGCCGCGACCGCCTCCCCGTCCTTGCGCAGCACGATGCGGCTGATGTTGCGGCCGCCGCCACGCGCCGATTCGTAGGCCCAGGACTGGTAGATGTTCGCGTCGGCGAAGCGATCGAGCAGGTCATGCCAGCCGGCCTTGTCGACGGTGTCGACATCCACGGCGTAGCCGTCGGGCGGCATGAAGGAACGCGACGCGCTCATGGCGGAACTTCAGCCTTCGCTGGGTCGATCGACCGCGGTGGGAGCGGCTTCCGTCCGGTTGCGCGGACGCGCGCCCAGCCCTTCGGAGTAGGCCCGCAGCAGCTCGGGAATCGAGGCCTCCCAGCCGATCTCGCGGGCGCGCGCACGACCGAGTTCGCCGCGGCGCGCGACCTCCTCGGGGTGGTCGAGCAGCCAGCAGACCTTGTCGGCGAAGTCGCGTTCGTCGTTGCACCTGGCGAACAGCCCGGCCTCGCCGGCGGAGAACTTCGTCTCGACGAGATCGTAGGCGACCAGCGGCTTGCCGAGCGCCATGTACTCCATCACCTTGTTCATCGTCGACTTGTCGTTGAGCGGGCTCAGCGGATCGGGCTGCACGCAGACCGCGACGGTGGACAGCCAGGTGCGCGCGTCGATGTCCGAGATGCGACCCGTGAACCACACGTGCTTCTCGATGCCCAGCTCCTTGGCGAGGGCGTGCAGGCTGGGCGCGGCGTCGCCGCTGCCGACGATCACGGTGAGGAAGTCGGTGCGGCCCAGCGTGACGACGATCTCGCGCACCGAGCGCAGCCAGTAGTCGACGCCGTCCTGCGGGCCCATGGTGCCGATGTAGCCGACGAGGTGCTTCGCGCGCTGCTGCAGCGCGGGGTCGGGCGGCAGCGGCAGGAATGTCTTGGGCGGCCCGTTGCGCACGACGAACACCTGCTCGGGCCTCTTCCGGCCCCGCGTCTGGGCGACCAGCCGGTACGACTCGTTGGTGGCGATGACGATGTCCGCGATGGCGTACGTGCAGCGCTCCATGAACCGCAGCACCTTGTACACGAGGTTGGGCTTCGGCTCCTTGAAGCGCGACAGGTAGGTCTCGGGCGACAGGTCGTGGTGGTCGAAGACGAACTTCTTGCCGAAGAGCTTGAAGAACGCCCCGATCACGAACAGCGTGTCGGGCGGGTTCGCGGCGTGGACCACGTCGAAGCCCTTGCGCACGGCGACCCAGATCGACAGCAGCAGCATCGCGAAGGTCGCGTAGCCGAACTCGAACGCGTAGCTCAGGATGCCTTCGCCGCCGGGCGGGGCCGGAAAGCGGTAGACGTCGATGCCGTCCAGGCGCTCGCTCCAGGGCTGGTCCGGCGCCCGCGGCGCGATGACGGTCACCTGGTAGCGGGCGTCGCGCAGCGCCTGCGCCTCGCGCCGCACCCGCACGTCGAACGGATAGGCGTTGTTCTCGACGAGCAGCAGGATCCTATCCAACGAGCGCATGGTAGCGATCTCCGAATGCGTTGCGGTCTTCGCAGACCCGAACCAGGTCGATGAGGATCTGGTCGGGCCGCAGCTGCTTCACCGCCTCGGCGTATTGCCTGGACTTGGTGGCGGCCACCACGATCTCGGAGTTCGCCAGCAGGTGCCCGAGGTCGTCGACCAGCAGCGACGCGATGTGCGGCAGCTCGCGGTCGATGTAGGCCTTGTTCTCGCCCATCAGTTGGGTCAAGGTGACGTTGGGGTCGTAGATGCGGACCTTGTAGCCCTTGCCCACGAGCTGCTCCACCAGTTCGACCGTCGGGCTCTCGCGCAGGTCGTCCGTGCCGTCCTTGAAGCTCAGGCCGAGGATCCCGATGGTCTTCTTGCCGTGGGCGGTCACGAGGGACAGCGCGCGCTGCTTGTGGACGGCGTTGCTCGAGAGCGCGGCCTCCAGAACGGGCGCCTGGATGTCCAGCGACCGGGCCAGGTAGGTCAGGGCGCGCAGGTCCTTGGGCAGGCACGAGCCGCCGAACGCGTAGCCCGGCTTCAGGTACGTGGGCGACAGGTTGAGCTTGGTGTCCAGGCAGAAGATGCGCATCAGTTCCTGGCTGTCGACCTCGGTCGAGCGGCAGATGGCGCCGATCTCGTTGCCGAACGCGACCTTCAACGCGTGGAAGGCGTTGTCCGCGTACTTGACGAGTTCGGCCGTCCGCACGCTGCACTTGACCAGCGGCGCGTCGATGCCGGCGTAGAGCGACGCGACCAGTTCGGCGCTGCGCTCGTCGGTCGCGCCGATGACGGTGCGTGGCGGCTGGCTGTAGTCCTTGATCGCCGTGCCTTCGCGCAGGAACTCGGGGTGGTACGCGACGCCGAAGTCGACGCCGGCCTTCTTGCCCGAACGCGCCTCGAGCATCGGCATCACCATGTGCTCCATCGTCGTGGGCAGCATGGTGCTGCGGAACACCACGACGTGGAAGTCGCTTTTCTCGCGCAACGCGGTTCCGATCTCCTCGGCCACGCGCACGACGAATCGCAGGTCCAGGCTGCCGTTTGCGGCGCTGGGCGTCTGGATGCAGACGAAGGACACCTGCGCGCCGTCGATGGCGGACGCGGCATCCGCGGTGGCGGCCAGGCGCTGGTTGCGGCGGCCGTCGGCGATCAGGTCGCTCAGGCCCGGCTCGACGATCGGACTCAGTCCGTCGTTGATCATGGCCACCTTGGTCGTGTTGGTGTCCACGCCGAGCACGTCGTGGCCGTCGCGCGCCAGGCACGCCGCGGAGACGACGCCCACGTAGCCCAATCCGAAAATGCTGATCTTCATGGTTGAACCTCGTCGGCGAGCAGTGAAGCCAGGGCGTGCAGCATGGTCGCCTGGCCCCAGTGGAGAGTGGGCGTGCGATTGACCATGAACGGCATGCGCTGGAAGTAGAAGTAGCCGCTTGGATCCTGCATGCGCGCCACCGTCCAGTCGGCGACCTTGCGCGCCAGGTCGCGCAGCGACTGGTCGGCGCGGATGCGGCCCAGCATCGTCAGGGTCTCGATGGCCTGCGACGCGCACTGGATGTCGATGGGCCAGGTCTGCTCGGCGTAGTACTTCGGCGTGCCGTCTTCCAGGAAGAAATTGGCGATGAAGAAGTCGGCGCCCTTGTCGAACGCCGCGCGGTGGGTGAAGTCGCCGGTGGCCTGGAAATAGCACCAGATCGAATCCAGCACATAGCCCGTGTGGAAGTTGTCGACCCAATGCAGGTTGTCGGCCTCGCCGTACCACCAGGCGCCGTTGGGCAGCTGGGCGCCGACGGTATAGGCGATCGCTTCGCGGGCGACGTCACGCATCGCGGCGTCGCCGGTGTGCCTGGCCACCCGGGCGAGCAGCGCGGCGCCCAGGACGTTCGCGTTGTGGACGCTCTTGAACTGCCCGGGGATGTAGCTGATGCACACGCCCTTGCCGTCCGGCCGGCGCTCGAGGCCGGTCATGATGAAGACGCAGGCCTCGCGCGCGACCTCGAGGTAGTCGGCGCGGCCGGTCGCCTCCCAGGCGTCGACGAAGGCCTGGCCGATCAGGGCCACCCAGACGATCGTCGGCGTACCCTTCGGAAGATAGAAGACGCGGGACTGGTAGTCGAAGTGATTGCCCCAGCTCATGCCGCCGTAGTCGCGCGACGCGTTCGTCCTCAGCCACTCCAGGCAGGTGGTGGCCTTGTCCAGGTAGGCCTGGTCGCCGGTGTGCCGGTGCAGCTTGAGATAGCCCCGCGCGAGGTAGCCGTAGCCCTTGGAGCTCGGCGCCGGCCGGATACCCAGCAGTGGCCGCAGGTTCAGGGGGAATCGCCGCACGCCTTGCTGCAGGACCTGCTTTCCGAGCCTGCCGAGCGCGAGCGGCCGCACCCAGGAGTTCAACCCGTCGAACGGGTCATAGGCCTTGTAGTCCTTGCGCGCAAGCCATGAATCCAGTCGTTGTATCGGCTCCAACATGCCTTTTCCTCCCTCAGTTTGCGCGGGCATCGAAGCGTCCCGCGTCGTCCATCCATCGCCTGACCCGCAGCTTCACGTCGTTGAGCGCCGCCCTGAACTGCTTGGCCCTGCGCCAACCGAAGATGCCTCGAAACAGGCGGAAATGGAATCGCTCGTCCGGGGGTGTGAGGTCGCCGCCCAGCTCGCGCGCCAGGCGGCGGCACGCGTCGACCAGGTCGGCCTTGTCCGGATAGAAGTGCGGCAGGTTGTCCTGCAGCAGCCGCACGCAGGCGCGCCTCGTTCTCTCGCCGTCTTCCAGCGACCGGAGGCGCTCGATGCACAGGCGCATCGAGAGGAAGCCCGAGCGCACGGCGCGATCGGACCGCTGGGAACTGAGCGAGCCGGAATTGCCGATGCGGTAGTAGCACTCGGCATCCGGCACGAAGCGCACGCGTTCGCTGGCGGCGACGAGGCGGCACATGTACTCCCCGTCGTCGTCCAGCGAGAGGTCCTCGTTCCACGGACCTGCGTCGTCGGCAAGACGTTTGCTGACCAGCCAGGAGGCCGGGAACATGAAGCGGTTGTCGGTGAACTTGGTGACGATCCAGTCCACGGGCGACAGGTCCTGCCAGAGTGCGTCCGGGGCGAACCGCGCGTGCCCGGGCCGCGCGAAGAATCGGCCCCAGCGGCAGGTCAGCAGCACACGGGCCCGCATCCCGTCCTCGGCGCCCAGCATCTGGGCCTCGATCTTGCGCGGATGCAGCAGGTCGTCCGCATCGAGGAACTGGATGTACGCGCCGCGAGCGGCGCGCAGCGCCGTGTTGCGAGCGGCCGCCGCGCCCCGGTTGGCCTGGGTCAGCACCTGCACGCCGCGGTCGCTGAAGCCGCGCGCGATCGCCAGCGTGCCGTCGGTCGAGCCGTCGTCGACGACGATGATCTCCTTGGAGCCCCAGGTCTGCGCCAGCGCGGACGCTATCGTGCCGCCGATCCAGCGCTCGGCGTTGTACGAGGGGATGAGGATGGAGACGAGGTCGCGCATGGCCGCCTGCTCACGCTGCCAGCGCCGGCGCGCCGGACGCCACGGGGTTGAGCCGATGTTGGGCGATGAAGCGCGCGGCGTCGCGGCGCCCGCGCCGCGCGGCCCACTGGCAGCGCAGCGAGAACCGGCCGTTCTTCACGCCGTGCAGCAGCAGCCGGGGCGCGTCGCGCAAGTCGCTTTCGCTGGCAGGCGCCTGTCCGGCCAGCATGAAGTTCATGACCCCGTGCGAGAACGCATGGCCGCGGATCAGGCGCACGAAATACTCGTGGCGCAGGCGGTTGGCGGGGATGAGGTGGGTGAGGCCCAGCGCGGGAAAGATCCCGAAACCCAGGCCCATTTCGGCGGCGGCCCACGAGAACAGGTCGTCCTCGCCGCTGAGCAGTTGCTGTCCGCGCCGGCCGAGGACGGAGGTCACGCTGAGGCGCTGCAGCAGGCCGGCGAAGGCCGCGGCCACCGGGCGCCGCACGCACAGCCCGGCGCCCCACGGGAAGCACGCCGAGTCGGTGGGCGAGTTGCTCCAGGCGTCCTTGCCGACGCTGCGCAGCGCCAGCAGGGGCAGTTGGGGCCGGATCTCTGGCGACGGCTCCGACTCGAATTCGGGCTCGATGCGGCCCGCGCCGAACGCGCCCAGATGCGGGCTGCGCTCGAACAGGTCGGCGGCATGCGACAGGTAGCCGGGCTCGAGCACGTTGTCGTCGTCGACGAACACGAGCAGGTCGCCCCGGGCTTCGGCGATGCCGCGCAGGCGCGCCGGCGTGAGGCCGAGCTCGTCCTCGCGGATGTGCCTGGCCCGGGGATGCCAGCCGAGGTCCCAGGCCTGCGCCAGCGCGCTGCTCGAGGCGTTGTCGATGAGGAGCAGTTCCCAGCCGGCTGGCGGCCGGTCCTGGGCCGTCAGGCTGGCCAGTGTCCGGCGCAGCGCTTGGGGCCGGGGGTTGTGGGTGCACAGGATCACCGAGACGAGCAGGGTCATGGCGCGCTCCGGTCTCAGGTGAACATGCGGCGCAGCGCGCCCATCGTGGGCATCAACGCGCTCGCCACGCGGTGGCCCAGACGGCGCTTGATCGCCAGGACGAACCAGGGCAGGGTCTTCCTGACCTGCGGATCGACCTCGACGGCGAACTCGCCGAGACGTTCTGCCAGGTCGAGCTTGCCATCGTTGAACGCGCTGCTGGCGCGATGGACGGCATCGCGTGCCAGCGGCCCCGCCAGGCTGCGCCGCAGGGCCACGACATCGTCCAGCACCGGAGCGCAGCTGTCGCAGAACCAGTCGACGGCGGCCAGCCGCTGGCGCAGGTCGGCCAGCCGGTGGTCGGCGTAGTAGCTCAGGGACATGTTGTTGCCGTGGCGGCGATAGACCGCCTGGTTGGCGGCGACGACGCCGACCCGGCCGTGCGCCGCCAGCCGCAACCACATCTCCAGGTCGCCGCTGTGCGGCAGCTCGGGTCGGTAGCCGCCCAGCTTCTTCTGCAGGCTCGTGCGCACCACCGCGGTGGGCGTGGGAACGGTGTTGGTCGTGCCGTTGCTGCGGCAGATCTCCATGAATTCGCGGCCGTCGAGCACCCTGGCCTGCATTGCCGGCGCGGGCAGGCCGGTGGCCGCCTGCACGAGCGAGGCGTCGTCGTGGAGCTCGAGCGCGTCGCCGTAGCAGAACGAGATGCCGTCGTCGGCGTCCATCATGGCCGCCGCGCGCGCCAGTGCGCCGGGCAGGAGATAGTCGTCCGCCGAGAGCAGCAGGAAGTACTTGGCCGCCAGCCACTCGATGCCTTCGTTGTAGGTGGCGATGTGCCCCTTGTTGGCCGCGTGCCGGCGGAAGGTCACGCGCGCGTCCTCGCGCGCGAGCTGCTCGCCGACCTCCGGGGTGTTGTCCGGCGACTCGTCGTCGATGACCAGCACGCGCAGCTGGACGTCCGCCTGCGCGAGCACGCTCTCCACGCAGGCGCGCAGGTAATGGCCATACCGGTAGCACGGCACGATCACGTCGACGGAGGTCATCGGGCATCCTTTCCGAACTTCAACAGCCACGAAAGCCGGCGCGGGACGCGCGCGGGCGCGACCAGGCTGCGCAGCGCATGGACCGACCAGAGGGCGCTCGCGGCCGTCACCACCAGCCCCAGCGTCATCGACACCGTCGGCTCCAGGAACTCGAAGCCGGTGAACACCGTGCCGATGGCCGCCACGAAGAGCACGCCGGTGCGCAGGTTGGTGGCCGACCAGCGAAAGCCCGCGAGCCGGCGGGCGAGCGGATAGACGATCATCAGGTGCAGGACATAGGCGCCGAAGAACGCCATGCCTGCGCCTGCAAGCCCGTACAGGTGCACGCCCAGCCAGGTGAGCGCGATGTTGACGACGGCCCAGGCGGTGTCGGCGGCGACGAACAGCGTCTGCGCGCCCTTGGCCACCAGGATGTAGCCGAGCGGCCAGGTGACCACGCGCATGGCCATGCCCAGCACGATCCAGCGCAGGACCCCGGTGCCGGCTTCGAAGTCGCCGCTGTACAGCAACTTGAAGATCCAGGGCGCGCAGGTGAGGGTGGCCATCACGCCGCAGCCCGCGAGCAACAGGCTCACCTGCGCCTGTTCGTTGACGAGGCGGCAGCATTCGGCATCGTCCTTGGCGGCCGCGACCAGCCGCGGATAGAAGTCCGTCCCCATCGCCTGCAGCACGAAGCCGACATACAGGCCGCCGATGGTCCAGGCGGCCTGGTACAAGCCGGCCGTGGCCAGGCCGTCGTGCCGCACGAGCAGCATGCGCACGACGTACGAGGCGCCCATCATCAGGAACCCGCTGGCCATGAACGCCATGCCCAGTCCGAGCAGCGAGACCACCTCCTTGCGCACGGCGGAGGCCGTCAGTTCCGGCAGGGCCGCCGGCAGCGGGATCGCCCGCACGTACCACCACGACACGAGCGCCGAGCCGCCCGCGATGGCCACCAGCGCCAGCGCGACGCCGTCCCGTCCCAGCGCGTAGACGATGGGCACGCTGGCGATCGTGCCGAGCAGCGCGCCGAGCACGCCGATGCGGGCCATGTCGCCGATGCGGCGCATGCCTTGGAGCAGCGCGCCCTGGCCGTCGGACACGAGGCGCAGGAACACGGCGCCGGAAAGAAGGGCCAGCGCACCGGCCTGGGCGCCGCTGCCGAACGTCAGGTGGGAGATCGGCCAGGCGAGCAGGATCAGCAGCGCCGCGCCGAGCGTCCCCAGCACGATGGCGACGCGACGCAGCACGGCCACCGTGCGCGCGACGCGGGCGGCGTCGCCCGAGCCCACCGATTCGGCGATCTGGCGCACGCCGCTGCTGTTGATGCCCATCTCCGCCAGCGTGCGTGCCAGGTCGGCGATCGACGTGTAGACCCCCATCAGCCCGAAGCCGGCCGGCCCGAGCACCACCGCCATGAGCTTGGTGCGCACGGCGCCGATGAACAGCGTGAGCGCGGTCGAGCCGCCGATCAGCACGCTCGACTTCAGGATCGCCAGGTAGCTGCTCCTTGTCTCTTGCCCTTGCGGCAAGGCAGCGTCCGTGGCGATCGGGCTGGAGAGTTCAGCAGTCATGCCGACTGGGGCGCCTCTTCGCGCGCTCGCGAGCCGCAGGCGGCCGCCAGCGCCGCGACGACCTGGGCCTGTTCGGCGGCGGTCATCTGCGCGTACAGCGGCAGCAGGATGGAACGATCCTGCGCATGTTCGGAATGCGGCAGGGGATGCGGCAGCGCGGCGTCGGCGTAGGCCTCCTCGCGGTGGCTGCACATGATTCCGCGGCGGGTGCTGACGCCCGTCTCGAGCATCGCCTGCATGACCGCGCGCTGGTCGAGGCCGTCCGGAAGGAGGACGGCGTAGCTCTGCCAGTTGCTGCGCGCGCCGTCCGGCTCGTGGGGCAGGCCCAGTCCCTCGATCGGGGCCAGCAGCGTGCGGTAGCGGTCGGCCAGGGCGCGGCGCTGGCGCACGATGCCGTCGAGGCGCTTGAGCTGCTCGCGCCCGACGGCGGCCTGGATGTCCGTCATCCGGTAGTTGTAGCCCACGGTCGGATAGGACTCGAACAGCACCTGGGGCGACCCGTGGCGCACGGTGTCCGGGATGCTCATCGCATGCTGGCGCAGCAGGCGGAAGCGAGCGTCCCACTCGGCGTGGCGGGTCGTCAGCATGCCGCCGTCGCCGGTGCTCACCACCTTGCGCGGATGGAAGGAGAAGCAGGCGACGTCCGCGTGCGGCTTGCCGATCTTCTCCCACTCGCCGTTCCACTTGATCTCGCTGCCGATCGCGCAGGCCGCGTCCTCGACCACGGGGATGCCGTGCCGGCGGCCGATGGCCACGAGCGCCGCCAGGTCGCACGGCATGCCGATCTGGTGCACGCACAGGATGGCGCGCGTCTTCGGCGTGATCGCGGCTTCGGCAAGCGCCGGATCCATGTTGAAGGTCTGCGGATCGACGTCCACGAACACCGGCGTCGCCCCGCAATACCTGACGCTGTTGGCCGTCGCGATGTACGAGTGGCTGACCGTGACGACCTCGTCGCCCGCCTTGATGCCGGCGACCATCAGGGCAAGGTGGAGCGCCGTGGTGCAGTTCGAGACCGCGCAGGCATGCGGCGCGCCCACGTACTCCGCGAACTCGCGTTCGAACGCGGCCACCTCGGGGCCCTGGGTGATCCATCCGCTGAGGATGACGCGGCGGGCGGCGTCCGCCTCGGCTTCCCCCATCAAGGGCTTGGCGATCGCGATCATGTGTGTGCCAGCGAGGATTTGCTGAGTTGCCACCAGTCGACGAGCCTGGCGAGCCCGGTCTCCAGGCTGACGCCGGCCTTGAATCCGAGCAGGCCCTGCGCCTTGCTCGTATCGGCCAGGCGGCGCGGTACCGCGTTGACGCTGCGCTCGGGCCCGTACTCGGGGCGGAGATCGGACCCCATCACCTTCAGCAAGGCGGCGGCGAGGTCGTTCAGGCTGGTCTCGGTGCCGCTCGCGACGTTGAAGACCTCGTCTTCGCAGTCGGACGCGAGCGCGAGGACGTTCGCGCGGGCGATGTCGTCGATGTAGACGAAGTCCATCGTCTGCTTGCCGTTGCCCAGGATCAGCGGCGGCTGGCCGCTGGCGATGCGGTCCATCCAGCGGATCAGCACCTCGGTGTACTTGCCGTGCAGGTCCATGCGCGGGCCGTAGACGTTGAAGTAGCGCAGGGCGACGTAGGGCAGGCCGTGCATCGCGTGATAGGAGCGCAGCAGCCCTTCGAGCATCACCTTGCTGGCGCCGTACCAGGTCTGGTTGTTGTACGGGTGGTGGTCCTCGCGCGTGGGAAAGCTGTCGGCCATGCCGTAGATGGAAGCCGACGAGGCGGCGACGATCTTGCGCACGCCGGCCTGCTGGGCGGCCTGCACCACGTTGAAGGTGCCATCGCACATCGTCTGGAGCGCGGTTCGCGGCTCCGCCGCGCAGGCGGTGATTCGCAGCGCGGCCATGTGGATCACCGCGTCCATGCCGGCGGTCGCGCGCCGGACCGTCTGCGGGTCCTCGATGTCGCCTTGCTGGAAGGTCACGCGCGGGTCCTCCAGCGCCCGTTCGATGTTGGCCGTGGTGCCGCGGACCATGTTGTCGAGGATCACGATGCGTTCGGGCGAGTGCTTGCGCAGCAGCAGGTCGATCGTCGTGGATCCGATCAGGCCGGCTCCGCCGGTGACCAGGATTCGAGCGCCGTCAATGTTCATGGGAAAGCTTTCCGTTCATGTTCTGGCTGGAGATCGTCGCGGAGTCCCGGACGGGCCGGCTCACCGGGCGCCGGTGCAGCGCAGCACCACGCCCACCGTCTTCAGCATGATCTTCAGGTCGAAGGCAAGGGAGCAGTGGCGGATGTAGCGGAGGTCCATGCGGACCATCTCGCTGAAGGTGACGCGGCTGCGGCCTTCGACCTGCCACAAGCCCGTGATCCCCGGCTTGGCGATCAGGATGCGGCGCAGGTGCCACGGCTCGTAGTGGGTGGCCTCGTAGGGGATGGGCGGCCGCGGTCCGACCATGCTCATGTCGCCCTTGAGGACGTTGAGAAGCTGCGGCAACTCGTCGATGCTGGTCATCCGGATGATCTTGCCGATCGTCGTGACCCGGGGATCGGCCGTCATCTTGTAGGTGGCGGTGCCGCTGTCGTCGGAAGGCGGTTCGCCTTTGCCCGAGCGGATCAGCCTGGCCACGTACTCGCGGTGGATCCTGTCGTCGCCGTTGACTTCCATCGAGCGGAACTTGTAGAAGGTGAAGGGCACGCCGCCCTTGCCCAGCCGCTTCTGCTTGAAGATGACCGGCCCGGGCGAGGTGAGGCGCACCAGCAGGGCGATGACCAGCATCAGCGGCCCGAACACCGCCAGGGCGATCAGCGCCGAGACGACGTCGAGCGCGCGCTTGAGCGGGTAGTTGCCGAGGTTGTCGATCGGCTCGACCGGCGGGCTGAGCATCTGGAACGCATCGCCCGGCGCCGTGCCGCCCGACAGGCTTTCGAAGATGTGATCGGGGAAAGTGGCCGTCGTCGGCAGGATGGGCATGTCGGAGACGAGCGGAGCCACCTTGGCGATCAGGCCGCGCGCGCCGGCGGCGTCCGTGTCGGGACACAGGATGGCCAGCGTGTCGGTGCCGACGTGACCCAGCACGTCCGTCTCGCGCATCGAGCTCTGCAGGATCCCGAGCAGGCGCTCGAAGTGCAGCGAGTCGGTGCCCTCGTCGACCGCGTAGCGGACGATGGTCAGCGGCGCACGGGATCGTTCCGACCGGCGGATCTCGCGCTGGACCGCCTCGGCGAAATCACGCGCGCGCAGGAAACTGCCGTGCTCGTGAGTGACGTGTGGCGTGGGCACGGGACGCGCGCCGCCGCGACGCAGCTTGGCCCGGCTGCCGCCTGCCGGATGCCGTGCGTGGTGGCGCTCCTCGTGCGGCTTGTAGGCACCGAGGAAGCCGCCGGCCGCGCCGGTCTCGGCCACAAACACGGGCGTGGATCCGCCTTCGTTACTCATAGCGTTTTGCCCTCCAGCTGCGCGGATTTCCGCCGTCACTCCTGACGCGGCGACCCATGCACGGTTTCGGTTCCTCGCGCCCTGTCCGTGCGCTGTTTTAGTTTGTAACGAAGAGTGCCATGTTTTGCGGGATCATTGCAATGCCCAAAATCGTGAGTCCCCCTAGGTTCTTTTCGACCCCATTTTCGGGGGTACCGTCAAGCGAATTCGCGTGCCAGACTGTTAGAAATTGAAAGCAAGCCGAGGGCTCTTCCTCGGGTGAAGCCGTGGGGGTGTGCGTGAACAACGCGCTGGAAACGTTCGTCATCGGCATCCGCAGGCACCGCGATCTCGTGTGGCGGCGGCGCTGGCTCGTCCTGGCGACGATGGGTGTCGTCGGCGTGGGCTCGGCGATCGGCGTCTCGATGTTCCAGGACCAGTACCAGGCGACGGCGCGGGTCTACGTGAACACCCAGACCGTGCTCAAGCCGCTGATGCAGAGCCTGACGTTCCAGCCCGACATCGACCAGCAGGTCAGCATGCTGGCCCGGACCTTGATCTCGCGCCCGAACGTCGAGAAGCTGGTGGCCGATCCGTCCCTCGAGCTCGACCACGGCAACCTTGCCGACCGGGATCGCGTCGTCACCCGGCTGATGAGCGACATCAAGATCACGCCGTCCGGTTCCGGCAACCTCTACGACGTTTCCTACCGCGGCGCGAACCCCGAGCTGGCGCGGCGCCTGGTCGCGGCAACCGTCGGCCTGTTCGTCGATTCGGGCTCGGGCGACAAGAAGCGCGACTCGCAGGAGGCGCGTACCTTCATCGACGAGCAGATCCGCGTGTACGAAGGCAAGCTGGTCGAAGCCGAGAATCGGTTGAAGGAGTTCAAGGTGCGCAATTTCGGCGTCACCGGGGTCTCCAACCAGGACTACTTCAGCCGGGTGTCCGCCTTGACGGAAGAGGTGAGCAAGCTGCGCGTCGACCTCAATGCCGCGGAACAGAGCCGGGACACCTACCGCCGCGAGCTGGTCAGCGAAAATCCCCAGCTGCCACTGGATCTCGCCCCGGGCGCCGCGGCCGCTCCCGGCAGCATGGCCGCACGCATTGACGAGCAGCGCAGGGTTCTCGACGAGCTCCTGCGCCGCTACACCGACGAACATCCCGACGTGGTGAATGCCCGGCGCGTGCTGGCGCAGCTCGAGGCGGAGGCCCAGCGCAAGAAGGCCGAGGAGCAGGCGCTCGGCAAGAGCGGCCTGGCCAACGGCGCGGCGACCAGCCCCGTCTACCAGAAGCTGCGGATCGCGATCGCCGAGAGCGAGGCGCTCGTGGCGTCGCTGCACTCGCAACTGGCGGCCAAGCAGGTCCTGCTGGACCAGGTGCGCGCCGATGCCGGCCGCCAGCCGCAGGTCGAGGCCGAGCTGGCCCAGCTCAATCGGGACTACGACATCATCCGCAAGAACTACGACACGATGGTGGCGCGCCGCGAGTCGGCCGCGCTGGGCGTCAAGCTGGACGAATCGTCGCAACTGGCGGAGTTCAAGGTCGTCGAGCCGCCGCGCGTGCCACCCACGCCCGTGTTTCCCGGCAAGGCGCGCCTGGCGCTGCTGGCATTGCTGCTGTCGCTCGTGTCGGGCGTCGCGGCGGCGATCGCCGCGGACCTGCTCTGGCCCACCTTCGCGGACAAGGAGTCCCTGCGCCAGTTCACCGGGCGCCCCGTGCTGGGGACGTTGTCGACGCTGACCACGGACGCCGGGCTCGCCCGGCAGCGCACCGGCAACCTGCGCTTCGGGCTGCTCCTGACCCTGGTGGTGGTCGCGCAGGCCACGTGGGCCGTACTGACCGCCCTTCATCCTCATGCCCGCTGACAAGACCATGAGCATCATCGAACAGGCCGCTAGACGCCTCGAGGAACTGGGTCGCGCGGGGGTGGACGTACCCTGGAAGGTCGTCGACGGCTCCGGCACGGGATCGCGCTCCGAGGCCGCCACGGCGACGCGTCCGACCCGCCTGGCGGACGCGCCCCGGCTGGCGACCATGGCACTGGCACCCGCTGCCGGCGATGAAACCCGCGTGGACGTCGTGCTCGATATCGAAGGACTCCAGCGGGCGGGCCAGCTGGTGCCCACCGACACCCGCTCGATGCAGTCGGAGGAACTGCGCAGCATCAAGCGGCCCCTGCTGAAGAACGCGCGCAGCAAGAATGCGGCCGCGCAGCGGCTTCCGCTGATCATGGTCACGAGCGCGTTGCCCGGCGAAGGAAAGACCTTCTTCTCCATCAACCTGGCCATGAGCATCGCGGCGGAGATCGACCTGTCGGTACTGCTGGTCGACGCCGATGTCCTGCGCCAGGAGGCCATGGAGCGGCTCGGCGTGGGGCCGGGGCCGGGCCTGCTCGATCTGCTGGGGGATCCGACGATGACGCTGGACGACGTCGTCCTGCGCACCAACGTCCCGAAGCTTTCCATCCTGCGCGCCGGCTACCGGCAGAACCTGTCCACGGAGCTGCTGGCGAGCAGCGCGATGGACAAGCTGCTGCATCGGCTCGCGAATGATCATCTGCGCCAGATCGTGGTCTTCGACGCGCCGCCGCTGTTGCTGGCCAATCAGGCGAAGGTGCTGGCCTCGCACCTCGGCCAGGTCGTCGTGATCGTCGAGGCCGCGCGCACGCAGCGCCACATCGTCCAACAGGCGTTCGCGGCGCTGGAACAGTGTCCGATCGTGATGTCGGTCCTGAACAGGTCCAGCGAACCCGGCGCAGGCGAGGGTTACGGCTACGGATATGGCTACGGTTCCTAGCTGTCGCATCCGCAAGATACGGCGGAACCTAGGGATTGGGCTTTAGCAGCAATTACTTACAATTTTATGAAAAGCGCTCCGTCCAAAGCAGTTCCGGACGGCAAACAAGAGGGTCTCACGGCGAGGAGATTGCCATGATGTTTTTGGCGCGGCAGGTTCAACGCCTTCGCGGGGAAGCCATGCTGTTTGCCGCCTGCGCGGCGGTCGCGGGATGCGGCGGCGGCTCGGACGAGGGGCCGCAAGCGGTGGCTGATGGGGGTGTCACGCAGCAGGTCGCCTCGCGCCACGCGTTGCCGTACAAGCGCGTGGGCATCACGGCGATCGTGGCATCGCCCGATGGCAAGGCGGTCGCCGTGGCCCATTCGGACGGACGGGTGTCGCTGCTCGATGCGAGCGGCCACGCCGAGGTCAAGCAACTGAGCGCATCCGGCGCGCGCATCGCGGCGGGGCTGGTCTTCAGCGCCGACGGCCACTACCTGGTCAGCGTCGCCCGCGACAGCAGTGCCCAGGTCTTCGACGTCGAATCGGGCACCAGCCGCATGACGTTGCACGGCCACGAGAATCCGTTGCGCGCCGTCGGCGCCAGCGCCGACAGCTCGCTCGTCGCCACCGGTGGCGAAGAGACCCGGGTCATGCTGTGGGACGGCGGCACCGGCCAGTTGAAGCGCGTGCTCAGCGGACCGACCGACTTCGTGAACTCGGTCAGCGTGAGCCGCGACGGGCAGTGGGTCGCCAGCGGCGACGCCAGTGCGCGCGTGCTGGTCTGGAATGCGGTCACCGGCAAGCTTGTGAACAGCCTGCGCGGCCACTCCGACGAAGTCAACGCCGTGGCTTTCAGCCCCGATGGCCGCACGCTCGCCAGCGCGGGCGAGGACGGCAAGGTCATCGTCTGGCAGGTGACCGGCGGACAGGGTTCGGCCGTGCTCGCGGGCGGCGGGGCGGCGGTACTGAGCCTGGCGTTCAGCGGCGACGGCCAGGTGCTGGCCGCCGGCAGCGCGGACGGCAAGGTCAGGTTGTTCGACGTGGCGTCCCGCAAGGTGTTGTCCGAATCGGCGGCTTCCGCGGGTGCGGTCAACGCGCTCGCGTTCGGCACCCGTGACCGGAGCGAATTGATGTTCGGCGATGGCCGCAGCGGCGTGCTCAGCCTGGCGGTCTCGCGGCTGGCGGCTCAATAGCGTCGACCCATTCGAGTGAGGGTAGCTTGCCGTGGCCGAGTGTCGGCGCGGCAGGACAGAAGACAGAGGAACGAAGATGTTGCACCATTCGATGCGGCAGCCGATGCGGCTGACCAGGGCTCTCGTCGCGGGCCTTGCGTTCCTTTGCGGCCTGGTCATGCCATTGCTGGCGGGGGCCACGGGCAACCCGAGCCAGGGGCCGGGCGGACCCATCCTGGTGGTCACCTCGAGCACGTCCACGTTCTCCAACTACTACGCGGAAATCCTGCGTACCGAGGGGCTCAACGAGTTCGCGGTCGCCGATGTCTCCACGGTCACGGCCACGCTTCTCGCCAGCTATGACGTGGTCATCGTTCCCAACATGACGGTGCCGTCCGCGCAGGTCACGGCGCTCACCAACTGGGTCAACGGGGGCGGCAACCTCATCGTCCTGGCGCCGGACGCGTCGCTGGCATCCGTGCTGGGCATCACGACGACCGCCGGCACGCTCGCCAACGGCTACCTCCTGGTCGACACGACGGCCTCGCCCGGCAACGGCATCGTCGGCGCCACGATGCAGTACCACGGCGCGGCCAACCTGTTCACGACCACCACGGCGACGCGCCTGGCCACCCTGTACAGCACGGCCACGCAGGCGACGACGAGTCCGGCGGTCACGCTCAACGCCTATGGCCTGGGCAAGGCCGCTGCCTTCGCATTCGACCTGGCCACGTCCGTGGTCTACACCCGCCAGGGCAACCCCGCATGGGCGGCGCAGGAACGCGACGGCTTCGCGCCGATCCGTTCCGACGACAAGTTCTTCGGAGCGTCGTCCACCGATCCGCAGCCCGACTGGGTCGATCCGAACAAGATCTCGATCCCGCAGGCCGACGAGCAGCAGCGCCTGCTGGTCAACCTGATCCAGCGCATGGATGCCAAGCCCTTGCCGCGGTTCTGGTACCTGCCCAACGCCAAGAAGGCCGCCATCATCATGACCGGCGACGACCATGGCAACGGAGGCACCAGCGGTCGCTTCGACCAGTTCCTCGCCGACAGCGCGACGGGATGCTCGGTCGCGAACTGGGAGTGCATCCGCGGCACTTCCTACGTCTATCCGAACACGCCGATCACCGATGCCAATGCTGCGCAGTACAACGCGCAGGGCTTCGAGATCAGCCTCCACATCAACACCAACTGCCTCGACTTCACGCCGTCGTCGCTGGCCTCGATGTACACGTCGCAGCTGGCCTCCTGGAAGGCCGCGTACCCGAGCCTGCCGGCACCGGTCACGGAGCGCCACCACTGCATCGTCTGGAGCGACTGGTCCACCGGCGCCCAGACCGAGTACGCCAACGGCATCCGCCTGGACACGTCGTACTACTTCTGGCCGCCGAGCTGGGTCAACAACGTCCCGGGCGTGTTCACCGGTTCGGCGATGCCGATGCGCTTCGCCAACCTGGACGGGACCTATGTCGACGTCTACATGGCCGTGTCGCAGATGACGGACGAATCGGGCCAGGTGTATCCCTACACGGTGGACACCCTGCTTGACCGTGCCACGGGAAGCCAGGGCTACTACGGCGTCTACACGATCAACGCCCACACCGATGCGGTCGATTCCACCGAAGCGACCGCCACGGTCACCTCCGCGCGGAACCACGGCGTCCCCGTCGTCACGTCGCGACAGATGCTCACGTGGCTGGATGCGCGCAACAACTCGGCGTTCAGCGCGCAGTCCTGGTCGGGCAACACGCTGACCTTCACCATCACGGCCGATCCTTCGGCCACCGGCATCAACGCGATGCTGCCCACGCGCGCCGGCACCAGCGTGCTGACCGGCCTGACGCGCGCGGGCAGCGCGGTCGCCTATGCCTGGTCGGGCATCAAGGGCGTCGAATACGCGTTCTTCCCGGCCGTCTCGGGCACCTACGTCGCCACCTACGGCACCGACAGCACCGCGCCCACGGTCACCGCCGCCTTGCCGGCGAGCGGCGCGACCGCCGTGGCCACCACGACGGCTGTCAACGTCACGTTCAGCGAGGCGATGAGCGCCGCCTCCGTCGGCGGCGCGTCCCTGGATCTGCGCGATTCGACCAACACGCTGGTGGCCGCCACGGTCACCTACGACGCCGGCTCGCGCTCCGCGACGCTCACGCCGGCGGCCCCGCTCAACGGCACGGCCACCTACACGGTGACGGTGCACGGCGGCGCCGCCGACCCGCGCGTCAAGGATGCCGCCGGCAACGCGCTGGCAGCCAACTGGACCGGGTCGTTCACCACGGCCGCCGCCACGGCGTGCCCGTGCGACGTCTTCGGTGCCGCGGCCGTGCCGGCCAATCCGAGCATCAACGACCAGAACGCGGTCGAGCTCGGCGTGCGCTTCACCGCGGACGTCAGCGGCGCCGTGTCGGCCGTGCGCTTCTACAAGGGCACGTCGAACACGGGGACGCACGTCGGCCACCTGTGGGGCAACGACGGCACCCTGCTGGGCAGCGTGACGTTCTCCGGGGAGACCGCGAGCGGCTGGCAGCAGGCGAACTTCGCCACGCCGATCTCGATCGCGGCCAACACGCCGTACGTCGTGTCGTACTACGCGCCCAAGGGCAACTACGCCGCCAACTCGGCCTACTTCGCGAACGCGGGCGTCGACAACTCGCCGCTCCACCTGCTCAAGGACGGCGTGTCCGGCGGCAACGGGATCTACGTCTACGGCAGCGACGCCTTCCCGTCCTCGACCTACAACTCGACCAACTACTGGGTCGAGCCGGTCTTCGTCAAGGCATCGTCGGTCAACACGACGCCGCCGACCGTGCTGGCGACGTCGCCGGCCGGCAATTCGACGTCCGAAGGCGTGGTCTCCTCCATCAGCGCCACGTTCAGCGAGGCGCTCGATCCGACCACGGTCAACACCAGCACCATGTCCGTGACGACGTCGGCCGGCCTGCCGGTCAACGGCACCGTGAGCTACAACACCAGCAGCCACATCGCCACGTTCACGCCGTCCATCAACCTGCCGGCCTCGTCGACGTTCACCGCGAGCCTGGCCGGCGGCGCGACCGATCCGCGCATCAAGGACACCTCGGGCAACGCGCTGGCGGGCACCTACACGTGGACCTTCACCACGTCGGCGGCGACCACGGCCTGCACGTCGCCCGCCAACGCGATCGTCGCGGAGAACTGCCTGGCCGGCAATCCGTCCACCGACTGGGACATCAGCGGCGCGGGTGACACGACCATCCTCGGCTTCTCCACGGCGATCAGCGTCAACAAGGGCAGCGCGATCAGCTTCAAGGTCAACACCAACTCCACCAACTACCGCCTCGACATCTATCGCATGGGCTACTACGGCGGCAAGGGCGCGCGCAAGGTGGCCAGCATCACGCCGTCCGCGACGCTGCCGCAGACGCAGCCGGCCTGCCTGAGCGATGCGACGACCGGCCTGCTCGATTGCGGCAACTGGGGCGTCTCGGCCTCCTGGACGGTGCCATCCACCTCGGTGTCCGGCATCTACTTCGCGAAGGTCATCCGCGCCGACACGGGCGGCGCCAGCCACATCTTCTTCGTGGTGCGCGACGACTCGAGCACGTCCGACCTGCTGTTCCAGACCTCGGACACCACCTGGCAGGCCTACAACACGTACGGCGGCAACAGCCTGTACGTCGGCAATCCGGCCGGCCGGGCCTACAAGGTCAGCTACAACCGTCCGTTCACGACGCGCACGACGGCCAACGGCCAGGACTGGGTGTTCAACGCGGAATACCCGATGGTGCGCTGGCTGGAGTCCAACGGCTACAACGTCAGCTACTTCAGCGGCGTCGATGCCGATCGTTCGGGCGCGCTGATCCTGAACCACAAGACCTTCCTGTCCGTCGGCCACGACGAGTACTGGTCGGCCGCCCAGCGCACCAACGTCGAGAGCGCACGCGCCGCGGGCATCAACCTGGCCTTCTTCAGCGGCAACGAGGTCTTCTGGAAGACGCGCTGGGAAAACGCGATCGACGGCAGTGGCACTCCGTACCGCACGCTCGTCTGCTACAAGGAGACGACGGCCAATGCCAAGATCGACCCGACCTCCGCGTGGACCGGCACCTGGCGAGATCCGCGCTTCTCTCCGCCCGCCGATGGCGGCCGTCCCGAGAACCAGCTCACCGGCACGCTGTTCATGAACAACGACACCGGCGTGGAGTACGCCATCACCGTGCCGGCGGCCGATGGCCAGATGCGCCTGTGGCGCAACACGGCGGTCGGCGCGCAGTCGCCCGGCGGCGTGTACACGATGCCCACGGGGACGCTCGGCTACGAGTGGGATACCGATCCCGACAACGGCTTCCGTCCGGCGGGGATCACCCGCAATTCGACGACCACCATCACGTCGACGGGCGTGCTGCAGGATTACGGCACCAACTATGGCCAGGGGACGCTGACGCACTACATCACGTCGTACAAGCACCCGAGCGGCGCGCGCGTGTTCGGCGCCGGCACCATCCAGTGGTCGTGGGGCCTGGATTCGAACCACGACCGCGGCAATGCGGCGCCGGATGCGAACCTGCAGCAGGCCACGGTGAACATCCTGGCCGACATGAACGCGCAACCGACGACGCTGCAGCCGGGCCTGCTGCCCGCCACCGCGTCGACGGACACCACGCCGCCCGTGTCGACCATCGTGTCGCCGACGGCCGGTGCCAAGGTCACGGCCAATACCTCCGTCACGATCACCGGCACCGCGACGGACAGCGGCGGCGGCGTGGTCGGCGGCGTCGAGGTGTCGGTCGACGGCGGCAGCACGTGGCATCCGGCCACGGGGCGCGCGTCCTGGAGCTACACGTGGTCGCCCACGGCCCCGGCCTCCCTGGTGATCAAGTCGCGCGCCACCGACGACAGCGGCAACGTCGAGACGCCTTCGGCAGGCGTGGCCATCACCGTGGTGGCACAGGCTTGCCCCTGCACCATCTGGCCGGCCTCGGCGCTGCCGGGGACCCCGTCCGTGGCCGACTACAGCGGCGTCAACCTCGGCATGAAGTTCACCTCGGACGTGAAGGGCCTGGTGAGCGCCGTGCGCTTCTACAAGGGCTCCGGCAACAACGGAACCCACGTGGGCGCGCTCTGGTCGTCGACGGGAACGCTGCTGGGCTCGGTGACCTTCACCGGCGAGACCGCTTCCGGCTGGCAGCAGATGAACTTCGCGAGCCCGATCCAGATCGCCGCCAACACGGTCTACATCGTCTCCTACCTGGCGCCGCTCGGCTACTACGCGGGCGACAACAACGGGTTCTCGGCGGCGATCAGCTCGCCTCCGCTGCATGCCCTGCAAGACAGCACCAGTGGCGGCAACGGGGTCTACCTCTACGGGAAGACGAATGCCTTCCCGAACCAGACGTGGTCCGCGTCCAACTACTGGGTGGACCTGGTCTTCACGCCGAACTGACGGGTAGGGAGGCCCCACCGCGCGCGAGCGCGATGGGCGCCCGCCCCGAACAGGGCTCCGCGAATCGACGGCTCCGCAAGGGGCCGTCTTCTTTCTGGCGTGGGAAGAAAGGACGGCGCGAGACGCGCCGGCGGGGCCGGGATCAACCCAGCGAGCGAGCGGGGTTGCCGGCCAGCCGGCTGTCCGCGGGACAGCTGCGGATCACGTTGCTGCCCAGGCCGATCAGCGAACGGTCGCCGACTTGCAGCCCGTTCATGATGCTGGAGGCGCTGCCCACGTAGCAGTTCTCGCCGATCGCCGTGCCGCCCGCGATGGTCACGTTCGAGCCGATCAGCGTCCAGTCGCCCACCGTCACGTCGTGGTGGATCACGGTGTTGGGCAGGATGCAGACGTGGTCGCCGATCACGGCGTTGCTGGTGATCACCGCGCCGGCCATGACCAGCACGTTGCGGCCGATCCTGGCCAGGGGCGAGACGCGCGCCGTCGGATGCACCACCGTCGCGAAGCGGTCGTCGGGCACCTGCAGCGACGCGATGGCCGCCCGGCGGGTGAGGTAGGAGGTGGAGCTGCCCGGCACCGCGAGCACCTTGGCATCGGGCCAGCGCGCGAGCGCGTCGCGCGCGAGGACGGGCACCGACATCGGACCCGGACCCTGCTTGGCAGGGGTGTCGTCGATGAAGGCGAGGAGGGCGAACGCGCCTCCGAGGCAATCCATCGCCTCGAGCGCGTTGCCGTTGAACGGAAAGACGAGCAGCGGCGTCGCCGCCGGACGCGGAGCCGGCGCTTCAGTCGTCGACACGGATCGCCGGGCTCAAAGTGCCTTCGCCGACGAGGCCGACGCGATCTCGCCGCCGGCCAGGTTCACCACCGCGCGGGCCACTTCTTCGCGCTGGGCCGCGGTCAGCTCGGGGAACATCGGCAGCGACAGCACTTCGTTGGCCGCCTGCTCCGAATGCGGGAACTGGCCCGCCTTGTAGCCGAGATCGGCGAACGCGGGCAGCAGGTGCACGGGCGTCGGATAGTGGATGCCGGTCTGGATGCCCTGGGCCAGCAGCGCGTCCTGCCATGCCTGGCGATTCCTGGTGCGGACGGCATAGATGTGATAGACGTGGCGCGAGTAGCTCGCGGCCTTGGGCGAGACGACGCCCGTGCCTTCGAACAGCCGGTCGTAGTGCGCGGCCGCGGTGCGGCGGGCCTCGGTCCAGCCCTCGAGGTAGCGCAGCTTCACGCGCAGGACGGCGCCCTGCATGCCCTCCATGCGGAAGTTGTAGCCCTTGAGCACGTGGTGGTACTTCTTCTCGGCGCCCCAGTCGCGCAGCATGCGGATGGTGCGGGCGTACTCGGCGTTGTTGGTGACGACCATGCCGCCTTCGCCGTACGCGCCCAGGTTCTTGCCGGGGTAGAAGCTGAAGCAGGTCATGTCGGCCAGGCTGCCCGAGCGCTGGCCCTTGTATTCCGCGCCGTGCGCCTGGCAGGCGTCCTCGATCACCACCAGGCCGTGCTTCTTCGCGATCTCCAGCAGCGGGCCCATGTCGGCCGGCTGGCCGTACAGGCTCACGGGGATGATGGCCTTGGTCTTGCCGGTGATCGCGGCCTCGAGCTGCGTCACGTCCATCGTGAAGGTGGCCGGGTCGATGTCGACGAATACCGGCGTCGCGCCGGTGTAGTCGATCGCCGAGACCGTGGCGACGAACGTGAACGGCACGGTGATGACCTCGTCGCCGCGGCCGACGCCGGCCGCGAGCAGGGCCAGGTGCAGGGCGCTGGTGCCGGTGTTGACGGCCACGCCGATGTCGGCGCCGCTGTAGGCCGCGAATTCCTTCTCGAAGGCGACCACTTCCGGGCCGAGCGTGAAGGCGCAGCTGTCCAGGACGCCCTGGATCGCGGCGTCCACCTCGGGCTTGATCGACAGGTATTGGGACTTCAGGTCGACGAACGGAATCACGATTGCTTCTCCTGCACGATATAGACGGTCTCGCCCTTGCGGCGCATCGACTTGTTGGCGGCTTCGATGAGGCCCACGACGCGCTCGCCCAGGCGACCGTCGGTCTTGGGAACCTTGCCGTGCTCGATGCAGTCGACGAAGTGGGCGCCTTCGACACCGAGAGCCTCGGTGACGGCCAGGCGCGGGGCCCACATGTCGCCGGTGCGGTAGCCGACGCGCATTTCCTGGATCTTCTCCGGATCGTCGGTGAAGCTGACGCCCTTGTCGTAGACCTTGATCTTCTCGCTGGGCTCGAGATCGTCGTAGGTGATCATCTTCTTGCTGCCGCCCACCAGGATCTGGCGCACCTTGACGGGCGCGAGCCAGCTCACGTTGACGTGGGCGATGGTGCCCGACTCGTAGTACAGCGTGACGTAGGCCAGGTTCTCGGGCGTGCCCGGGAAGTGGTTCATGCCGCTGGCGGTGACGGCCACCGGGTGCTCGCCGAGCAGGTGGTCGAGGATGGAGAAGTCGTGCACCGCGAGGTCGGAGATGACGCTCACGTCGCGCTGGAACAGGCCCAGGTTGACCCGGATCGAGTCGTAGTAGTAGATGCGTCCGAGTTCCTGCGCCTGGATCAGCTCGGCCATCTTCTGCACCGCGCCGGTGTAGATGAAAGTGTGGTCGACGATCAGCACCAGGTTGCGCCTGGCGGCCTCGTCGACGAGACGGCGGGCCTCGTCGGCGGTCTCGCACATCGGCTTCTCGAGCCACAGGTGCTTGCCGGCCTTCAGCGCGGCCATGCCCAGCTCGAAGTGCGTGTTGACGGGCGTGGCGATGGCGATCGCATCGACGCCGGGATCGTTGAGCAGCTCGCGGAAGTCGCTGGTGGTCTTGACCGCCGGAAAGCGGCGCCGGACGGTGCCCAGCTTGCCCTCGTCGAGGTCGGCGACGGCGGCCACGTTCATGCCCTTCGTCTCCGCGAAATTCCGAACGAGGTTCGGGCCCCAGTAGCCGTATCCGATGACACCGATGTTGATCATTTCACACCCTCCAGAAAAGGACTTCTACCGATGGTTCGTGGAATCCGATGCGCTGCCGGGTTCTCGTGTATCTCCGATGACGCGCGCGGGGACGCCGGCCACGATCGCGTAGTCAGGAACATCCTTGGTCACCACGGCGCCCGCGCCGACCAGCGCGCGATGCCCCACGGTGACGCCGGCGATCACCGTGGCGTTGCTGCCGATGGAGGCGCCGCGGCGGATCCGCGTGGGCTCCACGCGCCAGTCGGCCTCGCTCTGCAGGCTGCCGTCGTCGTTGGTGGCGCGCGGGAAAAGATCGTTGGTGAACATGACCCCGTGGCCGATGAAGACCTCGTCCTCGATCGCGACGCCTTCACAGATGAAGGTATGGGACGAGATCTTGCAGCGGGCGCCGATGGTGGCGCCCTTCTGGATCTCGACGAACGCCCCGACCTTGGTCTCGTCCCCGATGGCGCAGCCATAGAGGTTGACCAGCGTCGGCTGGAATATCCTGACGTCCTTGCCAAGCGTCACGCTGTCGGCAACAGGCATGCGAACCCTCCCGCATTTGCAGTGGTGCTGTCCGATACGGCGAGCACTTGTTGACAAATACTAACGGGTTGCAACAGATTTGCGAGCCCCCAAAACGGTGGGTACGCGGTGCGAAAACATCGTCGCTAACCGCTTTTGGGGAGACTTTCCTGGCCTGACCTCGGGTTCTAGGGATGCGGCGGCGGCACGGCGCCAAAGAAAAAGGAGCGCCGCGGCGCTCCTTTTTCGGGGGGTGGGGCGGGCGTCACTCGCCCTTGTCGTCCAGCCGCAGCATGGCCGTGCCGGTGCCCGATCCGAGCAGACCTGCCCTCGCGTAGGCCATGAGCTTGTCGCGCGTGTCCTGGATGTCGAGGTTGCGCATCGTCAGCTGGCCGATGCGGTCGGCCGGCGTGAAGCTCAGTTCGCCCTTTTCCATGGTCAGGCGCTCGGGCTTGTAGGTGAGGTTGGGCGACTCGGTGTTCAGCAGCGAGTAGTCGTTGCCGCGGCGCAGTTCCAGCGTCACCTCGCCGGTGATCGCGCTGGCCACCCAGCGTTGCGCGGTCTCGCGCAGCATCAGGGCCTGCGAGTCGAACCAGCGGCCCTGGTAGAGCAGGCGGCCCAGCGCGCGGCCGTTGTCGCGGTATTGCGCGATCGTGTCCTCGTTGTGGATGCCGGTGACCAGGCGCTCGTAGGCGATGAACAGCAGGGCCAGGCCCGGGGCCTCGTAGATGCCGCGGCTCTTGGCCTCGATGATGCGGTTCTCGATCTGGTCGCTCATGCCCAGGCCGTGGCGGCCGCCGATGCGGTTGGCCTCCATCATCAGCGCGACCGGGTCGTTGTACTCGACGCCGTTGAGCGCCACGGGCATGCCCTCGTGGAAGCGCACGCGCACCTCCTCGGCCTTGACGGCGACGTCGTCGCGCCAGAAGGCCACGCCCATGATGGGCTGCACGATCTTGATGCCGGAGTTCAGGTGCTCGAGATCCTTGGCCTCGTGCGTGGCGCCCAGCATGTTGGAGTCGGTGGAGTAGGCCTTCTCGACCGACATCTTGTAGCCGAAGCCCGCCTTGTTCAGGAACTCCGACATCTCGGTGCGGCCGCCGAGCTCGTCGATGAACAGCTGGTCCAGCCACGGCTTGTAGATCTTCAGCGACGGGTTGGCGAGCAGGCCGTAGCGGTAGAAGCGCTCGATGTCGTTGCCCTTGAAGGTGCTGCCGTCGCCCCAGATGTTGACGTCGTCCTCCTTCATCGCGGCCACCAGCATGGTGCCCGTGACCGCGCGGCCGAGCGGCGTGGTGTTGAAGTAGGTGACGCCGGCGGTGGAGATGTGGAACGCGCCGCTCTGCAGCGCGGCGATGCCCTCGGCCACCAGCTGCGCGCGGCAGTCGATCAGGCGCGCCTTCTCGGCGCCGTACTGCATCGCCTTGCGCGGGATCTCGTCGTAGTCCGGCTCGTCGGGCTGGCCCAGGTTGGCGGTGTAGGCGTAGGGGATCGCGCCCTTCAGGCGCATCCAGTGCAGGGCGGCGCTGGTGTCGAGGCCGCCGGAGAAGGCGATGCCGACCTTTTGCTGGGCGGGCAGGTTCTGGAGGATGGTGGTCATGGCTGGGCCGGAAGGGATCGGGATTCGATTCGGGAAACCCCGCTATTCTCGACTGAAATGGGGGCGATCCCAAACGGCCCGGCGATCGAGGCCCGGCGGCGGCGCGTTTTCGCGTCGGAAGGGATACTCGTCGCGTGCGGGGCATGCGCAAGCGCCCGAGCGCCCAGCGTGCCGGATCAGGCCGCCTCGACGCGCCGCAGCCGCACGTGCGCCACGAGCCCGCCCTCGGCCCCGTTGGTCATCTCGAGGCTGCCGCCCATCCGCTGGATCGACTTCTTCACCACGGCCAAGCCCAGCCCGGCCCCGGTGGCCGAGGTGCGCGCCGTGTCGCCGCGGAAGAACGGCGTGGTCAGCTGCGTGAGCTTCTCCGCCGGCACGCCCGGGCCGCGGTCGCGCACCGTGACGATGATCCACGGGCCTGCCTGCAACTGGCCCACCTGCACCTCGGCCGGCGTGGTGTCGGAGGTGCGGCCGTAGCGGCGCGCGTTCTCGAACAGGTTGGCGAACACGCGGCCCAGCTCGATGGGGTCGCCCAGCACGCGCGAGACCGGCGAGAGCTGGATGGCGATGCGGATCTGGCTCGCGTCGCGGAAGGCCAGCGCCTCGCGTTCGATCACCGCCGCCAGCGGCACCGGCTCCAGGCGCGTGACGCCCGGGCGCGCGTAGTCCATGAACTTGTCGATGATCGCGTCGAGCTGGTCGATGTCCTCGGCGATGTGCCCGCGCGCCTCCTCGTCGGGCACGCTGATCTCGGCCTCGAGGCGGATGCGTGCCAGCGGGGTGCGCAGGTCATGCGAGATGCCGGCCAGCATCACCGTGCGGTCCTGTTCCACCTTGGCCAGGTCGCGCGCCATGCGGTTGAAGCCGATGTTGACGGCACGCACCTCGGGCGTGCTGGTGCGCTCGTCCAGGCGCACGTCGTACTCGCCTTCGCGTATGCGCGCCGTGGCCGTCGAGAGGTCCTTCAGCGGCCGGTTGATCAGGCCCGCGATCATCGCGGAGCCGATGACGGTGGCCAGGAGCGCGATGCCCACCCAGACGAACCACGTGCTGGAGGTGAGCGGCGTCACGCGCGCGGACTCGGCCTGCAGCCAGTAGCGGTCGCCGTCGATCGTGAAGCCCACCCACAGCGCGTCCTGGCCGTTGACCGAGCGCGCCACCACCGTGCCTTCGCCCAGGCGAACGCGCAACTCCGCGGCGATGCGGCGCGTGAAGGCGTCCACCTCGTACGGATCCCAGCGGTCGGACGGTTCGCGCGGCAGCACGCGCACGGCCTCCTGGTCGGTCATCGACTTCATCAGCGCGATGCGCGTGATGCCGTCGACGTTCTTCATCGCGCCGCGCGACAGGTTCACGAGGCTCGCGATCTGCTGGGCCGCCAGCACCGCGCGCGGTTCGAACTCCAGCTGGCGCAACGTCTGCACCCACGCCAGCACGCCGCCGGTGAGCAGCAGCGACAGCAGGAAGAACGTGCGCCAGAAAAGACTCAGCGACAGGAGCTTGCGATCCATCCTGGGCCGCAGTTACGCGGTTTCGCTCGGCACGAACACGTAGCCCACGCCCCACACCGTCTGGATGTAGCGCGGGTTCGACGGATCGGGTTCGATCATCTTGCGCAGGCGCGAGATCTGCACGTCGAGGCTGCGGTCGAAGGGCTCGAAGTCGCGGCCGCGCGCGAGCTGGGCCAGCTTGTCGCGCGACAGCGGCTGGCGCGGATGGCGCACCAGCGCCTTGAGCATCGAGAACTCGCCGGTGGTCAGCGCGATGGGCTCGCCTTCCTTGGTGAGGCGGCGCAGCGACAGGTCGAACTCGAAGTCGCCGAACTGCACCACCTGGGCGTCCTTGGCCGGCGCGCCGGGCGCCTCCTGCGGCGGACGGCGGCGCAGCACCGCGTGCACGCGGGCCAGCAGCTCGCGCGGGTTGAAGGGCTTGGGCAGGTAGTCGTCGGCGCCCACCTCGAGGCCGACGATGCGGTCCACGTCCTCCACCTTGGCGGTGAGCATGATGATGGGCGTGCGGTCGCCGGCGGCGCGCAGGCGGCGGCAGATGGACAGGCCGTCCTCGCCCGGCAGCATCAGGTCGAGCACGATCAGGTCGATGTTCTCGCGCGTCATCAGACGGTTGAGTGCCTTGCCGTCCTCGGCCAGCAGGACGTCGAAGCCTTCCTGGCTGAGATAGCGGCGCAGCAGGTCGCGGATTCGGGCGTCGTCATCGAGGACGACGATGCGGTCTTGGCGGGTGCCTGGTACTGCCGACATGATGGCTCCAAATATGTAACAAGCCCGATTCTGCGGGGATAAATCGAGGAAATCACGGTTTTGGGCCGGATCTTTTGGTTCTGTTACAAATTCATGTCGCCGACGATAGCCGTGAACTCGTCACCCCATTTGCCACTTTGCCCCGTTCAATGGGCATCATCCACTCATGCGTGAATCCATGAACAAGAAAGTGCTGGCCCTCGTCTCAGCGTGCGCCTTGTCGGCCTCGTTGTCCACCCTCGCCGTCGCCCAGCCGGCGGTCGCCAAGGACCCCGAGGGGGTGCTGACGCTCAACAGCAGTGCCACCGTCCAGGTGCCCAACGACTGGATATCGGTGCAGTTCAGCACCACCCGGGAGGGCGCCGACGCGGCGGCCGTGCAGGCCGACCTCAAGGCGGCGCTGGGCGCGGCGCTGTCCCAGGCGCGCCCGGTGGAGAAGGGCGACGGCCACGTGGAGGTGCATGGCGGCGGCTTCTCGCTGCAGCCGCGCATGAACGCCAAGGGCCTGGTCAACGGCTGGTCGGGCACCACGTCGCTGTGGGTGCAGGGCCGCGACATGGGCACCATCGCCGAGCTCGCGGGCCGCGTCCAGACGATGACCGTGGCAAGCCTCGACTACAGCGTGTCGCGCGAGGCGCGCGAGAAGGTCGAGGGAGAGGTCGCGGCGCAGGCCATCGCCCGCTTCCGCGCCAGGGCGGCCGACTACGCGCGGGCGTTCGGCTACACCACGTTCACCGTGCGCGAGACCAACGTGAGCGTCGACGGCGGCCAGCCCGTGCCGCGGCCGTTCCGGATGAAGGCCGCGATGGCCTCCAGCGCCGGCGACGCGTTGCCCGTCGAGGCGGGCTCGGGCTCGGTCACGGCCAATGTCAACGGCAGCGTCCAACTGAAGTAAGTCGCACGGGTTTGAAGGCGAGGGCGTCGCCGGGCGCCCGCGCTTGTTACGATCCCGGCATGACCGCCGACCTCACGACCGAACCCCGCCTTCGCCACGTGCAATGCCTCGCCCCCGAGGGCCTGCACCGCATGGCGTACTGGGAGTGGGGCGACACCGCCAATCCCAGGGTGCTGGTGTGCGTGCACGGCCTGTCGCGCCAGGGCCGCGACTTCGACACCTTCGCCCGCGCGACGTGCGCCGACTATCGCGTGGTCTGCCCAGACGTCGTCGGCCGCGGCCGCTCCGGCTGGCTGAAGAACGCCGCCTCCTATGCGATCCCGACCTACGTGGCCGACATGGTCACGCTGCTCGCGCGGCTCGACGCGACCGAGGTGCACTGGGTCGGCACGTCCATGGGCGGCCTGATCGGGATGGGCCTGGCGTCGCTGCCCGATTCGCCGATCCGAAAGCTCGTCCTGAACGACGTTGGCCCCGCCATCGAATACGCGGCGCTGGCGCGCATCGGCGGCTACCTGGGCCAGCCGGCGCACTGGCGCAGCGTCGACGAGGCGGCCGACGCCCTGCTGGCGATCTCGCGTGGCTTCGGCCCGCACAGCCGGGAGGAGTGGTTGGCGCTGACGCGTCCGCAACTGGTGCCCGACGGCGACGGCTTCAAGTCGCACTACGACCCGGCCATCGCCGTGCCGTTCAAGGCCGTCACGCCGGAGCTGGCCGCCGCCGGCGAGGGCATGCTGTGGCACGCGTACGACTCGCTGAGGTGCCCGACGCTGGTGCTGCGCGGCGCCGAGTCCGACCTGCTCTCGCGCGCGACCGCGGACGCGATGGCGCAGCGCGGGCCGCGCGCCCGCGTGCAGGAGATCGCGGGCGTGGGACACGCGCCGACGCTGGTCCACGCCGACCAGATCGAGCTCGTCCGCGCTTTCCTCGCTTCGCCATGAAGACGCAGTCGACCACGCTCGCCGCCGACGACGCGCCGGCGATCGTGCGCGTGGCCGCGGCCGACATGGCCCGGGCCGCGAGCGAGCCGCACGAGGGCGCCGACAGCGAGGCCGGCGACGCCGACGCGCTGGCGCGCGCGCGGGCGTTCGCGCAACCGCTGCTCACGGGGCGCGTCCTCGACAGCGGCGAGGCCGCTTGGTCGCATGCCGAGGGCGTCGCGCAGATCCTGGCCGACCTCGGCGCCACGCCCGCCATGCAGGCGGCCGCCTTCCTGGTCTATGCGGGCGACGGGCTGCAGCGCCCGATCGAGGTGGTCACCAAGGCGTTCGGGCCGTCGTACGCGAGCGTGGTGGACCTCACGCGCCAGCTGGTGAAGATCCAGCGCAACGCGCGGGAGGCGCAGGTCGGCAAGGAAGGCAACGCGCAAAAGCGCGCGCTGCAGACCGAGCGCGTGCGCAAGATGCTGCTGGCGTTCTCGCGCGACCTGCGGGTGGTGCTGCTGCGCCTCGCGTCGCGCCTGCAGACGCTGCGCTGGCACGCCGCCAGCCGCACGCCGTGCCCGCCCGAGCTGGCGCGGGAGTCGCAGCAGGTGTTCGCGCCGCTGGCCAACCGCCTGGGCATCTGGCAGATCAAGTGGGAGCTGGAGGACCTGTCGTTCCGCTTCCTCGAGCCCGACGAATACCGCCGGGTCGCCAGGCTGCTGGACGAGCGCCGCGTGGCGCGCGAGGCCGGCATCGTCGCGTTCCGCGCGCAGCTGGTGGACATGCTGGCGGCCGCCGGCATCCGCGCCGACATCCAGGGCCGGCCCAAGCACATCTACAGCATCTGGAAGAAGATGCGCGGCAAGGAGCTGGACTTCGACCACGTGTTCGACATCCGCGCCGTGCGCGTGATCGTCGACGACGTCGCCGCCTGCTACGCCGTGCTGGGGCGCGTGAACGAACGCTACAGCGCGGTCGACGGCGAGTTCGACGACTACATCGCCAGGCCCAAGCCCAACGGCTACCAGTCGCTGCACACGGTGGTCAAGGACGACGTCGGCCGCGCGTTCGAGGTGCAGATCCGCACGCGCGAGATGCACGAGCACGCCGAGCACGGCGTGGCCGCGCACTGGGCCTACAAGGAGGCCGGCACCAAGGGCTACGCGGGCGTCAGCGCCGCCGGCGCGTTCGAGGACCAGGTGGCACAGGCGCGCAAGGCCGTGCTGCGGCAGCTGCTGGCGTGGGAGCGCGAATTCGTGGCCGAACCAGAGGGCGAGGCGGCCCCCGCGTCGACCGATGCGCCGGCCTTCGAAGACCGCATCTACGTATTCACGCCGCAGGCCAGCGTCATCGAGCTGCCGGCCGCTGGCACGCCCGTGGACTTCGCCTACGCGCTGCACACCGACGTCGGCCACCGCTGCCGCGGGGCGCGCGTCGACGGCCAGATGGTGCCGCTGCAGACCCCGCTGCGCAACGGACAGACGGTGGAGATCGTCACCGTGCGCGAAGGCGGCCCGTCGATGGACTGGCTCAACCCCGAGCTGCATTTCCTGCAGAGCCCGCGCGCCCGCGCCAAGGTGCGGGCGTGGTTCAACGCCTTGCAGCACGAGCAGACCGTGGCCAAGGGCCGCGAGCTGGTCGAAAAGCTGCTGCAGCGCGAGGGCCGCACCGCCACCAGCCTCGAGGAGCTCGCCAGCAAGCTGGGTTTCGACGGCGCGCAGGCGTTGTTCGAGGTGGTCGGCAAGGACGAATACTCGCTGCGCAACATCGAGAACCTGCTGCGCCCGGCCGAGCCGCCGCCGCCCGACGAGGTCATCCAGCTGAAGCGCCCGCGCACCGGCGGCGCGGCGGGCGGCGTGCTGGTGGTGGGCGTCGATTCGCTGCTGACCACGCTGGCCAGCTGCTGCCGCCCGGCGCCGCCCGACGCCATCGGCGGCTACGTCACGCGCGGCAAGGGCGTGGCCGTGCACCGGACGGACTGCACCAACTTCCGCCACATGGCGTCGACCACGCCCGAGCGCGTGATCCCGGTCGAATGGGGGTCGCAGGCCGGCGAGGGGCGGCCGGACAAGAGCGTCTACGCGGTGGACATCGTCGTCGACGCGCAGGACCGGCAGGGCCTGCTGCGCGACATCTCCGACGTGCTGGCCAAGCAGAAGGTCAACGTCATTGGCGTGAGCTCGCAGTCCACCAAGGGCATCAGTGACCGGCGCGCGTTCATGACCTTCACCGTCGAGATCGACAGCGCGGAGCGCCTGGGCAACGTGCTGGGACTGGTGGCGAAGGTGGCGGGCGTGGATTCGGCGCGCCGGCGCTGAAGGGCGCCGGCGGCGCCGCGCCGCTTCGTCTCATTGCGGACAAATCCCTTCGCGAAGCAGGAAATTCTTGCGGCGCTAGCATGGTTTTGTGAGCCCGTCTCCACGGGCCGCGACCCGGAGGAACCATGGCTCGCTCAACGTCCACGACGCTGCCGACTTCCCGCGTCGACCCCGGTCTCAACGAGGCCGCCGTCCGCATCATCCACAAGCTGCTGAGCCGCTTCGACGGCTCGCTCGCCTTGCGGCTCTGGAACGACGCCACCCACTCGTTCGGCCAGCGCGTGGGGCAGGTCGCGCCCAGCTTCACGCTGGTGCTGCGCGATCCCAAGGTGCTGCGCGACCTCGTCCTGAAACGCGGGCCCATCCCGCTGGCGGACGCGTACTTCCACGGACGGCTCGACGTCGAGGGCGACCTGTACGCCGCCCTGGGCCTGAAGCACCATTTCCAGACGCTCGAGCTGACGGGGCGCGAGCGGGCCGCGCTGCTGCTCGATGCGCTGCGCCTCGCGTTCATGCCCGCGCGCAAGATCGCGCCGGCGGGCGCGGTGCCCACCACGCGCCAGTTCCACCACGACCATTCGCTGGAGAGCGACCGGGCCGCCATCTCGCACCACTACGACGTCTCCAACGACTTCTACAAGCTGTTCCTCGACGAACGCATGGTGTATTCGTGCGCCTATTTCCACGCGGCCGACGACACGCTGGAGGCCGCGCAGCGGCAGAAGCTGGATCACATCTGCCGCAAGCTGCGTCTCGCGCCCGGCGAGCGTTTCCTCGACATCGGCTGCGGCTGGGGCGCGCTGGTGATCTGGGCGGCCAGGCACTACGGCGTGAAGGCGCACGGCATCACGCTGAGCCAGGCGCAACTGGACGAGGCGAGGAAGCGCATCGCGGCCGAGGGCCTGGAGCACCTCATCACGGTGGAACTGCGCGACTACCGCGCGCTGGAGGGCGAGGGCGTCTACGACAAGGTTTCCAGCGTGGGCATGTTCGAGCACGTGGGGCTGGCCAACCTGCCGCAGTACCACGCCACCGTGCACCGCGTGCTCAAGCCCAACGGCCTGTTCCTCAACCACGGCATCACGCACGAGGAAGACGGCTGGCAGCCGTCGGTGGACACCGAGTTCATCAACCGCTACGTGTTCCCGGACGGCGAGCTCGATCGCGTCAGCGCCATCCAGGCCGGCATGGAGCGCGCGCAGTTCGAGATCCAGGACGTGGAGAACCTGCGCGGCCACTACGCGAGGACGCTGCGCCACTGGGTCTCGCGCCTGGAGGCGCGCCACGACGAGGCCACGATCTACGTGAGCGAGGCCACCTACCGCGTCTGGCGCCTCTACATGGCCGCGAGCGCGCTGGAGTTCGAATCCGGCGGCACCGGCATCTATCAAATCCTCGCCTCGCGCCGGCCCGACGCGAGGCCGTATGCGCAGCCAGTACCTTTGACGCGACGGGACTTGTATGACCGAGAAATTACATGCTAGAATAGCGGTCTTGCAGGCGCGTAGCTCAGCTGGTTAGAGCACCACCTTGACATGGTGGGGGTCGTTGGTTCGAGTCCAATCGCGCCTACCAAATTCGAAGTCCATTCGGCTCTGCCGGAGGATGTGGCCACAGGAGGCGAAAGTCTCCCGACAGAAGAAGCCGCGAAAGAATTTGGCAATGCCTGCAAAGTGCATCGCTGCATTCAAGTGAGCCCCGAACGACGGAAGTTGTTCGGGGCTTTTTCTTTGTGCGCGAGGCGAGGGCCCGGCCCCGGTAGGATGTCCGTCCCGCAACGACGTCGCCACACCCGATGCGCCGCACGCCCTTCGCTTCCTCGCTGACCCTCGCCGCCACGCTGCTGGCCGCGCCGCTCGCCCACGCCGATGGCCTCGCCGACCTCAGGTCCGCCCTCGCGCGCCTGCAGGGGCAGACGCCGCTGAAGGCAACGCTGGAGGTGAAGACCAACGAGAAGCAAGGCGAGGGCGCCGACGCCGTCCAGAAGCAGGGCGAGGCAAGCATCGCGCTGGAAGACGGCGCGCGCGGCCTGCAGGTGCTCTACGCGAAGGACATGCTCGCGCGCATGGAGTCCGAATCGCGCCAGGTCGCGCGCGATCCCAAGGCGAAGACGCCGACGGTGTGGGCCCTCGGCAAGCTCGACTCGTCCGAGGTGCTGCGCATGACCTCCGCCGCGAACTCCCTGGGCCGCCGGCTGGACGAGTCGGTGTTCAAGGGCGAGAAGGCCGACAGCTTCGGCGGCAGGCCGGCGCGCCTGCTCACGTTCACGCTGCCCTTGTCGAGGCTGCCCGAGCAGCAGCGCAAGTACGTCAAGGAGTTCGACTCCACGCTGTCGGTCTGGATCGCGGCGGACGGCACGCCGCTGGCCAGCGCGACCAGCACCACGGTCAAGGGCCGGGCCTTCGTCGTCGTCAGCTTCGAGGCCGTGGACGAGGACAGCCTCACCTATGGCGTCGCCGGCGACCGCCTGATGACGCTGCGCAGCGAGAGCCACTCGACCAGCAGCGGGGCCGGCGAGCACGGCGAGCAGCGCGTGGTGAAGACACTGCAGCCGCAGGGCTGACACCTTCACCCGGCGCGTCCCGCGCGCGGGATGACGGCCGCCGCCGCCGGGCGCGCGAGCGGGCGCGTCAGCCGGGCCGCACCATGTCCTCGGCGCGCACCCAGGCGTCGAACTCCTCGCCGGTGAGCTTGCCCGAGGCGATGGCCGCGTCGCGCAGCCTGAGGCCCTTCGCGTGCGCGGTGCGCGCGATCTGGGCCGCGGCGTCATAGCCGATGTGCGGGTTCAGGGCCGTCACCAGCATCAGCGAGTTCTGCAGCAGTTCGGCGATGCGATCGAGGCGTGGCTCTATCCCCTGCGCGCAGTGCTTGTCGAAGCCGCGCATGCCGTCGTCCAGCAGCCGCACGCTCTGGAGCAGGTTGTGGATCATCACCGGTTTGTAGACGTTCAGCTCGAAGTTGCCGCTGGCGCCGGCCATCGTCACGGCGACGTCGTTGCCGATCACCTGGCAGCACAGCATCGTCATCGCCTCGCACTGCGTCGGGTTCACCTTGCCCGGCATGATGGAGCTGCCCGGCTCGTTCTCCGGGATCTGCAGCTCGCCCAGGCCGCTGCGCGGGCCGCTGGCCAGCCAGCGCACGTCGTTGGCGATCTTGGTGAGCGCCACGGCCAGCGCCTTCAACGCGCCGTGCGCGCGCACGATCGCGTCGTGCGCGGCCAGCGCCGCGAACTTGTTGGGGGCGGTGACGAAGCCCAGGCCGGTCATGCGATCGAGTTCGGCCGCCACGTCGGCGCCGAACGTGGCGGGCGTGTTCAGGCCGGTGCCTACCGCCGTGCCGCCGAGCGCGAGCTCGCGCAGATCGGGCAGCACCGCGTGCAGCTGGCGCTCGGCATGGTCGAGCTGCGCCACCCAGCCCGAGATCTCCTGGCCCAGCGTCAGCGGCGTCGCGTCCTGCAGATGCGTGCGGCCGATCTTGACGATGCCGTCGAAGGCCCTGGCCTTGGCGTCCAGCGTGGCGCGCAGGCCCTGCAGCGACGGGATCACGTGCTGCGCGATGCCTTGCACCGCGGCCACGTGCATGGCGGTGGGAAACACGTCGTTGGACGACTGGCCGAGGTTGACCTCGTCGTTCGGATGCACCAGGCGCTTCAGGCCCAGCGGGCCGCCGAGCAACTGCGAGGCGCGGTTGGCGAGCACCTCGTTCATGTTCATGTTGCTCTGGGTGCCGGAGCCGGTCTGCCACACGGCCAGCGGGAACTCGGCCTCCCAGCGCTCCTCGATGACCTCCGCGGCGGCGCGCGCGATCGCGTCGGCCTTGGCCGCGGGCAGCAGCCCGGCGCGCTCGTTGACGCGCGCGGCGGCGCTCTTGACCAGCGCCAGCGCGTGCAGCAGCTCCGGCGGCATGCGCTCGGTGGAGATGGCGAAGTGCTCGATGGAGCGCTGCGTCTGCGCGCCCCACAGGTGCTCGCCGGGGACGGGGATGTCGCCCCAGGCGTCGTGCTCGATGCGTCGTTCGGTGCTCATGTCGTCCTGGATCCGTGCCTGAATCCGGTGAGCGTACAGGGGCCGCGAAGACCCTGCCGGAGGTGCCGCGAAGCCGCAACGGGCGGGGGAATCCCTTGCTGCACTGCAACGCGCCGCCCCTAGAATCGACTCAACCAGACCTACACATCGATTGGGGACATTCCATGGTCACGACCCGCCGCAATGCCAAGGCCAGCGCCGACCCGGCCGCGCCTCCGGGCGTGCGCATCCTCAAGAAGTACCCGAACCGGCGCCTCTACGACACGCTCACCAGCTCGTACATCACGCTGGCCGACGTGAAGAAGATGGTGCTCGAAGGCGCGCCGTTCGAGGTGCGCGACGCCAAGACCGGCGACGAGCTCACGCGCGCGATCCTGCTGCAGATCATCCTCGAGGAAGAAACCGGCGGCGTGCCCATGTTCAACAGCCAGATGCTGGCCCAGATCATCCGCTTCTACGGCCACGCCATGCAGGGCGTGATGGGCTCGTACCTCGAGAAGAACCTGCAGGCGCTGGCCGAGATGCAGACGCGCCTGGCCGACCCGGCCGCGGCCCTGTCGCCGCTCACGCCGGACGGCTGGAGCAAGCTCATGAGCGGCCAGGCGCCGATGATGCAGAACCTGATGGGCAGCTATCTCGAGCAGTCGAAGAAGCTGTTCGAGCAGATGCAGGAACAGATGAGCAAGCCGGGCGAGTCCATCTTCCCGATCCCGGGGTTCCCGCCGACGCGCAAGTGACGCGTTAGCCGAACCGCGCCGCCGACCGGGCACGCGCCTTGGCGGCCTCGACCTCGCGGTCGTGCGGCGGGGCGGTGGTGACGAGCGAGCCGATCAGCGTGCGCGCCGATGCCGCGACGGCCTCGACGGCGCGCTCGAAGGCCTCCTCGTTGGCCTTCGAGGGCACGCTGAAGCCGCTGAGCTTGCGGACGAACTGGAGCGCGGCGTCGCGGATCTCGATCTCGGTGGCGGGCGGCTCGAAGTTGAACAGCGTGCGGATGTTGCGGCACATGGGCATGTCTCCGTGGGACGACGGGGCGTCGCGGCCGGCCTCAGGCCGCGGCCAGCGGCTCGAGCTGGCGAATGCCGTGGACGATGGCCTCGATGCCGCCGTGACGAGCCTCGTACAGTTCCAGCCATCCCGTGAAGTCCTCCGGCGCCAGCGCGGAGTCCGGCGGCGCCCGGTCGGTCGGCAGGGTCGCGAGCACGGCCTCGAATGCGGCGATGTCGGCGCGTGCGAAGCAGTCGTCCACGCGCGCCTGCAGCGCCGGCCGCGCGTCGTCGACGCGGCGCAGGTAGTGCGCGATGTCCAACGGCGCGTCGAGATCCTCGTCGTCGACGCCCACCATCTGGTCGAAGCTGGGCAGGCGCACGGCATCGGCCGGTCCGGGGCCGGCCCCGGCGGGCGGGGCCGCGTCGAGCGGGCCGTCGAAGCCGTATACACCTTCCAGCGCCGACCAGTCGAAGGTCGCCGGGTCGGGGTTGGCGATGTCGTGCGCCAGCGCCGCGACGGCGGCGCGCTGCTCGGGCGTGCGCTCGGCGGCGGCCGACGCGGCCTTGTCGAGCGCGCGCAGCAGCGCGATATCGGCGATGCTGTTCGCGTTGAGGTAGAGGTATTCGAAGCGGGTGCGGTCGAGGCGGGCCATGGTGCGAGTGTCGCTCAGCGCGCGGCGGCTTCACAGGTTCTCAGATGACGGAGCCCGCGAGCGAGGTGGCGCCGTCGATGATCAGCGGCAGCGCCGTGCCCGTCGTGCCGGCCAGATACAGTGCCTGGATTGCGATTGGCTTGAGCACGCGCAGCATCGCGTCCAGGATCGCGCGCACGACCTGCGCCGTGATCTGCGCCGCGCTCTTGAGGACGATGCCCGCCCAGCCCGCGGCCTGGCGCATCGCCTCGCGAAGGTCGGCGTCGAGCTCGGCCATCTTGCACAGGTTGGAGGTCAGCATGGCTACGAACAGGTCGACTGCGGTGAGCGACACTACGCCGACGAGGCCCGCCGCCGAGAGCAGGCCGCTGATCGCCTTCATCAGGTAGGACAGGCCCCTGGCGGCCTGGCGCGTGAGCCAGCCGGGGTTGTCGGAGCTGCGCAGCAGCCAGCGCGCCATGACGGCATTGTCGTGGTCGACCGCGGCGCCGAGCGCGCGCACGCCGTCCCACGACATCCGGTCGCGCGAGACGCGCAGCACGTACTCGTTCATGTCGTGGTTGGCGACGCTGAGCAGGCGGTCGGTCGGCGACGTCAACATCATGTTGTTGGCGTCGTCGGGGTTCGGGTTGAGGTGGCCGAACGGGAACGGGCCGACCATCGTGACGGGGTCGAGGTCGTGCGAGACACGATAGACGTTGAGCTTGCCGAGCGACTGCTCCATCGCGCGCTGCGCGCCGAACGCGCCCACGCGCGGGCAGCCGAACGTGTAGAGCTTGACGGCCTTGCCGCGCTCGGAGAAGTGAGACGCCACCAGTGTGGCGACGGCGCCGCCGAGGCTGTGGCCCACGCAGTGCACGACGTCGGCATCCATGATGCGCGTGTCGTCGGACGCGAGGCCGCCGCGGATGCTGTCGAAGGTGTTCTTGAAGCCGGTGTGCACGAGGCCGTAGCTGCCGAAGCCGGTCAGCGAGCCGTGCGCGTCGGTGTAGATGTCGGCCTTGCTGTGCTCCGCGCGCGTGCCGCGGGTGGCGACGATCACGTGGCGCGCGCCGCCGCGGTTGAAGCGCAGCACATAGCCGAAGCCGGTGCGCAAGCCGGCCGTCGAGCCCTCGAAGACGCGATCGAGCCGCGCGCCGCCGAGGTCGGTGGGCTTGAGCGAAGTGTTGGCGCCGCCGGCGCGCTGCTGCGCGCCGTTGCCGCTGCCCAGCACCATCTGGCGCACGTTGGCCCGGGTCTCGACGCCGGCCACGGCGGCGCCGGTCATCCAGTCCTTGAGCGTGAAGTAGCAGTTGTGGGCGATGTAGGCCGCCTCGCGGGGCGACAGGGCCTGCTGGTCGTTGACGGTCATGTTGTCTCACGCGGTGAGCCGCGCTCTCCCTGTTGAAGTCGAGTTCAAAGAACCTTGGCGAGGTCGAGCGACCACGCGGCCTCGCGCGGCTTCGCGGCGCGGTCGTCGGCGGTCTTCAGCCAGAGCGTCTTGCCGACCAGGCCCCATTGGCGGACGTTGCCGTCGTCGATGGACAGCTTCAGCACCTCGAGGCCGTCGCGGTGCTTGACCGAGAACAGCACCAGGTGGTCGAGGTGGTTGACGTAGCGCTGCGGACCCAGGCGCTCCTTGTCGGTGTGGTAGAGCACCAGCACCGCGTCGGGCGCGATCTGCAGCGTGTCGACGAACTTGTAGGGCAACCCCTGCGACCAGTCGGGCGCGATACCCTCGGCCAGCAGGTGCAGGCGACCGGCGGCGATGTCGTGCACGAACAGGCCGTCGGTGGGGATCGGCTTGTCGTAGGCCAGGTGGATCAGCAACTGCTGCGAGGGCAGCGCGAGCACGGACTCGGCGTCGAAGGCGATCCACTTGGCCTGGTCGGGCGCGAACTGCACCGGCAACGGGCTGGCGAATCGCGTCTCGTCGCGGGGCGTCATCTGCCACAGCTGCGTCTCGCGCCGCGGCTCGTAGAAGTTGACGACCGCGACGCCGGCGTGCTGCGCGCTGCCGGGCGCGACATAGGCGCGGATCGGCTGGCGCTCGCTGGGATTCGGCTTGAGCGTGCCCGCGGGCGGCGGCGCGTCCGCGCCGAGGTCGAGCACCGCCGGGTAGGCGGCGGCCGGCAGCGTCGTGAAGGAGGTTGGCAGCGACGCCTGGCGCACCAGCGGCGCGCCTACCGACGGGTCGACCACCGACGTCTTCCTGCCCTTGAACAATCCGAAGGCCATGTTGTCCTTTCCGCTTTCGTTGGAGTGCGCCTGGTCGCAGCCGGCGACCGACGTCAGGAGTGCCGTCGCAGCGACAGAATTCAGGAGCGCGCGCACGCGGCGCGAGAGGCCGAGGGGCCTGTTTCCGACGAGCATGGAGGGGTCAGCTGGGGTGATGGGGATCCGGACGGGATCCCGCGATTCGCCACGGTTCGAGGGCGCGCCCGGCGCGGTGCTGTCCGGACTCTGCGGCGCCAGCGGGCGTCGCGAACGACTTCGATACCAGGTCGGCCGATATGGCCGGTCACGCAGGGCGTGCGGGGCTATTGTGCGACATCGGGCGCCCGCCCGCCTGCCCCCGTTTGGGGGAAGGCGTGGCCAGGTGCTGGCAGCTCGGCGGTGGCGCGGCGTGCCGGCGGACATTTGCCATCGATTCCGAGGGCGATGCGCGGTCGTCGGATCCGGTGGTGCCGCCGATGCGGGACAATCCGGGGATGAACGCCACCACCGACGCCCCGCTCGCCGCCGTGCCAGCCAAGGCGGAACCGACCATCGCCTTCGTCAGCCCCGGCTGACCCTGGGACCCTGTTTCCAAACTTTCGCGGACGACTATCGGCACATGCTCACACTTCAGGTCTTCAAAACGAAGCCGGTTGTCCATGCTCAGTACCGAGCTTCGACCAGCAGTGGGCTTCTCGTCAGCGTGTATCCGGGCGGGAGCTTCATGGGCTATTCGTTCGACGAACTTGTCGTGATGGGCACAGGCGAGCACAGCAAAGACGCTCGCGATCAGTACGACTTCCGGAACACCGGGGTGGCGCCGACGTACGAGTCGCCATGGGAAGCGAAGCTCGCAGCCTTCGAGGAAGTTCTCTTCGGCTATCAGGTCGGCGCATTCACGAGCCTAGAGGTGCTTGCAGCAGCACGCAAGTTCGACGCGGCCTGATGGCATCGCACCTCTTGGTAGACACCATGCGCATTGCGCGCCCCGCGGGAGTCATCGAGGTTGTGAACGAGCCGACGTATTCGTTTGGCTCTGCCGACAACGTGCGCAGCTATCCGGTCGAGCGGGATCTTGCCCTCGGATCGCGTGCCAGTTCAACCCACGGTGTTCTTCTCGACGGAGTTCCGATCGCCGTGTTCGCGAACGGTGGCGGCGCCAGCGGCGTTCACGATCACTCGGCCGTTTTTGTGAATGGGCTCCTGTACCTTGCGGTAGGAGACTGCGTAGTTTGCATGAGCGTGTCTCCGATCGACGTGAAGTGGTCGCTTCAAGTCGATTCAGCGACTTGCTTCGGCATTCACTACGATCAATCTCATGGCGCGTTCATCTCGCACGGCGAGTTGGAGATTGCGCGGTTTTCGGAGGCCGGGGCGATCCTTTGGGGTTCGTCGGGTGCCGAGGTGTTCTCTGAAGGTTTTGCGTTGCGGAGCGACTTCATCGAGGCAATCGACTTCGACCACCGGACCTACCGATTCCGGTACGAGGACGGTCTGCCGTTCGCCGCCCAGCATTGATCGTGTGGGACGCCGCCGGCAGGTGCCCTCGCTTAAATGTGCCGACTGGCATCGAAGTGATTCAGTCGCTGCCTAGCTTCTTGTTGTCGCTCTTTGATGGACGTCCTGGGCCAGCCTTTTGACGGGCTTTCGACACGGCACCTACCGCGATGGCTTGTGCTTTCTCACTCTCACATGTCTCAAGCTCGCTTTTCGCGGCATCGCTCATTCGATGGAGCGGCATGTCGACCAACGCAACTTGGCTACGGGCGATGAACACGTCCAGGCCGGATTCTCGGTCGGAGAGATCTAGGGTAAGTGTGTCATTCTCCTGCTCAATTTCGCAGAAAGCTGACCAAGATGCTTCGTCGTCGACGTGCAGTTCTCGCAAGGTTCCATCGTCGTAATGCACCCTGGTGGTCAATATCAGCTTGAAGCATTTGTCCTGGTCTAGTTCTTCCTGCTCGATCAGGTCTTCAATTGCTCCTTTGAAGGCTTCTGACGAATCGTCATCTCCGAAGCCCAGGAAGTGGTCCTCGAGGGCTCTATAGACTTCCGGCGAATGACCCTGGTAGCTGTCCCAGCCTAGCTCCCAATCGTCAGCCACTTCATCGGCGTTGTCGTCGAGGATGGAGATCTGACGAACTGACTCGACGTTGATGAGAAGCGCGCGATTGTTCAGCGTAGTTGCAACGATCCAAGGTGCATCGCGCGTCGCACTCGAAATGGCGCCACTGATCCTGTTGGCTTCGCGCAGCGTTATGGGATACCAGGTGCTCTTTGAGGCGCCTGGGGAGCGTATGCCAAGATGTCCCCAAAAGCCTTCGTCGGACCTGGCGAAAAGGTGGTACCGATTGGTGGTGATCGAATCCTTTCCCGTTGCGGCAAACGGATTGCGCCCTAGCAAATCGTCGACGCTGGTACCGAAGATGAGAGCAAGGTCCCTCAGTGCCGCAATGCTCGGTTCACTTTTGCCTGTTTCCCAGCGTGCGATCGTCTGCTGAGTGGTCTCGAGCATCTCGGCAAGCCGATCCTGAGTGAAACCGTGCGCGAGCCTGAGTTTCTTGAGGCTGTCCATGTGATCTCCAAAAAGCGTTTCGTAAGTATAAAAACTCTTTTTATGTGTTGTAAACACATTTTTGGTGTTTTTTTAAGATGGCGATTGCACTGTTCAGGCTGGGGACGCTGCGGCGGGGCTGCGTAATGGCGGCTTTACCGCTTCCTCCAGTTGCTATCAGGCGCCACCAATAGCGGTAGGGCACGGTTCGCCTGTTCCGATTGGGTCGTCGGTTTAGGAACAGTCTCCTTGGGCGACCCCTGGAACACTGTTTACGATAGAATGATGGGTTGTCCGTGGGCGAGGTTCCACTGCGAGAAAGTCCAATGGAATCAACTACTTATCCCACTCCGACCAGCGCCGCCAAGGAGCCGACCATCGCCTTCGTCAGCCTCGGCTGCCCCAAGGCCCTCACCGACTCCGAGCTCATCCTCACGCAGCTGCGCGCCGAGGGCTACGGCACCAGCAAGAGCTACGCGGGCGCCGATCTCGTGGTGGTCAACACCTGCGGGTTCATCGACGACGCCGTCAAGGAGAGCCTGGACGCGATCGGCGAGGCGCTGGCCGAGAACGGCAAGGTGATCGTCACCGGTTGCCTGGGCGCCAAGCCGGGCAAGGCCGGCGGCGACAACCTGATCCGCGAGATCCACCCGAAGGTGCTGGCCGTCACCGGCCCGCACGCCACGCAGGAGGTGATGGACGCGGTGCACCTGCACGTGCCCAAGCCGCACGACCCGTTCATCGACCTGGTGCCGCCGCAGGGCATCAAGCTCACGCCGCGCCACTACGCGTACCTGAAGATCAGCGAGGGCTGCAACCATCGCTGCACGTTCTGCATCATCCCCAGCATGCGTGGCGACCTGGTGTCGCGGCCCATCGGCGACGTGCTGGGCGAGGCGCAGCGCCTGTTCGAGGCCGGCGTCAAGGAGCTGCTGGTGGTGAGCCAGGACACCTCGGCCTACGGCGTCGACGTGCAGTACCGCACCGGCTTCTGGGACGGCAAGCCGGTCAAGACCCGCATGCTGGACCTGTGCGAGCGCCTGGGCGAGCTGGCCGGGAAGTACGGCGCGTGGGTGCGCCTGCACTACGTGTACCCGTATCCGCACGTGGACAACGTGATCGACCTGATGGCCGCGGGCCAGATCCTGCCGTACCTGGACATCCCGTTCCAGCACGCCCATCCGGCGGTGCTCAAGCGCATGAAGCGGCCGGGCACCGGCGAGCGCACGCTGGAGCGCATCCAGGCGTGGCGCGCGAAGTGTCCCGAGCTGGTCATCCGCAGCACCTTCATCGCCGGCTTCCCGGGCGAGACGGAAGAGGAATTCCAGGCGCTGCTCGACTTCCTGGGCGAGGCGCAGATCGACCGCGCGGGCTGCTTCGCCTACTCGCCGGTGGAAGGCGCCACGGCCAACGAGATCGAAGGCCAGCTGCCGCAGGAACTGCGCGAGGAGCGCCGCGCGCGCTTCATGGCGGTGGCCGAGCAGGTGTCCACCGAGCGCCTGCAGCGCCGCGTGGGCGCGACCATGCAGGTGCTCGTCGACAAGGCGCCCATGCTGGGCCGCAAGGGCGGCGTCGGCCGTTCCTACGCCGACGCGCCGGAGATCGACGGCATCGTGCGCCTGCTGCCGCCGGAGAAGCTGTCCAAGCAGCTGAAGGTGGGCGAGTTCACGCGCGCCCGCATCGTCGCCACCGAGGGCCACGACCTCGTCGCGCTGCCGATCTGATGGCCGAGTCCCGCGACGCCCACGACGACGCGCCGTCCACGCGCCAGATCCACCACGGCTACGTGCCGCCGGCCGGATTCGCCGCCGTGGCCCCGGCGATGCATCGCGCGTCGACGGTGCTGTTCAAGGACGTCGCCGCGATGCGCGCCAGCTCCTGGCTGGACAAGGACACCTACACCTACGGCCTGCACGGCACGCCCACGTCGTTCACGCTGGAGGCGCGCCTGGCCACGCTCGAGGGCGGCACGCACGCGATGCTGGTGCCCAGCGGCCTGGCCGCGATCGCGCTGGTCGACCAGTCGCTGCTGTCCAGCGGCGACACGGTGCTGATCCCTTCGAACGCCTACTTCCCGAACCGCAGCCTGGCCACGCACGAGCTGGCGCGCTGGGGCATCGTCCACCGCTTCTACGATCCGATGGACGTGGAGTCGCTGCGCGCGGCGCTTGGCGAGGACGTCAGGCTGGTGTGGATCGAGCCACCGGGCTCGGTCACGCTGGAGTTCCCCGACCTGCGCGCGCTCGTGCGCGCGGTCCGCGCGCACGCGCCCCGCGCGGTCGTGGCGCTGGACAACACCTGGGGCAGCGGCATCGCCTTCGACGCGTTCGATCTCGAGCCCGGCGCCACGCCGGCGCTGGGCGTCGACCTCACGATCCACGCGCTCACCAAGTACCCGTCGGGCGGCGCGGACGTGATGATGGGCTCCGTCGTCACGCGCTCGCAGGCGCTGCACGACCAGCTCGCGCTGTCGCATTGCCGCCTGGGCCTGGGCGTGGGCCCCAACGACGTGGAGCTGGTGCTGCGCGGGCTGCAGACGGTGGCGCTGCGCTACGCCGCCCAGGACGCCTCGACGCGGCGCATCGCGCGGTGGGCCCTCGGCCGCAAGGAGTTCGCGCGCGTCCTGCATCCGGCCACGCCCGGATCGCCGGGGCACGAGCATTGGGCCGCGCAATGCCGCGCGGCGGCGGGCCTCGTGAGCCTGGAGTTCGATCCGGCCTACGCGCCGGAGCGCGTCGAACGCTTCGTCGACGACCTGCGCCTGTTCGGCATCGGCTGGTCGTGGGCGGGGCCGATGAGTCTCGCGGTGCCTTACCGCGCGGCGACCGATCGCGTGTCCTCGACCGTCTACAAGGGCACGGTGGTGCGGCTGTCCATCGGGCTGGAGGATGTGGGCGACCTGATCCGCGACCTTGAAGCGGCCTTGGAGAAGCTGGGCGCTTAGGCCCTTAGTCCTTGCTCGGCCCCGATACCTTGTGGCGCATCAGCCGCCCCTTCTCGCGCTCCCAGTCGCGCTCCTTGATCGTGTTGCGCTTGTCGTGGTCGGCCTTGCCCTTGGCCAGTGCGATGTCGGCCTTCACGTAGCTGCCCTTGAAGTGCAGGTTCAGCGGCACCATCGTGAAGCCGCGCTGCTCCACCTTGCCGATGAGGCGCTTGATCTCCTCGCCGCGCATCAGCAGCTTCTTGGTGCGGTCGGCCTCGGGATTGACGTGCGTGGAGGCCGAGCGCAGCGCGTTGATGCGGCAGCCGATCATCCACAGGTCGCCGCCCTTGATGACGACATAGCCGTCCGTCAGCTGCACCTGTCCCGCGCGGATGGCCTTCACCTCCCAGCCCTGGAGCACCAGGCCGGCCTCGTACGTCTCTTCGATGTGGTATTCGAACCGCGCGCGGCGATTCTCTGCGATGAAGGCGGACATGGTGGCGCTTAAAATTCTTCCATTGTATGAAGCACGTCAAGAAGTCCGTCCTCCTGTGGTACTCCGCTCGCGAAATGTACGAGCTCGTCGTCAACGTGGACGACTATCCGAAGTTCCTGCCCTGGTGCGAATCGGCCACCGTGCTGGAGCGCCGTCCGGCCGACCCGGCGACGGGCGCGCCCGCGGGTATGACCGCTCGCCTGGGCCTGTCGTACGCGGGCGTGCGCCAGTCGTTCACGACGCGCAACGAGGAGGTGCGGGGCGAGTCGGTGAAACTCAAGCTCGTCGACGGCCCGTTCTCGCAGCTCGATGGCGTGTGGCAGTTCAAGCCGCTCAAGCAGCCCGACCCGACGCAGCCCGTGAACCCGGACGAGCCGGTGGCTTGCCGGGTGGAGTTCGACCTCATGTACGCATTCTCCAACCGCGTGTTCGAGGCGGTGCTGAGCCCGGTCTTCGACCAGGTGGCCAACACCTTCGTCGACTCCTTCGTCAAGCGCGCGGCGCAGGTCTATGGCGAGCGTTGAGATTCGGGTCCAGGTGGTGTGGAGCCCGGCCGAGCGCGAGACGCTGAGCGTCGAGCTGCGCCTGCCGCCGGAGGCCACGCTGGCCGATGCGCTGGCCGCGACGGGCTGGCCGGCGCTGGCGAGCGCGGCGCAAGGGGATGCGGCCTTCGCGGCGGCCGGGCTGTCGGCCGCGGTCTGGAGCAAGGGGAGGGCGCTGGCGCACCCGTTGCGCGACGGCGACCGCGTGGAGGTGCTGCGCGACCTGCAGATCGACCCGATGGAGGCGCGCCGCGTGCGCTACGAGGCGGCCGGCGGCATCGATGCGCTGCGCCGGCGCGGGTACGCCGGACGCAAGCGCTGACCGGGTTGCCTAGTGCGCCGGCGCGGCACCGCAGCTGGATGCGATCACGTCCTGCGTGCGCTGGATTTCCGCGGCGCGGCCGGCGTCGTCGAGCACCTCGCGCTCGCCGTTGGCGTTCGTGCGGGCGATGCGCTGGCCTTCCTGCAGCGGCTTGAGCATGGCCTGGGCGCGCGTGCAGTTGTCCTTGCGAATGGCGGCGTTCCTGGCGTCCAGCTCGGCGCGCTCGGCCTTGTCCTTGTCCGCCTTCTCCTGGTCTGCGAGCTTCTTCTTCCTTTCCAGCGCGCTGTCGCCGGCGGGGACGGATGCCGGCGCGGCGGAGGACGCCGGTGTCGTCAGCACCGGGCCGGCGCCGACGGTCGGCCCGCTGATGATGTCCTTGGCCGGCGTTCCGGGCGGCGGCGGCGTGTCGCCGATGTGCATCTGGCCCGACGCGTCGCGCCACTTCCAGAAGGCCTGGGCATGGGCGCCGGTGGCGGCCAGCGCCAGCAGGCCGGCGGCGAAGGACAGGGCGAACTTTTGCATGGGCTGCATTTCTTGTGAACGGGTGAGGAACCAACGAGGGGCGCCCGGGGCGCGTTGACACATTCTCGTGTCTTTCAGCCGCCGCGGCGCCGAGTGTAGTGCTCTGCAGTGGTGACAAATCGCAAACAAATCGGCGCCGCGGCGCCTGGCGGAAGCCGGTTCGTCAAGGCCCTGCCCGGCAAAGGTCCGCGCTGTCCGTATAATCCGCTTTTGCGTCTGGAGCTTCCTCTATGCGCCTTCTAGGCAAAGCGCTCACCTTCGACGATGTGTTGTTGGTGCCGGCATATTCCCAGGTGTTGCCCCGCGACACCAGCCTGCGGACTCATTTCACCCGCAACATCGTCCTCAACCTGCCCGTCGTCTCGGCGGCCATGGACACCGTCACCGAGGCCCGCCTGGCGATCGCGATCGCCCAGGAAGGCGGCATCGGGGTCATCCACAAGAACCTCACGGCCATGCAGCAGGCCGCCGAAGTGGCGCGCGTCAAGCGCTACGAATCGGGCCTGTTGCGCGATCCGGTCACCATCGCGCCGGGCGCCCGCGTGCGCGACGTGGTGGAGCTGTCGCGCCTGCATGGCGTGTCGGGCTTCCCGGTGGTGGACAACGGCCGCGTGGTGGGCATCGTCACCAACCGCGACCTGCGCTTCGAGACCCGCATGGACGCCCCGGTGCGCGAGATCATGACGCCGCAGGAGCGCCTGATCACGGTGCCCGAGGGCACCTCCCTGGCCGTGGCCAAGGAACTGATGCACCGCCACAAGCTGGAGCGCGTGCTGGTGGTCAACGACGCGTTCGAGCTGCGCGGCCTGTTCACGGTGAAAGACATCACCAAGCAGAACACCTTCCCGAACGCCGCGCGCGATTCGCACGGCAAGCTGCGCGTGGCGGCCGCCGTCGGCGTCGGCGACGGCACCGAGGAGCGCGTCGAGCTGCTGGCCAAGGCCGGCGTCGACGCCATCGTGGTCGACACCGCCCACGGCCACAGCCAGGGCGTCATCGACCGCGTGAAGTGGGTCAAGAAGAACTTCCCGCAGGTCGACGTCGTCGGCGGCAACATCGCCACCGGCGCGGCCGCGCTGGCGCTGGCCGAGGCCGGCGCCGACGCGGTGAAGGTGGGCATCGGCCCGGGCTCCATCTGCACCACGCGCATCGTCGCCGGTGTGGGCGTGCCCCAGGTCATGGCCATCGACAACGTGGCCACCGCGCTGCAGGGCACCGGCGTGCCGCTGATCGGCGACGGCGGCATCCGCTACTCGGGCGACATCGCCAAGGCCATCGCCGCCGGTGCCAGCACCGTCATGATGGGCGGCATGTTCGCTGGCACCGAAGAGGCGCCGGGCGAGGTCATCCTGTTCCAGGGCCGCAGCTACAAGAGCTACCGCGGCATGGGCTCCATCGGCGCGATGAAGGCCGGCTCGGCCGATCGCTACTTCCAGGAAGCCGACGACAACCCGAACGCCGACAAGCTCGTGCCTGAAGGCATCGAGGGCCGCGTGCCGTACAAGGGCTCGGTGGTGTCCATCCTGTTCCAGATGGCCGGCGGCCTGCGGGCTTCGATGGGCTACTGCGGTTGCCCGACGATCGACGACATGCGCAACAAGGCGGAGTTCGTCGAGATCACGTCGGCCGGCATCCGCGAGAGCCACGTGCACGACGTGCAGATCACGAAGGAAGCCCCGAACTACCGGGCCGACTGAGTGGCGACACGCTGAGAGACAGCCGCCCGGTTCGCCGGGCGGTTGCGCTTTGCGGAAAACCTTTCATCCAACCCCCAGCCACCGTGAGCGCAGACCCGACCCCCGCCGTCGATTCCCGCACCGCCGCCGGCAAGCGCCAGGCGGCGATGCCGTTCATCATGGTGACGGTGCTGATCGACATGATCTCGATCGGGCTGATCATCCCGGTGCTGCCCAAGCTCGTCGGAACGTTCGAGACGACGGCCGCGGCGCAGGTCGGCGCCTATGCATGGGTGGCGATGGCGTTCGGCTTCGCCAACTTCATCGGCTCGCCCATCCTCGGTGCGCTGTCCGACCGCTACGGCCGCCGGCCGGTGCTGTTGATCGGCTTCAGCGGCCTCGCGCTGAGCTTCTTCGTCACCGCGCTCGCCACCGCGTTGTGGATGCTGATCGTCGTGCGCCTGTTCAGTGGGGCGCTGCAGGCCAACATCGCGGTGGCCAACGCCTACGTGGCCGACATCACGCCGCCCGAGGAGCGCGCCGGGCGCTTCGGCATGCTGGGCGCGATGTTCGGCCTCGGCTTCATCCTCGGCCCGGTGCTGGGCGGCCTGCTGGGCGGCATCAATCTGCGCCTGCCGTTCTATTGCGCCGGCACGCTGGCCGTCTGCAACTGGCTCTACGGCTTCTTCGTGCTGCCCGAATCGCTGCCGCCGGAGCGCCGCCAGCCGTTCAGCTGGGCGCGCGCCAACCCGATCGGCTCGTTGATGCATCTGGCGCGGCTCAAGAGCATGGGCGCGCTGCTGGGCGTGGTCGCCTTCGCGTCGCTGGCGCAGTTCATCCTGCAGGGCACCTGGGCGCTGTACACGCAGCTCAAGTTCGGCTGGGAGCCGCAGCAGATCGGCTGGTCGCTGTGCGCGGTCGGCGCGATGTCGGTGCTGGTGCAGGGCGTGCTCGTCGGCAAGCTCACCAAGCTGATGTCGGTGCGCCGGCTGGCCACCATCGGACTCGTGTGGTCGGCATTGAGCTACGTGGCCTGGGGCGCCGCCACGCAGGGCTGGATGATGTACGCGGTCATCGCCTGCAACGTGCTGGGCTTCGCGGCCGGCGCGTCGCTGCAGACGCTGGTGGCCAATGCCGCCGACCAGAAGACCCAGGGGCAGACGATGGGCGCCGTCGCCGGCCTGTCCAGCCTGACGGCCGTGCTCGCGCCGGTCATCGGGCCGCTGCTGCTGCGAGCGGTGGCCGACGCGCCGCGCGGCGACTGGCGTCTCGGCGCCCCGTACTACGTCTGTGCCGCGCTGCAACTGTGCGCGATGGCCATGACCGTCGTCCACTTCCGCCGGCTGCGCGCCAGCGCGCCGGCGCCGGCCGCCGCGCAGTCCTGAAATCCCTTACTTCACCTCACCCGCCCCGCCGCCATGCACGACAAGATCCTCATCCTCGATTTCGGCTCCCAGGTCACGCAACTGATCGCGCGCCGCGTGCGCGAGGCGCACGTCTACTGCGAGATCCATCCCAACGACGTCTCCGACGAGTTCATCCGCTCGTTCGGCGCCAAGGGCATCATCCTGTCGGGCAGCCATGCGAGCACCTACGAGGACGCCGAACTGCGCGCGCCGCAGGCCGTGTGGGACTCGGGCGTGCCGGTGCTGGGCATCTGCTACGGCATGTTCGCGATGACCGTGCAGCAGGGCGGCGAGGTGGAGCCGGCGAAGGAGCGCGAGTTCGGTTACGCCGAGGTGCGCGCGCATGGCCACACGAAGCTGCTGGAGGGCATCGAGGACTTCGCCACCCCCGAGGGCCACGGCATGCTCAAGGTGTGGATGAGCCACGGCGACAAGGTCACCAGGCTGCCGCCGGGCTTCCGGCTGATGGCCAGCACCGGCAACTGCCCCATCGCCGGCATCGCCGACGAGTCGCGCGGCTACTACGGCGTGCAGTTCCACCCCGAGGTCACGCACACGGTGCAGGGCAGGGCGCTGCTCGAGCGCTTCGTGCTGGGCATCGCCGGCGCCAGGGCCGACTGGATCATGACCGACCACGTCGAGAAGGCCGTCCAGCGCATCCGCGAGCAGGTGGGCGACGAGGAGGTCATCCTGGGCCTGTCCGGCGGCGTCGATTCGAGCGTGGCCGCGGCGCTGATCCACCGCGCCATCGGCGACCAGCTCACCTGCGTGTTCGTCGACCACGGCCTGCTGCGACTGGACGAGGGCAAGATGGTGATGGAGATGTTCGAGGGCCGGCTGCACGCGAAGGTGGTGCACGTGGACGCCAGCGCGCAGTTCCTGGGCCACCTGGCCGGCGTCACCGACCCCGAGCAGAAGCGCAAGATCATCGGCCGCGAGTTCGTGGAGGTGTTCAAGGCCGAGGCCGCCAGGCTGAAGGCGGGCAGTGGCGGCCACAAGGGCGCGCAGTGGCTCGCGCAGGGCACCATCTACCCGGACGTGGTGGAGTCGGGCGGCACGAAGACCAAGAAGGCCGTCACCATCAAGAGCCACCACAACGTCGGCGGACTGCCCGAGCAGCTCGGCCTGAAGCTGCTGGAGCCGCTGCGCGACCTGTTCAAGGACGAGGTGCGCGAGCTGGGCGTGGCGCTGGGCCTGCCGCCCGAGATGGTCTACCGCCATCCGTTCCCGGGCCCGGGCCTGGGCGTGCGCATCCTCGGCGAGGTGAAGAAGGAGTATGCCGACCTGCTGCGCCGCGCCGACGCGATCTTCATCGAGGAGCTGCGCAACTGGAAGGACTCGGCCACGGGCAAGAACTGGTACGAGCTCACCAGCCAGGCCTTCACGGTGTTCCTGCCGGTCAAGAGCGTGGGTGTGATGGGCGACGGCCGCACCTACGACTACGTGGTGGCGCTGCGCGCCGTGCAGACCAGCGACTTCATGACGGCCGACTGGGCCGAGCTGCCGTACGGGCTGTTGAAGAAGGTGTCGGGCCGCATCATCAACGAGGTGCGCGGCATCAACCGCGTCACCTACGACGTGAGCTCGAAGCCGCCCGCCACCATCGAGTGGGAATGAGCGAACAGTTCGGCCTGTTCGCGCCGGCGGCGGCGCCGTCGCGCGACGTGCCGCGGCCGCGGCGGACGTCGAGCGCGCGCAGCCATGCGCTGTTCCTCGCCATCCTCCCCGGTGCCGAGGATGCGGCGGAGATCCTGGCGCGGGCGGCCGCGGAGGATGCCCGCCTCGGCATCGGCGGCGAGCCGATGGACGCCGGGCGCCTGCACGTCTCGCTGTTCGGGCTCGTCGACTACACCGATCGCTACCCCGTGGAGGCCGTCGAGCGCTGGGTGAATGCACTCGACACGGTGCGCGTGGCGCCGTTCGACGTCGGCTTCGATACCGTCGCCACCTTCGGCGGCCAGAGCCATCCGCTGGTGCTGCGATCGCGCGACGCCACGCCGGTGGCCGGCGTACGGCTATTGCGCGAGGCGATCGGCCGGGCGCTCGCCGACTCGGGCGAACGGCTGAAATGGACCAGCGACGAGCCGCACATGACCGTGTCGTATCGCGGCCGGCGCATCGGCGACACGCCGGTGGCGCCCGTCGCCTGGGCGGCGCGCGAGTTCGCGCTGATCGACAGCCACGTCGGCGCGCACATCCACGAGACGCTCGAGCGCTGGACGCTGCGTGCCTGAGTTGCCGCCGCGCGTCGCCTTGCGCCGATAATCCGGAAATCCCGAGCCTGGCCCTGCGGCGAGCCCCCTCCATGAGAATGTTCTTCACCTTCGGATCGTTGCTGATCGTGCTGGCCATCGTGGCTATCACCGTGCGCAACCAGTTGCACGCCAGCAAGCGATTCCTGCCCGCCACGACGGCGGCCTCGGGCGCCGCGACCATCGCCGTCGACCCGGCCAACCCGCGGCAGGCCGTCTCGCAGTACCAGCGCGACCTGGACAAGGCCATGAAGGCGGACGCGCAGCACACGGCCGACCAGGCCGCCAGCGCCGCCGACGAGGGCGCGCGTTGAACGGCGCCACGGCCTTGGACGTCGCACCCACCCCCGTCGAATTCAGCCCCGCCGAGGAGCGCGCCATGCGCCTGGCGCTGGACCAGGCGCACAACGCATGGCTGGTGGGCGAGGTGCCGGTGGGCGCGGTGATCCTGCGCGACGACGCCGACGGCGTGCCGCAGGTGGTGGCCACCGGCTACAACCGGCCCATCACCACCACCGATCCCACGGCCCACGCCGAGCTGGTGGCGCTGCGCCACGCGGCCCAGCTGCTGGGCAACTACCGCCTGCCCGACTGCACCATCGTCGTCACGCTGGAGCCCTGCGCGATGTGCGCCATGGCCCTGATCCATGCACGCTTCAAGCGCGTGGTGTTCGGTGCGCGCGATCCCAAGACCGGCGCGGCCGGCTCGGTGCTCGACCTGTTCGCCAACCCGCAGCTCAACCACCAGACCAAGGTCGCCGGCGGCTGCATGGAGGCCGCCTGCGGCACGCTGCTGCGCGAGTTCTTCGCCGAGCGCCGCGCCGAGCACAAGGCGCGCCTGGTCGCGCTGCGCGCCCCCGCCGAAGACGACGCCATTCCCGTCGCCGACGTCACCGTCGACGATGCCATCCCGGTGGGCCTCGCCACCGAGATCGAACCCGCCTCCACCGACGCTCCCGGAGCGCCCACATGACCTCCCTCATCCTGTACACCCCGGCCGGCGTGCTGGCCAAGGCGGCGCCGCTGAAGCTGGCCGCCCGCCGCCTGAAGAAGATCGGCTTCGACGTGGCGATCGACGAATCGGCGCTGGCGAAGCACCAGCGTTTCGCCGGGGACGACGACGTGCGCCTGGAGGCGATCCATCGCGTCGCGCGCGCGCAGCCGGGCGTCGCGCTCGCCACGCGCGGGGGCTACGGCCTGACGCGCCTGCTCGACCGCGTCGACTGGGCGCTGCTGGGCAAGAGCGTCGAGGCCGGCACGCGCTGGGTCGGCTACAGCGACCTGACCGCGCTGCAGATGGGCCTGCTGGCCCACGAGAAGGCGCCCACCTGGTGGGGCCCGCACGCTTGCGACGACTTCGGCCGCAAGGAGCTCGACGAGGTCACGCCCGACTGCTTCGCCGAGGCGATGTCCGGCGCGCTGGAGGCCGTGGGCTTCCGCACCGAGGCGGGGTTCGACGGGCTGGACACCCGGGGCCTGATGTGGGGCGGCAACCTCGCGATGCTGTGCTCGCTGCTGGGCACGCCGCACTGGCCCCGGGTCAAGGGCGGGGTGCTGATGCTGGAGGACGTGGCAGAGCACCCGTACCGCGTCGAGCGCATGCTGCTGCAGTTGCACCAGGCCGGCGTGCTGGCTGCGCAGAAGGCCATCCTGCTGGGCGCGTTCAGCGACTGGAAGAAGTCGCCGCTGGATCGCGGCTACACGCTCAAGACGGTGGTGGCGCACCTGCGCTCGCTGGTGGACGTGCCCATCCTCACCGGCTTCCCGTTCGGCCACGTGCCCACCAAGGTCACCGTGCCGTTCGGCGTGAAGGGCCACCTCGTGGTGCAGGGACGTGACGCATTTCTCGGTTGGGACGATGATCATGCGCACCATCACCATGCGCACGACGGCCACGACCACGGGCACGCCCACTGAGGATGTCCAGGCCTGTCTAGGCAGGTTTGCTCCTGCCGGGCGCCGAACGGGCCCGGCCCTTGCTTGTTGCGCTGCAGCAAGGGCTGAAAACCCCTAGGGGGGGCCCCCGGGCAGTGCTTCTAAAATACGCAATGACGCCTCGAGCGGCTCCGGGCAAAACCCGGCGGCCGTCGGAGGCGGTTTTGTTTTTGTTGGCGAGTCGCCGGGGCCATCCCCCGGCCATGCTCGCGACCCGAGTTCTGGAGATCCGCATGGGCGGTGTATTTGGTCGTTGGTGCGGTGTTGCCTGGCTTGCCGCGGGCGCGTTGCTGGGATCCCTCGCCGGCTGCGACAACAGCCCCTGGGAAACCGGCGCCGGCAGCCAGAACACGCTGTTCACGGCGATGCAGGAGGGGTCGCCGCGGCACATGGACCCCACGGCGTCCTACTGGTCGAACGACACCACGTTCACCTACCAGATCTACGAGCCGCCCTACGGCTACCACTACCTGAAGCGTCCGTACCAGCTGATCGGCAAGTCGGCGCAGGACGTGGCCAAGCCACGCTACTACGACAGGAACGGCAAGGAACTGGGCGCCGACGCGCCGGCCGACCAGGTGGCCGAGAGTGTCTACGACGTCAAGATCAAGCCGGGCATCCTGTTCCAGCCGCACCCCGCGTTCGCCAAGGACGCGAACGGGAACTACTGGTACCACTCGATGAAGCCGGGCGAGCTCGGCTCGCGCTACTCGCCGCTGCAGTTCGCGCACCAGGGCACGCGCGAGCTCGTGGCCGACGATTTCGTCTATGCGTTGAAGCGCCACGCCACGCCGCGCATCACCACGCCCATCTACGGCATCTTCTCCGAGTACGTGATCGGCCTGAAGGACTACGGCGCCACCATCCGCGCGGAAGACGCCCGGCTGCGCGCGGGGCGCGATCCTGCCGACCTCGACCGCCCGTTCCTCGACTTCCGCAAGTTCCCGCTGGCCGGCGCCACCGCGCCCGACAAGTACACGTTCCGCGTGCGCATCAAGGGCCGCTATCCGCAGTGGAGCTACTGGATGGCCATGACCTTCATGGCCCCGGTGCCGTGGGAGGCCGATGCGTTCTACGCGCAGCCGGGCATGGCCGCGGCCAGCCTCACGCTCGACACCTGGCCCGTGGGCACCGGCCCGTTCATGCAGACCGAGTACTTCAAGGATCGCCAGCAGGTGATGGCGCGCAACCCGAACTACCGCGGCGAGCCCTATCCCTGCGAGGGCATGCCCGGCGACAAGGAGGAGGGCCTGCTCGACGACTGCGGCAAGAAGACGCCGTTCGTCGACAGGATCGTGGTCACCGCCGAGCGCGAGAAGGTGCCCCAGAAGGAGAAGTTCCTGCAGGGCTACTACGACCTCGAGGTGTTCGAGCGCGTCGACCTCGGAATGGAGTACATCGTCGCCAAGCAGGATTCCGAGGACATCCGCAAGGAGTACGACGCCAAGGGCTTCCGCCTCGACCGCTTCGACGACGTCAACAGCTACACGATCGGCTTCAACATGCTCGATCCGGTGATCGGCAAGGGCGACACGCCCGAGCAGCAGGTGAAGAACCGCAAGCTGCGCGAGGCGATCTCCATCGCGATCGATTGGGAGGAGTACTCGCGCATCTTCCCGAACAAGGCCGGCGCGGTCGCGCAGGGGCCGATCCCCAACGGCATCTTCGGCTCGCGCGAGAAGACGCCCGAAGGCATCGACCCGATCACCCACCGCGTGGTGGGCGACCTGCCGGTGCGCCGCTCCATCGAGGACGCCAAGGCGCTGATGGTGGAGGCCGGCTACCCGCAGGGCCGCGACGCGCGCACGGGCCGCCCGCTGGTCATCAACTACGACTTCTACGCACTGCCCACGCCGGAGCGCAAGGTGGAGATCGACTGGGTGGTGCGCCAGTTCGCCAAGCTCGACATCCAGCT
>Ga0210384_10000477_pt1 | contig 61314 bp, 70 predicted proteins | sample IncBWH2MmetaG_FD_160574 | JGI IMG/M metagenome (GOLD analysis project Ga0210384, IMG submission 160574) | Forest soil microbial communities from Barre Woods Harvard Forest LTER site, Petersham, Massachusetts, United States - Inc-BW-H-2-M | ecosystem: Environmental > Terrestrial > Soil >...
TGCTACGGTTCCGCAACTGCACAAGCTGCCGTTGCTCGCCGAAAGTATCTGGGTGGCCTGTTGGGGGCTCAGCGGTCCAGCGATCGGCAGCGAAGAGTTTGGTGCGGGTGTTTGAATCAGGATGTTTTGGTCGTACGTCGCGATGAACGCGGCATTACTCACGTAATAGACGCCGGCCGGATTGTTACCATTCGCTTTGGAATTCGTGATGTTGTAATAACCCACCCCGTGCCACGTGAGCGTGCCATTCGAGCCCGGTTGATAGGGGTTCTCCAGCGAGCCGGCTCCGCTGGAAGGGTTCAGGGTATATTCCACGGGCTGCGGCAAGGATGGCGTGGGCGCCTCGATGCCGGCGGGAAAACCGCCCGGAATTCCATCGACCGGAACCTCGCCACCGGTTCCCTCGTCACCAATCGTAGCCCTGGCCTTCTGGAGATCGTCAAGAAACGTTCCCGCCATTTCAATCAGCGTGTCGAACCAGGGCGTTACCGCCTTCGACAGGATCAAGAGCCCTGCGCTTCCATCACACTCTGCATTCGTGACATTCACAGTCAAGGACTTGCCCGTGCCCGAGTCAACAGTCGCCGATGCGCAATTGGGGTTGGAACCGGTTCCGATGAGACTCACCTGCGCGGAGGCGGGGCAGACCTGAGGCGAATTAACGCTAACCTGGCCCGCGAGCACCCAGCCTTCCCCGGCGACCTGAACCGTATAAACCTGGGTGGGCATCAAGGTCGCCGTGCCGGAGATTTGTCCGCTAGGCGTGTTAAAAGTCCAAGTGTTGGTCCAGGCTTCGGTCGCGACCGAGAGCGTGTGGGTCGTCATATCGAACGTGCCCTGCACCGGAACGCCCCCGATCACCGCGGACGCCGTAAGCTGGCCGCCGCAGAGTTGAAGGCCTGAAGGGGTGGACGAATTGACCGTCGTGCTCGTCGTCGACGAGGATTGTAGCTGCTGCTGGTACTGATATCGGCCCTTTTCCAGCAGGACCAGCATCATCCGCGTCGCGGAAGGATTGGGTTGGGTGATATTGTAAAGCGCGACGAAGGCCTGGTAGAGGGTGTAGGACATCGGGACGCCATTTTCGCGCAAGAGCCGATCGAGCACGGGAGGAGCATCATAGACGGCGAAGAGCTGCGCCACGGTACTGGCCAGCGTGATGCCGTCCGGCCGCGGACCATACACGATGCTGGCTATCGTCGTATTCGATCCGCCGTTGCCGGTGATCAAATTCGTCAGCGCCGTCACGACGTTTTGACTGAGGGTCGGCGCAATCGCCTGGGCGTGCGCCGGAGTCAAGTTGCCAAAGGACAACACCAGCGCGAGGCTGGTGCTCAAAATTCTTTTCATATTGGTTCCTCACTTCAATCCGGCTTCGGAGCCTTGGCAAGCCGGGCTCGGGTGGGTTGATAGGAGGCGGAAGCGTTTGACAAGGATGCGTCACCGGCGCAATCATTGTCTTGTACTGGTTGCTCCGCCCAAACGTGCCGAGCGAACAAGAGAAGGCCGGGAGTTGCTGCTCCCGGTCCTTCCAAGCTACGCCCAATTCTCACGACCTTCTCCGGATTCAACGAGAAGGTTACGGCCGTATTTCTGCGTAGGCTGCCCTGCTCCATGCAATCGGACCCAAGCGCTGATGCCAGGGTCAGACGCACGTCCGTGGCAACCTGTTGGCCGTACTTTGCGATGATCTCGCCCAGAGTAAGCCCCTCTCGTCGCCCGTCCGGCGATGGGACCGAAGCGAACGTTCCACCGGCGCACGTACAAAACACTTCAGGCAGATTGTCGTTAGCAGGGCCCATGCTTCCTCCTTGATTCCTCGACCTCGAAGTCTTCCAATTCTGTATTACGTGCGAGAGATGCGTAATTTTCAGAGAGAATTTCAGATTCAGTCGATTTGAGTCTGGTGACGACTAGTGGGAGGGATTCCGGCGAATTGTTTCGTCGCTCGATACCCTGCCTGCCTGAGATGTTCAGCAATTGCCGGCAGCGGAATTCAGCCGGGAGCTGTATACCGCGATGATAAACGGGGGTGTCCCGCTTGGCAGGGCACTGCTCGAAGCCTGCCGGGTGATCGACAACTGGTACGGTGGGAACTCACTGCTCTAGACGACCTTGCTGTTCTGGGCCGCCCGTGGTCGGGCTAAGAAAAGTCTCACCGCGCGTGTAATAATCGGATGTCCTCGCGCGTAATTCAGAGTGGAGGGATGCGCCTTGACTTCCTTCGTGACTGAACAGGACCGTGGCCGCGACCCGGACTGGTTTTTGGCCGAGCAGAATCGACCTGACTGCGATGCCATACTCCTGGAACGCTGCCGGCGTACCCTTAAATACCGCGGGTGTGATCGGACCGGCGCCGTCCCGGACCGGACTTTTGAAGCTCAACTGGAAGTTTTCAACTGGGTAATACCCGACTGCCGAGTCGGTTTTCGGGATCGGCTGACCGAGATTGCGGCGAAGCGTCCGGATGCCTTAGTCTTACTTTGCACGGAATCGGGCGACGAGGCTCTCGTGAAGAACTGGAGACCTAGGATCATGCCCATGCTTCTCCGGTTTCTCAGGGAGACGGAGGAAGCGAGAGACGCTGCACAGGAGGTGACCATGCATTTGCTCACGTCACCTGGGCGGTCGCACCTCATCAGGCGAATCCTGGATAATCCTGAACGCTGGGGTTTCCTGTCGATTCCATTTCTGCACAGGTCCGCGAAAAACGAAGCATATGACCGCCTGCGAAAAAGAGGGGACGGTCCCGTAGAGGTTCCCTTGGGACATTCCGCGCTAGACGAGGACGGACCTACTGCCGTTCTGGATTGGCCAGACACCGGGGACGTTCCTGCTGACGTACTCCTCATCTGGACGACGGCATGGGAGGGGCTAACGGAGGAAGTCCGGAAACTCCTGGAAATGCGGTACGTGGACGGCCTATCGATTGAAGAGATCGCGAAGATACTCCGGGTCGACAAGAGAACGGTTAGCGTGAGATTGTACAGGGCCGAGAAGCGGTTCCGGGCTGCCTTTGGAGAGTGAAGGAGAAACTGATTCATGGATAACATTAACGAAGCCAAGTGGGACGCCGCGTTCGACGACTGGATCCACCAGATGGTCGAGGAAGATGCCGCCGAAGCCGTCCGCGAACACCTGGATGAGACGGCGCATTGTGCCCCCCAAGTGCCGATCCATCTGACCGCCGCGGATGGCTACAATCCGGATTGGCATCTGCCATTCCATCCGGCCGATTGCCGCTATTGCCGCTGCGCCGCCCGAGTGGCGTTCCGAAATGGCAGGCCGGGCTGGGGGATGATCTGGCGCGAGTGGAACAACGAAGACCGGCCAGCATGGTGGCGAGGCGCGGTTGGAGACTATATCCATCAGCACCCTGTGCTTCGAGGACTTGAGGGCGCCGCGAGAATCGCGGATTTAATCCCTGCTCGATTGGAACTCGTGCCAGCGTCCGGTGGAACAGTATTACGCGGAGGTCCCGCCGGGACGGCACCCGGCGTTGATCGCATCGCGAGCGCCCCAGACGACTCAAATCATCTCGAATCTGTACTCTTTCGGGCTGTCGCTGGTGGAAAAGATACTATTTTGTTGGTTGTCCGCGATCTGGAGGGCAGGTTTCTGGGATCTACGGTCCAGGTCAGCATCGTCGGCGAAAATCGGGAGATCGTGAAAACTCTCAAACTTGAACAGAGGCAGAAAGACCCGTTTGGCGGTATTTCTGCCAAATGTGAAATCTCCATCGATGAATTCCGAGCAGCGGAAGGCAAGGAAGGCTTCATCCTTTCTCCACCAATCATCGTGGAGGAGCAACCGTCGGATGCATGAGACGGTATAGATGGTGACAGCAACCCACGCTGAAATGCCTACGACTTGGTGGCTGGCTGATTTTAGCGAGCAGAGGGCGATGCCAGCCGCGCTATTTCCCGGCTTTGTGCTGATGTTTTTAGCACAGCGACAAGAATAGCAGAGGAAGACCGCATGATGCCGATGGAACCCATTCCACAACGCCGGAGCTGGGCTTTCTGGGCGCGCCAATATCTGGCCCTTCGCTCGGGCGAATACTTGCAGCGAGCGATTTCCGAGGCGGACAGCCCTGCGATTGTTGATCTGCTCCGAGCATATCAGCGCAGAGACCGGACCGGCACTGATCGACTCGTGGCAGCCTTTGGTTCTTCCGAAACTGATTCGGAAGATTCACTAACGGTCCGCCTTCTCCAGTTGGATCAAGTCATGGACCCGTCCATAAGCGACCGCATTTCCGGTTCCGAAGAACGCACTCAACAACACAGGATGAGGCTTGAGGCCTGCGGCACAGCAATTGATGTCTCGGAACAGCTTCAGGATGCGGGCTGCGTCGCATTCTTTGCGGCCCACATGGCCTCGGGCCTTTCGACGACCGGAGCATATGACCGCGCGCGGCCAGTCTTCGAACGTGCGGCCGAACTCTATCGATCGCTTGCGGGCGAGTCAGTCTTGTATGCCGAGCTCCTTGCGAGAACACTGTCCGCCCTGGGGAATGTTCTTCAGAGGTCGCAGAAATTTCGAGAGTCATGGGAAGCTTACAAAGAGACCATTCCGATCTGGCGTAAGTTATCGGAGGATGAGCCGCAGACCTATCGGCGAGAACTGGCAGAAGCTCTAACGAACACGGCAAATTCAAACAGTGCGGGGCCGGTAGATCTCCCTTCAGCACGGCGGCTTTGCGAGGAAGCCGTGCAGATTTGGCGCATATTGGAAACCGAGCAGCCGCATACCTACCGACCGAAACTAGCTTGGGCACTCAACAGCTTGGGTTATGTGCTCCATGAACTGGAGGAGGTAGAGAAATCGCGCGACCTACTAAAGGAAGCAGCCTCGCTTTGGTACGCGTTGGCAGAGCACAAACCCGAGGCTTACCGCGCTTACTTGACATGGTGTTTGAAGAGCCTTGGCAAGGTCCTCGTTGAACTCGACGAGCTTTCGCACGCATTACCAGTTTGGCGGGAGCTGGTCAAGCGCGAGCCAAAGGCGCATGGGGCGGAAGTGGCGAACAAGCTGATTGAACTTAGCCACACGTTCGGGGAGTCGGGTAATTTGGAGAAGTCCTGCCAAACTCTAGGATATGCAGTGCAGATCTGCCGAGAGGCGATGCACTACGACTCGACTGCCTGCGGTCCGGAGCTCGCCCACGCACTGATGCTCCAAACCACAGTCCTCGGCCAACGGAGGAAATTCGAGGAGGCACGATCAGTTGGGGAAGAAGCGCTGCAGGTTTGGCGGAGGTTAGCCAACGACGACCCGAGGACGTGTCTGCCGAATCTGGCACTCGCGCTGGTCATGCTGGGCAATGCGCGACTTGAGTTAGCGGAAATAGAGGAATCGCGTGAGCTTTTTGAGGAGGCGGTTCAAATCTACCAGGTGTTGCCGCCGAAAGATGTGGAAGCTCATTTGCGGGGCCTGGTCTTAGTACTTACCCGCCTGGCCGACGCGTTCAGCAATCTGGTGCGAACGAATCCCCGTGCGTACGGACCAAGCTTGGCGAAGACGCTAACGGGCTTGGGTCACGTCCTCTACCAGCTAAAGGACTGTAAAACCGCGCTGAAGTTCTACACAGAGGCTCTGCAAACGTGGCATCAGTTGGATTTCCGCGTGCATACGCCTGGTTTTGGTGAAACACTTGCCGGTTCAAGTAGTGCGCTATACAGGCTGGGAGATCCGGAAAACGCAAGGAAGCGGCTTGTCATTGCGTCCAGAATATTGAAAGACGAGGGACGGTTTTCCGAGGCTGCGTTTTGGTTTCAAGACTGGGCCCACGGGGAATTAGCGAACGAAAACACAACTGAGGCAATCGGATTATTCGAAGAGGCTGTTTTCAGCGTCGAAGCGGGAATGAATACTGTGGGAAGCAGTCCATCAATTGACCGAGCTCGCCGGGATAAAGTGAAATCCTCCGTCGATTTATCCTACCAAGCGCTTATCGAATGGCAAGCCGTACTCATCAATAAACACGCCCGCGAACGCACGAGGGTAGCAACGCCTTGCGAAGACTGGAGGGAGGAGGCGTATAAATTGGTTGGTCTACTCGAATCTCAGCGTCGCGCCGAGCTGCTCAGCGAATTTGGAGTTTTCTATTCTCAAGTAAGCAGGTGGGAGAAAACTCTACTCAGTGAGCCTCTCCCACTTGCGGCACCACGGGCTGCGCTGAATGACGATGATGGCGTTCGGGCTTTGCAGTCAGTGTTCGATGCTATATACGACGCCAACGAACGGCATCCGGTAGCCGAAGCATTTCTCCGGTTTCGGTCTGGCTATGGAGGCGCTGCCTTCCTTTGGATTCATGTGAGTAAGACGAAAGTAATTTTCGCACTACTAGCTCCGAGTCACTGGGGTGTTTACGTCACTGAGAAAGACGACTTACTGCGACGCTTGAAGGACTTGAGGGATTACGCCACGGAGCTGCTCCGATCAGAAGAGCTCAAGACTTATGTCGATAGACCTGAACTATGGCTCCGAGGACGGCCGGGAGGTCGCCTTCGTTGGCTGGGTGCCCGCGCATTTGAGTTGCTCCCAAAGGAAGTTCAAAACATCCTTACTTGCAATGACTGCGGTGTGATCTTCCTCGCCCCGTGCCCAGAAACGATGAACTTGCCTTTCGATTTGCTTTTGCCCGACGAAAAAGCCGAATACCCGAGCCTCCTCCGCCTGCTCGTTTGGACACATGGGCTTTCAGAATTAACACAGGTATTGCCACGATCGCCCAAAGGTGATGTCGCCATTTTGGTAGGCAACCCACCGCACCCTCCTCTTGCATCACTAACAGAAGCGGAAAAAGCGGTCAATGGTCTCTGCGCTAGGTTAGGACTGCGAGGGGATTGGACGGTGAACAGGTTAGTTGGGCGTGATGCTACCGAAGAGTCTATCTCGACTGCGCTGCGCAGAGAACAGCCGCGACTGTGGGTGTACGCAGGGCACGGAGAGCCCCGTACCTTATTGGTCGCTGCCGGTAATTGTGGAAACAAAGGGTTCGTCTCCCAGAAAAGCGTAGCGGATATGGCATGGCATAACGAGCCTTTGATTCATTTTGACTGCTGCTTCGCGGGCCACATTCTGGGAAGTGGAGGTGGACGGTTTGAGGGCCTGCCGACCGCAGCGCTCCTGGCTGGCGCGAGCACGGTTGTCTCAAGTGCATACCCGCTATATGACAAGCCGGCCGCTGATTTCAGCAAGTATTTTTACGACGCCTTGTTGCCGCGAGAGGCGTTTACTATTGCTCCGTGCAATGTAGGGCGGGCGCTGCTTCAAGCACGCCAGAAGATCCATAAAGAGTACGGCGGGAATCCAGTCCTTTGGGCTACCACAGAAGTCTGGGGGAACCCATGGGCCTGTCTGTGAACGAAAATTCCCCGCCCGCCCCTGACCTGTAAGAAATATTTTTCTCAGCGAATTTCTTCAGCGGATGGGAGCGGTGACACTGACGGACTAACAAGTCATCTCCATCGGTGAGCTTTCGGTCCGTAAATTAGAGAGAGTAGCCCTGCGCCAACCAGTGCCAATCGCCGATAGCCTCATCGGTTGATGCCTCCGGATCGCCGGCGTTTTGAGAGAGGATCGCCACCTTCCCCCCGCGACCGGATTTGGGGATTTGCACAAGCATGTCATGCTCGCAAGCATCCTCAGCTACCATGCGTGTCCGGCGTGCAACGGTATCGTTTTCCGCCAACGAGCGCTCTGGCATAACCACCCACGATGTCGATTGAACAATTCCTGGATCGCGGACACCGGAATTGCCCAGGAGTCGCTGAAAGATCAGTTGCCGTCGAACGTTTATAAAGACAGGAGGCAGAGTCGATGGCAACTAAGATCGAGGCAGTCGGCCAGTTCTTAACGGATGCCGAACTTCACTTCGCTATGGATGAAGCAAAGGCACGGATCGAGACCGGGTTTCGGACCGAATTCTATGTCAATCCTCAAGGTGATCCGCTGCTGCCCATCATTATCGTCATCGAGGAGAGCGGAGAGTTCATTGTGCTCGTGGCGCCGTTCTGTTACTGCTGCGAGAATCCCGAGCATTTCCCTGCCGTGCTCGAAGCGTGCAACCACGTCGCGCGCGCGCGGAAGATGGTTCGCTTCTCGCTCGACCCGGCGGACGGGGAAGTCAGGGCTGAGCTTCACTTGCCGCTGGAGGACGCCATTCCCACGCAGCAACAATTCCTGCGAATCCTGCATGTCTTCCCCCAAGTGGTCGACGACCTGGATCCTATGTTTCGAGAGGCCGTCGAGGAGGGCCGCTTCGTCCCCCCGGAGAGCCCGGCGGAGATGCTTCGCGCGTTCCGGGAATTCATGCGCCAGCGGAGGAAGGCGCCCGTGGCGGTTGAACTGGCGGAATAGGCACTGGTGAAAGCGATGTCGAACTCCCGTTACGAAAAATACGATCGCGAGGCCCTGCTGTTGCTCAGCGCGGCGGCCGCTTACGCTGCCGGCGCCGAACGGCGCGAATGCCGCCCGGAGGATCTGATCACCGCCCTGTTTGACGCGCCGGCGAACGTGATGAAGAACGTTGGAGACGACCGCTTGAAGTTTAAAGTGCAACTGTCTTCCGGCTTGCGGGAAATCTTGGATCGAGCCGAGAACACGGGCAAAGACGAGGTACACTCGCTGGATCTGCTGCGCGCCACTGCTCAGGTGTGCCGCGATGAAGTTGCACGCTACCTCTCGTGCCAGCAACCAATGGGGGCAAACAAGCGTCCGCGTGTTTCGGAACAGGATTTGGTCCAGGCCCTAGAGGAATCCGTAATCGGCCAGGAGCATGCCATCCGAGCTGTGGTGGACAGGGTCACGCTCCGTTCTCTTGGATTGGACCTGCGGCCGGAGCGGCCAGTGGGAGTGTTTCTGTTCAGCGGTTCAACAGGGGTTGGCAAGACCGAGTTAGGTCAGGCGCTGGCGCGCGCCTGGGCCGGAAATCACTTGTTGCGGCTTGATTGCAGCGAATTCGCCGAAGATCATCAGGTTGCTCGGCTAATTGGTGCACCGCCCAGCTACGTTGGTTACGGACAGCCTTCACCTATCGAGGAATTCCTGAAAGGCGGTCCGAACGGCGTGATCTTACTGGATGAATTTGAAAAGGCGAATCCGACTTTGCACCGCCTGTTCTTGCAAGTGTTCGATGCCGGGCGACTCACGAACTCGACCGGTACAACGTTCGACCTATCGCGTATAGTGTTTATCGCCACCACGAACATCCTGTTGCCGAAAGGGAAGAAGGCCATCGGCTTTACGGAATCGCATTCGGACAAAGCCACCCAACCCTCTCTGGAACCGCTTCGGCGAGTTTTCCCCCTTGAACTGCTGAATCGTTTCGACGAAATCATTGTGTTCCGGCCCTTGGAGCGCGAATCAGTGCGTCGCATCTTGCGGGGCCATCTGGTTGCCGCGGCCAATGCTCAGCTTGAGAGGCACGGGGTAAGAATTGAGCTGACCGAACGCGCGGAAGCATTCTTGATCGAACAGGGGTATTCGGAAGAGCTGGGAGCGCGTAATTTGCAGCGAACTTTTGCGCGCCTCGTGCTGAAGGCCGTTGCCCGTTTTCTCATTGAACCGAACCACCCGCGTGGAAAGCTGGGGGTTGATTTGGTTGCCGACGAGATTGTAATTCACGGTGCTATCGAACGTATTAGCCGTCCAAAACCCTGATAAGACACTCCCTTTCACGGACATAGAGGTAGAGAGCATTCGGCGGCCGACATCCAAGCGGTGGTCGCGGCCGCTGGGTAGCGGAGGCCCGAGCCGCGAGCCAGGGGCCGGAACAAAGGCCCCCGGTTCGCGCACAGCGGCGCGAATCTGAGGCGGGTACTGATCTAGGAATTGATTGGCAGAGACAATGGAGATGTTGAACTTTCGCAGCTCCGAATACAGGACATCAATGCCGCTGTCGATTGCCGCCAGATTCTGGAGCTCGTCGTCGTAGAGGGTAAAGCCGTTTCGTCCGCGCCGCGAGAACAGCGCGTTCTTCAGTTTTGTCAGGAAGAGGCCGCCAAGGGTAACAGCTTGCTCGCCCACCCGCCTTGACAAAAAGCGCAGGCTGTTTCACACGCCCACCTTTTTTGTATGAATTGGGCCAATAGATATCTCCCAAGGCTGGATTTGCCTTAATGCCATCCTGCTCAACGACAACTTGACGGTTACGCGGCGCTTTCGTGATCTTATCGGCAAGAACCAGCGATCGCAAGCGTTATGAAGCAAGCGCGGGATGGTTGGCTGTAGAAACAATGCCAAACGGTGTACAGCAACGAAAGAGATCGGATAGCCGCTCCGAAAATCGCAAAGAACGGGATCATGTACTTAGGGCCGATCCAAGCGAATAGTCCAACGCCAATCAGGCAGACGGCTACGCTTGCCCAATATATCTTCCGCTGGTAGGGCTTCGGTGTAACCATCGCGTCCCATTTTCGCATTTACAACCGGCACCGCTATTGACGCTTTTTCGCAGGCTGGTTACACTGCAGGGGCCATTAACTTGCCCAGTCGAATGCTGACTCCCGAACAGCGCCGCTGGCGCGCAGATAAGGTTGGCGATTTAGCCAACATCGCGGTCGGTGCTCTCCTCTTCGGCCAATTCACCAGCTCTACATTTCGCGTCAGCTTGGCGGTCTTGGGCCTAATTATCCTGCTGCTCGGGTTCGCCTACAGCAACTACCTGCTTAAAAATCATTAACCGTTCACTCCCATGCTTTCTATTTACATACTGCTAGTGGGCATCATCGTTATCATGAGCCTGTTTTCGCTGCCCACGATCATCGGCGACGCCCGTCGTCATCGAAACAATAAGCGATAACCGGAAACCTTCGGACCGAGGGGCATGTTCTCCCGCGCACCTAACGATCTGGTGCTCGGGAGTTTTTTCTGTGTAGCACGTCTTAACTGTGGCAAGTAGCTGCCGGACAAGCCACAGGCCTTGCGGGTTTCTAGGAGCAACCGGCGCTCGGTTCTGAAACCCTACCCTGGGGCGGCGAACACGGAACCGAATCTGCGACGATTAGTCGTAGCATGGCAAACGAAGTTGCGATCAAGTGGTTGCCTGATCCCGAAGATAACGATTATCCGGCTGCGAGTTCGTACCTTAGTTTGCTCTACGACGAGGCCACGGCGGCAAAGTATGTGGCACAGCTGCGCAAAGCGCCCATATCGGAATTCAAGGCGAAAGACATTTTCCGAGCATCGGGTTTGCCGTTGTTGGGTGTCAGCAATTCACACGTCGAGCATGACCAAAAGAAGATCCTGGCAGGCAAATCATTGTCGCCGCTCCTGCTCGTGCGGGCTACTTGCAGCCACACGGTAATCATTGCCGATGGCTATCACCGCATGTGCGCGGTCTACTCATTTGACGAGGATGCACTGATTCCCTGCAAGATCGTCTGAAGCTCGGACGGCAAGACGTTCGATACCTCTGGATTGTCCAATAAGAAAAAGGGCGGAAGCCGTAGCTCCCGCCCCAGAGCACTCTTACTCTCTGCCAGACAATCGCCTTTGCACTCTTTCGAGAACCTCAGCAGGAATCAACAGCGTGTTATAGCTCCTTACTCCCGCGCGGCTGTTCGGAATGACGATGACGCCTGGTTCGTGCCGAAATAACCGCCGAACCAGGTCCTCACTCACTCCCCACAGTCGCGCAATGTCTGGCACGCGATAGAACCGTTTCCCCGTTTTTGCCGGGGAATTCTCAACCGTACCAGATAACATCGTCTAACTCCTCGATTGAAATCCCATGTGAGGCCGATACCGGCCTGAGCCTGGGTTTGGCCGAGGAAAGTCTTGTTTCCACATCCCATGACAACGGGGATGAAACTACTTGATCTGATTGTAGTCGGGAAGGCAGGAAGGATCAACGGCGCGCACGAGCTAGTTGGGCGAAGGCTTAGTGATGAACAGTCGCTACATTGGCTGTTTTCGCTCAATGCCTCCGCGCAGATGGCAGACGTGGTCGTTCCAGTTTAAACTGCAAATTTCTTTACCAGGCTGAGGCAGCCTCTTCAAAGACGACCCCGCACTTAAGGCACTTGGCTACTAGTGTGACCGCACAGCGAACAGTTGTGCAGCCACAAGCCCACTTCCGCATTTTGCTCTTATCGTGGTCGTGGGGTCGCGACAAGAGCTGCAGGTCACCGACAACCGAGGTCTGAAGCTCCACACCATGCTCCATCAGAATTGAGGAAAATCTGCCCGGCTCGATACCGAGATGATGGCCCCGGTCGTCGACTATGAGGCCATAGAGCCGCGCCTTGTTCTGGAACTGACGGTTATGGTAATTGCCGGAACCCGGCTTGCCGTAGAGATATTGCCAGGCGTGCAGCTGTTCATGAAGCAGGGTCGCAAGTTGTTCAAATAGTGGCTCGTGAAGATGCGTTAAGGCCAAGGTAATCTCATGGGTCATACCAAATCCGTTGCGCCCTCTCCGATACTGCCCGAGATGGCCACGTGTTCGGTCAATTCTCATCACCGCCGTAGGAAGCCCCAGATTGAAAGTGCTGTTGAATCGATCGGCCCACTCGTGGAGGAGTTGAACGACTTCGCGGTGCGGCCAATCCTCCACTGCGAGTGCATGCTCCCGCAGCCGTTCGTTGATTGGCTCTGAATAGTAAAAGTGATCAGTGGGCGTCTTGGCAGCTTTAGACCGGGGCATCTACCGGCAGCATGTCACGCCCAACGGAAAAATGAACCATCCAAGTGTCAGTTAGAAATCGTTCTTTCCGCTACTTTCGATACAAGCGCTCTTGTTGCAGCCGATGGACCAGATGGGGGAATTCGGAGACTCTGGACCGGCCGCCCCTGCTGGCAAGAAGCGTCCGGGTAAATAATAGCTTCCGGGGCCCTAAATATAGGGGTCGAAGCATGTCCGGTAGGTTAGCTTGGGTCGGCAGCTTTTTGCAACGATAGCCGAACTATCCACAGCCACCCCTCCTTTTTGCGGCATTTTCCCTACTGTACAGAAAATATCCAGCTGCTACTATCTTCAGACCAGAAGCAGAAACCGCCCTCCGCGGTTTTGCTTCTTCGGTGCCAGAGCTGGTGGAGGACTTAAGCTGCCAACCGTCGTACGTCAGGAACGCCGGTCGTGATTAGCGCGAGCAACTTCGTCAAAAGAGGTTGCCAAGTTCGCTTAGTGTCCCGGTGCGGGCCACCATTCTGCAATTTTGGGCGCGCTGCGACCGCTTGGAAGGGCAAAGATAGCGTAATTATTGGGGTTTTGTGGTCGACTACTCTGTTCGCCATTGCCGATTCGATTAGAACCCGCTTTTCTTCGGTAGTGCCCGTTTGGTACGACGAATACGCGGTATTTGCGCGTTCCAGGAAGTTCGCCAATTCCTCAGTGGGGTCCCGCCTTCCGCCCTCCAATTCGGCCATACGGCTTTGCAAATCGAGACGCTCCATTAGGAGCGCCTTTTTTCGATCCTCGAATAGATCCTGGTCGATTAGCCGGTCAATCAACGCGTCGGTGAGACGACGCAGCCGAGCTTCCACGTGCGAAAGCTGAAGGGATGCGCTTTGGATCATTTCGTGTCGCTGTGCGGCGGCGTTGCCGCGCATTTCATGCAGCGCCTGCTCAAGAAACGTCCGTTCGTCAGAACTTAGTTGAAGGTGATATAGCTGCTCTAGAACCGCAGCTTCTACAACCTCTTCGCGCACACATGCGAACGGGCGGTGAGCCGACTTGCACCGATAGTAAATGAATCCCTTATGGGTTTCACCGATCAGGGAACGCTCACACTGTTTGCAGGTTAGCCGCCGACGGAACAAGAAATCGTGTTTTCGTGAGCGACTGTTAATTTTGCCCTGAAGGACCGCCTGCACGCGGTCAAAGATCGCTTTCGAGATCAGCGGCTGATGAACGCCAGTGAAGTATTGACCGGTCTTCTGAATGCGGATGAGGCCGTAGTAGAACGGATTGTTCAGTAGCTCGGACAACCGGGTGCGGCCAATTGGCTTGCTGTTCTTGCTCCGAAGGCCAAGCCGATTGAGTTCCTGGCCCAGTCTTAGCAAATTGTACCGACCTGTGGCGTATAGCTCGAACGCTGTGCGGACCAAAGGCGCTTTTTGCGGATCGGGCGTCTTAGCCCGCCCAGCGCCATTGTCAGCGTAGCCGAGAGGAGCGGGCATCGGGTAGAAGCCTTGCTTGAGCCGACCATACATGCCCTTTATAGTCTCCTCGCGGAGATTTCGGATGTAGTCGGCGGCCACGACTGCTTGAATGTCGGCTGAGAGCCGGCCTCCTCGCGAGCTGAGGTCCAAGGCCTCATTGGCAAAATGTATTTCAATACCACGATCGATGAGCTCTCCTAGATCGGACCAATCCCGGAGATTTCGCGCGCTGCGGTCGATCTTGTGGATCAACACCCCGGCGGCATCGCCCTTCCTGAGCCGTTTGACCAGCTCGCCGAAAACCGGGCGACCCTGTTTGGCCGCCGTTTCCTGTTCTTCGAACCACCGGCAGATTCGGAGCTCATTGCGCTGGGCGTATCGTTCGATCGCATCGCGTTGCTGAGATAGCGAAACACCTTCGCCTTGACGCGCCGTTGAGACGCGGGTATATGCGAAATATTGGTTCATTCGCGTAGATACGTTAATGATGTGAGGGAATTCGACCTTTCGACGTAGATCATAGCTCTTGGTCCGAAACAGTCAAATCCGGCAAATCATTGATGGAACGACCTTCCGCGTGCAGTCGATCCGCAATTTGGATCAACGCACTCAAGTACCCCCGAAGGTTTGCTTCAGCTTCCTTCAGCTCTTCTTCCGTGAAGTCCGGGTAAAGATCGCGAATTGTGATGCGACGGTCGTTTTCCATGCGCTAACACTAGCAGGCCAACCAAAATCGGAAAGCAGGGAAAATGCCGCAAAAAGCCATGCTAAGAAGCTCTTCTTGTGCATATCGAGTGGATAAGCTGCGCCGATCCATCCATCCCGCTTCCCGAACAGATCCGCAAGGGGAACTACGGCTACGTCAACGAGCACTACACCCCGCAGAACTTCACGCTCACGCTCACCGGCAACCGGGAAGTTGTCCTGTTTGACCCGAATGGTTTCGTCTCTTCAAAAGAGATGATCCGGCGGATGAAACGGGACGGCTTTGTCCCAGCCACTATCGATGACGCACTGGCCATGGGCACCAAGTTCCCGGACCGCCAGAAACAGAACCCGATAGTTTCCTCGGAACCGTCTTCCGCGATCCGGACGGCCATCGGCACGTCCCGGTCCTCAACGACTGGAACGGCGAGCGCGAGCTGAATCTCCACTGGTTCGGCAGCGGCTGGGGCGGCGACTGTCGTTTCGCCGCAGTCCGCGAGTCTTGGTCCTTTGGACCCTTGGCCCTTCCCGGCACTTGGACCCTTGGTGTTTGAAGCTAAAAAGCCCGCACGGTGACGTGCGGGCTTTTCATTTTCCCTACTTTACAACTTAGAAAGACAGCGCCATCATCCCAGCCTATGCAAGGGCTTGATACACTCATCAGCTTTGTATTGGACCTGACTCGCACGCTTTTGGTGGAAGCGGTTATTGATCCTGTCCGCAAGGGGATTGGGTCCCTGAAGCCTCGGCCGGCCCTCCGGGGAATGCGGCAGGTCCGCCGGTTTGTACATCTGCGCTGCCGAAAGCACCTTATCCACCGGATATGCACAAGAATAAGCTCTTAGCATAGCTTTTTGTGGCATTTTCCCTACTTTACGGATTTCCTCTGCCTGATACGCTGATCCATACAACAATAACCCTATGGCCAAGCAAACTCCCAAATACCCCAACGAAATCAAAAGCCGCCGAGAACTCCTTGGCTTTGGAAGTAGCGATGTCGCAAGGCTGCTTGGGCACAGCCGCTCATGGCTGCTCTCGGATTTCGAGAAGGGCCGTAGACTTCCGACCCTGAGCGAGGCCTTCAAACTATCCGCTGTCTTGCGCGAGCCAGTGGAATTCTTGTTTCCCCAGCTCTACGAGAAGCTGCGCATTCATATTCGGCATCAGGAGACCAAGCACCCGTTTCGGAGGCGCAATCCGCTCCAAACATTAAATTAACCCGCTTCCATGAAGATCCTTGAACGAGTCGCCAAGACTTCGGCACAGGGGCTTACGCTTGCGCAATTCCGGCCCACCACCCAGCGCGAATACGTTGCGCTGCAGCTGGCGCGCAGATTTAGTGACCTGTCGGCAGTCCGGCACTATGCCGAGATTGCGCCACGATATGGGATTGGGCAGCTCTTGCGCGCCTACAGCCAAACGATAAAGGCTAAAGCCGGGACCGATCTTAGAGAGCGCTTTCACGTGGAGCTCGAGCGCGCCGGGGACCAGTCCGGCACACGTTTTTCCAAGCAGCGGCTGATCGCAATCCGCATTGAGCGGCGCGCGGTTGCAGTCTCGGTAACAACCGGGAAGCAGCTTGAGCACGTCCAGCTCCGCGAGCTCTCCTCAGATCCCGGCAAAGCGATTACCAGCGCAGTGGGATTCGTTGCCGACGTGATCGGCCGGTTTCCGCTGCGGTCGGCCGCCCTTGAAATAATCCCTGGCAAGAACGAAGTGCAGCGGTCGCATCTATACCAAGCCATCAAGAGGCTTTTGCTTGAGCAGTCGGTCTCGTTGTGGGAGGTTTCGAAACAGCAGCTGCTTGAAGCGTTCGGGCATCCGCCCCTTCGTTTTCGCAAGGATCTCCGTACGGTTGTCACAGCAATCTGGCCGCAGCTTGCTGGGGGCCAGAGCATGGCACTGATCCAAGATGCCGAAGCATTAGCGATCTATTGCCAAACGGAACGCCACTTCATTAACGATGAACAATACGTATGATCGGCCCGCTTGCATACATCGGCGGCAAGAACCGCCTCGCAACAAAAATCATCTCGTTGTTACCAGAGCACACGACGTATGTGGAACCCTTTGCCGGTGGCGCGCAGGTGCTGTTTCACAAGAAGCCGTCGAGCGTTGAGGTGCTCAACGACCTCGACTTCGAGATAGTGAATTTCTTCCGCGTTTGCCAGTGGCACTATGAGGAGCTGGTGCGCCACCTGCGCTTCTGCTTGGTGAGCCGCAAGCTCCATGAGCTGCAGTTGACGGCAAATCCCGAAACGCTGACCGACATCCAGCGCGCCGCTCGTTTTTTCTACTTGCAAAAGAATTCGTTCGGCGGTCTCGTTCTCAACCAGAAGTACCACTACGGCGTGACGCAAGTTCCCAATTACAATCCGGAGCGAATTTCAGAGATCATCGAGCAAACGCATCAGCGGTTGGCCCGCGTGCAGATTGAGTCCTTGCCCTATGGAAAGGTCCTTGAGAAATACGACCGGCCAACGACGCTTTTCTACCTGGACCCGCCGTACTGGGAAAAGCGCCTCTACCGGATCAACCTGACGGAAGAGGAGTTTGTGGAGATGGAGCGGCGCTTGCGCGGTCTGACGGGCAAATTTATCCTCTCGCTCAATGACCACCCGGATGTCCGGCGACTGTTCAGCGCATTCCACATCCAAAAAGCGACCATCGCCTACACTGCCAAGCGCCGGCCCGGAACGCGTCATTCCGAACTGCTCATTACCAATTTCAAACCGACCGTAGCTTTGGGCGAAGCGCCAGACTGGGCTGAAGGCTCCAAGGACCATTGATTTGCGAAATAAAAAAGGCGGGATACGACCAGCAGTGTCATATCCCGCCGAACCAGACATTTTATTCCGCGCGACTCAGATCAAGGAGCACTCTTTCCAGCACTTCCCTGGGAATCAGTAGTGTTTCATATTTCCTGACTCCCTCGCGGCGTGTACTCACCCTAATGATCGGCTCGTGCTTGTACCGTTCTCGAAGCAAACGCCGAACCGTGTCATCACTGAGATCCATCAACCTCGCGATCTCTGTTACGCGGTAATACCTCTTGACGAGCCTGTTTCCAGGTCGAACAAGGTCACTATTCATCTAGCTCCTTTCTAAGAGGGAACTAGATGAGCACTAAGCGCAGTCGCAATCGCTTACCTGAAATTATACCGGACAGCCAACCGGCGAGCTAGATGCTTTTGGTGAACAGTCGGCGAACAACTTCCGATAGAACCGCCCTCTTCCGCACAAACCGATAGAGCCAGCTTCTCCCGCACAAATAGTTGCTTCCCACAGATCCGCGTCAGGTTATTGATTCACGGGCTTTCCTGATTCAGTCTGCTTACAGGAAACGAGTGGCAGGACGTTATGTCGAAGCTGCATTCAATTAACAACAGCCATGAATAACTTTTTTGAACAACTCTTCGTCAGGCTTTGGAACCGGCTCGCATCCGGCAAGCGGCCCCCAGCAAGTCCGGGCGGTCTGGACTTGGGTTTCTTGGTCACGGACGGGCGGGTAACAAAGACTCACACCGCCATCCCGCAAACCAAGCGCAACGAACACATCGCGGTCCTCGGGAAAACCGGCACCGGCAAGAGCTCACTGCTGCGCTACATGGCGAGTCAGGATATCGCGCACGACCGCGGATTCGTCTTCTTCGACCTGCACGGCGACGCCACGCCGCTGCTTCTTCGGCTCATCGCGGCCAAAGAACGGGCGACGGGTGCCGACCTCAGTTCCAAAGTTATCGTCATCGAGCCGGGCGATCCGGATTTCTCGGTCGGCCTAAACGTCTTGGAGGGCGGCAGTGAAGAAGAATAGATTCGTACTCATCTCCGAGTTTGCCGCAATCCTCAAGCAGCACTGGAAGCTGGATCGCTTTGGGGCCCGCACCGAAGAGTTGCTGCTCAACTCCCTGTACGTTCTTGCAGACTGCGGCTACACGCTCCTGGAAATCCGGAGGCTGTTGACGGACCCAGTATTTCGCGCCATCTGCTTATCGCGGTGCACTAACCCTGAGGTCATAGAATACTTCAGCACGCGCTACGACCGGGCGAGCGAAGCCATGCAGGCAGTCTATCGCGACGCCATATTAAATAAGGTCACGGCCTTCACCGCCGACCCGCACTTCCGCCACATCCTCGGCCAGCACAAATCGACATTTTCTCTAGTGGAAGCCATCGACCGGGGCTACTGGATCTTTATCGTCCTTGATAAGGGGCGCCTCGGCGAGCAGGCCCTTACACTCGGCGGTCTGGCCCTGACGAAACTGAAGAACGCCCTGTTCTCAAGGCGTCGGCGCAACGGCGTCACCATCTACGGCGACGAGCTTCAGAATCTGGCGGCGATCGACAGTGGCATCGACGTGCTGTATGCCGAGCTGCGAAAGTTCAACGTTTCGATCTGCTCGGCCAACCAATTCCTGGACCAGTATCCACCACAGATTCGCGCCGCAATCATGGCGGTCGGCACGCACATCCTGTTCCAACTCTCAAGCACTGATGCAGATAAGCTCGCAGCCGCCCTCGACAGCGGCAGGTCGATGACCGAGCTTCTGAAAAATTTACCGCGGCGACACATGGTCATCAAAAGCGGCCATCACCGCCCAGTCCATGCCGTCGTGCCGCTCCTTGATGAGCCGCGCGGCGACTACACCGACCTGTATAACCGCTCACGGGCACGCTGGGCGCGGAGACGCACCGACATTGAGCGTGAAATCCGTGAGCGGGCGAACGCATCCGAAGACACGCCAAAGGAGCCTCTCGATGACTGGGAATGAGCCCCTTGGCATCGTGATTCAGAAACGCGATTACGGTATTCGGGACGAATTTGATACCGCAATCACCGTAGCCAGCGGGCAACAGATTTCAATTATTGCCGGCTTTACATCCGTCACACGGGTCAACGCCAGGCTCCTGGCGCTGACTCGCGCAGGTTTTCTCAAGCGGGTTGCCATAGGGCGAAACGAATGGGCGTACATGCTGCCGGGTACTTCGCCCGGCAATGCCGGAACCGTACCCGCGATACTGTTTACCCGGCATCAGCTGGCAGTCACCGAGGTTTATATAGCCGTCAGATACCGGGCTATTCCACTGCCCGGCGTGCGCCTCAGTCGTTGGAGCCGCTTCAATGAACCGGTTTCAAAGACCATCCCGCTTAAACCAGACGCGTACTTTGAGCTGGAGGCGCAGACATACATTCGACCGTTCTTCGTTGAGGTCGATCTCGGAAGCGAACCGCTTCCGGTGTGGCGCAAGAAAACCGACGCGTACGTCCGCCAGCTTGCCGCCTCAGGCGACTTTCAGAAAATCTTCGGGCAGCCTCAGTTTCGCGTCCTCGTCGTAGCAAATACCGACCGGCGGTTGGCTGGTATCCGCTCAACTGTCGCCAAGAGCACCGACAAGATTTTCTGGCTCACCAGTCTCGAGAGAATTCACCGCGACGGCTTCTGGGCGCCGATCTGGCTCAGGCCTACCGGGGACGGGCGGTCGCCGCTCATATAAGTCTCTATGCGCTATTGCAATCAGTGTCATCAAATTACGCCGGGTGAGGAGCCGCTCTTCTGCAACTCTTGCGGATCAAGCTTCGACGTAAAACTCTGTGCTGCACGCCATATCAATCCGCGGAATGCCGAGGTCTGCTCACAGTGCGGCTCACGCGACTTCAGTACGCCCGCCCCGCCAAATCCATTCTGGCTGCGCCCCGTGATCTGGCTCGCGTCGCTGTTCCCCGGAATACTGCTGGTCCTGCTCTCAATCCTGTTCCTCATCGGCGTAGTGAACGCGCTGCTATCGAGTCAACAACTCCGCCTGCAACTCGTATCAGTAGGAATCCTTATCGCGGTTCTTTGGTGGGGATACATGCACCTTCCGCGCTTCCTTAGAAGCTTGTTCGGTACCTTATGGCGAAAAACAAAAAAGGACAGATAGAAGAACTGCTACTCGCCCCTAGGCGGGCTAGTCCGAAAGGCCGGTTTTACGGGCCTTTTGGGGCCATCGCTCCGGGCAGCTCCCCGGTTACCGTGCCCGCAGAGATGCCCGTAGAGCTGCCCGAGTTGCTGCCCGGCCCAAGGATTCCGGCTTCGGCGCGCGCGGGCCGCCGACCAGCGGCCTTTCCGCCGATGCCGGGCAAACGGCGGGCTTCAGGGCAACGGCGCGAACCTGGGGCATTCTTGCGCGAATCGGGGGCCTCTGTTCGAGACTCCGGCTCGCGGCTCGGGCCTCCGCTTTCTATAGGCCAGGTCGCGGCACTTGTCGGCTGTTCGCCGTGGACCGTAAGGCAGACCCTCATCCCCAGAGGGCTTCCGCACTTCCGGTTCACGGCGAGCGGCAGACTGACCTTTTTCGAAGGGCAGGTTGTCGCTTGGATTGAAAACCAGCAAAGGGGGAAAACCAAGTGAGCCTGTTTAAGCGCGGCGAAGTGTATTGGACATATTTTTACCGGGACGGAGTCCGTCATCAGTACTCCACCGGGACTTCCAACCGCAGGCAGGCCGAGACGATCGAAGAGAAAGTTTCTCGCAAGCGGTAGCGTCCGCCCGCATCACACCTATCACCTAAAGAAGTTCCTGTCTCCGTTTTTCAAAGATGTCCCGGTGCTGCGGATTACGAAGGCACCCGTGGACGCCTTCAGGCAGATGCGTCAGACCGGAAAGACCATCAAGCCGTCCACGATCAATCGCGACGTGGGGGTCCTCAAACACGTCTGCTACTGGGCACTCGACGAGAAGTTAATTACGGCCAACCCACTAGCGCGCGTGCGAATGGCTCGCGAGCGGCGCACCCCACGACAGGTGCTCAATATTTCCGAGGAACAAAAGCTTCTCGGTAAAGCTACGGGTCACCTGAAACCCATGATCATCATGGGTCTCGACACCGGCATGCGCCGGGGTGAGATCACCAGCCAGCGCTGGGAAGACATTGATTTCTCACGCAAGCTGCTGTTTGTCACGCGCTCCAAGACACCCGAAGGGGAATCGCGTGAAATCCCGCTGACTGATCGGCTCTGTGAGCTCTTGCTCAAAAACCGAAAGCCAGAGGAACTGGTGATTTCGTATAAGGGCAAGCCGGTCCGCATCGTCACCTGCGGGCAGCTCCCCGGCAGGCCTACCAGCAGAGCTGCCCGAACAGTTGCCCGGCCCCGATTCACACGCAACAGCGCGAGTTTCCGCGAGCGTTCCGCAAGGGCCGGGCAAGGGCCGGGCTTCAGACCAAGGGCGCGAACCTGGGGCATTTTTGCGCGAACCGGGCGGCGTTGTGCAGGCCCCCGGCGCGCGGCTTGGGCCACCGCTCTCCATAGGCCAAGTGGCGCGACTCATCGGCTGCTCGGCATGGACCGTAAGACAGACTCTCATTCCCCGAGGGCTTCCGTACTTCCGGTTCACGGCGAGCGGCAGACTGACCTTCTTCGAAGGGCAGGTTGTCGCTTGGATCGAAAACCAACAAAGGGGGAAAACCAAGTGAGCCTGTACAAACGGGGCGATAAGTATTCCTTTTCTTTCTGGGTGGGCGGAGTCCGTTATGGAGGGTCCACCGGGACTACCAGCCCCACGCAGGCCAAGAGAATCGAAAACAAACAGAAGGAGGAAATAATCAACCAGCGGTTCCAGCTCGTCGGGTCCGATCCGAACATGACCTTCGGCGAAGTCGCCAAAAAGTTTGCCGCATCCAGCAGCGTCCGGCCGCACCATATCTACCACCTGAAGTTCCTGCGGTCGTTCTTTTCTGAAATCGTGGTGCTGCGACTGACAAAGTCGCTCGCTGATGAGTTTCGAAAAGCCAGGCGCGCGCGCAATCCGGCAATCAAGGACGCGACCATAAACCGGGACTTGAGCGTTCTCCGGCATATTCTGTACTGGGCCCTGGACGAGCGACTCATATCGGTCAATCCGCTCGCGCGCATGAAGATGGCTCGCGAGCGACGCACTTCAATAAAGGTGCTCAGCGTTTCCGAGGAACAGAACCTCGAAAGCACGCCGACTCCACCCCACATGAAATCCATGTGGGTCATGGGTCTCTACACCGGTATGCGCCGGGGTGAGATCACCAGCCAGCGCTGGGAAGACATAGACTTCTCACGCAAGGTGCTGTTTGTCACGCGATCCAAGACACCCGAAGGGGAATCGCGTGAAATCCCGCTGACCGATCGGCTGTATGAACTGCTGCTCCAAAGCCGCAAGGCAGAGGGGCTAGTGATTTCGTATAAGGGTAAGCCGGTCCGCATCGTCAAGCGCGCGTGGAAAACGGCATTGAAAAATGCCGGTATCCGCCACGTCCGCTTTCACGACCTCCGCCATACGTTTAACACCCGCCTGATGGAGGCTGGCGTCATGCAGGAAGTCCGCATGGCGCTGATGGGCCATTCCTCAGGCTCGAAAGTTCACGCAACGTACACCCATATCGAGCTGCCGGTGAAGCGCGAAGCGATCCGCAAACTCGAAGACTGGGTGAATATCCAAATCAAAACAGAAAAGGAGAACAAGGAGAAACATGATGCCAGTACCGAAAGCAAACGAACCGAAAGTGCCCCCGGCAAAGCCGGACAGAAAGCCCTGGAAGAAAAAGTCGCCGGTCGAAGTGGTCTTAGAGCAGGCCGACAAGCTGCGCGCCGAGATCGCCGAGACGGAGGAGGAGTTGAAAGCCAAACGCAAACAGCTGCAAAAGTTTGAAGAAGCCAAAAAGATATTCGAGGCCAGTTAAGCCATGAAGCTGCTGACCGACGAGCTGCGCGCCCGACTGCCGCCGCTCTACTCGCAAGAAGCTGAAGCCGATCCGACGGTCCATGCCAAGTTTTTCATGCCGGGTACGGGGTGGACTTGGTATGTGACTGAAGGCAGTCCACAAGAGGAGGATTTTCTATTTTTCGGCTTCGTCGTGGGCCTGGAAAGCGAGTTCGGATATTTCGTGCTCTCCGAGTTGGAAGCAGTAACCAGTCCGCTCGGATTGCACGTCGAACGCGACCTTCATTTCAAGGAAGGCAAGCTCACCGATGTTGTACCCGCACCCGACCTCTGACGGTGCGGACTCTTAGAGACCAAGTTCATCCTTGGTCTCTTTTTTAAGGCTTCCGCACGGAAGCTAAGTTGTATGGCCGCGGCAGGGGAGAGGACCCGCCTCCCAGAAAGAAAACTCTATGAAAAAACTCTCAGTTGTAGTGGCCGGGACCGGCCAGATTCGCGATGTGGAAATTCAGCCCGGCACCACCGCCGGGGACATCTTGCAGCAGCTTGGGCTGCGGGACTACCTGCTCTCCAAGGGTCCAAACGAACCGTTCTTCGCCGCCGCAGAGTCGATCTATCCAAAGGTCTCCGACGGCGAGAAAATCTTCGCTTCCACCAAGGCCGAGGTCGGCATCGCGGCGGTATGCGCATAAAAATTGTTGGTAACCGGCCTGCCCCCGAGTCACTCCGCAATCTGTTCTCGCGAGTGATCCGGGGGCACGCCCCCTCAATTCTGGTCCAGCGCCGCGAGATTGCTTACTGGCAAGAGCGCGGCTGGATTCGGCAAGGCAACACCTTCAGCGGTTCCTATCAGACGCCCTACGCGTCATTCGAGGGTGGAATCGTGCAGAAAGGAGCACGATTCATCGACTTCTATCTCTGCAACCCCTCGTATGAAATCCGCAATCACAGCCATTGGTCCTGTTTCCAATTCCACGGCACCGAAGGAAGCAAGACCTGGTACTCGGTGCACATGGCCAACCGGGCCAAAGATGTTAGCTCAGGAATTATGACTATCGAACGACTGATCACAGAGGCATACGAAAAATGAAAACCATAAGTCTTGAAGAAACGCGAACAGCACTAGTAGAACGGCGGGAGGCGCTGATTGCCAAGTTCGATAAGGCGGCGCGCGCCAAGAAAAGCACGGCGCAGCTGTCGCTTGAAATTCGGCATACGAACGAGTTCCTCAAAAACCTCGACCGCATCGCCGAGGAAAACGCGCCCGCGGGTCGTCCGCAGCGCTACGCCGTCAGCTCGCTGTTCTTGCATGAGAGCTTTAAGAAACTCACGCGGGACCAGAATGAGCAGTTCTTCTTTGTCACCGGCGCTGAGATAGAAGGCGTGCTGGTGCTCGACCAGTGGGCGGAATTCGCGCACCAGCAGCGCTCGATGATGGGCGTCACTGCCGACCCGCGCTCCACGCACCGCCTGCTTATCAAGCTTGAGCAATTCGGCCACCGGCTGCTGGCGCACTTTCATAGCCACCCTGGCCGCGGGGCTGACTCCACGCACCCGTCAGGCACCGATGAAAACTTCCAGCAGCGGCTGGAGAGTGCCGGGCACCTCGCGGTCATGGCGATTTTCAGCCGCGACGGTTATGTGCGCTTCGTGCGCATCGATCAAAACCTTGAGATAGACGTTTTTGGAGAAGGAGTTGAAAACTATGCACCCGGGATCTACCGTCTCACTAACATCGATCAGGCTTCGCGGTAGGGCGATACCTGGGGCCGAGGACCGTCAGAAAAAGATCCCCGGCTTCGATCAGGAAACGCTCTCAAAAAGCAGCGTGCTGTGCATCGGCGCCGGTGGAATCATTTCTCAGATCGCCCCGACCTTGGTACGCAAAGGCATCGGCTTCATTACGCTGCTTGACCCCGACATTGTCGAAACCAGCAACCTCAACCGCCAGCGTTTCTACCAACACGATGTCGGGAAGAACAAGGCGCTGGCACTTGCGGAAAATCTTCAGCGCGAGTGCATCGTAGCAAGCGAGATCAAGGGTCTGCCGCTGCATCTTGAAGACGCGATTGAACGCCGCATAGACCTATCGTGCAATATCGCCGTCTGCGGCGTGGACAATAATCCGGCCCGGGTGGAAGCCAGCCGATACTTCCGTGAAAAACGTATCCCGGTCATCTTTACTGCGGTCAGCCAGGACGGCGATCACGGCGATGTCTTTGTCCAGGAGCGGGACGGGCCTTGTATTGGGTGTATGTTCCCGGACATGGCAGACGACGGCCGCTACCCATGCCCCGGCACTCCGGCCATTGTTGACATCCTGCAGGCGCTCGGCGCGCTTGCAGTGTATGCGGTGGACACGCTGCTTATGAAGCGGCCGCGCGCTTGGAACTATCGCAGGATCAGTCTGTCTGATGGTTCCCTTGATGGCGCGTCGCTTGTGCCCGCACGTTTGGGATGCGCACACGTTCGGTAGTGATGTCGACAAATTCAGTGGTCCGGTTGATTGATGGGATCGAGATTGGCTTCCGGTACCGGAGGGATTTAGGCGATCTGCGGGCGCTTGCCGAAAGTATTGAGGAGGTTGGCCTGCTTCATCCGGTGGTCGTCACTCCAGAGGGCCGCCTGATCGCCGGACAGCGGCGACTCGCGGCGTGCCGCCTCTTAGGGTGGAGCGATATTCCCGTGACGGTCGTTGATCTATATCAGGCAGCGCGCGGCGAGGCCCATGAGAATTTCGTTCGCAAAGATCTGCTGCCGAGCGAAATCGTGGCGCTCAAGCGTGCGATCGAACCGCTGGAGCGCCGGGAAGCGCGCCTGCGGCAAGGCAGCCGAGCGGACCTCTGTCATCCCGCCACTGTGGCGGAAGGACAGGGGGCCTATGGGGGCGAGGTTCGGGATAAGATTGCCCGTTATCTGGGAGTGGGGAGGACGACCATCGAACGGGCTGAAGCGGTTATCGAGGCGGCAGAGGACGAGCCCGAGGAGTTTGGATATCTTGTCGAGCAGATGGACCGCAGCGGCAAGGTCGCCGGCGTCTACCGAAGACTGACCATCATGAAGCAAGCCAGGGAGCTCGATGCCGCTCCACCTGTTTTGCCAACAGGTCCGTTCAACGTCATCGTGGCGGACCCACCGTGGCGATACGAGAGCGGCGCCTCCTTGCCGTACCCCACGATGGCACTGGAGGATATCAAGGCGCTGCCGGTGCGCGACATCGCCGACGAGAATTCGGTTCTGTGGCTGTGGACTACAAATGCACACCTCAGGGTGGCGTTTGAGGTAGTCGAATCCTGGGGATTCGAATACAAGACGCTTCTGACCTGGGTCAAGGATCGCATCGGAACCGGCGACTGGCTCCGCGGCCAAACCGAACACTGCATTTTGTCCGCTCGGGGTCGGCCAGTCTTGCAACTGTCGAACCAGACGACCGCGCTAAACGGCATTCGGCGCGAGCATTCCCGCAAGCCCGAAGAGTTCTACGCGCTGGTGGACCAGCTATGCCCCGGTAGCAAAGTTGAACTGTTCTCCAGGCAGGAGCGCCACGGGTGGCGGGCGTTCGGCAACCAAACGGATAAGTTTCTGCCGCTACCGGCTGGGGAAACGGATGGCGCGGAAGAGGAGGATGAGGAGGAATGCTGAGAGCGTTGTTGGATTTCGTATTCGATCTGTTCGGGCGATTCAGATCGCCGCTGTGTCCTTGGACTGTCGCGGAGAAAATGAATCTGCCTTTGCCCCGATTCAGCTTCAGGATCGGCAGGCTCCTGTTCAGAATTGGCAGACCCTCAGATTTCAGGAATCGCTGAGCCGCCGCACCTGAGGTGAGGTCGGAAGTTGTTAGAATGAACGATTCCCGGAAAACAGTAAACCGTGATCGTTCGGACGTTCAACTATAATGCGGATTCCCGATCAAGTCATACGCCTGAAGGAATACCACGAAGCGCTGGAGAAGGCGCTCGCCGACAAAGAAGTTCCAGTTTACATTGATAATTCGGTACTCATGTGGCTGTTGCGCATCGGCGCTGAGGCCCGGACTGACTTTTTGAAGTGGTGCCGCACAAAGCTGGACGGGAGGGTTGTCATTCCTATCTGGGCAGCACACGAGCTCTACCATCACTTACGCGAAGGTACGATACAGGGGGATTTCTCCAAGAAGACTTCGCATTACAAGAAAACTCTTGCGGAGATGCTGAAAGACATCAGCACGGGAGCGGATTCCGTCATGTCCGCGGCGACGGGCTACGCAAGTACTACGGAACTGGTCCGGCAGACCCGCGACAGGGTCATGGACATCCACCATGTCTTGAGCCGGATGGAGAACAGCAAGACGCGGTACGAAGACGCGGTCTCAGAGGTAATCGCCTTCGTCAATCAGCGTCTTATTACTTCCCACTTGTTCAGTCTGCTTGAGCCCATCACAGCTACTCAGTCGATCCGATTTGAGGGAAGAATACCTCCCGGCTTTAAGGACGCCCATAAACCCGAAAACAGCGTGGGAGATCTGCTCTTCTGGCAGGAAATCGTGAAGGACCTTGAGAATCGCACACCTCCAGCCGAGACGGCAATCATCATCACGCGGGACGAGAAAACGGACTGGTACTGCAAACCTTTGAAGATTGAAACGTACGATGGACACATTATGGGAGAGCTCCATGAAGCCGGACTTGAAGCGAAGCTTCCGCATCCGTTGCTTGAACACGAAATCAACTCGAAGACAAAGACCAAGACGCTTCTTATCGTTAACCCTCGTATCCTTTCGGTTCTGCTGGATAAAGATTCCCCGGATTCTTTCAGGGCCCTCACGGCCGTGACCCATCCCAAAAGCATTAGCGAGAAATCCACCGGCATCAACTACAAAGCTATGGGATATGCTCGATCGGCTGTTGAACCGGAAGGAGCCACGGAAGCGATTGCCGTGGCCATAGCACCCGCAAACATTGATTTGAATGCCTTGGATCTGAAGGCCGCCGGGACCGTCGACAATCCCAAGCTTCAGACATTAGTCGACAGGCTCTCCGGCATCATTTCGGATCGCAATGAGGCGGCTGCAGAGCTACTCGGCGATCAGCTTCTCCTGGAATTGTTGCCGTCCGAACTTCTCTTTCTGGGGCGACGACTGTATCGTGCGGCATCCTCACTTGCCGACGGAGGGTTCGACGTTTTCGATGTATTCCGTCCAGAGCGCTCAGTGCCAGACGAAATCTTGAATGCGCTCGCGCTGGGGATGTTCATCGAACTCTATTTCGACGATGAATTGGGCCTGAGGCCAACACCACAGGATGGGCCGTTCACCGGATTGTTCGAATTGCAGAGTCAAGGGCGCTTCGAGCCTTGCATTCGAAAGCTCACCGAACTGTTGACGCCTTCGAAAGAATCGCTTTTAGCCATGCCGTCGCTGGAGCCGATGACGGTGGATCTTCGAATCACGTTCGATGTTCCCACGGGAGCGAAAGCGAAGCTCCTCAAGAGCCTCTTATGCAATGGCCGCGAGCTTCTGTGCGATGTCGGAGCGGGCAGCGCATCGGCCCTGAGTTTGGTGTTCGGGAAGGAGACTGCAACCGTGCAGGAACTATGTGCGCTTGTGAGCCGGAGGTTCTTCATTCCCATGGAGCAGATAAAGCCCGACCGCGGACCCACGGTGGTCCTGAGCTGGCCGCCCCTAATGGGAGTGAGTCAATGCCGTACTGACTTTGATGGCGTGGCGGACGACTTTACTCTCGCGTTCGAAAAGGACATTGACGTCAATGGCTAAGGAAACCAAAGTTACCAAAGAAAACGTCGTCGAACCGTAGATCGGCTCGTATGTTTTGGAGACACTTACGACCGGTATGTATGAGGAGTCCCGCAACTCACTCCGGGAATACATCCAGAATGCCTTCGATGCGATTCGAGCGGCAGTCCGGGGCAAGGTCATCAAGGCAGCTGAAGGCCGTGTCACGGTTCTGCTACCCGATGAGAATACGATCACAGTTCGGGACAACGGCACCGGGATTTCGGCGGTATCGGCACTTGGTACTTTGACGGCAATAGGCCTGTCTAAAAAAGCACGGACCAAGGATGCCGGATTTCGTGGTATCGGCAGGCTCGCGGGCATCGCCTTCTGTAATACTCTTTCCTTCCGCACAAAGGCATCAGGGGAGACAACTGAAACCACAGTGACATTCGATTGCCGGTCGCTCCGAACGGCGATGACCTCGGACGTGGAGGAAAGCCAGCCTCTGGCGCAGCTTCTTCAAAACAACGTAAAGTCCGCTACGGCCCACGTGTCCGATGCAAAAGCGCACTACATGGTGGTTACCCTCTAAGGCTTGGCTCAGGCACCTGAGGAGTTCAAAGACCTTGAACGCATACGGGACTACCTTACGGAAACAGCGCCTGTCGGTTTCGATCCGTCGTGGGCGGCGGGCAAAGAGATCATATCAAAAGCGACCGCCGCTGGCTTCCCGATTGAGAGTGTGTCTATCCATCTCGGAACCAATGAGACGAACACTGTACCGATCTATAAGGCTTACCAAGGCTCGATTGCTCGAAAGGGCGGGACCGTTACGATCCACGAGATCAAGTATTACGACGGCGATGAAAGTAACTGGTGGGCGTGGGTCGGTCTTCCGGACAAAGCGGCGATGCTCACAGATGAACGAGTCAATGGAATACGCGTGAGAGTCAGGAACATCCAGATTGGTCGGACCACCATTCTGGACCAGCTTTTTGGCGAGGGTAATTCGTCGAAGGAGCGCTTCAATAAATACTACGTCGGAGAGGTGCATATTGGCGACGATAACCTCATTCCGAATGCGCGCCGCGACGGGTTCGAAGATAATGCCGCCTGGGTGAAGACTCGCAAGGAACTGCGAAACATCGTATGCAATCCTCTCGCAAAGCGGGCCTACGACCTCTCCAAGAGCCTGCAAAAGAGCATCACCGTTCTCTCCCGCGACGTGGCGAAACTTGAAAGGAAGGTGGATACCCCCAAACCGATTGCTAATGATGCCAGGCTTGAAATCCTTCATAGCGCCGGAGTGATTCGCAAGAAAATCACCTCGGCCCTCGTCGACGCTGACGCTGACACCCGAGCGCAGCTGACAGCGATCGTTGAGTCAGTGGATCTGGTCAAACGACGCTTGGGAGGCACTCCCGCGACGCCGGCCCAAATCGCCGCGCTTCGATCGGAGATCATCAGCGAAATCGTAAAAACTACGCTTGGAATTGTGGAGCCTTATTTGGAACCGCAGGTCTTCGGTCGTGTTCGGAAGGCGCTTGCTGCCTTGAAATGACGCGAGAACCTATTTGAGCCGCGCCAGCATTTTATCCACGAGCAATTTGGCGTTGGCCTGACTTGCGCTGCACTCGTAGATAAGCCCGAATATCTCCTGGTACGCGCGTCGCTTCGACGAGGGGAATTCCGCGAGCGCATTAACCTTAACAGGCTCATTCAGAATCTTGCTGACTTGCTTCTCCAATTTTGTTTTTCGCTTCCTTAGTTCGGCAATGTTTGTGGGCGGGAGAATCCCCTTTGTGATGATGCCCTCCAGGAAAGCCATCGCTGCCCTGATTTCCTCGGTGATCCGGTACCTGTCGTTGCGGCTCAGTGCGCCCTGCTTGATGATGGCAGCCTTTTCCCGGATCGAGATTTCGCGCAGCTCGAAATCCCGTGACCACTTTCGCTGAACGCTGCTCGTCCTGCATCTGCGTGTAATATCTCGGGCGACGGGCGTGAGATGCGTGAGCAGATTATGAAAATGAACGTTCTGCTCGAAGTGGTCCCGCCGTCCGTTTGGAATGATGCGAGGGTCGATTACATGCAGTTCTCCGACGCTCCACCCGTTGAATCGGGCTTCTGGAAACAGTTCCTCGAACATCCGATCATCCCCGACCTGGATATTGCCGCAGCGCACACGGAGTCCCCGGACGTTACACGCAGCGGGAAGCGCTCCGGTATAACCGTGATGAAGTACCCAGCCCAGGCAGGCAGTCTCGCCGTCAATTCCCTCGATGTTCAGCAGTTCTACGTCGGTGTATCGGTCGAACACCCCGGTCGCGATTTCCAGTGTTTCGCCATGAGGTCGATAAATTGGTGTTTGGGCCTCACCGATGAGGATCTCAAGATCTCCCATGCGGACCTGGGAACCGATTTGCCTTAGGATTTTCTCCCTGAAGGGAAAGTCGTTCTGGAAGGGGACGGGCGCAACCTGACCAAGATAGCTTTGGATGGCGGAGAAGTTCAGCAGCTGATCGTTGCGATGCCGGATGATTCCGCGCATTTCGACCTCAAAGAAGCGCTCCGGTACGTTAATGGCAGGGATGCGCCGAAGCTCGACAACCTGCCCAACGGCTTCGCGGAGGTCATGGTGGTCGTCACTGGACCGCAACATAGCCTTGAGCTTCTTGCAGTCCCAGCGAATCTCGCTTACCTTTCCCTCTCCGCTCACGCGTGAACGAAATATCAACTCCTGGCAATAGCCAATGCCGGCGAGTCTTCCGACGCCGCGGAATCCGCGCGCGCTGCCGCCGCGTTTCTTACTTGCTCCAAACGCTGTCAGACGTTCGGCAAATTCCGCATGCGGGATGCCCGTCCCGGTGTCAGTGATCTTCACGTTTCGCGCAGAGATATCAATCGCGATCGTGACTCGGCCTGTCTCTCCTTTGGCAAGGAGCCCAACCGCGCGGGCTTCGTCAATCGAGTCTGCCGCGTTTTGAACGTACTCGCGGTAAATCGTCATCGGATCGACGTACATGGAGCTGCTCAAAAGCTCCAGAATGTCTTTGCCGATAACGATCTCGCTTGCAACCGCCTGCCACGGCGATTCCCGTAGCGTAATCGGTACGATGTTAGTGCTCATGCGTTGGCCATTGCCCTCTTCCGGCGCGCTGGTTTGTTTGCTGTTGGGGGTTCTTCGTAATTCAGGCCCGCGTCTTCAACCCGTTCCTCATCGGGCACGATAATACTGGGATCGTCCTGTCGCTTGATGGCCCGGAGTTTGACCCAAATTTCCGCTTCCTCGTCCTTAGTGAGGGGAAGGTAGTGTCTCATGATCGATCTGACCCGGCTCGTCTCGGCGAGATCGATCTGTTTATGCAAGTCGCTTGGGTCAGCGCTTGCAATGAGGCCAAGCAATTCAGCACGTTCTGAGGTGCTCAACTTCTTAAATTCCTTTTGGTATTCGGAGAACTCAGCGTGCCCACCGTGGAATTCGTACCAGTCGCGATTGAAGATGAAATGGTGCGGACGCAGCAGTATATCGCCAAATTCCTCTAACGTGTCGCCGAAGGCGCGTTTGAAGAACGCCGGGTCTCCACTCACTACGCCATGAGTTGCCTGCAAAATGATCTGCATTGAACGCAGCTGGTAGCGCGTCCATTTCTCGCCGACGTGCGATCTATCCGGCAGCGTCGTGGGCTGATATCGCATCGGGAAGGACCAGATGCGCAGCCCAAGCTCTTCATTCAGAGTTACGTTCAGTCGCATGCGCTCAAAGAGATCGGCTGGCGTATCGTGGAAATTGTAGAGCATGTAGTTCGACATGCTCGTGAGATTGAACTCGTGCGCATATCGGACTGCTTTTTCGTATGGACCTTTGAGGCCTAAATGGTCGAACGCAATGCGCAGCGGCTTGAGGCAGATGCTTGAGAGCTCGCGTAAGTAGACAGGGTCCTTGCACAGGATGCGTGCATCGACGCCCTGGTTGAAGTCGACGCGTCGCTGAACCGGCACCCGCCCGGTATTCAGCTTGGCGTCCGGGGTAAAACCCAAGTCCCTGATCTCGGCAATAATGTCCCGGAAGTTTGGGCTCGCCACGACATTGTTGTCCATGAGGATCAGGTCCTTCTTTGGACCGTATTGCGCCTCGATGTTGCGAACCACCGATGTGATGGACTCCGCATCTCTCTGATCGCCCTCCAACTTCGGAACACCGCAGAAACTGCATTTGCGAATACATCCGCGCGAGGCGTATGCAAAATATGCGTCCCGCACAGGATACTTGTATTCGATTTGGTCGAGGATGCTGTAATCGGGAATCAGATCCTCGATCGCAGGGCCGGTGTAATCGTTAGAATACAATTCCTCGGAGTATTCGTCGAGCTTAAGCGCCTTGGACGGCGAACCGGTCAGTAACCCTTGTATGAACCGGATACCTTGCCAGGACGAGCGCGCGGCGAACTGCTCCGGCATGAGCGAGGCCGCAATCCCTCCGACGAAAATCTTATCTGCGTGGTAGTTGGCTACCTTAAGCGCGAAATCGATGCTCTGGGAGATCCGGGCGAACTCAAAGGAGAAGAGCGTCGTGATGTAAATTCGGTCCCACGCAGTGCCGAAAACCGAAGGATCCTCACCCTTGATGAATTTCACCTTGTCCCGCTTTCCGTGCGGGCCGTGATACTGCGCGAGCTTCATCAGCCCTAGCGGCGGATATTTGTTTTTGTAGCCTGGCTCGATAAGAAGGATATTCTTATTAGCCATTCGATATCACCCTGAGCTTCCCTTTTCCGCGGCGTGTCCGAAGAAAATCCAGGGCGGCCGTCACGCCACTCTCCCCGCCAAAGCCTTTCATCGGTCCAGCATTACTCCAGTCGGTGTCCTGAATAAAATCAGCTAGTTTGTTCCGGAAGTACAGCTTGTCGATTGTAGCGCTTCCGGCCTCGTTAACGAGGTCAGCTGCGATGCCCATTAGCGCGTAGACGCCAACGCCTTTGCATAGCAGCGTCTTTCGGGGATTGCTCCATGCATCGCGCAAAAGGACGGAGACCGCGGACCAAAAGTCGAGAACCATCTGCGCGACGATCTCGGGTGGATGCTTCTGCAAGATCTTTGTCTGTGTAAGGAATCTCTTGACCGCCGTCTGCAGCGTGCGGAGCGATGCGCGCCGCGTCATTCCTGAGGTTGCCTTGCCTCCCAGGCTGACCTGATTGAACCACGGGGACTGATTGTCGTTCTTAAGGTGAATTGCGATGAACAGCTCGGGACTTTCCGCGGCAAGATCCATCGCAAGGCGCGAATCGTGAAAGTCCAAAAGACTGGTGCTGAGTCCCATCGCCTTTTTGTTGATGACGTTGAAGACTTCCATCTCCTCGCGTTCCGTAAGGCCGAGGAAGCACATAAACGGAAGCTCGATGGTCAGGTCGTTCAGATGGCCGAGCCGATGCTGGCAATCCACCTGGGTGAAGATCTTCATTGATTCGTCGACCACGACGAGCCGCGCGTGCGGCGCGCGGTCGCGTTCCAGCCGCCATGCGCCGTCGACGCGCTCGCGGGCGTTAAGGGTTAGCGGGATAGTCGAGCTCTTTTCCTGCTGGATATACCTGCGGAAGTCAAGACTGTGAGTCGCGTTGAACTTCCGCTGGTAGCCGCGACCGGTATCTTCTTCGAGCACGTCAGCGAAACTGAATGCATAGAGTAAGTTAGCGGGAGCAAAGCCGAGGAAGACCTCCCGGCCGGCCGACATCCCAAGGATTCCTTCAAACACCACGCATCAATAATACTGCATTTCGACGGCAAAAGTTGCAGTGAAACACTGCAACTTTGTCGATGGCCTATCGACGTTCGCGCATCCACCCACGTCAACGAAGAACTCGGGTCCGGAGGCATTCTGGTCGGCGAAGCTACTAGTACCGCCTCAAGGTTCTTCGGTATCGATAAATGCCTTGATCTGCCATAATTTATAACCAGTACAAGGACATAATTGAATGGTAAAAGCCGGTGTTTTAGAGCTCGTTCCCGTCGCGGACATCGAGCTCGATCTCACGAATCCGAGGATACGCAAATTCCTTGAGATGTATCCGGAAGCACCCACCGCCGAGCAGATCTATCTGGCGCTCGGCGCAGCCGGGGATGACGAAGGCGAAAGCAGCACCAGTTTCGATAAGCTTCGGAACTCGATTTTGACCAATGGCGGGATCATCCACCCCGTCATCCTAAACCGCCGCGCCGATGGCTCGCTCATTTGTATCGAAGGCAACACACGCGTAGCTATCTACAAAAACTTCATAGAGGAGAAGGTCGCGGGTAAATGGACCCACATTCACGCCTTGGTGCATGAACAGATGGATGACAATCAGGCGGACGCAATTCGCCTGCAAGTCCACCTAGTAGGCACGCGTCCCTGGGACCCTTACTCAAAGGCCAAGTACCTTCACCACCTGCGGACCCAGGAACTTCTACCATTCTCAAAGATCATAGACTTCTGCGGGGGCCGCCAGAAGGAGGTGCTCGAAAGCATCAACGCCTACTCTGAAATGGAAAAGTATTATCGCCCAATTGTCGACGAGGGAAACTTCGACACGAGCCGCTTCAGCGGTTTTGTCGAGCTGCAAAAACCGGGCGTCAAGGAGGCAATCGCCAAGGCCGGATTCACGCTTAGCGACTTTGCTCATTGGATTCACGAACAGAAACTCTATCCTCTGTATACGGTCCGCTCGCTGCATCGCATTCTTGCGAATCCTAAAGCACGAGAGATTTTCTTGAAAAAAGATGCGAAGAAGGCGATGGAAGCCCTGGATCGCCCGGACCTAGACAAGGCCCTAGTGGATGCAAATATCGACCAGCTGTCGCAGGCGATGTGCCGGGCCATCTACGCGCTGCCTTGGACGGAAGCTGAAAAGCTTCGCAAGGACCCGGGTTCCGAACTGGCGCAGAATCTGAGCGAGACGCTTACCGCTCTGACTGGCCTGCTTACTGCAACGGTGGATGGGAGCGGGTCGATTGGCTGAATCGATTCAACATACGGCTCTCGTTCAGATCATCATCAAGTACATCGCACGTGAACACGCGCAGATCGCAGCGCTCGGAGTCGTCAATGATTTATCTAGCCCGCTGCACGCGGAGAAACCAAACCGGATCGATGGATTCGTGCCCGATGTCTATGCCTTCGATGCTCCGCTTACGACCATTATCATCGGCGAAGCGAAAACACAGGATGATCTCGAGACGGAGCGTTCCCGGAAGCAGATAACCGCTTATCTTTCATTCCTTGGCCATCAGCAAACCGGCATCTTTATACTCGCGGTGCCGTGGCAGGCGAAGCGCCGCGCTAGCGCGATCATCGAATCTCTGCGCCTGGCGTCAGGCGCAGTATCAGTCAAGACCGTTACTCTAGACGATATCGGCCAGTGAATACCGATGCTGAAAACCTATCGCGAAGCCAACCTAACTGCCAAGCATCAGGGCTTCGTGTACCAAATCGAGGCCTTCGAAGCGGTGAAGGACCTGCCGTATTCGGCGGTGTTCCACGAGCAGGGATTGGGAAAGACGAAGATTGGCGTCGATCTACTTCTCTACTGGCTGCGCAATGACGTTGTGGATTCAGTCATCATCGTCACTAAAAAGGGGCTGATACGAAACTGGCGCGATGAGCTCGCGATACATACGCATTTGGAGGCGCGGCTATTGAGTCAGGACAAGCGCGCGAATTTCTTCGCCTTCAACAGCCCCGCCAAGATTTATCTGGCGCATTACGAAGTCATTAAATCGGAGAAGAAGCGCCTTTCGCTCTTCCTGAAGACGAGAAACGTCGGCGTGATCCTGGACGAGGCCCACAAAATCAAGAATCCGGATTCGGCCATGACGAGGGTATTCTTCTCGCTCGGACCCGGCTTCAAGCGACGCCTGATAATGACCGGAACGCCCATGGCAAATCGCCCCTACGATCTTTGGGCGCAAATCAAGTTCCTTGATGGGGGAACTGCCCTCGGTCCGGATTTCGTGTCGTTCAAGCGCGACCTCGATCTCACCAACGATCTCGGCGACGACCGTCATAAGGTCGACCGTTTCCAGCGCGCCCTTGCCGGAGTCTTCGTGAAAATCCAGAGCTTCGCCGTCCGGGAAACTAAGGGAACAGTTGACATTAAGCTTCCCGAGAAGGAGCTGCGGAACATCGAAATAGAGCTGGAGAGCAGGCAATTTGAAATATACGAGCGTTTCCGCAAGGAAATGAGCGCTATCGTCGTGCGGGAAAACAAGGCCGTTCTCGATGACGCCGAAGAGATGCTCAAGCGGCTCATGCGCCTCGTACAAGTCGCCTCGAATCCACGTCTTGTGGATGAGTCGTACCGGGGGATACCCGGCAAGTTCCCCATTCTTCTAAACCTCGTGCATGAGGCCGTAGATGCCGGCGAGAAGATTATCGTGTGGACATCATTCACCGACAACGTAGATTGGATCGCGCGCGAGCTCGCCGATTTTGGAGCCGTCCGCGTTCACGGAAAGCGCAGTTTTCTTGAACGGGACACGGCAATCAAGAACTTCAAGCTAGAAAAAAGCTGTAAGGTTCTCGTCGCGACGCCCGCCGCCGCGAAGGAAGGGCTTACGCTGACGGTCGCAAACCACGCCGTTTTCTATGACCGATCGTTCAGTCTCGACGATTACCTGCAGGCGCAGGACCGCATACACCGGATTTCACAATCGCGCTCCTGTTACATCACCAACCTGATTGCGCGTCACAGCATCGACGAATGGGTAAACGTTCTTCTCGCCGCGAAACACCTGGCCGCCCAGCTCGGCCAGGGCGACATCAAGCTCGATGAATATTCCCGGCAGGCAACTTACACTTATGGGGAGATGATTCGTGATGTACTCGGTCTTGAACAACTCCATGCCTGAAAAAACTGAAGCGGCTCTGCCTGCCACGAGTGCCGACTCGATCACGATTCTGGGTGTAAAAGTGCCCACTACCACTCAGATGCTTCCACAAAAGAAGCTGAAATTCTTCGTGGACAACCCGCGAGTATATTCCATAGTCAGGGCAAACGGAAAAGAGCCGACGCAGGAGGAGATACAACAGCAGCTCACTGAACTCGAACACGTCAAGGAGCTCCGCGAGGACATTAAACGAAATGGGGGATTGTTGGAGCCGCTGATCGTGCGCGGCGGCTCCCTTGATGTGTTGGAGGGCAACAGTAGGCTTGCCGCGTACCGGCAGCTCGCGGACAAAGATCCTATCAAGTGGGGAATGGTCAAATGCACGCTCCTGCCCGCCGACGTTAAGGATTACTTGGTGTTCGCCCTGTTAGGCCAGTTCCATATCAAGGGCAAGAAGGACTGGGCGCCCTACGAACAAGCGGGATTCCTGTACCGTCGATTCAAGGACCACAAGGTTCCGGTGAAGACCCTTGCAGGCGAGCTGGGCCTGGGCCCAAAAAACATCAGTCACCTGATCGATACGTACCAGTTCATGATCGATCACGATGAGGTAGATACGAGCCGCTGGAGTTACTACGACGAGTACCTGAAATCAAACAAGATCAAGCGGGCGCGGAAGAAACACCCCAAGATGGACGATCTCGTTGTGGCGAGCATCAAGAAAGGCGAGATCGAGCGTGCGATGGACCTGCGTGAACAGCTGCCGGTCGTTTGCGGTTCGCAAGTGATCCTCAAGAGATTTGCGGAAGGTAAGCTGTCTCTCGAAAAGGCGTACGAACGTGCTGTGGACTCGGGTGCTGATAACGCCCCCTACAAGAAGGCTGCGACATTTCGTCGATGGATAACGGAGCAGGACATCGAGTCACTGCTGGCGAACTCCCCGCAGAAGGTCCGAGATAAGCTGCTGTATGAATTCGAAAAAATCGCTAATCGGCTGGCTGCCCTGAAAAAGAAGTATTACTGAAGGGGAATCAAAGCGTGCTGCAAGCAGTGCGCCTAGAGGGCACCTGCCCATACTATCTACACTCCCGAAACGCTGTAGTCAAAATTGTAGATGGTCGGAGCTTCCAACAACCCCAAAACGCCACAGCTTGCTACAGGTGCGCTAGCCGGGCCGAAACCCGGTATTGCAAATAAAGGGCTTGTTTTGTTTGGTCGGGGCGGGGCGATTTGAACGCCCGACCCCCTGCGCCCAAGGCAGATTCCGGTGCTTCACCGAAATTGCCTGTTTTCTGATGCTTAGGTTTCAAGCAGTTGCGGAGAACTTGTTGAAGCCTGTTGCCCTTTGTTGAAGCTTTGGGCTTTCGACAGCTACAAAATCATCTACAGAGGATTGAAGGGCGCGACTGGTTCTCTGTCGGACACGATGACAATTTGCATGTCCTTAGCGAGGTCAATCACTCGCTGAGCATGATCGCGGGACAATGCCGGAGACCACGACTTTCGCCGTGGGCGCGTGAGAAAGATCTGCGTGACCTGATTAAGGCGCCCAAAATCAACCAGCGTGGAAGCAACGTCATCCCCTTCGAGGATACGAGTTTCGATATGCAAGTTGCGCGCAAAATTCAAGTGCCGCTCTACCACCTCCCGATCGGTCTGGGGTAAGCCGCTCAGGTCACCGCTGGGTTGCACGGCTACAGCGAAACACTCCACACCCAGGAAGTCGCTCACGCGCTTCGCACGCCGGACCACCATCGGCATGAAGCCGTCTCGACGGACGCGAACGCGAGGCGCTGATCCGGTTTTATCTCCGAGGAGCAGTCATCCCAAGTTTGCCAAAACCATACTCGGTAAAGCCCATTTCCCGCGGGATCTGAGAGCCGTGAGAGCGAAATATTTCGAGCTTACGCGAGGTCCGGTAGAACGGAACCCAGATTCGCGTCGTTCGTGACGCGCGCATTACGGTTCCTAGCGACTTCGGAGACGAGGTGCTCTCCGGCCCGCGCCCGGACCGCATAGTTGTCTCTGTACTAAATTTGAATCAGATCTCCAATAGACCGCTTGCGCCTGCGATATCATTTCCAGCAGCGTATAGAGGGCGATCCCAGAACGGCATATCGAGGTGATGCGCGATGAAAGCTGAAAACTCAAGCTCGAATGATGATCTGATTCGGGCGGCCGAATATGTCCGGATGTCGACCGAACATCAGCACTACTCGATTGACAATCAGTCTGAGGTAATTAGACTCTATTGCAGAGAACATCAGATGCAGATCGTGCGAACCTACGCGGACGTGGGAAAGAGCGGTCTCACAGCTTACAGCCGACCCGGGTTGAGGCAGCTAATCGACGACGTCGAAAACACCTCCCCGGATTATTCCGTGGTCGTCGTGTACGACGTCAGTCGTTGGGGTCGATTCCAGGATGCTGATGAGAGCGCCTACTACGAGTATCGATGTCGTCGCGCGAACATCGCGGTGCACTATTGTGCCGAACCTTTTTCTAACGACGGAACACCTTTAACGGCACTTCTAAAAGCAATCAAGCGCAGTATGGCTGCTGAATACAGCCGTGAACTTTCCGTAAAGTCTTTCGCGGGAAAGGCGCGATTGATCGAGCTGGGGTTCAGGCAGGGTGGTTTTGCTGGTTACGGCCTCCGACGGCTGCTGGTCGATCAACAAGGCACTCCTAAGTGCGTACCGCAATCCGGCGAGCGCAAGAGTATCGCGACGGATCGGATAATACTAGTACCCGGGCCGCCTGGCGAGATTGAAATTGTTCGCGAGGTATTCCGTTTATACGCCTTGGACCGTTTGTCGCCTGCTGAAATCGCCAAAACCCTAAACGACCGAGCCGTCCCGTGGCAAGGCGATCGGTGTTGGACTCGAAACATCGTGGGCGATATGGTCACGAATCCCAAGTACATCGGCGCCAACGTATCCAACCGCCATTCAGGAAAACTGCGTCGCCGCCGAATACGTAACCCGCAGGAGATGTGGATTCGCCGTGAGCATGCATTCGAAGGCATCGTGGATCCAGATCTCTTTCAGCAGGCTGAAGCTCTCGCTGCCTCCCGGGTGGGGTTCTACAGCGACGAACAGTTACTTCAACACCCTCGAGAGTTTGTTGAAAAGCATGGGACATTAACGGAACGTCAAATTAGTGTAGACCCTACAATGCCGTGTAGCGAGGTTTATCACGCGCGCTTCGGAGGTCTTCTGGAAGCCTACAAACTTATTGGATATCAACCTGCACGGAACTATTCATATGTCGCGCGAGATCGAAAGTTACTTCCGATGCGGAAGAAATTTGTCGCGGCCATTAGCGCGGTAATAAGAAAGGTGGGCGCGTCAGTCCGGCAGGACGAGCGTACTAAGCTGCTCGTGATCAACGAAAAATACAAAATCCGAGTTTCCGTGGCTCGCTGTCGGTCTAGAGGGCAATCGCAACGCTGGCTCCTGCGCTTACGTTCTCCTTTGAACCCCCACCTCACGGTGATTGCGCGCCTTGTGCCGGGAGACGATGATTTTCTCGACTATTACGTTTTCCCGAGGGGAACCCAGACTCTTACACAGTTAACCGTCGCGCGATTCAATTCCATGGCCGTCGATCGCCACCGGTTCAAAGATCTAACCTTACTGGAGGATCTCTGCAGACTTGATCCAAAGGAAGCGCCGACTGTCGGCCAATCGGAAGATGAGGTGCGTGGACCCAAGAATCGCAAAACCCGTCCACACCTTTCATGGCGGTCCGGCGCTCACTCTTCCACCTGATCTCATTTGTTATACGAATGGGCATCCGTGCAGGTAACAAACGCGACTTGAGTAGGAAGCTGGAGTGCCATCTGAGCCCGCCGATCGGGCCGACGCACTACCAGATTTCTTCAACACTGCCACGTGAGGAGGAAGCATGCCGCCAACCGCACTTGAGCGCATCCGGGATCCGCATCTCTCTGAGGAGGTCCTGGAAGAGTATTTAGTGGGCCGATTGCCAGCGGAAAACGAAATCAGCATTGTGGAGCACGTCCTTTGTTGCGATGAGTGCTGCGAGAGGTTGGAGAAGACGTTCACCTTTATCGAAGCCTTTCAAAATGCCTTTGTTGATCATGACGAGCCTGTGCGTGAAAACGCTGAAAGAATTCCACCCCGAGCCTCAATGGGCCGCGGAGGGTTAGCTCGGAGGCAGGGTCGGAATTGAGATTCAGTTAATCTGATGGGCGACCCAGTAATATTGCCCGTCGCCAGGCAAGCTCCTTCGCAGTCCCCCTTCGCCCTGATCTATGGATCTTCGGGTCGGCGAGGACCGCCGTCAAGGCCGAGCGGAGCGAGTTCGTCGCAGAGCCTTGACGGCGGCCGCAGCCGGCCGAGGAACGACGGTTACACAAAATCGCGGACGCTGCCTGGCTGAGCAATTGACGGGCCAAGGGAGGACAAGGGAAAGACAACAATTGCATCCAAGATTTTCAGGGCGAAGGAGGACATAACTTATCCGTTCACCGCCGTTCGGATTCGATCTTCCCACAGCAGGGTGAAGAGGTTCAGCGCCGCCTTCCATTTCAACGGACGCGCCCATTTTGGAATTAGATTCCGCAGCGCCAAGTACATCAGTTTCAAGGCGGCTTCTTCGCTGGGAAACGCTCCGCGCGTTTTCAGTGCCTTGCGCAGAGTCATATTCAGACTCTCCACCGCATTGGTGGTGTACATAATCTTGCGGATCTCCGCCGGAAAGGCAAAGAACGGAACCACCCGCTCCCAGTTGCGTTGCCAGATCGCCGCAATGGTCGGGTACTTCCCATTCCAGCGCCCGGCGAACTCCGCCAGTTCCTGCTTGGCTTGCTCGACCGTCGCTGCCCGATAGATCGCCTTCAGATCCTGCGCCACCAGCCTGCGCTCTTTCCGATTCACATAGTTCAAGCTGGCCCGCACCAGGTGCACGATGCAGAGCTGTACCTGCGTGTTCGGAAACACCGTCTCAATCGCCTGGGGAAACCCTTTCAAGCCGTCCACACAGGCGATGAAAATATCCTTCACGCCGCGGTTGCGAATCTCGGTCAGCACCTGCAGCCAGAACTTGGCTCCTTCATTCGGCGAGGTCCACAACCCCAGCACGTCTTTGCGCCCATCCAGATCGATGCCGATGGCCACATACACCGCACGATTTTCCACCTTGCCTTCGTGCCGCATCTTGACCATCAGCGCGTCCTCCTCGCGTGGCAAAGCTATGGAATGATAGCAGGCTCCGTGCCAAGAAGATCAGTTGGGCAGAAGGCCGTAAACGTCGAGTTCGCCAGGGATCGATGTGCTGCTGTCCGCGCCGCCCCTATTGTTGCCTCGGGTGCCGACGTAGACTTTTCCGTTGGCGACGGTGGGCACCGTAAATTTGACGGCATTGCCAGCGGAGTTGCCGCTCCCCTGCGTGCTGTTCCAGAGCTCGGTGTTGAGATTGCTGGCGTCGTACGCATGGAGCACCGCGGGGCCGCAGCCCAGGGAAGATCCCGCGCAGTACTGACCGTTGTCGAGAGCCCAGACGATGCCGTTGGTGTTGGTAGGGGTCGAGGATACCGAAGGAGTTGCTCCGGGAAAGCCAAACGATGTGCTGGAAGTCGAGGTGGCGAGAATGTTCAGCTTAGCGGTAGTGGAACTCAGAGAGAAGGCCTGTAGCTGGCCGCCGCTGCTGGCCAGATAGAAATTGGAGTTCCAGAAAGCACCGGTGGCAAAGATACCGGTACCAAAATTAAACCTCTGCCAAGCGTTTATGTCGCCAAGGCCGCCCATGCGATCGCGGTTAAGAAGATAGAGGTAGCCATCCTTGCCACCCCCTATGACCAGGTGCGTGGGGTTGCTGCCCGTGCTGGGCAGATCGAAAAGAATGGCAGCACCTCCGGAGCCAAAATCCAGGTCGCTGCCGTAGTCCGACGCTTGATCGGAAGGCGTGAAGTATTGAGAGAGGGTCAGGTTGCTGCTGAGCTTCAAAAACGAATCGCCGTAGTCGTTGTTCGGAGCCGACGAGTTCGTAGCATCGAAGATCGCATTGCCGGTGATGAGATAAAGATTGTTGGAAGAATCGACCGCAGGCGCACCCCCACTCATCCAGATTCCCCCGTAGCCGACATTAGGAGTGACGTTGATGACGCTTGTCTGGGAGAGATTGGTCGCATCGTAACCCATGACCCAGCCATAGTAGGGAGCATTATCCTCATGCGATGCCCAGGCGATGTAGACAATCCCGTTGGCGAGAGCCAAACCGGCGCGCTGATTTTCTTGCCGGGCAACGAAAGTAGTCGTAGTGCCGCCGTCCCCAGTGCCGGGATAAGTGCCGGCAATCGTGACCGGGGCGGAAAACTTCTCGTTGCCGGTAAGTAGATCGATGGCGTGGAGGCGCTGGTAGACGGTAGGACCCGAAAGAATCGCGGATTTTGAAACGACAAAGAGAGTATTGGTCGTCAGGTCGATCACCGGAGTACCGGTGACTCCAACCTCCGGTGAAATGTCGCCATTGCTATTGCCGACAAGCGCGCCGGGGCCCTGTGACGGGACGGAGGTCTCCCCGGAAATGCCACCATGTGCCGAATCAATCAGATTGGCGTGCCAGAGCGGTGTACATGGACTGCTATTCTTGTCCGCGTCGAAGGCGTAAAGGCTGTCGTGTTGGGTCGCAACAAAGACCACATTGTGTTTGGCGGAAGAAATGGTGAGGTTCGGAACCCAGAGCGGCTGCGCGTAAACGGCGGCATCGACAGTGCAGGAGAACAGTTTGCCGAAAGTCGAGGAATTGACACTCGAGGTCGTAAGCGCGTACTCCTGCGTGTTCGCTCCATTTCGGGAAAGATTATTGTGATAGGTGGGGACGCCAGTGAGATCGGTGACCCCAACGGTGACAGAAGCCGTGTTTGATCCGACGCTAATGCTGGCGGCCGTGAGGGTATAGAGCCCGGCAGTGCCCGAAGCCGTGTAAGTGACGGGTACTCCGGTAAGGCTGCTGGGGGAGGAGAAGCTGCCACATGTGTTGCCGCTGCAGCTCGGGCCGCTGGCGGACCAGTTCACCCCGGCGGAGTCGCTTGTCGTTGGGGTGACGGAGAAGCTTTGGGTGACGGCAAGACCGGCGCGCCTCGGAGAGACAGAAACAGAAAAAGCAAAGATTGTCAGCGTAAGTTTGATCGACTTCCTCTGGGAAGGCCTGCTGGAGTCCGTCACGTCAAAGGAGAGGGACGCGGTGACAGGCGTCGCAGGGATTCCGCTAATTTTGCCGGTCGATACGTCTAGAGAAAGGCCGGACGGAAGCGTGCCGTGCACGAGAGACCATTGGTAGGGGAGCGCGCCGCTCGTCGCCGCGAGCGTAGCAGCGTAGGTCACGCCCATCTGACCGCTCGGTATCGAAGTAGTCGTGATGGCAAGACGAGTACTCTTCACTTTGTCTGCAAAGGCACTAGATGCCCGGACGGAAAGGAACAATGCCATGCCGACCAGAACATACGCCAGCGACATTGTTGGACGGAAGCGACCAAAGCGAGAACCAGCGAATGTGTGTACAGGAGAAAGAGAGGCAGTCATGGGCACACACCCCTAGTGCAGAGAGGGCTACAAATCTCTCACCCTTCGAGTGAGCCGACGCAAGCGCCGTGTCGTGGCAGCCACCCTTTTCCTCCCGCGAATGGTGAACACGATTCGACGGAGTTGGCTCGCTTCCGCCGAGATCATCTGAAAGATTCACGCCCATGACCCTTCGGGTTTGCGCATGATATTTGATCGTGGTTTAACGCTTACTTCTTGCCCGAAGAGGCGTACAACCTAGACAACTATCAGCAGAATTATCTTAAGCCGGGCAGCCGGATCTTGTACGATGCCAACCGCCTCCCGATCCGGCCCGCGCTCTCCTCCCACCTTCGCACCGCAATGAATGAGATTCGGCCTTCATATGGTCGTGCCCGGATCGGCACACGGTCGGTCGAGACGACCGAAGCGAGAGAGGTTCTTGCAAGTCTCGACGGAATCGAATGCGAGTCGCGCTGATCCGGTTTTATCTCCGCGAGGAGTAGTCAACCCAAATCTGCCCGGACCATGAGCTTTACTGAGCATGCTTTCATCGCGCTCAGATCCGGCGTGAGAGCGGAATATTTCGAGCTTACGCGAGGTCCGGTAGTTTCGCCGGGAGTTGGTGCGCAAGATGGCTGGCGAAAACCCAACCTGGGGCGAGGAACGGATCGCCAACGAACTGCTTCTGAAGCTGGGAATCCGGGTCTCACTACGAACCGTTAGCAAGTACCTAATTGCAGCTAAAAGTCCTCAAGACTCAACCGGCTCATCGCAGCGTTCCGCGTTCGGTCTATCGAATTGGTCGGTCTGATTACCAAAAACTGTCCATCCGCTGCGCCGTTACCGGCGAAATAGTTCTAGACGCCTCGCTTTTACAGTTAGGCCGAAGATAAGGCCGATTCCAAAAAGCGCAGCGGTCCCCGGCTCCCCAGCGGGTAAAGCGCCGCCGCTGAAGCCGTCGCTGCCAAAATCAGTGCGTTCGCTGCCGAAGTCGCCGCCGCTGCAGTTGTTGGAAATGGTGTTGGTATCCATCGTTACTGCCCCATTTTGAGCGAAGGCTCTACCGCACAATATTTCGGCGCCGGTATTCAAGGTTATGCTTGTAACGGCGAGAATGTTTCCTGCGAAGATCGTGCCTGTACCTAGAGTCGCGGAACTGCCGATATCCCAATACACGCCGGTAGTGGTGCCGCCGTTGATAACGTTCACAGTCGCAAGGCTTGCGCTCGTAAGGGTGCTTCCAATCTGAAAAACGAAGAGCGCATTCGGGTTGCCCTGGGCGTCGAGAGTGAGTGTTCCCGTCAACTGAGCCGACGAATTGAACGTATAGACGCCCGCATTTAGCGTACTAACTCCCGTACCCAGAATCGTACCGGTCAGGTTCATAGTAGATGGCAAGAGGGCGAACGCATTGTACGCGTTCGTGAGCTGATTCGTAAGATGGCTCGCGAAAATCCTACGTGGGGCGAGGAGCGGATTGCGGATGAGCTATTGCTCAGGCTCGGCATCCGGTTTCGCCCAGGACGGTTCGCAAGTATCTCAGGGTTTCGGCATGTGGGTCTTGAAGACCCCGGTTCGCGCGCCCAAGGCGAATGCCTCTTGTGAAAGATTGATTGGTACCATCCGCCGCGAATGCCTCGACTTCCTGATCCCGATCAACGAACGCCATCTGCGAAAGAATCATTACCGAATTCGTCCTGAATCACAATCGGCGTCGGCCTCATTCAGCATTAGGGACCGGAACCACCTCAAGCCAAAGTTCTGGCAGGTCCGCACCGACACAAGTTGCCCGTCGGCTATCGCGTTATGTCAACGCCGATTCTCGGCGGGTTGCATCACAAATATTGGCTGAAGAAGGAAGGTAGCGTAGCGAATAAACCGATTTGTTGCGGATCACAAGCCAATTTCCGCTGCCGCAATTTCCGCAGTGCGGTCAACGATGTGCAAGAGAGTGAAGTCGGCCTTTATTTACATCGCGCTGCGTGCGATATAGTGGTCTTTTATGCGGAGGGGTTCGAGCGGACAGCTCTCTATTGTTCTCGCGCTGATCGTTGTCGTCTACCTGATACTGGCCGTGGCCTGCGCCCGCACTCTGATACCCTGGTGCGACGAGGCATGGTTTTCCGGCCCGGCGTACAATCTGATTACCCATGGGTACATGGGCACGCCGGTGCTTGACCCGACCGCCGGATGGTTCATTCGGGACCTCACGCGCATCGATCGCTACACCTATTGGATGGTTCCGCTTTATCCGCTTTCGCAGGCCTTGTGGTTTCAGTTCTTCCATTTCGGTCTGATGACAGTCCGCCTGTATTCCGTTTTTTGGGGGCTGGTGGCGCTGGCCGCGTGGTTTCTGGTGGTCAAAAGAATCACCGGCGACACTCGCATCGGACTATTAACCGCGGCCTTATTGGCCACCGACTTCACATTCCTGTGGGGAGCCGGGGTGGGCCGAATGGACATGATGTGCGAAGCTTTGGAACTGGGTGGAATCGCGGCCTTTCTCTGGCTGCGCGAGAAGAATCTTTTTTGGGCGATTCTTGCCGGCCACGCAGGCGTAGCGGCCGCAGGCCTGGCCCACCCCATGGCCCTGGGCGCCTGCGCCGGTCTGATTGCCCTAACGTTGTACTACGACCGGCGGCGCATTCGCATCGCGCACGTGGCTGTGGCGGCGGTTCCCTATCTGACAGGAGCGCTTGCCTGGGGCGCCTATATTGCTAAAGATCCGGCTTTGTTCTGGTCCCAGTTCTCCACAAACGTAGGCAACCGCGTGATCTCGGGCCCCATGTTCCATTGGCTGAAGCTGCAGATTGTCGACAGGTACTTCTACATGTTCGGCCTGGCACCGGATACCCTCGGCCTCAGCCACCTCAAGATCGTTGTCCTGGCGATTTACGCGACCGGCCTCGCTGGAGTGCTTCTCAATCGCCAGATCCGGAACGACGAACGGTTCCGCCCTTTGTTGTTGCTATGGCTCGTGTCGATGTTCATGATGGCCTTCGTGGACAAGGAGGTCCACTCCTTCTATCTTCTCCATTTCGTGAATCCTCTGGCGGCCATTCTGGCGGTGTGGCTTTGCTGGAATTGGGATACGCGGACAGTGCCGCGGTGGGCTCTGGTGAGCCTGGTAGCTATTTCGGTCCTAGTGCAATTCGCAGTGCTCGGCTCGCGCATCCGGCAGAATCGGTATCGCGATAGTTTCCTTGCCGCCACGGAGTATCTGAAGCAACACACCGGCCCGGATGACCGGATCTTCGGTAGCGCGGAACTGGCGTTCGAACTCGGCTTCGAAGGCCAGGTGGTGGACGATTTCCGCCTGGGGTATAGAACCGGTAAAAAAGCCCAATTCGTTGTTCTGGACCAGAACCGATATCAGGAGTGGATCCCCAACTTGGAGCAAACGGAGCCCGCAGCTTATTCCTATATCACCAACTTGCTCGATCACGAATTCAAACTGGCGTACCAGAATACCGCCTACAAGATTTACTTGCGCAACATGGCTGCGGCGGGTGGCGTCTCCCCATGAGCGCCATTGTTGTCGTCCCTACCTATAATGAGCTGGAGAACGTCGGGAATTTGGCGGAAGCCATCCGCAACCTTCCCGACAAAGTCGACCTATTGATCGTCGATGACAACTCTCCCGATGGGACCGGCCGGGTGGCGGACGAGTTAAGCCGGCAATATCCCGGCGTTTTTGTTTATCACCGAGAGCGCAAACAGGGTCTCGGCCGCGCCTACGTAGCCGCATTCCAGTACGTTTTGAAGAATTTCAACTACGCCTTCATCATCCAGATGGATTGCGATTTTTCCCATGACCCCGCTTATATCGGGGACTTCTTGAAGGCGATCCAAAACGCGGACCTGGTCTTGGGTTCGCGATACATCACCGGCATCAACGTGGTGAATTGGGATTTCAAACGGCTTCTGCTTAGCAAGTTCGCCAGTACATACGTCCGCCTGGTCACCGGCATGCCGTACACCGACCTCACTGGCGGATTCAAATGTTGGCGGCGGACCACACTCGAAGCGCTCCAACTAAATCGTATCTTCTCCATGGGGTACCTCTTCCAGGTCGAAACCACCTATCGCGTATGGAGAGCTGGGCGATTCAAGATTGTGGAAACCCCGATCATCTTCTACGAGCGCAATCGCGGCCGTTCGAAGATCCATCCCGGAATCATTCTTGAGGCGCTTATCGGTGTTATCAGGCTCCGCTTTACCCGTACCCGCCGTTAAGATTGTTTGGGCTATACTTGTCGTCCGCAGAAATTACATCCGCGTCTCTGCTCCGCGGTTCAGATTCGGACCACGATTCACCGCAAAGACGTTTGGCGTCGTTCTGACATGCATCTGTCGTGCCGCACAGGTTCGCGTCGAAAGGTGTTACGGCTAGAACATTCGTAATTTGAATAACATAGGGAGCATAAGCAATTTCTCAGAGGTGCGCGGTTGTGAAAATTGTGGCTAAAGTTTCCTCACGTTTCAACATGGTGATTCGTGGAAGAGTGCGCCTGCTGGGTTTTCAGGACCCGACCACCTGTTGTTTGGACAGGTGATCTATCTGTAAGTTATTGAAACTAATCATGCGATCCACTGTGCCCAAGGCAGATTCCGGCCATTCGCTGAAACCGCCTGTTTTCTGATGCTTACGTTTCAAGCAGATGGGGCGAGCCTGTTGAGACTTGTTGAGCGTTTTGGAATCTGGAGGCTTTGGGCAGCTACATTTTTATCTACACTCGAGGGTAAGGCCGCGTGCTGGCGTACATGTCGGGCACGGTGAACCAAGAGCTTCCCCGGCAAAATTAACCGCGGAGAAGCGTATTCTGAAGGCGAAGCTGCCTTCGAGACTGCGGTTGAGCGATCCCGAACACGCACCCTCGCCAAGATTGGGAAGCACCTGCTGATCGCCCGCGAAGTTCGACGGCTCCAAACACCGTGAATACACAACCCGGCGCAGGTCCAACCGGAGCTGGAAGCTCTCGTAGTTCGGATGCCTCAGCGATGCGCCACTGATCATCCATATTAGACCAAAGGTAAGAACAACCTAAATTTTCCAAACATCGCATAAGGTTTAATTCCGCTGTCCTTAGATGTCCGAAGAGTGATCTCGCTTCGATCCCGCAACCGACGCGTCACCAAAGGCCATGGCGGGTGAACCCAACGAAAGTCCCAGCTTCCCCGAAAGGGCACGATCCAGCTGCAACAGACTGCCCACTTGCGTTTCTTCGGATCCTGGACCGATCGCTACTAGGTTCGCGAGCACATGATTAGAATCATCAATCCAGCCGGAGTATCGAGCGTTCGGCTTTGTGGAATCGAAGGTGAGTAGCTCCATTTCGCATCCGTAGCACGGGTCGTTATAAGGAGGAATCTCCTCTCCTCTATCTACCAGAGATTCACCGCCGAGGCGACGGACAATGGAGGACGATTGATGTCGGGTCGTCACGGTACTCAATCCGTAGGCGCCCCCTATCAATTGACCGAAAGCATAAATCATGAGTAACATTCTGATTACTTCAGACGTGCAGCGGATCTCATGGGAGACTGCCAAGCCCCCCACTTCCACATAAGAGAAATCCAACAGGCGTGCCCGCGCGATATGACTTTGAAGCGCACGTCGAATCCGGGGCCCGAGGGGTTCCGACCGGAGCGTCCAACAATGCAAAGCATCGAGGTCGGTGCAAATTACATCCCTTGGATGTACGCAAATCCGAATACATCCCATGACGCGTTCCTTGTCATCGACGATCAGAAGATGCCAACTCTTGGCGTCCAATAGTTGGGGGTGTCGCCCGTCATCAGTCAGATCGGTTGGGGAAACGGCTCCATCCCGGACGTAGATTTCTCCACGCAGTCTTTGAGCGCCCGCGAGAAAATGGTTATAGCAGGTTAGAATGTCCCGGTAACGAAATGGCCCGGGCTTGTAACCCGCTGGAGCGAGCAGTACCATACCCTTGGTCTGCCTGTCTCTCGTGTCATAGCTTTGGCTCATTTTCAACCTCCCAAATTTTCTTCCCGCCCTTGCGCGTGGACTGACACGAGGGAATGCCGAGAACTGTTTCACGATTTGTCGCCGATAAAATTACCCGTTATCAAGCTTCATTTCTGGTCCTCTTATCGGTCCGATCCGTAACGACGATAACCTGTCGGACTTCTGCGGGGTCCTCGTCGCGGACAAATGGCTAGGGAACACAGACTCTCGCCAAGCAATCTTCGTTAGATCTCCTGGCGTTGGCTCGCGGCCCTTGTTCGTCGCGCAAATGATCGACAACGGGCAAGTGTTCGATGGAGGAAACTGCCGCTTCGAAGACTCCTCGCTCCGAGGGCCGTACGTCGGCAGCGTATACCAACACGTGCGAAATCTTGAGGCCTTCGAGCCTTGGTTGACAGCTGTGGGTATCTTTTCGGAGGCTGTTTTAGAGGAGGCCTTTGACCAAATACCTTCTTCGTGGCGTTGTAGCGATACAGAGGCAGCGTTCGAGACGCTCGTCGATCAATTAATGCGGCGCCGTCGGCGCGTTATCGATTTGATTCATAGGTGCCGCGCTCATTCTGCTACTCGGTTTCCGAACTGGTTGTGACGAGAAATTATAAGCGCTTCGGCAGCATTTCTCGGTGGGAGCGTAAGGGTCTCAGTCTCGTATTTGCAGTGATTCCGTGAGCTGTAGTCGCCGATCACAAGGAAAGCTAAAGAATATTTGCCGTCTATTCAATGAGTTGGCAGCAACCGCCAGGTAAGATCGCGAATTTCCTTTCTACACTGTGGTCAATCCAACCGCCGCGGTTGACTGTCCACCTTCCGCGGGGCATGCAGGGTCGGGGACCCATTCGGTCCCCGACCCTGCATCTGTGGAGGAATCAAGAATCTCCGTGCTTGTCCTCCGCAATAATTACGCCCGCGTCTTCCTGACCGGTGCTGGAGGACTTGTAGGTCCTGAGAATACCGAGTTGCTCACGGTAGCGGCCCGGCTCGTCATGATCGCGCTGGCGCGCTTTTTTTATTGGCGAGACGCGCTGGTGATCGTCAGGCCGGACACGTTCATCAGATGGCATCGGACTGTGTTCAAGATGTTCTGGCGATGGAAGTCGCGGAAACGCGGCCGTCCCGCTCTACCGAAGAATCTCCGGGAACTGATTCGCCAGATGGCTCGCGAAACCCAACCTGGGGCGAGGAACAGATCGCAAACCAACTGCTGCTGACGCTAGGCATCTTGGTCTTGCCACGAACGGTTCGCAAGTATCTCGATTCGCTTCAGCCACCGGGCGCTGTCCCATGGGCACGAAATCGGAGGAAGTCGAAATGCGGAGGTCCGAGGCTGCAACAGTCATTCGGGCGGTCAAAGTAATCAACAAAAGCCTTGAGCGTATTGAGAAAATCGTACGTAAAGTTACTTTCCGGGAGCATCAAAGTGGATGGCAGGTGTTCCAAGCGCTCTACCGACTTGATCGCGATGAAAGGGAGCCAACCGCGGTACCGGAATAGCCGGAAAGCCTAAGGCCAGGGATACCACGCCCGCTCACGCCGGGCCGCGCGGTCGAAGCCAGTCCCCACCTTGCGATAGATTTTCCACAGCGCCTCATACGCGGTGTTCTTGGGGATTCCTAGAGTCTTGGCAATCTGCGGTGTTTTGACCCCCTGGGTCCGCAGTTCGATTATCTTCAGTTCACGATCCGAGAAATTACCTATACCCATGGCGTCAAAGTCGATAGCGGCACGTGCCCGAGATCAGGTATAGCAGGCCCAAGGCGAAAACTGCGAAAACCATCCGCAATGCAGTCGCCCTAGCCTGAGGTTTTTCTCACTGAGAAGCGGCCGCTAACGATCAAAAGGGGCCCGGCAGGAGAAAAAACCCGCAAACGCCCCCATGGGGCTGAGACTCGGAGGAGTTCCCCGACCCACAGAAGGGGGATTCTACCAGACGCTTGCCGCCAATCGGAATAGGTAGCAAGATAGGGTCGCCTCAACTCGCATTTCGCAGAGTGACGCGGAATTGTTAGGATTAATCTTTAGAATTATCACCATAACCACTAGAAAAGGTGAGAACTCCGTAGCCCTCCTCGTACTATAGGGGTATAGATGGCGGGAGAGTCAGCCTCTTGAGTGGCAATCTTTCGGCTTGATTGGGCTTTTTCCAGGTCATTTAGGGTCTTTTTCAGCCCAAAGGAGGAGCCGATGCAGAACGGTCCATCGGGTCGTACAAGCCTTACGCCAGGGATGGGTAAAGGACTGCGATTGCTGTTGCGTTTTCGCGTGCCCGAACCCGAGGTGGATGCGATCTTTCATCGCATCATTGACTCCCTCGCTGTACATTCGCCACGCAGCTCTCAAGAACTGGTAGCTCTGATAACGCAAACGGCGAATGAAATCTGCTCGAGACCGCCACGGCCGCCACAGCAGAGCGCTTTCCCTGGCTTGGTCAGAAAAATCCGAGAGGGCGTGGAGCGATCTACCGAGGTTGAGAGGGAAGTGCTGACGCGGCGGTATATACACGAAGAAACTATTGAAACCATTGCCATCAGCCTTCACTTAACGGACGACCAGGTCCGCAATGTACTGAATCGCATGAAGCAGCGCATAGTTGCCCTGAGATAAATGAACTGAGAATATCCCTAGGCTGAGCCTACCACCTTGTTGTAACGGAGTTGTAACGGAGCGTTGGCGGTCCCCCGGCTGGGCTCGGGCCGACGTACCAGCCGATTTTCTCAACACTTGTCAACGTGAGGAGGATGAATGCCGTCAACCGCGCCTCAGCACGTCTCCACGGCCGGACATCTGTCCGAGGATGCTTTGGAAGCGTATGTTATGAACGAACTGTCAGCGGATGACCAAACCCGCTTGGAGGAGCACGTTCTTGTTTGCAATAGATGCTGCGACAATTTGGGCGATGCGTTCGCTTTCATCGCAGCACTCAAGAGCGCGCTGCTCGATTTTCAGAACCGTGGCAAGGCCATTCCATTTCAATAGGGTCCGCCCAAGCACGCATGGGCATCAGTGGCCGTCTTAGTGGCGGCCCTGCTGCTCATTGTCGTCACTTGCGAGGCTCTGGCATCCGCGATCAAAGGGGCCCGGCGGGAGGAACGGTGATGCCGATGGTTCGAATATCTTTACCATAGGGGCATCACTCTCTTTCGTATCATGAAGCAGATGCGAACCGCGATTCACGGCGTCGACACTTGAGACTCTCTTACGCGCACCTGTCGCAATAGCAGGTGCGCTAGGGTGGGCTCTATAACTCTTTGTCATCTTAGATTCAATGGCTTATAAGCGGAGCGACACAGGGTCTCGAACAATTGAAGTCGAAATTGTCGCTAAGGTTCCCTCAAGGTTCAACAACCGTGATTTGTAAGTGATTGAATCTACAGCAAAAAAGAAAGGCGAACGCACCTGCGCCCAAGGCATGGGTAGGGCGCATTGTATCGGAAGAACAACTCGCGTGTTATTAATCAGATAGGTGGAAATCGTCGACATAGTGAAAAGTGAGATGTAGTCGATTTTGTAGCTGCCATTTCCTCGCGATACAACAGCGTTCTACTCGCGATCTCGCCGGAGTCCGGTGGTGCCGAATTCTGGTCGGGGGAATGCCCCTGCGGGTTCAGAACCTCGTATGGGGCTGGCGGTTCTGAAGGACAGGTCACGAATTCTCGGTCTTCGACGCAAACTTGTTTGGCTGCTCGGGCGCGGATGCAAGTTTCGCGCCGCAATGTTTACAGAGGAGGTTCATAGTGATGGAATTATATGGAAGCTGGGGGAGTCTGACAAGAAAAAGCACGCCTTACGGCGTGCTTCGATGAACTGGTTACGGAAGAGGGATGTCGCGCATTCAACCCGCCGCGCGGCTAATTCAAAGTCTGACTTGTAAGCACAAACAGATGTGTGCCTATGTCGTCAACCACCATGAACCACCGACTGCCGGCGTTAACTAGAGACGGTCGTATGAACCCAGTTACGATCGGATTATTCGAATCGCGTGTCCAGTGCAACAGGTCTGTCGAGAAGGCTCTACCGATCCCATGAAAGTTGGTGCCGTCGTTGTCGCCGAAGTAGTACATAATCCATCGGCTGTTGGGCGCGTCGTACACAACCACTGGATCACCGGCTCTGGAGGGAGCCCAAGAATCACCGTTCCCACTCAGCACCGGATTTCCAGAATATTTCGTGAAATGGTCCAGGGGGACTGGTTGAGGTTGCGACTCCGATTCCGTGCTGGTCCTGCGCTTCGAGAAGATTGTGAAGATTGTAGACGCCGCCCAACACGGCCGCAGGCACCACCTGACGCAAGCCAAAATCGCGCTTCCACCCCACGGCTTTTACCGCTGCATCGTTGTTGAGGCGCTTCACCGAGTTCAGCGATGAATTGGACACTTTACACTCGATCGGCATGACGCGGTGATCCCACAGACGCACGATGACGGGCCGCAACAATCCAGAAGCACAACGGTGTCGCCGGTCAGCGAACCGAAAAATCCAGGACGAGAGGCAAGAGGTTGCCGCTCGTTGCGAAAGCGATAGCGTATTCACCCCTGCCAAGCTCCGCAAGATGCAGCGTGAGAACATTATCGTGCAATGCTGGTTCAACGTTAATCACGGTGTGCCGATACGCTTCGAGAAGTACCGGAGTCTTTGACTTTGGCCCGGTCATGGCGGAGTACCTGTATTCAGCCCTGGCTGTGCCTAGAACGCGTGCTTGCGTCTCCGGTGACGTTGTCAGCCTCAATACCAACGGTTGCGCGGTCGAATAGTGCGAGTCATCGAAGATTTCAAGTGGGATTGCGATGTCAATCGGCGCTGACGCGGCTAAGCCGTTCCTCGAACTCACGCTGGGCAGGGTCTCAAACGAAAACCCTTTTACAGACCTAATTCTATATAGATCCCAGCCCGCAACGCCTAAACCCGCTATTGGAACTGCCGAACCAAGTCCGGCTGATGCCGCGGCTGCACCAGTAGCAGCATCGATCCCTATGTTCCCGAGTGCGCCGAGTGAACGCATTGGATCGTTGCCTTTCCCCGGCGCAAAAATAGTGCTCGCCAGCGTTGGCGTTAACGGTATGGACTGGCCATTTTGGAGCACAGAAGCCGCTCGCGGTGTGTTCGTCGCGGTTTGGTCCACGGAGGCCGCGCTAGGGGAAGAACGTTTAATGATCGCGTCAATAAGCTTTTCCGAAAAACCGGCCTGCTTCAATGTGATCAAGCCATCAGGCGAAGTATCAAACTTGAGGGTCGGGCGTTGGGCGTTGAGAATGGCATCTGCGATAAGGTCGTCGCTCATCCCGGCACGCTGCATCCGCACGACGGTCGAGATGTTGAAGATCTCCTGTGCTTGAACAGATAGCCCGAGGAATAGAAGGCTCAGGAACCCCGCCTGCCATCGATGCAGCTTGAGGAGAGATCTCACCTTGTATCGAATCAGTGATGCTATGGACGCTAGGATCATGTCGTACCTCCTGCGCTGCACTGTGGAACGACATCCAAGATATCACAGCTATAACTGGTCGCTTATAACTGTGAGACGCCAAGATGCGCACGCGACCACACTATGGGGGATGGAGGACTTGCAAAAGCAGCTCGGCGGTCGTATTCGCCGGCTGCGAGCGAAGCTCGGCTACACGCAGGAGTCGTTGGCCGACAAGTGCGGCCTACATCGCAATTTCATGGGCTCGGTTGAACGCGGTGAGCAGAACCTTACCCTCAAAAGCCTCCGGACCATCGCTCATGGGCTCGGGACGACGATGTCGAAGCTGCTGTCGGGGCTCGATTGAAACGCCGAAGAGACCAACTACATGCATCGGTTGTAGCGGTTCTCGTGGGGTCCAAGCACTTTCCCACACTTTTCGCATCTTCGAGGTGATCGATGCTCAAGATCGTAGTGCTCAACGAGGGAATGATGCGAAGAAAAACGCCGGGAGCAAATGTTGCACCGGAGGTGTCGGGTTTTCGGTTCGGGGCAATGCCAAACAGTCGCTCTCGGTACTGAGCACTCCGTGCATCGCCGCTCTGCATCCACACTTTCGTGCTACCATTGCGGACTAAAGCTCTACAGATTATAGGGTGAAAGGTCCCTTGGGCGCAGGAGCCAGACTGGAGGAATAAGCGGCTTGCGCAAGCGTTTATTGATTGCAGGAGCGTGCGCCGTATGCGGCGGGTTGTCGTTCGCGCAGCCTCCGACGACGCTCTACGCTGGTTCGGCCGCGGACGTTTACAAAAGCATCGATAACGGCGCGACCTGGAACGCCACGCATATTTTCGGATACAACTCAGTACTGTTCGCTGCCGTACTCCCGAGCTCTGGGTCCGTGGTATCGGTTGTTGTTGATCCGATCCAATCTTCCAACGTTTACGCCGCGACCACGGCGAGCTTAGATAGTTCTGCGACTTCGATCACAGGCATCGTCAGTCCGAAAGGAATCTATAGAAGCACTGATTCCGGGATGACATGGTCTCCCGCGATAAACGGTCTGCCCACGAGCGCCACCGATCCAGTCGTCATCACCGCGCTCTCGATTGATCCGCGGAATCCTCGTACCCTGTATGCCGCCCTCAAGGCCCACGGAATCTTCAAGACCACTGACGGTGCGACCACTTGGCAGCCCACTGGATTTACCGGCAATATCGCGACTACTATCGCGATCGACCCATCCAACGCAGGAACAGTTTACGCAACGATTGGCGTCGCAATTTTCAAGACTACCGATGGAGGTGAAACCTGGAACAACGTCAGTTCACTGCCTGGAGAGGTTGATGGGTTTGATCTCATAACAAGCATGGTTATCGACGCCTCCCATAGCAACACACTCTATGCGAGCTGTAACTATCAAAGCTCGGCACCGCGATGCGGAGTCTTTAAAAGTACCGATGGGGGTGTGAGCTGGCAATCGATACTTCAAGGCCAGTTCAATTCTGTAACGGTAGATCCGTCATCTCCAGCCATCATCTATGCGGCTGGAATCAATGATGCCGGTGGATTCACTGATCCGTCCGGTTACGCCTTGAAGAGTTCGGATGCTGGTGGCACGTGGGCGCCAGTCAATCAGGGATTGACGAGCACCGATGCTCTGGTGGTCGCAGTCGACCCGAGCAACTCCGCTGCGGTTTACCTCGGCGCGTTTGCGGGCGCTGCGGACGGAATTCTCTACAAAAGTACGGACGGAGGTGCGAACTGGCAACAATCAGATAGCGGGATTGATCGGCCAGGAATATTACCTTCCTTTTCTTACAACGTTTCCACAATCGCACTAAGCCCGGCAAATCCTTCACCGCCGCCGCAGACCAAGCCGATCATTTCTGCGGTTGTCAATGCCGCCACCCTTCAGGCTGGTCCAATTGCGCCTGGGGAGCAAGTGACCATTTTCGGCTCGGGACTCGGGCCGGCCCAGCTCGTCAGCGCCACAGTTGGCCCAACCGGTCTTCCGCTTATGGTGGGAAGGACGCGGGTGATCTTCATCGCCTGCGCTGCTGGTAGCCCTTGCAAACCGTTTAACGCCCCGGTGCTGTACGTCAGCTCAACTCAAATAGGTGTCTTTGTTCCGTATGGAATCAGTGGCAGCGCGTCAGCGCAGGTGAGTGTCCTAAACTTCGATCTCGACAACCCCAGTGACGCGCTTTCTGTGCCTGTCGCCGACGTTGCTCCAGGAATTTTTACGCTCAATGCAAGCGGCACGGGCCAAGCGACAATGCGTAACGAAGATACCAGCGTGAACGGGCCGGATAACCCGGCCGCTCTAGGCTCAAGCGTTGTGATCTTCGCTACAGGAGAGGGCCAGACCACACCGCCGGGCGTGGACGGTAAAATCGCAACGGACACGCTACCGCAACCGCTTCAACCTGTGGCCGTAACGATTGGAGGTTTCCCGGCAAGCATTCAGTACGCTGGCGCAGCACCGCAACAGCCGGCGGGCGTCTTGCAAGTCAACGCAACGGTGCCGATTGCAGTCGCTCCTGGAAGCGCGGTGCCGGTGGTGCTCAGTGTTGGTAGCGTGCCAAGTCAGTCAGGCGTAACAATGGGGGTTGGTCCGGTTGTTCCGCCGCCGCCAAAGACCTACAGCGTTTTCTTGATCCACGGTATCGCGCAAACTTCCGCCGACATGGCAGGGCTGGCGGCAACTCTGGAGGGACCTCAATACGGACTCGATGCTAGTCGCTTTCAGATCGACGCAGGTTTCGACTATAGCAATTGTGCCAACACCGTAAGTTGCAAAGCTGATTGCAGTATCTCCGACGGTGCAAATAAGCTCGCAGCTTATATGGCAGCTGCGGCCCCGCAGAATGACATCGTCTTGATTGGCTACAGCATGGGAGGGCTGATCGCCCGCGACATGGCTCTCAATCATCCAGAACTTTTCACGAATAGACGGCTTGCAGCATTGATCACGCTCGGCACGCCGAACCTCGGCTATCCCTATGATCCAATCGATGACACACTCCGATGCGGACCACTTGCCCGTCAAATGTTCGGGGACTTCCGGAATCTCGCCGAACCGGCGGAAGGGCAAAAGAATCTCACCGACGACCTCAACTACAACATCGCCGTTTCCAACTACCTTTGGGACCTGAACACACGATGGGTGGGCGGTCCATTTCCTGGCCAGCCGCAGATTTGGCTTACCGCAGCAGGAACCTTCTGTGACAATGAAACTCGGAACTATCCGCTTACCGGCGTAAGGGGCTGTACCACCGGTACATTCAACGATGGTGTAGTATGCGAGCAGAGCGCAAGCTTTTCGTTCGCGACAAGAGGGTCAAGGCCCACAGATCGCTGGTCAGATCCAAACTATGCTCACACCAACGACCTTGGCACTTTCGCCGTCTTTTGCTCCAGCGCGCCTTCAGGTCTCACTACTCTCTATAATCCGCCTGATTACGGATCACTCGTCCAGAAGATACGGAATTCGCTAAATGGGCTTCCCTGATTCAGGCATATCATCCTTTCGAATAACTCGGGCGGCGACAATCGAAGAGACCTGATAAATAACCACAGCGTTTGCCATGATCGATATGAGAGACAGATAGAACGCGTCACCACCGAAGACACGGAGCATGAAAAGCCACAAGTAGAACGGGACCGGTACGTTCGACAGCAGAATCGGAGCATCCATACAGCCGCCATAGGAGCCGCTGCCGATCGTGTACTCATTGCCGGCAGCCGTGATTGGGACGTGTTCTCCTGAGAGTTGGAGCAGCGCCGCCTGTATTTCGCTGCGGTGCTGCGTGAGGCAGTCGTACGAGATAGACACACGCTGCAACAAAACCCCATTTTGATAATTTCATCTGCGCGGCATTGAATGGACAGTTACGTTGTGGAAGCGGCACGTCCGCGTCGCTTGAGCTTCTTTTTTGGGGTGGGCTTTAATGCAAGTCCGAACGAGCTGAGGGTGTCCTGAAGATAGGATTGTAATTCGAGTTTGAGAGTAACCGTCAGAGGAACCCAGGGGAAGATCAGGCGCGATTGTGTGGCCGTCGAGCGTCTTCTCAATTGCAATGAAGTGCTTGTCAACGTCGTCCTTGGTGGCTATGCGGTCAAGTAGCTGTGTGACTTGCTGGTCAAAGTGTTCTTTGGTTAGATCGGTCATACGTAGGTGAGTTAATTGCATTGGCAGAATACGGGAGCGGCTGCGGGCTGTCACCGAAGCGCCAATCACCCTGAAGTACTGGGCGGGCCACTTCCTCCCATTCGAGTGGCCCACCCGAACCGCAACAGGGGGGTTTGAGTTCGATCATCTAAATTGG
>Ga0210384_10000479_pt1 | contig 61142 bp, 56 predicted proteins | sample IncBWH2MmetaG_FD_160574 | JGI IMG/M metagenome (GOLD analysis project Ga0210384, IMG submission 160574) | Forest soil microbial communities from Barre Woods Harvard Forest LTER site, Petersham, Massachusetts, United States - Inc-BW-H-2-M | ecosystem: Environmental > Terrestrial > Soil >...
ACATCGCGGCGACCGCGCCCTACTTCCACAACGGCCGCTTCACGACGCTCGTCGACGCCATCGGCTTCTACGTGCGGCGCGACACCAACCCCGAGGAGTGGTACCCCGCCAACCCCGACGGCAGCGTGACGAAGTTCGACGACCTGCCCGCGGTCTACGGCGGCCAGTTCGTCGTCACGCCGGGCGTGGCGGGCAGCGACGCGGGCTACCTCGGCAACGTCAACACCAGCGAGATTCCGTACAACCGCCATATCGGCGAGACGCCCGCGCTGTCGGCCTCCGAGATCAACGACGTCATCACGTTCCTGTGCACCTTGACCGACGGCTACGACCCGGCCAACCCGACCGCGCAGGTCCTGCCCGCCCAATGCCAGGCCGCCGCCACCTCCCGAAACTCCATGAGCCGATGAACTGAAATGAAAAACACACCCGTCGCCATCGCCGCCCTCTCCCTGTTCCTGCTCACGTCGGCCCAGGCCGCCGACACGACGCCCGACGTCGCCGACAAGCTCGCGCAGCAGATCAACCAGATGCAGCAACAACTCGACGCGATGAAGCAGGAGCTCGCTCGCGTCAAGGCGCAGAACGACGCGCTGGCCGCCGCGCAGGCCAAGGCCGCCGCCGCGCCCGCCCCGGTGGTGGCAACCGCGCCGGCGCCCGCCAGCGCCATCTCGCCCAACCTCGGCCTGTGGGGCTACGGCGAGATCTACTACGCGCACCCGACCAAGGACAAGAGCCGCACCGAGGCCGACCTGGCGCGCGCCGTGTTCGGCATCGGCTACAAGTTCGACGAGCGCACCAGCTTCAACTCCGAGTTCGAGGTGGAGCACGCCGTCGCGTCCTCCAAGGACGCAGGCGAGTTCGAGGTCGAGCAGTTCTACATCGATCACCAGCTCACCGACTCGATCAACGCCAAGGCCGGCCTGTACCTGATGCCCGTGGGCCTGCTCAACGAGCACCACGAGCCCACCAACTTCTTCGGCGTGCAGCGCAACTTCGTCGAGACGCTGATCATCCCCAGCACCTGGCGCGAGGGCGGCGTGGGCCTGCATGGCACCAGTGACATCGGCCTGACCTGGGACCTGGGCGTCACCACCGGCCTGAACCTGGGCGGCTGGAACAACAGCCCCGAGGACCCGCAGTACCGAACGGCGCTGGACCTGCAAAACAACGCCGTCGCCCCGATGCAGGCGATGCACCAGGAACTCCAGCTCGCCAACGCGCAGCATCTGGCACAGTACGCCGGCGTGAACTACAACGGCGTGCCGGGCCTGCAGGTGGGCGCCTTCGCGTTCACCGGCGACCTCGCGCTGCCCGTGGTGCCGGCCAACCTGCCGCAGTCGCGCCTGACGCTGTGGGAGACGCATGCGCGCTGGACGCCGGGCAACGCCGACATCTCGGCGGTCTATGCCCGGGGCACGATTTCGAAGACGGCCACCTACAACCTGGACAACGCCGGCGTGTCCAACCCGATCCCGTCGTCGTTCCTCGGCTACTACGTGCAGGGCGCGTACAAGGTCTGGGAAAGCGGCGGCGAGAAGCTGACCCCGTTCGTGCGCTGGGAACACTACGACATGGGCGCCAGCTACGCCGGCATCGCCCCGGGCTTCACGCCGGTGCCCACCGGCCTCGCCTCCGACGGCAAGCCCTGGCCGCAGCCGCACGACCGCGTGTGGACGGCCGGCGCCAACTTCTACCTGAACCCGAACGTGGTGCTGAAGGCCGACTACCAGCGCTTCTCCACCAACACGGACCTGACGCGCGTCGACCTGGGGCTGGGCCTGGCGTTCTGAGTCAATTCGGGGTTCAGGGCTCAGGGCTCAGGGCTCAGGGCTCAGGGTTCGGGGTTCACGCTTCGCGCGGGCCGAGGTTACCCGCTGCGCCAAGGTGGGCGCGCACTTGGCTCGACGTCAAACGGGCGCCTGAATTCGGCCTGGACGGCCTCATTCCGAGGGCACTCGGTGAAGGTTCGTCCGCGTGTGCATACGAGCCGCGCCCGGCGCCATTCGCACCCGCCAAGACGCCCTCGACGACCCGGTTTGCCGTCTCCCCAAGTACACGCCCACCTCGCCGCCGGTTCACCCAGGCGGTTGGGACAAATACGGCTCCAACTTTTTAGTAGGTACTTTGGCACCGTCGGGCCATCGAGGCCGCGACGATGCCCGCGGCCGACATCGACACCGGGCGCCGGGCTTGACGCGAACGACGGGCCACGATGTCGGCGTTCCTCCTCGTGTTTGACGAAGCGCGCGCCTGCGGCGCTGCGCGGCTTGGACTTCTTCGATCGACCAGGCGGCATGCCGAAGAGCTTTGCGCGGCGCCGCAGGCGCGCGCTTCGTCGGACTCGAGAAGGAACGTCGGCGCCTCGAGGTGATGTTCGCGTCAGGCCCGGCGCCCGGTGATCGGGCTGGCCGCGGGCATCGTCGCGGCCTCGATGGCCCGACGATGCCGAAGTACATATTTAAATCGGAGAGCCGTGTTTGTCCCAACCGCCTGGGTGAACCGGCGGCGAGGTGGGCGTGTACTTGGGGAGACGGCAAACCGGGCCGTCGAGGGCATCGTGGTGCGAGGCAAAGGCTCCGGGCGCGGCCCACAGGCGCTGCGCGGACGAACTTTGAACGAGTGCCCTCGGAATCCGGCCGTCCAGGCCGGATTCAAGCGCCCGTTTGACGTCGAGCCAAGTGCGCGCCCACCTTGGCGCAGCGGGTAACGGCGACCCGCGCGAAGCGTGAATCGCCAAAACAAGCAACAAGCAGAAAGAATGAGGGGCGCCCCGCGCACCCGTCAATCGCGCGCCGGATAGCCCGTGATCGCGCGCAGCCGCGCGTACAGCGGCGCGAGGCGCGGGTACATCTTCTGGTAGACCTGCCCGTAGAGCTCGTCGTACAGCGCCGCGTTGCGCGCGTCGGGCTCGAAGGTGCGCGCCACGCGGGTCATCGCGCGCACGGCGATGGCGAAGTCGGAGTGCAGGCCCAGGCCCACCGCGCAGTCCATGGCCGCGCCCAGGCCGCTCGTCTCGTACACATGCGGCCGGCTGGCCGGCAGGCGGAAGATGTCGGCGGTGAGCTGCAGGGCCGCGTCGGACTGCGAGCCGCCGCCGGACACGCGCAGCTCGGTCAGCGGAACGCCCGTCTTCTTCTCGATGCGCTCGCGGCCGTCGCGCAGCGCGTAGCCCAGGCCCTCGAGGATCGCGCGGTACACGTGCGCCCGGGTGTGAGCGTCGCCGAAGCCGATGATCGCGCCCTTGGCGTCGGGCCCCGGATGGCGGATGCCTGGCGTCCAGTACGGCTGCAGCACCAGTCCGAGAGAGCCCGGCGGCACGGCGGCCACGAGCTCGTCGAGCAGCGACTCGGGCGCCACGCCGCGCGCCTGCGCCTCGTTGCGCTCGCGGTCGCCGAACTGCTCCTTGAACCAGCGCACCATCCAGTAGCCGCGGAAGATCTGCACCTCGCTGTCGTAGTGCCCGGGCAGCGCCGCGGGGTACGGCGGCACGAAGGACAGCGCCTCGACGTACTTGCGCGTGCACACGTTGATGGTGGCCGTGGTGCCGTACGACACGCCGCCCACGTGCGGCTCCAGGCAGCCGGAGCCCAGCACCTCGCAGGCCTTGTCTGCCGCGGCCGCGATCACCGGCGTGCCCGCCGGGATACCCGTGGCTGTACTCGCCGCCGCACTCACCCGCCCCAGCAGCGAGCCCACCGGGCGCAGCTCGGGCAACTGCTCGGGCCGCACCGCCAGCGCCTGCCACTTCCAGTCGGACGGCTTCGCCCACGCGTGCGCCTTGAAGTCGAACGGCACGTAGCCCACCTGCGCGCCGATGGAGTCGACGAACTCGCCGGTGAGCTTCCAGTTCAGCAGGCCCGAGAGCAGCAGCACCTTGTGCGTGCGCGCCCAGGCCGCGGGCTCGTGCTGCGCCCACCAGTTCACCTCGGCCTCGCGCTGGAAGTAGCGCACCGTGTCGCCGACGCCGGCCAGGCGGAAGGCCGCGCGCCAGGCCGCCCCGATGGCCGGCACCTGGCTGGCGCGGCGCTGGTCCAGCCAGATCAGCGCCGGCAGCGCGGCCTTGCCTTGCGCGTCGATCGGCATGACGGTGCCGCGCTGCGTGGTCACCGTCACGCCGCGCACCGCCGCGGCCAGCCCGGGCCGGTCCAGCCACAGCTGGCGGCAGGCGCGCGCACAGGCGGCCCAGAAGCCGTCGACGTCGTGGGTCATCCAGCCGGGCTGTTCGACCACGTAGTCGTCGAGCGCCACCTGCGATTTCGCGACGAGCTCGCCGCGCGGGTCGAACAGCAGCGCGCGGGCGCTCTGCGTGCCGCAGTCGATCGAGAGGAGCAGGTCGTCGGGGCGGGCGGCGGTCATGGCTTGGGCACCGTGTAGCACTGGTCGATGATGCGGGCGTAGCGGTCGCACTGGTCACGCCATTCGCCGGCGGACCACGACAGCGCCTCGCGCGCGACGGGCTCCAGGCGCGGCAGCAGCGTGGCGGCGCCGTCGGGCAACAGCAGGCCCAGGCGCGTACGTCGCAGCAGCAGGTCGTCGAGGAAGCGCACCTGCTCGTGGCGCAGCGCCCAGTGCAGTTCGGCCCAGGGCGTGGTGGTGCCGGGCACGGACGCGAGGTCGGCGGGCGCGGCCTCGCGCAGCAACGCGCCGGCCTGCGGGCCATGGCGTCCGAGCAGGCGGCCGCGCAGGCCGTGCGGCAGCGCGGCGGCCTCGGGCGGCACGGGCTGCGGCGCGAAGATGGGATCGGCCACGCGGTAGTCGAAGTCGACGCCCTTGCCCAGGTACGGCGCGGCGTGGCGCAGCGCGTCGAGCGCGTTGACGCGGAAGGTGGTGAGCTTGCCCCCGGTGACGGTGACCAGGCCCTGCTCGTCGCGCACCACGTGCTCGCGCGGCGCCTTCGACGGGTCGTCCCCGGCGGCGCGATCGTCCACCACGGGGCGCACGCCGGAGAAGCTGCATACGGCGTCGGACGCGCGCAGGTCCAGGCGCGGGAACGCGTCGCGCAGCGCCTCCACGAGGTAGGCCGTCTCCTCGCGCGTGATGCGCGGCTCGACGTCCGGGTCTTCATGGTGGTCGAGGTCGGTGGTGCCCACCAGCGCCATGCCTTCCCACGGCGTGGCGAACACCGGCCGGCCGTCGCGCGGATGCAGGAGGCTCACCGACTGCCCCACCGGCAGCTTCCACAGCGGGAACACGAGGTGGCTGCCGCGCAGCGGCCGCAGCATGCCGGCGCCCAGCCCGCGGCGCAGGCCGTCGGCCCAGAAGCCGGTGGCGTTGACGACGCAGCGCGCCCGCACGTGGCCGGTGAAGCCGGCGCCCTCGATGCGCGCGCCCACCACGGTGCCGGGCCTCGCGCCGAGGCCATCGGGCGGCACGTCGGCATCGCCCGCGCGCAGCAGCGACTTCACGGCCGCGCGGTTGAACACCCGCGCGCCGTGCTGCTGTGCCTCCTGCAGCACGCGCATCACCAGGCGCGCGTCGTCGGTCTTCGCGTCGAGGTAGCCCGAGGCGCCCAGCAGGCCGTCCGCGGCCATGTGCGGCGCCAACTCGCGCGCCTGCGCGGGCGTGTGGAACGCACGCGTGCGCCGGCCCGCCATCGCGTCGTAGATCGCCAGGCCGATGCCCATCTGGCGGCGGCTCGGCGAGCGGCCCTCGTAGTGGCCGATCAGGAAGCGCTGCGGCTCGACCAGGCCCGGCGCGTCGTGCAGCAGGCGGCCGCGCTCGCGCACCGATTCGCGCGTGAGGCCGAACGCGCCCTCGCGCAGGTAGCGCAGGCCGCCGTGCACGAGCTTGGACGAGCGCGACGAGCTGCCCCACGCGAAGTCGCGCGCCTCCACCAGCATCACCGACACGCCGCGCCGCGCCGCCTCCAGCGCCACGCCGGCGCCGGCGATGCCGCCGCCGATCACGAGCAGGTCCACCTCGGTGGTCAATCCACGTCCCCCAGCAGGTTGCCGCGCGCCATCACGCCGTGCGGATCGAACTCGCGCACCATCGCGGCGATGGCCGACATGCCCGTCGCGCCCTTTTCGGCCGGCAGCCAGCGCGCGTGGTCCTTGCCCACGCCGTGCTGGTGCGTGATGGTGCCGCCCTGCGCCACGATCGCGTCGCCCACCGCGGTCTTGAGCGACTGCCAGCGCGCCAGCGCGCCCTCGTAGTCGCCGCCGATGCGGTAGACGAAGGTGGAATACACGCTGGAGCCCTGCGCGTAGACGTGCGACAGGTGGGTGTAGCAGTGGGTGCGCTCGCCGTGCCGCGCGAGCGCCTGGCGGCCCGCGGCCTCGAGCGCCTGCACCATCGCGGGCACGCGCGGCCAGTCGCAGGCGGTCTCCATCGTGTCGACCGCGTAGCCGGCGTCCCACAGCGCGTTGCGCAGGTACACGCCGGCGTAGCGGCGCTCGGCCCACTTGCGGCCCAGCACGCTGCCGGTGGAGACGCCGCCGTGCTCGCGCCAGACGGCCGCCGCGGCACGCTGCATCGCGCGCACCGCGCCCGCACTGGCGCCCGTGAAGCCGGCGAACAGCAGGCACTTGCCCTCGCCCGCGCCGCGCAGCGCGAGATAGCGCTCGAGCCAGGCGATGGCCGACGCGTGGCCGGCCATGCTGAGCGTGGTGAAGGTCTCGGCCGGATTGGCCAGCCGCAGCATCGACAGGCCCAGCCTGGCCTGGGCGAGCTGGCGCACCGCCGCGAGCCCGCTGGCCCAGTCGGGGAAGAAGACGCCCACGAAGCGCTCGGCGGCCGGCGCGCGCGTGACGCGCACGCTGGCCTCGGTCAGCACGCCGAGGCGGCCTTCCGAGCCCAGCACCCATTCGCGCAGGTCGGGCCCGGCGGCCGAGGCCGGGAAGGTGGGCAGCGTCCATTCGCGATCGGGTGTCTGCAGCACGCCGCCGGCGAACAGCTGCTCGATGCGGCCGTAGCGCGCCGACTGCTGGCCCGACGAGCGCGTGACGATCCAGCCGCCGAGGGTCGACAGCTCGAAGCTCTGCGGAAAATGGCCCAGCGTGAAGCCGTGGGCGCGCAGTTGGGCCTCCAGGTCGGGCCCGGCCACGCCGGCCTCGAAGCGCGCGAGCTGGGACTCGGGATCGAGATCCAGCAGCCGCATCATGCGGCCCATGGCCAGCGTGAGCACCGGCGCCGCGCCCACCGGCGTGAGGTGGCCGGCGACGCTGGTGGCGCCGCCCGCGGGCAGCACCTGCACGCCGTGCTCGCGAGCCCACGCGAGCAGCGCGCGCACCTCGGCCGCGCTGGCGGGGAACGCCACGCCGTCGGTCACGCGGCCCGGCACGCCGAAGCGCAGCCGCAGCCAGTCGTGCATGGACTGGCCGAAGCTGGCGCGCAGGCGCGTCTCGGCGCCAGTGTCCACCAGCGGATGCGGCGGCAGGCGCGACGGCTGCGCGTCCACCTGCGCGAGCGCGGCGGCGAAGGTCGCGTCGGCGCGCGGCCGGCCGTCGCCGATCGCCTGCGCGAGGAAGGCCAGGGCCTCCGGCTTCAGCACCTCCTGCACCCGGGCGTCGCCCCAGCCGTTCCAGCGTCGTTCTGCGGTCATCGTGGCTATACTCGTTTTTCCAGGGCTACAGGCGTCTCCAGGCACTCCAGCCCCCCGACGCCACGCCGCGAATGGTGCGCCCGATGCGCCGCCGCGGCTTGTCTTTCGCCGACAGGCGAGTTGCCACAACATGCCAGTCCCGCCGGCGACGACGCCTCCACTCCCCTCCACGGCACCCGACGCGCCCTGCCCGATCCCGCCGGCCGCCGACGCCCGCGTGGCCATGGCCTACGCGCAGACGGCCGTGGCGACCGCGCAGGCCCAGGGCGTATCGCCCGCCGCGCTGTGCGCCGAGCTCGGCTGGCCGTCCGACCTGCTGGACGCCACGCGCGACAGCCTGGTCGTGGCCGAATACCTCGCGCTGCTGGGCGCCGGCGACAAGCTCGCCGCCGACCCGGCATTCGGGCTGCACGCCGGCCTGCACGCGCGGCTGTCCACCTATCCGTTCTACGGCCTGGTGGTGTGCGCCTGCACCACGCTGCGCGGTGCCTCGTGCAGACGCGCCGCTACGAAGGCCTGGCCCACGACCTGGGCCGCTCGCGCCTCGACGAGCGCGACGGCATCGCCACCTACTACTGGGACACGCCCTGGCTGGACGCCTGCACGCCCGCGCAGGCCCGCCACCTGTGCGACAGCGTGCTGGCCGGCATCCTCACCTTCGTCAGCTGGCTCGCGCACGAGCGCCTGCCGGTGCGCGAGATCGGCCTGCCCTACCCCGAGCCCGACGCGGCCATCCGCGCCGCCCACGCCCAGGTGTTCGGCCCGGCGGTGGTCTACGGCGTGCCCGCCGCCTACGGCCGCTTCGACGCCGCGCTGCTGGACCGCCCCGTGCCCAACGCCGACGGCAGCATGCTCAAGGTGCTGCAGCGCCACGCCGACGAGCTGCTGGCCGCACGCCTGCGCGAGACCGCCGAGCCGCGCATCGTCACCGACGTGCGCCGCGAGGTGGCCGCGCAACTGGCCCACGATCGCGCCCGCGTGGACGACGTGGCCGCCGCGCTGGCGATGAGCACGCGCACGCTGCAGCGCAAGCTGGCCGAGGCCGGCACCAACTTCCAGGCGGTGCACGAGGCCGCCCGCCAGGCGCTGGCCGAGGAGCTGCTGCGCGACTCGCGCCTGAACCTCACCGACGTGGCCTTCATGCTGGGCTACCGCGAGCAGAGCTCGTTCAACCGGGCGTGCCGCGAGTGGTTCGGCAACACGCCGGCGCGAACGCGGGAGCGGCTGCGCACGGAGACGCGCGCGCGGGGCCAGGCCTGATCGCTGCCGGTGCCATACTTCGCGCCAGCGGACGTTTCATCCGCCGCGCACCCTTCCGGGCCAATGCCTGGCACCACACCAAAGGACCCAAGATGACATCCAGGAACCTGCTCCGCACCGCTCTGGTCTCCGCTGCCCTTGCCTGCAGCACCATGGCCTTCGCCGACACGAAGGCCGCCGCCCCGGCCAAGGCCACCGGCACGCACCAGACCCATCACTGCAAGCAGTCCGACGGCAGCATGGACATGGGCAAGACCAAGAAGGCATGCCTGGCCGACAAGGGAACCTGGCTCAAGGACGCCCAGGCTGGCGCCGCGGCCTCCGCGCCGGCGCCGGCGCCTGCGCCGGCTGCTTCCGCGGCGCCCAAGAAGTAAGTCGGCTCACCCCAAGGACCGGCAGTCGACGTTGGCTGCCGGGTTCGAGTTCGCACCCGCTCCAGGAAGGACTTTCATTGCCATGGCACGAATCGTCCTCGCACACGGAATCCTCGGGTTCGGCTCGGTGTTGCCGCTGCAGCCACTGAACTATTTCAACGGCGTTCGCGACCTGTATGTGTCGATGGGCCACGACGTCATCTGTCCGACAGTCGCGGCGCTTGGCTCCATTGCCGCGAGATCGGCCGAGCTGCAACGGCAAGTGCTGGCCCGGTGGGCCGATGACGGCGTTCCGATCCATCTCCTGGCCCACAGCATGGGCGGCCTCGATTGTCGGCACATGTTGCAAGGCAACGCCGCGCTCGCGAGAAGAGTACGGCGGCTCATCACCATTGCGACACCCCATTTCGGAAGCCCTGTCGCCGACGCCGTCCTTCATCCGGTGTTCCCCGGCCTTCCCCTGCTGGCGCCGGCTCTTTCCGGACTCTTCGCCAACGATGCGGGTGCGCTCCTGGACTTGCAGACCCGCCTGACACTTCAGGACGCAGCCGTCCAGGGCGTCGACTATCTGTGCGTGGGATGTGACGCGGCCACGACCCATCCGAAGTCACTCGTCTTCACGCTCACGGCAGCGCTTGGTGGCTTCGCTTCGCAGCCGAACGATGGCGTGGTCGGACTGGCTTCCGCCTCAAGCTCCAATGCCACCGCGACTCTCTTCCAGACGTGGCCGGTCGACCACGGCGGAGCAATCGGCTGGCCCTCGGGCGGGCTGGTCAATCAGGCCGGGCTTGCCGCGATCCAGCCGCCGGCGGATCACCTTGCCCGCTACACGCAACTCCTGGATGCTCTCCTGGCTTGACAGGGTTCTCGGGAAGGTCTGACCGGCTCCCTTCGCGCGCAGGCGGTGCCACGCAGGCGGTGCCAGGTCTTGCCTGTCAACCCAGGAGGCCGCCGCCGCATGTTGAAGCGCGCCCTCTTGCCAGGCAAGACCTGACCCCAGCTTGCGATCGGACCCTGCAATCGCGCCAAGCTTGTTACTCACGCTTCGCGGGCCATGTCGCCAACATGAACTCCGACGACGCGCCATTCCCAGCCGTCGCGCAAGACGTTCAACGTATTGATCGGAGTTCGACATGACAGATATCGTTCATCGCATCGGCATCAAGGCGCCTGTTGCCAAGGTCTACACCGCGCTATCGACCATCGAGGGCCTGGCAGGCTGGTGGACGGAACAGACGACAGGCGCCTCGAAGGTCGGCGACGTCGCCTCGTTTCGTTTCCACCTGGAGACGGGAGAGTTGCTTGGCGGCTTCGACATGGATGTGATGGAACTGTCCCCGAGCGACAAGGTGCGCTGGCGGGTCAAGGACGGGCCGGCCGAATGGGTCGGCACCGACATCGAGTTCAGCCTCTCCCGCCAGGACGACTTCACCGTCGTGATGTTCAGCCACCGCGGCTGGCGCGAGGAGGTGGAGTTCACCGCGCACTGCAGTACCAAGTGGGCAACGTTCCTGCTCAGCCTGCGCGACCTGGTCGAGACGGGCAAGGGACGTCCCGCGCCTGGCGACCTGCGGATCGGCAACTGGCACTGAGGCGCGTTGCACCATCGGTTGGCACTGGCCGGGCTTGCAGACGCCGAGTCCCGCGGCCTGCGGCGATGTGCCGGCGCCGATTTCGCGACTTGCGCCGCGAGGCTTGCACGAAGCTGGATAGCGCGGTTGGCCGTTGAGCGAAAATCCGGGCATTCCCACTGGTGCCCGCGTGAAGCAAACGCTCAATTTTCACCACCTGATGCGCGACCACTCGCTGGCCGTCGACCTCGGGCGCATGACCGAGGTCGATGCCGCGACCGCGGTCGCCCGCGCCATCCAGCAGACGCTGGCCTGCGCGCGCGTGAACTTCTGGAACGTGTCCGGCACCGTCGGCCAGCGCCAGATGCGCCGCGTCACGGGCTACGACGGGCGCGCCGGGCGCGTGCTGTCCGAGCCGCTGGTGCTGCAGGAGACCACCGGCGAGTTCTTCAAGCGGCTGTACGACAGCGGTTGCTATGTCTGCCCGGACACGGCCAGCGATCCGCTGCTGCGCGAGATCTTCCGCACCTACCTGCAGCCCACCCAGGGGCTGACGATGATCGTGGCCGCGTTCTACGTCGACGAGCGCGTGTGGGGCATGATCTCCTGCGTGCACGACGCGGCGCGCCGCTGGACGGGCGCGGAGATCACGGCGCTGCGCAAGTGCGCTTCGGAGTTGTCGCGCCGGCGCGCGCGGATGCTGGATTGCTGAAATTGCGTCGGCATCGATCAGGTCAAATCGCCAGTTCGATCCCGTGACGCGCCATCACGGCCTTCAGCTGACTCATGTCAAGGTGCTGCGCTTTCCCCCACCCGAGAATGAGCGGCCCGTCGACCTGGCGCAACGCGCCGGCATGACGAAGCAGGCCATGAACTACCTGCTGGTGCAACTCGAGGAGTTGGGCTACGTGCGCCGCAGCCCAGGCGAAGGATCCGGACGGCGCATTTCACTGACCGACAAGGGCCGGAGAGTGGCGCAGATCCAGCGCGCCACGGTGCGGGCCGTCGAACGCGAGTGGGCCAGGAAGATGGGGACGCGGCGCTTCGAGACGTTCCAGGCGGTGCTCAAGGAGCTGGCGGATTCCGAAGCCGGAGACGAGGTGTCTGCCAGCAGCGAGACACCACGCCATTGGAAGTCGTGCTGAATCCAGAGCTCGTGCACCGCCGAGCCGTCCGGGCCGTCGAAATTGCCGACGCCTTGCGCATCGACGGCCGCATGGGCCGCAAGCGCGCGACGCAAGCCGGCGACAAACCGAAGGGCGACGAACGAATGGGTCATCGTCCGCGTCAGAACATCGTCACGAACATCGCCAGTGTGGCGGCGGCCATGGCGGCCGTCGCCAGCCACCCCAGCACGCGCCAGATGGTGGGCAACTTGAGGTCCCCGACGATCTTCGTATGCGACGCAGCGATCATCACGGCAATCATGATCGGAACGGAGATCACCGCATTGACGACAGCCGACCAGTACAACGCCTTGATGGGGTTCAGGCCGGAAGCGCTGATGCCCAGGCCGATGATCATCGCGACGGCCAGGATCGCGTAGAAGGTCTTCGCGCCGGAAGGCGGCTGGTCCAGGCCCTTCCTCACTTGCAGCAGGCTGGCGACGGCATAGGCGGCCGAACCCGCAAGAACAGGAAGTGCCAGCAGGCCGGTTCCGATCACGCCGAGCCCGAATAGCTGGAAGGCGAATTTGCCGGCGATCGGCTCGAGCGCCTGCGCGGCCTGCGAGGTCGTCTCGATGTGCACGATGCCTTTCGCGTGAAGCGTCGCAGCGGTGGCGACGATCATGAAGAACGCGATGAAGTTCGAGAATCCCATCCCGACGGCTGTATCGACCCGCATGCGCCGCAGGTTGCGCTTCGCCTGTTCGGGAGCAATGCGCAAGGGCTTGTCTGCACTGACGCGCTTGATTTCTTCCACCTCTTGCGCGGCCTGCCAGAAAAACAGGTACGGGCTGATGGTCGTGCCCAGGATGGCGACGATGGTCGTCGCGTAGTCCTTTTCCCAGTGAAATGTTGGCACGACGGTCGAGCGAGCTGCCTCGAGCCAGTTCACATGCGCAGCAAAGCCCACGCCGACATACGCCAACAGGGAGAGCGTCAGCCACTTCAAGACCTTCACGTAGCGGCCGTAGGGCAGAAAGACCTGCAGCGCGAGCGAGACCAGGCCCAGCCCGATCGCATAGGCACCCTTCGGGCCACCCAGGATCATTGCCGCCGAATCTCCCATGGCATTGATGTCGGCACCAAGATTGATGACATTCGCGACCACCAGAAGCCCGACAAGACCCAGTACCAGCCATCGCGGGCAAAACCGCGAGAAGTTCTCGGTCAGACCCTTGCCGGTGATGCGCCCGATGCGGGCGCTTGCCAATTGAATGCCCACCATCAGAGGGTAGGTGACGAGCACCGTCCAGGCGACGTCGTAGCCGTACTGGGCACCCCCTTGCGAATACGTCGCAATGCCGCTGGGATCGTCATCGGCAGCGCCGGTAATCAGACCGGGGCCGAGCTTCCTCCACCAAGCGTCGTCGCTCACCGCGACACACTCGGCAAGAAGCCACGGGCCTTGCCGTCCTCCATCGTCGTGCCGTGAATCATTCCAGGCCTCCTGAGAGCGCCGAGCACGCCGTGAACGTTCAGCATGAGGTGCTTCGCCTCGCCGCACTGCACGGCAACCGTTGTTCCCGCGGACATCCCCGTCCAATTCAGAGCAAGCGGATGACGCGGCTCGACGATGCGAGCCGCAGCGGCCGCGCACGACTTGAATCCAGCTGTGACGCAGCCGACCGGCTCCGCCGTTTGCCCACTGTTTGATTCCGGTGATTTCGGCACACCTGTGGCCGATCTCTCCGACACACATCGCAAGGACTTTCCAAATGAGCGATCAGGCGCCCGTGAAGATGCAAGGCACGTTGATGAACGCTGTCTACAGCCCCACGGGAGGCATCGAGGGCCTGCTGCTCGAGACCAACGGTGTCGTGATGCAACTGGCTTTCGCGCACGGCGACGAGGCTTCGGTCGCTCCAGCAGCCCCTACGCGTCGACGTGCAAAGACGAGGGTTTGGAATCGTTGGCCGCCCAGGAGCGAGCAGCCCATCCGGGCGCTCGCTCTGTGCGACTGAAAGGGTTTACCATTGCCTCATCAGCGAACGCGGCAGGCCAGCGAGCGGGCAATGCAGGGTGAAGGACATCCGACCGAGAAGACCCGTTCGCCGATCTTGGAGGACGGCGAAAGTGCGCGTGGAATCGCCCAGCGCACCAATACGACCTGGCGTCACTTCGACACCGTCCTTTCGCCGATCATCGGGCATGGCGGCGTCGCAGCGCTCTATCGCCGCAGCCTCTTCCTGGTTCGCGCCGACCATCCCTGGTTGCCCGGAGCGCACGACGGAGCACTCGACCCTGTCGAGTTTGCAGAGTTGGAGTCGGCCATTGGTGGGCAAACTGCCCACGACGCGAAGGTCGCATCCGAGGCCCTGGTGAACAGCTTTCGGGAGCTGCTGAGCGACTTGATCGGCCCTGCGCTCACGGAACGCCTGCTACGACCGGTACCTCCTCTCACTTCGCACGGCGACGCTGTGCAGGACACCCGACCATGACCTCCGGAAAAGCAACGATCAATCGATTGAAGACCGGCGTACCTGGTTTCGACGAGGTGCTAGGCGGTGGACTGCCCGAGTTCTCGTTCAACGTCATTGCGGGCTCGCCGGGTTGCGGCAAGACAACCTTGGCACACCAGATGATGTTCGCGCTGGCCACGCCCGAGCGACCAGCGCTGTACTTCACGGTGCTGGGAGAGCCTCCGCTGAAGATGCTGCGCTACCAGCAGCAATTTGACTTCTTCGACAGCCAGAAGATCGGCGGCTCGATTCACTTCGTCAACCTCGGCGAGGAGATGGCCGAAGGTGACTTGAAGAAGGTCCTGGATCGCATCGCTGCCGAGGTTCAGGCGCACAGTCCAGGACTGGTTTTCGTCGACTCGTTCCGCTCCGTGGTGCTGGCCAGCCAATCCATCAATCAGGCCTTCATCAGCCTGCAGGAATTTGTGCAAAAGCTGGGCATGCTGATGACCAGCTGGCAAGCCACGACATTTCTGATCGGCGAGTACTTCAGCGAAAGCGATCCGAATCCCGTGTTCACGGTCGCTGATGGGCTGATCTGGATGCGCCAGAGCGTCCAACGCAATTCCGTTGTCCGCAAGATGGAAGTCATGAAGGTACGCGGGCAGCCCACCTTGGCGGGATTGCACACATTTCGCCTCAGCTCCACTGGAGTTCAAGTGTTTCCGCCAGCGCTGTCGCCAAGCGAAGTCGACTCTGGCGGTTTGGCCGCTGTCGATGACCGTTTGGCGATGGGGGTGCCAGGCCTGGACGAGATGATGGGCGGTGGACTGCCGCGCGGCTACTCGATCTTGATCGCCGGTCCGTCCGGCTCGGGAAAGAGCGTCCTCGCGGCGGCATTTCTTACCGAGGGAGCGCGCCGCGGTGAAACCGGCGTGATCGCTGCCTTCGAGCAGCGACCGACGCGGTCGCGTGGGCCGCACCTGGTGGAACTCGTCGCCAGCGGTCGCATCGGCGTCGTCGATTCTCGCGCTTCGTTCCTGTCGGTCGACGAGGTCGCGGCCCAGCTCATCGCCGAGGTGCATCGCTTGAAGGCGACGCGCGTGGTGATCGACTCTCTGTCAGGCTTCGAGTTGGCCCTGGCGCCGACGTTTCGCGAAGACTATCGGGAATCGCTTTCGCGCATGGTCATGGCACTGACGAGCACCGGCGCGACAGTGCTGATGACCTCCGAGCTCGAGGATCGCTACAACGACCTGCGTTTCAGTCCCTATGGGACGGCCTTCCTGACCGACGCGATCATCGTGCAACGCTACATCGAGGTCGACAGTCGTCTGAAGCGGGTGATGGCGGTCGTGAAGGTACGCGCCAGTGCCCACTCGGATGAATTGCGGTTGTTCCACATCGATGACAACGGTATTCGGATCGGTTCGACGCTGGACGATTTTGAAGGGCTGCTGGGCGGCCGCCCGACGCGTCGGCTGGGAACCGGTACGGCGCCTGCTCAGCCGGCCGGTGACATTGTCGATTCCATCGGTGCCGGCGATGGCTGATCGGCCTTTCGCGCAGGCATCGCCATGAGCGATCCCCCCATGGACGTGACGGTAGCCGGCGCCGAGCGGCGGCTGGCCGATCTCAATGCGCAGGCGAACAGCGTGCGCGCAGAGCTCGCGGACCTTCAGCGCGATCTGGCGCAGGCGAGAGAAGAGTTCAGTTCGACTCAGGCAGCGCAGTTGCTGGAGGCCAACGAACAATTGGTGGTTTCGGCGTTGCATGCGCGCACCCTCGCCGACAGCGCACTCGCCGACCTGGTCGCCATGGCGCACACCAGTCAATACGACGAGCTGACAGAGACACCGAATCGGACACTGATGCTCGATCGCATTCACGGCGCGATCGGGCTCGCCTGCCGGTACCGCAAGCAGGTTGCCGTGCTGTTCGTCGATCTCGACGGCTTCAAGAACATCAACGACACCCTGGGCCACGCCGCCGGCGACGCTGTACTGCGTCGGGTCGCGTCTTGCCTGGCAGACAACGTCCGGCAGACCGACACCGTCAGTCGATTTGGGGGCGACGAGTTCCTGGTGCTGTTGACCGCCGTGACAGAAGCCTCTGACGCCGCGCTCATTGCCGCGAAAATGATCGCTGCGCTCGCGAACGCCGGTGCGGATCGAGGTGTGGCGTCGAGCCTGTCGGCCAGCATCGGGATTGCGATCTATCCGAACGATGCGGCCACCCCGGATGAGCTGATCCGATGCGCCGACGCGGCGATGTACCAGGCAAAGAGGCGCGGCCCCGGCCGAATTGCGTTCCATGCCGACATCGATGATCCGACCGAGCGACGCGCCATGCCATCGCTGCGCCCGCAAGTTCAGCCGCCGTCAGGTTTGAGCCTGCAACAGGCTGCCGACCTGCGCGAAGCCAATCAGCACCTGGTCGTGTCTGCTGTGGCCGCACAGGCGCGCGAAGACAGCACTCAGGTTTTCCATCGTCGACAGATAAAGTTCCTTGCCATGGTGGCGCACGAATTGCGCGGTCCGCTCATGCCGCTGCGAACGGCTACCGAATTGCTGCCACGTGCCATGTCCGACGAACCCTTGATGGGCCGCCTGCAGGTACTGATCCGCCGCCAGATCGGCTATTTGACGAGGCTCGTCGAGGACCTGCTCGACGGGGCGCGCGCCAGTACCGGAAAATTCAGGCTGGAACGTACGCGGATCGACATGAATGCCATCCTCCGACAGGCGGTGGAGACCTGCGGGCCAGCGATGCAGGGACGCCACCAGCAGCTCACCATTCGCCTGCTGCCATCCGCGTTTGAAGTTGACGGCGACGGAATGCGTCTGACGCAGATCATGGTCAACTTGCTGGACAACGCTTCCAAGTACACACCCAACGAAGGCAGGATCACGCTGGAGGCGACCGTGAAAGACGGGCGTTTGTCGATCAGCGTTGCCGACAACGGGATCGGCGTCACTCCCGACGCGTTGCCGCGGATATTCGACCTGTTCGAACAGGAGCCGCATGCTCGGGCGTTTCACTCTGGCGGACTTGGCATTGGCCTGTCGATCGTTCGCGAACTCACCGAGACACACGGCGGAACGATCGTCGCCAAGAGCCCGGGCAAGGGCCTGGGCAGCGAATTCATCGTGACGCTGCCAGGCGCCTGTGTTGATGAGTCAAACGGCAACCCAGATGCCTTCAACTGATCGAAATCCTTCGCGGATCGTTCATCTCTGAGCGGCTTCATGATGCTTCGGGGCCGCCGATTGCTCAAGCGCGACACCATGGAGCGCTACTTGTGACCCCAGGATCTGAAGGATCGCCCGAGTTGCGCGTCCTGATTGTTGACGACGACATCGATGCGGCCACATCACTCGGCTACTTGCTGCAGCTGGTCGGCTGCAAGACCGCCTTCGCTTTTGGCGGGGACGACGCCGTCCAGGTCTCCCAACTCTTTCAGCCGGCACTCGTCTTCCTGGACTTCGACATGCCCGGCGATGACGGGTGCGCAGTGCTTCTGAAACTGCGTGAGCTATCCGGACAGGTGTCCCGCGCATTCATTGTTTGCCTGACCGGCCAGAGTGACCCTGAAAGACGACAGGCCTGCATCGACATCGGCTTTGACCGATTTGAATGCAAGCCGCTCGATCTTCTCAAGATGAAGACCATTCTTGATGAGGCGCGAGTTCGAGTCGCTGCCGTACCTGCGACCGGTGTGCCCGCTGACCTTGCCCCCGATCCGGCCATCGGTTGATTGACTCGGCTCATCGATGGGTTGGATGCTTTACTTGAAGAAGCGGCGTTCGGGCGCGGCACGTGCCACACCTGAATCACGTAGAGGCCTGACGACCTCAGGAGAAGATCATGAACATCGCAACCAACCTGAGGGCCATCGAGCACTACGAACTGCGCTATCGCTCGCTATTCACCGCAGGCCATGCGCTTGCATTCCCATGCAACGTTCGAGGTGAGGTGCCAATCGATGACCTGAGCGCGCGCGCCCTCAACAACTACCTCTACGCCCGCGCAGTCGTTGGTCTCGAGTATGCCGTCCCCTCGGTACAGCCTGTCTAGGGCCTGTTCACACCATGTCGCTGCTGGATGATGTCAGCGATCACGAAAGGCGAATCCATGCGCAGCGAGCCGACGCAATCCACGCTTCAAACGGCGGACCTCCCAGCCGGCCCGATCGGACCTTCCTGGGATGAACACCTGCTCGATGGCACCCAGGTGACAATCCGGGGCCTCCTTTCACAAGATGTCGAACTGGAAAGACAGTTCATCGAAGCCCTTTCGCCGAGTTCGCGCCGCTTCCGATTTCTCGAAACGATGAATTCGCCAAGCGACGCACTCCTTGCTCGACTCACCGACCTCGATCCATTGACCGACGTAGCCTATTTGGCGACGATCGGCAGCGGAACCGAGCAACGCGAGATCGGCGTCGCGAGGTTCAGCGCGCTCGTCGGAGGGCAGGACTGCGAGTTCGCGGTTGCTGTCTCGGACGAGTGGCAAATGAAAGGCTTGGGAAGCGCGTTGATGTCACATCTTGTCGACGCAGCGCGAGCTCGGGGCATCCATGCAATGCACTCCTCCGACTCGGCCGACAACGACTCGATGCGGCAATTTGCCGCCCACCTGAGCTTTCAAAGTTCACGCGACCCGAACGACGCCAAGCTTGTGTTGTACAGCGTCGACCTCGACTAGATCGACTGTGCCGGGTCAATGGATTTGGAGCCGATAGCGGAGTCTTCGATCTCGATGCGAGGCACGATGCAGCAGCACAAGAAGGAAAAGCACAGGATCAAGAACGTCAACTGGCTTCGGGCCGCCGTTCTTGGCGCGAACGACGGCATCGTGTCGACGGCGAGTCTCGTGCTCGGTGTGGTCGCGACGCATCCCAGCCACTCGAGCGTCGTGCTGACGGCCGTGGCCGGCCTGGTCGGAGGCTCGATGTCGATGGCCACGGGCGAGTACGTTTCGGTGTCGTCCCAGTCCGATACCGAGCAGGCCGCGATCGACGAGGAGCGGCGCGAGCTGAAAGAAGACGACAAGGGCGAGCATCGCGAATTGGCCGCCATCTATGTTCGCCGTGGTCTTGACCTGGTGCTTGCGAGACAGGTGGCAGATCAACTCATGGCGCGGGACGCCTTGGACGCGCACGCGCACGATGAGCTGGGCATCTCGGACATATCGGTGGCGAAGCCGCTGCAAGCCGCCATGGCGTCGGCGTGCAGCTTCGCCGCGGGCGCTGCGCTTCCCTTGGTCATGGTCGCCATCACGCCTGTTCGCCTGATGGCCCCGAGCGTGGCGAGTGCCGCATTGTTGGCGCTCGGGGTGTTGGGCGGCCTGGCAGCCAGTACCGGCGGTGCCAGGCTTCTCCCCGGCATCTTGCGCGTGACATTCTGGAGCGCGCTTGCAATGGCCGTGACCTTTGCCATCGGCTCGATGGTCGCAACATTGACGAGCTGAAGCAGCCCGAGCCTGGTGGAATCAGGCCTTCTTCACGTACGCGCTGCACCAGCCTTTGGCAGCGACCTGCTTGCCGGCAAAGAGGGTGCAGCCTCCGGAGGCGGCCCCTGGCGCCCCTTGATACAGCTGACAGCCCGAGCACACTTGCCCGGCCGCGAACTTGGTGAACTTCACCTTGTCGGCATTGCCGGCATCGTTGACGTAGCCGAGGGCCGCGGCCTGCGGGTCCTTCGGATCGACCATGGGCATGTCGGCCCCACGGGCGCTCTGCGCGAAGAGTACGAAGGATCCGGCCAGCGGGAGGGTCTTGATGAACGAACGACGTGATGTCATGGGATGTGCTCGCGTAGTGGGTAGTTCTGCCAGGGATCAAAGAAGCTTGCGGAAAGGCACTTGGCGTTCCAGGGGGCGCCGATGGGCGCGAGCGTCTCGATGCGAATCAATCGGGCTGCATCCGACTCCTGCGATGCGATCACATGCTCTGCACGAAGGACGCGGCGTTCGCCATGTCTTCCGCAGTCAGACCATGCGCCACCGCCTTCATGGCGGGGCCATCGGGCCGACCCTCGGTGCGCTGGAACACGCGCAATTGCTTGACCACGTAGTCGCTGTGTTGCCCCGCCAGCCTCGGAAACGCGGCCAATCCCTGCCCGTGGTCGCCATGGCAACTGCTGCAGGCGGGAATTCCGCGCGTCGGAGCGCCGGTCGTGAAGAGCGCATGCCCTGCGTCGATGCGCGCCGGGTCGCCTTCAGGTGTCTGATGTGCGGGCACTTGTTTGGCGTAGTACGCGGCGAGATCCTTGATCTGCGTGTCGGTCAGGCGGCGCGCAATGCCCCACATGTATTCGAACCCGGCCGGATCCTCGCGCGAATGACTCCGGAACTCGGTCAGCTGCGCTACGACGTAGCCTTCGGTCTGGCCCGCGAGGTTGGGGAAGTTGGGCGACGTCGCCACGCCCGTCACGCCGTGGCACATCGAGCAGGCTTGCTGTGCCAGCACCGGACCGGGGATGGCAGGATTGCCGAGATCGCGCGAGCGTTCCGGGTTCGCGCAGCCAACAGTCAGCCAAGCGGCTGCGCCGATGAGGGCCAAGGTCAGGATCTTCATGGGACGCTCCGGCAATGAGGAAACGGTTCGCTGTACATGCTCAGTAGGCCGTCCAGGCATACAGGAACAGCGAGTTGTTGTCCCCCGCGTTGCGACCGAACCCGTCGTAGTTGTCGCGCGCCCCGTTGAACTTCTCGTAGACCGTGTATTGCAGGCCCACACGCAGGTTCTGGATCGGCATCCAGAAAGTCTCGTACGTCATGCCGCGTGTCGCGGGGTTGCCCGTCAGGCTTCCGTTGACCCGAGTCGACGGTGCGTTGGCAGCCGGACTCGACGTGATCTTCAGCGTCGCCGGATCGTAGCCAGAGGTCTGGTTGGCGGTGTTGGTCGAACCGGTCAAGTCGAAAAGCGAAAAGCTGCCGCCATAGCGGGCTTGGTAGACGTATGAGAATTTTGCGCGCACCAGGTTCGTCTTGTCCGCACTCGACGTCAGCGGCAGCGCGTTGCCCTGTGAATCGACGAACGCAACAGGTTGGTTCGCCTGGCCGACAGGATAGACATGCTGGTTGTGCGTGACAACGAGCTGGGCAGTCAATGTGTGGGGATCGAGGAGGTACTGATACTGCGCGTCGACGATCTCGTCGCGGAAGCGATGAACCGTCGACGGGTCAGAGGTGTCCAGCGGGTCGTCATAGATGCGCGCCGTCATGTGGGTCGCCCCGACCATCAGGCTGCTTGCTCCCCAGTTCTGGCTGAGTGCGATGCGCACGTACGGGTTGTTGCCGCGCAGCTTTGTGACGTCGGCATCCTTGAGCCCGGCCTTCATGAACGAGAACAGGCCTTTGGCCGTGCGGTAGTCGCCAGCTTCGACATAGACCAATTGATTCACGAATGCATACGCATTCACCCCGGCCACGTTGCCCCCCGCCGACAGGCCCGGGTATGGCGACGCCCCGTCGATGAACTGGCTGCTCGTGGGGCTCGGAACAGGCACGTACTGCATCCAGGCCGCCGCGGTGTTCCAGGGGTCAGTCACCGAGGGGTTGTCGTTCACGCTGACGCCGAAGATGACGTCATGGCTCTCGCCGATGAAGCGGTCTGCGTAGCGGATATCCATGTTGTCCGCGCCGAACTGCCCCTTGAACTTTCCGGAGTCCGTGGTGATCGCATAGGGGTCCCACGTGAACTGTGTAAATGCACCGATGTTGTCGGTGATCTTGCCGCCCAGGAAGAGGCTTGCCGTGGCAAAGATCGGCTTGTCGTTCTTCTGGAAGTCCGCCGCCGGATCGTCGCTCTTCGAGGTGTTCGCCACCTTGGACACACTGCCGAGGGCCATCAGAGAAACTGAGACGGTGCGAACACCGAGCGTGTAGCCCGTCATCTTGAACAATCGCCCGTAGTTGGTGAGCTCTGGGAACTGTCCGCCTGCATGGCATGCGAGGCAGTTCTGGCCTGTCTGGCGATTGAAAAGCGGGATCGCCGACGCAGAAGTTGGCATCAGGGCGAAGATCAGCGGCGCCATCGCCATCGCGACAGCAAGCCGACCACGCAGGCCGTGACGCTCGGCATCAAGAAGTTTCATTTGATTGCTCGCTTGGAATCGTTGTCAGGTCCGCGTTCTTTCCTCGTAGTAACTCGTCTGCGAGTGGCTAAGCACGGAGAGTTCCGAGGAATGACTTCCAGTTCGGAGCCCAGAAGGCCGAGGCCGACCCGACGACGCTAGACCCGCCCGCTCGCCTTGTCTGTTCGATGCCGAACAAAGTGGGTAGCCGTGCTCGCGGGTCGAATGCATTTGCCAGATCAACCGGGAACACGGCCGCTCGCGAGCTGGGCATGTTGCGGTCGGCTCTGTGCGACACCGAACAGACGGGGCGGCCAAGAGGAGCTAGCTTGCTTTGGCCCATCTGTGAGTCTTGCGCCGCCGTCGTTCGAAGAGCAGGCGGCGAACTGATCGAGGACTTCAAATGATGATGCATGCGTTTCTGAGCAACAACCGCGGCGAGCTGATCGGAAGATGCAAGGTGAAGGTTGCGGCAAGACCCAAGAGAGCCGCGAGCGAGATTCAGCTTTCGAACGGCATTCCAATGTTCTTGGACCAGCTGATTCGAACTTTGCCGGCAGAAGATGCTGGTGAACACGAGGAGAGCATCGGAATTTCTGGAGCCTCGGGTGGCGCTGGTTTGGCACTCTCCGAGATGGGCGTCAGTGCCGCTGCGCACGGCGCCAGTCTCCTTGGGTTGGGATATGCGGTCGACCAGGTCGTTCACGACTATGGAGATCTGTGCCAGGCCATCACGGACTTGGCGTTCGAACGCGACGCCCCCTTTTCCGTCGACGAGTTCCGCACGTTGAATCGCTGTCTCGACAACGCCATCGCGGACGCGGTACTGGAGTTCACTGCCCAACGCGACGTACGGGTATTGGCAGTCCACACGAACGAAGCCAAAGAGCGCGTCGGCTTTCTGGTGCACGAGCTCCGGAACGCGCTTTCGACAGCACGCGTGGCAGTGAGCGCGCTGGAGTTCGGAAACTTGAACGTGGCCGGAGCGACTGGCGCGGTGTTGAAGCGGAGCCTTGCATCGTTGGGCGTCCTCATCGGCCGCGCAGTGGACGAGGTACGCCATGGGACGGTGTCCGAACGGCAGGTCTTTGCCATCGCGTCGTTCATCGAGGATGCCGAGAGCGCTGCACGCCTCGAAGCGGACGCCGCCGGTTGCGAGCTCCTGGTACGTCCCGTACTTCAGGACATGTCCGTCCGCGGCAATCGACCCATGCTGCATGCGGCGCTGGCCAACCTTCTTCAGAACGCCTTCAAATTCACACACGCTCACACGAAGATCACGCTTCTGGCTTTCGCACTCGACGGCAAGGCGCTCATCGAAGTGCACGACCATTGCGGCGGACTGCCACACGGAACGGTCGAGGGGATGTTTACGCCATTTACCCAGCGCAGTGCTGACAAGACAGGGCTGGGTCTCGGCCTGGCCGTCGCGCGACACAGTGTCGAGGCGGATTTCGGTACGCTGTCCGTTCGAGATGTGCCTGGGACAGGTTGCGTGTTCACGATCGCCCTCCCGTTGCACCTGACCCTCTGAAAGCCCTCATGACCGGCTGTCGATGCGCGCTGGCGCACAGACCCCGCGCCTCGACGCGCCCATGCTGAAGGGCGCCGCGTGGCGTGTTTCAAACGCACAGGCTCTTCTTCCAATCAATTTCGAAGGATTCACATGACCAACATCAAGACTCTCGCCGCGATTGGCTGCGCCGTTCTCCTTGGAGCAGGCTGCACGACGACGCCCAACACCGTCACCGAGGGCTCCATGGATGCAAAGCGTGTCGGCCTCGATGCCAACGTGCAGAGCGCCCTGAAGGGTCTGGCGACCCAGGTTCCGGGCTCGCGCGACCTGGTTCGCCAGGCCCGAGGAATCCTCGTCTTTCCGGAGGTCATCTCGGGAGGACTCGTGATCGGGGCCTCTCACGGCCGCGGCGCGCTGGTCGCCGACGGCGTCACGAATGGCTACTACAACTCGACCGCCATCTCGGTAGGCTTGCTCGCTGGCGCGGAATCGAAAGCTGTCTACGTCCTGTTCATGACGCAGGATGCTCTCGACAAGTTCAAGGCGAGCAAGGGCTGGACGGCCGGCGTCGACGCGGCGGTCACGCTGCTCAAGGTAGGCGCAGATGGCACGGTCGACACGCAGACGGTGCAAGCCGCCATCGTGGGATTCGCGCTGACCAACGGCGGACTCATGGCGAACCTCAGCATTGAAGGATCGAAGTTCTCCAAGGTCGAGTACTGATCGGTAGCCAGCGAACGTCAGGCGGGTTGCGCGTCGGGCTCCGGCAGTGCGAACTGCGCGGTGTAGGCCGCCAGGTCGCTGGCGTAGCAACTGCACGCGGCGAGTTCGAGTCCGGCACGATCGACGATCGTCATGACGCCGCGTTCGTAGGAAATGAGGTGCCTTCGCTGCAATCCACCAGCGGCCACCGTCACGCCCACCCTCCGAACGCCCAGCATGTACGCCAGGAACTCCTGGGTCAGCTTGAAGACGTCGGAAAGCGCCCTGTCCTGGCTCATCAACAGCCAGCGCGCGAGCCGTTGCTCGATCAAGTGGAAGCGCAGGCAGGCAGCGGCGCGAGCATGCTGAGACAGCAGCACGTAGACGTATCGGTCGAGCGTAGAACGAAGGGTGGGAGTGCTCGCCAGTTCACGCATGAATGCCGTCGCTTCGATCCGCAGCGCCTGCCCCTCTCCTTGCACGAGCGACTTGAGGGGCTCGCTCGACACGCCGAGGGCGAGCTGGATTCCCAGCATCCCCTCGCGGCCGACCATGCCCACTTCGATGGCATGGTCGCTGTCGGCCAGTGCCAGGAGCGATACGAAGCCGTCGATCGGAAAGTGCACATGCGTCGTGGGAGCCCCTGCTTCGCCGAGGATGCGGGACAGCGGAAGGTCGACGATTTCGCCGATCGAGCCGAGACGGACGCGCGCTGCCTCGGGCAACCGCGCGAGCAACTGGTTGGATGAGTGGTGCACAGGGGACTCCATGGTGCCGCGCCCCTCGACTGATGCGAGCGATGGAACGCGCCGGTCGACTCCCTGCATCGACCGCACCCGCACGTCAGTCTCTCACGGCGTGCATCCACTGACCGTGCCCCAGCGCACAAAGCGTGCGGCCAGCGTCTAGCGCGCAATGACCGCAGGCAGCAGTCGGTCGTATTCGTTCTTCACGACGGCATAGCACTCACAGCTACGGCTCTCGAGGCCGGGCCGGTCGAGCACCTTGATATGCCCGCGGCTGTAGCTGATCAAACCAGCCCGTTGCAATTTCAATGCCCCTTCCGTGACGCCTTCGCGTCGAACTCCCAGCATGTTGGCGATGAGTTCCTGCGTCATCACCAGTTCGTTCCCGTGCAGCCTGTCCAGGCTCAGCAACAGCCATCGGCAAAGTTGCTGGTCCAGGGAATGGTGCCGATTGCAGACGGCGGTCTGCGCCATCTGGGTCAGCAAGGCCTGGGTATAGCGCAGCAGCAGGTGGAGCACCGGGCCCGCCAGGTTGAACTCCGTCTTCATTCGCCCGGCGCTGAGGCGATAGCCCTCGCCCGCGCTCTGCACGACCGCCCGGCTGGGCGTGGTTTCGCCGCCCATGAACAGCGACACTCCCACGATCCCTTCGTTTCCCACGACGGCGATCTCTGCCGACGCGCCGTTCTCCATCACGTACAGCAACGACACGATTGCCGTGGTCGGGAAATAGACGTGGCTCAACGTGCTGCCCGACTCATACAGAACCATGCCCAGCGGCAGGTTTACCTTCTCGAGCACCGGCTCCCAACGCTTCCACTCCGCCTCGGGCAGCGAATTGAGCAGACGGTTCTTCTTGGGGTTGAGCATGGGCGTGAACGCTTCGGTACCCGCGGCACCCGGAGCGGGAAATTGGCGGGCGAACGAAGAGCGCACTCTACTCCGCGGAGCTCTCATGACTGTGCGCTACCGCACATAGAAACCCTCCTGGCATCATTCCGCGCCCGGCTTGCGGCAGCGAACGCGACCCGGGCCGGGGCACGCGCTTCGTGCCTGGACTTTGGCCTGCGTCTGCCAACGCACAGACCCGGGCATTCGACCCGCGCACCGTGAGGCACCGAACCCGACTTGCCACCCTTTGCCGGCGAAGCCGTCCGACATCCGAAGGAACTTGACGAAGCTCGTGGCGAGACCTCTCCCTCCTATCAGACTCCTCAAGGACACTGACATGCAAGCCCTCGTCTATAACGGCCCCGGCCGCAAGAATGTCGAAGACCGTGCCAAACCCGTGCTGACCATGCCGGGCGACGCGATCGTGCGCATCACGCGCACGACGATATGCGGCACCGATCTGCACATCCTCAAGGGCGACGTCGCCACCTGCAAGCCCGGCACGATCCTCGGGCACGAGGGTGTCGGGATCATCGACGCCGTCGGCGCGGCGGTCACCGCCTTCAAGCCAGGCGACCACGTCCTCATCTCATGCATCAGTGCCTGCGGTCGCTGTGAGCCGTGCCGCAAGGGCATGTATTCGCACTGCGCCACCGGGGGCTGGATCCTGGGCAACAGCATCGACGGCACGCAAGCCGAGTACGTGAGAATCCCGCATGCCGATACGAGCCTCTACCCGATCCCCGACGGCGCGGACGAGGAAGCGCTGGTGATGCTCAGCGACATCCTGCCCACCGGTTTCGAGTGCGGCGTCCTGAACGGCAAGGTGGCGCCCGGCTCCAGCGTGGCGATCGTCGGCTCCGGCCCGATCGGCCTGGCCGCGCTGCTCACGGCGCAGCTCTATTCGCCGGCGCAGATCATCATGGTCGACCTCGACGACAACCGGCTCGCCGTCGGCAAGCAGTTCGGCGCGACCGATATCGTCAACAGCGGCGGGGGCGACGCTGCGCAGCAGGTGATGGTACTCACGGGAGGACGCGGCGTGGACACCGCGATCGAGGCGGTCGGCATTCCGGCCACCTTCCAGATCTGCCAGGACATCGTCGCGGCCGGGGGCACGATCGCCAACGTCGGCGTGCACGGCGTGAAGGCGGACCTGCACCTGGAGACGCTCTGGTCGAAGAACATCACCATCACCACGCGCCTGGTCGACACCGTGACGATCCCGATGCTGCTCAAGACGCTTCGCTCGGCCCGGATCGACGCCGGCAAGCTGATCACCCATCGTTTCAAGTTCGACAAGATCCTCGACGCGTACGAGACGTTCGGCAAGGCCGCGGACACGCAGGCGCTCAAGGTCATCATCGAAGCTTGATCAGCAGCCCAGCGGGCGGCCGCTCGTCCAGAATGTTTCGGACGGCCGATCTCAGTGCGAGACAAGGGAACAACGACGAGGACTCATGAGCAGGTCCTTGGTGACGCCGCCCAGGATCCATTCGCGCAGGCGGCTATGTCCGTACGCACCGGCCACGATGACGTCGCAATGCTCGCTGTCCGCGACGGAGCGAAGATCGGCGGCGTCGTCACCGCTCGAGGACACAGGGAATGCCCTGGCCGCGACGTCGTGTTGCATCAACCAGGCGACGACCTCGTCGAGGTGACGGCGCGCAGCATCGATGTGGCCTTCCTTGACCACCTCCACGACGGTCACTTCCGCGCGTTGCATCAAAGGCAGCGCATCGACGATGGCGCGCCGTGTCTCGCGGCTATCCTTCCAACCCACCAGAACGCGATCGAACTTCGACGACGGGCGGGCGAGCGGGACCAGCAGCACCGGGCGCCCGACCTGCATCACCAACGCCCCCATGCTCAATGCACGGGTGCCATCGAACATGTCGCCCTGCCCGACGGCAGCGACCACCAGATCGGCGGTGCGCGCCTGGCGCGAGATGCATCGGGCGAGATCTGCGTAGTCCTTCATTGCGCGCCAATCCAGATCCACCTTCCGATCGCGAAACGCGTCCCTGAACTCGCCCTGCGCTGTCCCGACCTGCTGGTCGACCGCATCCCGCGCTGCCACCCAAGCGTCTCCTGCCAGTCCGATGTCGCCATAGACCATCATCGGCGGCGCGCACGCGACGACGCCCATGACCCGCGCGTCGAAACGCTCCGACAACTCGCCGGCGACCTGCAGCAGGTGCTCGTTCGACCTTCCCAGTTCCAGATGCACGAGCAGACTCTTGTATCCCACGATCGTCTCCTTTTCACTCGGCAGTGAATCACTGCTCCGCAATCAATTCGATTGAATCCTGGAGAGGTGCGAGCTCTCGCTGACGAGCGCCTCGACCTCCTTGCGGAACTGCTCCTCGCTGACGCGGTAGCCGCATCCGTCTTCCAGCGAGCTTGCGTACTCTTCGCACAGCGAATTGATGGAGTCCATCAGACCGTAGAAGCCGGGTCCGGCTGCAAAGGTGGGGGCCACGTCGGCGCCGTACGCGAGAGGAGCACCGTCACACCGCCAAAGGTGCGAGAAGCGCGAGATGAACACGTCGGCACTCCATCGACAACCGAGGAACTTCTCGAGCACGCGGCGGTAGGCGCTTTCGTCATGGATGAGTTTCATGGGATACCTCGCAGTCGTATGTGATCAGCTTGAGGTGCGGGTGATCGTCAGTCTGTACGGCATCGCGCAAAGCAAGGCAGTCTCGGCAGTCTGGAAGAGATCCGGTGCACTGCATTGACATTCGTCAAGACGCGACCAGATGCCGGCGCCACGTTGCGTCAAGCCACGACGGTGATGCTCGCACGCCTTGTCGGCGCGCTGCTCGTGACCGCCGAGGGCGATGGGCGCCGCGACGCCCTGGGGCTGGTCACGGACCGGGACCTGGTCATCGCCTGCGTCGCGCGCGAGCTGGCGCCGTCCGAGGTGTTCGTCGGCGCGATCGCCACTCAGCCGCTGGTTTCCATTGCCGCGACGTCGACCGCCTCCGAGGCAGCGGCACTCATGCATGCGTCCGGCGTGCGCAGGTTGCTGGTCATCGACGACCATGGCGAGGTCACCGGCCTGGTGTCCAGCGATGATCTGCTGGGCGCCTTGCTCGAACCTCTGCAAATGCTGGCGGACGCCCTGCGGGTCAATGTCGCGAGGGAGGAGACGCTGCGCAGCGACACGCCGCCGCCGTCGAACCGGCGTCTCTTCCTGTCGCTCGCAGATTCACCGGTCCGAGTGTGAGGTCCTGGACTCAACGGTGGTGACCAGGCTCCCCCATTGCCGGGGGGAGTCGTGATGCCGACCTTGAAGAACGATCTGGATGGCGGGACTGGGTGCCATCCGATCGAATTTGAATGGAGGCACCAAAGGTTGACCCATCGTGCGGCTGCAAGGCTGCTGAAGTCTGAAATTTCAACCTGTGCTCGATCGCGTGTCGGCGAGCTGGAGAATCAAAATGCGCCTTTCCATTCTTGTGGTCTCGATGGCCCTGGCAGCGATGCCTGCGGCGCCCGCACTGGCACAGGTCAGCCTGAGCATCGGCGTGAACATCCCGATGTACCCGGACTTCGCACAGGTGCCCGACTACCCGGTCTACTACACGCCCGGGCTGGCCAACAATCTCTTCTACTACGACGGCATGTACTGGCTGCTCGAGGGCGACAGCTGGTACGCGAGCACCTGGTACAACGGGCCCTGGCAGAGTGTGGACGCGCAAGGCGTGCCGCTGTTCGTGCTGCGCGTGCCCGTGCGCTACTACCGCAGCCCGCCAGCGTACTTCCGCGGCTGGCAGGGCGACGCGCCGCCGCGCTGGGATGACCATTGGGGCCCCGATTGGTCGCAGCATCATCGTGGCTGGGACCAATGGAATCGCCACGACGCGCCGAGGCCCGCCCCTCTGCCGACGTACCAGCGGCAGTACAGCGGAGCTCGCTATCCGCAGGCCGAGCAGCAACTGGTGATACGCCAGCAGAACGACAAGTACCAGCCACACGACGCAGCCGTGCGCCAGCGCCTCCAGCAGGCCGCACAGCCCGTGCCCGCTCAGGCACGGCAGGCCGCAGCGCCGCAACAACCCGATCAACAGCATGCGCAGCGGGAACACCCCCCACAGCGCGAGCAGCAGCAAAAACAGCAACAGCAGCAGCAGGCTCAGCAGGAGAAGCAGACGCAACAAGAACAGCAGCAGAAGCAACCAGCGCAGCAACAGGTTCAGCACGAACAACAGCAAAAGCAGCAACAGCAGGCTCAGCAGCAAAAGCAGGCACAACAAGAACAGCAGCAGAAGCAACAAGGCCAGCAGCTGGCCCAGCATGAACAACAGCAGAACCAGCAACAACAGGCCCAGCAGAACAAGGCGCAGCGTCAGGAGCAGGAGCAGCATGCCGCCGTCCGGGAGCCGGAACGCCCTGCGCCCTCTGCCCATGAACCTGCCAAGGAAGCAAAGCCAGCCCCCGAACGGAACAAGGCTGACCAAAGCAGCGAGGACAACAGGAAGTAGCGCGTCGGAGGCCGGGCCACCGCGCGTGCACCCGCGCTCGGGCGCATGGGATCAGAGTGCGAGCCACTATTTCAGCAGTTCCAAGCTCCGTGCCGAAGCCGGACGTCCGCCATGCCGGCGTCATCGAGGCGGCGTCAGATACCGCCTCGAATCGCGATCCGCCGCCCGGCCGTCATCAGCGTGATGGCGCGATTCGAGGAGGAGCCAGACCCCTCGCGGTCCGGCGCGTGCCTCATTTGGGCTTCTTCAGCTTCTTGCGCGCGTTGGCCGCCTTCTCGCGCGCGTGACAGCCTTCGTAGTGATCGTTGACCAGCCCCATCGCCTGCATGAACGCGTACACGGTGGTGGGCCCGACGAAGCTCCAGCCGCGCTTCTTCAGATCCTTGGACATGGCCACGGCCTCGGCCGACGGCCCCAGCACGACGCCCGTCTGCGGCTTGTGGGGCCGGGTATCGGCGGCGGGCTCGTAGCGCCACGCGTAGGCCGCGAGCGAGCCGAATTCCTCGCGCAGTTCCAGCACGCGCTTCGCGTTGTTGATCGTCGACTCGATCTTGCCGCGGTGGCGCACGATGCCCGCGTCGGCCAGCAGGCGCTCGACGTCGCGCTCGCCGAAGCGCACGATCCTGTCGGCCTCGAAGTTGGCGAAGCCCTTGCGGAAGGCCTCGCGCTTGTTGAGGATGGTGAGCCAGCTCAGGCCGGCCTGGAAGCCCTCGAGGCAGATCTTCTCGAACAGCCGGCGCTCGTCGGTGACCGGGAAGCCCCACTCCTCGTCGTGGTAGCGCCGGTATTCCGCGCTCGCGCGGCACCACTGGCAGCGCAGCACGCCGTCTTCTTCGTGGGAGAAGACGCCTTCGGGGATGGTGGTGGTATCGGTCATGCAGCCATTCTGCAGCCGAGTGCGCGCGGGTTCCAGTGCGTCGTCGGCCGCAAACCCGGATACGGCGCCGCGGGCGTCATTCCAGCCTGAAATGGGCCGTTGCGCGCGGCGCGGGCCGCCGGGTCAGCGTCCGTCGCGCCCGGATGCAGTTCGTCCGCCGTTCGCCGTTCGCCGTCGCGAGGCCGGCCATTCCCGCAGCGCGATCTCAGCGCGGCGGTGCCAGCGCCTGGTTGATGTCGTCGGCGATCGCGCCGAGCCGGTCTTCCGCATAGCCGTGCCACACCCGGAGGATGCGGCCGTCACGCCCGATGATCACCATGTGCGGAAGGGTGTTGACGCCGTAGGCCTTCTGCGCGTCGCCATCGACGTCGTGCACGAGGGTGAGGTGCATCGAGGCGTTCATCAGGCGCGCGGCCCGCTTGAACACCTCGCGGCTTTCCGTGTTGACCGCGATCACGGCGATCCTGTCCTTGCCGGCCCGGTTCTGCACGTTCTCCAGGATCGGCAGTTCCTTGATGCAGTACGGGCACCAGGTGGCCCAGAACGTGACGATGACGGCCTTGCCGGCGTAGTCCGGCACGCTCACCTTGTCGCCGTCGGGCGTCAAGCCGAGCACCGGCGGCGGCACGTCGCCCGGCCCCGGCGGTTCCGCCGTCGCCGGTGCGCCCGGCGCCGCCAGGAAGAAGCCGAGGACCAGGACACGGAGTCGGGAGATGATGCTCATCCATGCATTCTGCGCCAGCGTCATGCATCCGTCATCGAATGCTCCCAAGATCGTGCCATCCCGTCCACGCGCGCATCCATGCCCTGGTACTGCATCATCATCGACGACGGCGAGCCGCGCGAGGCGCGCGCGGTCGCGTTCGTCACCTCGCTGCGCCGCGCCTGGCGCAGCGCCGGCCAGCCGGCCGAGGCCGCGGCCTTCATCAACCGCGGCTCGGCCTCGCGCTTCACCTTCCTGCTCTCGCCCGGGGCGGCCACGCTGGCCGACGGCCTGCTGCGGCGCTATGGCGCGTCGGCCTGCCCGCAGGCGCCCAACCTCAGCCGCTACGCGCCGCTGCCCCTGTGACGCCGGCGAGGGCGCGCCAGCCCGAGCGCAGGCCCAGCACGATCACCGCGCAGGAGAACGGCAGCAGGTTGTAGAGCAGGCGGTACAGCAGCAGCGCGGCCAGCAGGTCGGGCCGGCCGCGTCCGGCGAGGAAGGCCGTCATGCCGGCCTCGAACACGCCCAGCCCGCCCGGCGCGTGCGAGACCACGCCCAGCAGCACGGCCGCGATGCAGCCCACGGCGAACACGTCGAACGGCGGCGCGAGGTCGGGCGGCAGCAGCACGTGGAGCGCGCCGACGGCGGTGCCGCTTTCGACGGCGCCCAGCGTCATCAGCATCACGGCCAGCGAGGCCGATGGCATCGGCAGGCGCCAGCGGCCCAGCGCGATCTCGCGCGGGCCGCGCGACAGCCACCACAGCCAGGCCAGCAGCAACGCCTCCAACGTGACGCCCAGCGCCGCGTGCCAGGCCGGGTCGTCGCCCGTCGCGGCCTGGAACAGCTCGGCGCCGGCCAGCATGGCCGCGTTGCCGGCCACCAGCGACAGCCACGACGTGGACACCACGCGCGCCACCTCCCCGCCGCTCAGGCCCGCGGGCAGGTACAGGTGCGCGCGCACCGCGGAACCCGACACCGCGTGGAAGCCCACGGTGTTGGCGAAGGCCGCGCTGGTCGCGCCGGCCAGCAGCGCCAGGCGCGCGCGCACCCGGCCGGGCGCCGCCACGTGCACGCCCACCAGGTCGTAGAGGGCCAGGCAGGCGAAGCTGGCGGCGGTGAGCGCGAGGCTCGCCGCGATGCGGGCCGCCGGCTGGCGCAGCAGCGCCGTGCGCAGCTCGGCCAGGCTCAGGTCGCGCAGCACGAAGTCCAGCGCCACCCCCACCGCCACGCACGCGAGCACCACGCCCGCGCGGCGCGCGAGCGAGGCCGCGCCCGCGCGCGTCACGCGGGCACCTGTTCCAGCGCCTGCGCGGGATGATCCGCCTGCGGTTGGGGCGGCAGGTGCATCAGCGGCTGGCCCATGCGGATGCGCGCGCCCGTGTGGATGCCGTCGACGAACTCGAAGCCGGGGGGCACGAACAGGATGATGGTGGAGCCGTGCTGGAAGCCGCCCATCTCCTCGCCCTTGCCGAAGCGGGCCTGCACCGGGATCTCGTTGGGGCCGCGGTAGCGCAGGTGCAGCAGCACGTCGGTGAAGCGCAGCCGGATGCTGGCCACCAGGATGGCGGCCACCGGCACGATGGCGATCGGGTGGTTGCCGCGGCGCAGGCGCGCGCTGAGCACGGCGCGCTCGTTGCGGCAGAAGAGCTTTTCCACGCGCTTCAACGCGATCGGGTTCACGTTCCAGGTGTCGCCGCTGAGGTAGCTCACGTGGCTCACGTCGCAGTCGTGCGGCGCGTGGAAGCGGTGGTACATGGCCGAGGTGAGGCGCAGCGTGATGAAGCGGCCGTCGCGGAACGGGGCGGTGTCGGTGCCCGGCCCGAACAGTTCCTCCATGCGGTACGGAAAGCCCTTGGCCTGGAACACGGTGGTGCCGGCCACGCTGCCGCACGCGCCCACGATGGCGTCGCAGGGCGAGGTGAGCACGGCGGGATCGGGGTCGACCACGCGCGCGCCGGGCATCAGCTCGCGCGTGAAGCAGTCGTGCATGGAGCGGAACTTGCGGTGGCGGGCGTCGCTGAGATCGAGGTCGGTGAACAGCTTCCACATGCCGATCGACGCCTTGCTGACGATCGGGTTGCGGATCTTGCTGAACTTGCCCATGAAATGCGTGAGCGCGATGCGCGGCACGCGATTGGTGAGCAGGAAGTTCAGGTCTTCCTGCGCGAGCAGGCGGCGGAAATGTTTTTTCATCAACTCTCAGCTGCTGAATCGTTCACGCAGCATTTCCCGCAGCAGGCCGCGCCGGATGGTGCGGTTGCTTTGCGCGGGGTCGTTCCACCACCAGCCGTCCGCCTGCATCTCGGTGGCCGCGGCGACGAAGCGGGCGGTCACCGCGTCGAAGTCCGCATCGCCGTAGTTCAGGCTGAAGATCAGGCGGCCGGTGCCCACCCAGCTGAGCGCCAGCCCGTGCGCGCGCAGGTAGAACTGCAGCATCCAGTTGTAGCGCGAGGGCTGGTCGTACAGCACGGTCCAGATCGACTGGATGTTGGCCACGCGCACCGGCACGCCGGCCGCGGCCAGGCGCTCGTTGAACCGCGCCGTGCGATCGTTCCAGCGCTGGTCGACGCCGTCGTACATGGCCCTCACGTCGGGGCGTTCCAGTCGTTCGAGGAACACGTTCATCGCGCCCATCACGTACGGGTGCGAGTTGAAGGTGCCGCGGGCGAAGCAGATGTCGGCGGGGCGATCCTCCCGGAAGCGCTTCATCAGCTCGCGCTTGCCGCACACCACGCCCACCGGCAGGCCGCCGCCCAGCGACTTGCCGTAGGTCACCATGTCGGCCTCGATGCCGAAGTACTCCTGCGCGCCGCCGGGGGCGAGGCGGAAGCCGATGAAGATCTCGTCGAAGATGAGCACGATGCCACGGGCCGTGCAGACCTCGCGCAAAGCTTGCAGCCACTCGGTGTAGGCCGCGCGGTCGAACTTCGCGCGGCGCGCGCTGTCCACCAGCGACGAGTCGCCCGGCGCCGCGGCGTTCGGGTGCAGCGCCTGCAGCGGGTTGACCAGCACGCAGGCGATGTCCTTGCGCGTGCGCAGCACCTTCAGCGTCTCGGCCTTCATCTCCTCCAGCGTGTACGTCTCGCGCGGGGGCAGCGGATTGCCCGGGCCGGGCTGCACGTCCTCCCACCAGCCGTGGTACGCGCCGCAGAAGCGCACCAGGTACTTCTTCTTCGTGTGATAGCGCGCCAGGCGCACGGCCTGCATCACGGCCTCGGTGCCCGACATGTGGAACGAGACTTCGTCCAGGCCCGAGATGCGCTGCAGGTGGCGCACGTTGTCGAGCAGCACGGGGTGGTAGGCGCCCAGCACCGGGCCGAGGTCGGCGACGCGCCGGGCGCCCTCGGCGATGCACTCCTTGTAGAAGTCGTAGCCGAACAGGTTGACGCCGTACGAACCGGTGAGGTCGTAGAGGTCGTTGCCGTCGAGATCCCGCACGGTGACACCGCTGGACGACTGCAGGAAGCTGCCCGTCTTCAGGTGCTGGCGCAGGTAGGGGCTGTACTGGAACGGCACGCGGTAGCTGCCGGTGAACTGCAGATCGGAGATGCCGGTGCTGGCCTGGGCGGTCAGCGCGGCGCTCTTCGGAAAGCGTTCGCGGTACAGCGCGGCCAGCTTCTCGAAGCCGGCGCGGCGCCGACGCTGGAACTCCGCAGGGGCGCCGTCCGAGCCGAAGAAGCGCGCCTCGTCGTAGGCGTAGCCGGGCAGCAGGCCCGCGACGCGCTTGGCCATCTTCGAGTGGCCGGTCAGCGAGGCGTGCTTGGCACGCGAGAGTTCGAGACGACGCTTGGCGCGCGGAGCCATGACGGCCAGCGCGGCAAGCATGGCCGCGGAGAGAACGAAGGTGGTGGGTTCCATGAGTCGATGCGGACGGGCCGGCTCTCCGCTTGCTCAGTGCGCGTTCGCGACGGGCGACGACACCGACGAGATCATCTGGCCGCGCATCAGCTTGAGCGGGGCCTTGTGGTACAGCGCGATGTCCATGAACGGGTCGGTGATGATCTTGAAGCCCCAGGCCAGGCCTTCGGTCACGTTGCGCGTGATGCAGAGCTGGATCACGCGCACGACCAGGCCCGCGGCGCCCAGCGACAGCCACGCGATGCCCACGTCATGCACGAAGCCGCGGAAGTCCGCGTGCGGCTGGATCAGGCCACCCAGCGACGGGGCGAACCACAGCGCGGCCGGGATCGCCACCCAGATCGCCATCAGGACGATCTTGCGGCGGATGTTGTAGCCGGCCTTGACCTCTTCCTTGTACTCGTCGGTGACCTGGTTGACGTCGTCGTAGCCGCGCGGCTCGAAGAAGAAATGCCCGGCCTGGCGCGTCGTCATCGACACCGTCCACGCCAGGATCGCGGCGATCGCGGGATCGACGAACAGCAGCGCGTACGCGATGCAGAACGTGATCGCACTGATGAAGTGCAGGCTCTGGTTGATCGTGCTGTGGTGATAGAAGCGGTGGTCGTCCCACCGCAGCGTGCGAAGGGTTTGCATGAAGGTGTTCACGGAGATCCTCTCAGGAGTTCGCCGACGGCGACGTGCGGCCCGGCGTGACAGGATGGTGACTGGCAAATATGAAAGCGCCGTGTCCGCCGGTGCCATGAATTGACGCGGAACTGTCATCGATCTGTTGCGAGCCGCCGTCATCATCGGCGCGACGCAATGATCCGGAGGCGCCTTCCGTGAGAACAGACATAGCCCACAGACCCCTGCGAATCGCCTGCGTGACGGAGACCTATCCGCCCGAGGTCAACGGCGTGGCCATGACCATCGCCCGCCTCGTGCAGAGCCTGCGCGAGCGCGACCACCTCGTGCAGGTGGTGCGGCCGCGCCAGCCCGCCGACGACGCGCCCACCGCCTCCGGCGACGCGAAGAGCGACGTGCTGGTGCGCGGCGTGCCCATTCCCAACTACGCCGGCCTGCGCATGGGCCTGCCGTGCAAGGGAACGCTGGTGCGGCTGTGGCGCGAGCAGCGTCCGGACGTGGTGCACATCGCCACCGAGGGCCCGCTGGGACGCTCCGCGCTGCTGGCCGCCAAGGCGCTGGGCCTGCCCGTGTGCTCCGACTTCCGCACCAACTTCCACGCCTACAGCAAGCACTACGGCTTCGGCTTCCTGCGCCGGCCCATCATGGCCTACCTGCGCCGCTTCCACAACGCGACGCAGTGCACGATGGTGCCCTCGCAGGCGCTGTTCGACGACCTGCAGGCCGAAGGCTTCCGCGACCTGACGCAGGTGGCGCGCGGCGTGGACGTGCGCCGCTTCGATGCCGCGAACCGCAGCGACGCGCTGCGCGCGCAATGGGGCGCCGGGCCGGATGACCTGGTCGTCACCTGCGTGGGCCGCCTCGCGCCCGAGAAGAACCTGAAGACGCTGCTCGCCGCCTTCGAGGCCATCCGGCACCAGCAGCCGCGCGCCCGCCTGGTGCTGGTGGGCGACGGCCCGCTGCGCAAGGAGCTGAAGCTGCGCTGCCCCGACGCCGTCTTCGCGGGCCAGCGCAGCGGCGCCGACCTCGCCGCGCACTACGCGTCTGCCGACCTGTTCCTGTTTCCCAGCGTCACCGAGACCTTCGGCAACGTCACCACGGAGGCCATGGCCAGCGGCCTGGCCGTGGTCGCGTTCGACTACGCCGCCGCCGGCCGCCTGATCCGCCACGGCGAGAACGGCGCGCTGGTGCCCTACGAGGACGACGCCGCCTTCGTGACCACCGCCGCGCGCACGGCCGCCGACCTGGCGAACTGCCGCGTCCTGGGCGCCCGCGCGCGCGCCAGCGTGCTGCCGCTCGACTGGGACAGCATCGCCGCGCAGGTGGAGGGCGTGATGGCCGCGGTGATGCGCCGCGTCGAACCCGAATCCGGCTACGCGTTCGCGCCCGCCCGCCACTCGTCGGTCTGAACGGGCGCCTGGCGCCCCCGGGAGCGCTGGCGCAGCATCATCGCGGCCAGCGCCAGCGCCACGCACACGCCCAGCCCCACCATCAGCGCCGGCAGCGGCACGTCGACGGCCACCAGCCCGGAATAGACGCCCAGGCACACGAGCACGCTGGCGTTCTCGTTGCCGCCCTGCACCGCGATCGAGCGTCCCGCGCTGAGCAAGGCGTTGCCGCGATCCTGCAGCAGCGCGTTCAGCGGCACCACCATCAGCCCGCCCACGGCGCCCACGACCACCAGCACGGCCACCGCGAGGTTCAGCTGCGTCACGAACGGCACCGCGATCATCAGCACGCCGAACAGCACGCCGGCGAGCAGCATCTTCTTCGCGTGCACCAGCGGCACCCAGCGGCCGGCGGCCACCGCGCCGGCGATGACGCCCACGGCCACGGCCGCCTGCACGAACGCCGCGCGGTCGAGGCTCAGGTGCATGCACTCGCGCGCCCAGCGCAGCACCGCGAACTGCAGCGTGGCGCCCACGCCCCAGAAGATGGTGGTGACGGCCAGCGACAGCCCGCCATCGGGATCGCGCCACAGCCGGCGGTTCGAGCGCCCGAAGTCACGCAGCATCGCGCCCGGGCGCAGCGAGCCGACGGCATGGCGCACGCCGCTGTCGGGCACGCCCAGGTTGAGCGCGCCGGCCAGCAGGTACACGCCCAGCAGGATCAGCAGCGACGGCAGCACCGGGTCGAACTTGTCGAAGACGACGTGGCTCGCGTGGTTCAGCAGCCACGGGCTCACGAGGAAGCCGCCCAGGCCGGTTCCCAGGAGCACGGCGCACACCGCGGCGGTCTCGATCCAGGCGTTGGCCGACACCAGCTGGTCGGATCGCACGAGCTCGGTGGCCAGCCCGTACTTGGCCGGCGCGTAGGCCGCGGCGCCGAGCCCCACCACCAGGAAGGCGATCACCGGATGGACGCCGGCGATCAACGCCAGCACGCCGACGATCTTGACCGCGTTCATCCACGCCATCAGCCGCGCCTTGCAGAACGCGTCGGCCAGCGGCCCGACGAACGGCGCCAGCAGCACGTAGGCGGCAATGAACGCGACCTTGAGCATGGGCGCGAGCCAGTCGGGCATCGCGCGCTGCTGCAGCAGGGCCATGGTGACGATCAGCAGCGCGTTGTCCGCCAGGGCCGACATGAACTGGGCCGCGAGCAGCAGCAGGAAGGAGGCGGGCATTGCTAGAACCTGGGAACGTATCCGACGCGCCCGAGCGGGTCGTCAAGACGCGTCCGATCAAGGCGCAAAGCACAGACGGGGGGGTACCCCCGGCGAGCATTTGCAACGCCGAGCGGGCGCGTCTTGACGGCACGAGCGGGTGTGTCGGGTGCGTTCACAGGTTCTCGTGTTCAGGATGGGGACAGGCGCGAGCCTCGGGCCTGCGCGTGAAGGGGTCATGACACCCCGATGACGCGACGGCGACAAATGGGATACCGGCCCGCGACGGCCTCGCGACAGGCCGTGCCGCGAGGCTGTCACGCGCGCCGTCGATAGTGGCTGTCATGAACATTCCCCCGCCGACGCCGCCCCTCCCGCGCATCAGCTGCATCATCTGCGCGCTCAACGAGGGGCCGCGCATCGGCGCCGTGCTGGAGGTGGCGGCCGCGCATCCGCTCCTGGCCGAGGTCATCGTGGTGGACGACGGCTCCACCGACGACACGGCTCAGGTGGTCGCGCGCACCCCGCGCGTGCGCCTGCTCTCGCACGCGCGCAACCTCGGCAAGAGCAAGGCGATCGCCACCGGCGTGGCCGCGGCCTCGCACGAGCTGCTGATGCTGCTGGACGCCGACCTGAAGGGCCTGCGCGCCGAGGACCTGGACGCGCTCGCCGCGCCGGTGCTGGCGGGCCGCGCCGCGGTCAGCATGAGCCTGCGCCGCAACAGCCTGGCGATCTTCCGCTGGGCCGGCATCGACTTCGTCTCGGGCGAGCGCGTGGTCGACCGCGCCCTGCTCGCCGACGTGCTGCAGGACATCCACGCCCTGCCCCGCTTCGGCATCGAGGTGTTCATGAACAAGCGCATCATCGCGGCCCGCCTGCCCATCGCCGTGGCGAACTGGCGCGACGTCACGCAGTCGCGCAAGACCGAGAAGCTCGGCTGGTGGCGCGGCACGCTCGCCGAGTGGCGCATGGTGTTCGACCTGATGGATGCGGTGTATCCGCTGGAGCTGCTGACGCAGACGCTGCACCTGGCGTTGCTGCGCACGCCGGCCGGGCCTTCGCTGCGCGGATCCGAAACCTGATCCCGGGGGATCGGGGTCAGGCATTGCCTCATGCCGCAACCGAGATCGCTTCCGACCGCCAGCTCCGCCCGAGGCATGAGGAGATGCCAAACCCCTCGGTCAGCGCCGACCGGAGGGGTCTGGCATCTCCTCGATTCGCGCCATGCCCCCGTCGAAGCCGACTTCGCTGAACGCGAATCGAGGCAATGCCTGACCCCGATCGCCAGAATCGACGCCCTCAAACCTCAAGCCGCCTCATCCGCTCGACGAACGCTTCATCACCCAGATAAACCCCGTGTCGAAGCGAGTCCTCCCAGAGCCGCGCCGATCGCCCGGCGTCCACCCAATCAGCATACCGACGACAGGACTCCATCGCCTGCAGTTCGTCCGTCGGTGCCCGTCCCATCAGAGCCGCGTGAAGTTCCGCAGTTGCCAGCCAGCGCGGAGACGGCACGGCTCCTGCGTGCGCCCGATAGCTCGACCAGCGCCAATCCGCTGGCGCGGTGACGAGCCCTGCACGGACGGGATTGAGGTCGACATAGCGGCACACCTTCAACAGGTAGGCATCGCGATCGACATGCACCGCCTTGAATCGGCCCTCGAATACATGGCCGCGCCGATCGTGACGCCGATTGAACGCCTGGCCATAGCGACTGTTGATGCGATGCATCAGCTCCGGGAGATTCGCCCGCTCCGTCTGCAGGACGAAGTGGTAGTGATTGCCCATCAGGCAGAACGCCAGCGCACGGGCCTCGAAATCGCGCAGGGCCTGAGCCAGCAGCGCAAGCATCCAGAGGCGGTCGCGGTCGTCGACGAAGATGGCGGATTGCTGCACGCCACGTGCAGTCACGTGGTACAGGGCGCCGGGGCAGGCAAGGCGGGGCGGTCGGGACATGGTCCGAGGCTAGTGCAGGTGGTGGGGCGGCCTGCTGCGCTTCGTGCCGTGTTTTCGGTGCTTGTGCGCTTGGCGCGCGGTTGTGGGGGATCGGGGTCAGGCATTGCCTCGAATCGCGTTCGGCGGCCCAGCCTTCAGGAGAGATCCTGGCGCGATCCGAGGAGATGCCAGACCCCTCGACCGATCGGTCGCCGAGGCTTCAATGCCGGCGGCGGATCAGCTCGTCGCTGGCGCGCTGCAGCGCCGAGCTGGAATCGGCCGTGCGCAGCAGGCCTTGCGCGAACATCTTCTCCAGCGCCTTGCGCGTGAAGCTGTGCGAGCCGTCGGCTGCGCCCGCGAACAGCAGGAAGTAGCCGTTGTCGCTCATCCACAGCAGCTGCAGGTCGGCCCACTCGCCGTGCAGCTGGAGCGTGACGTTGTCGCCGATCTGCAGGCCGCCCACCGGTGACGAGGAATCCGGCGCCGGGCTCGCCGGCGCAGGGCGCGGAGGCGACGGCAGCTCGTCGTCGAGTTCCAGGTCCACGGTGACCGGGCCCGCGGCCGCCTCTTCGCCCGACGGCCGCCGCATCGCATGCAGGTGGATGGCCGCGATCTGCTCGAGCCAGGCCTTCTTCATCGCATCGGACAGCCTGACCGTGGCCATGCCGGCCGTCACGCGCTCGACCAACTCGGGAATCATCGCCACCAGGGTCGCCGCGTCGGTGCGCGAGCGGGCCTTGTCGGTGGACCAGATCAGGTCGACGGCGGTGTCCATCGCGGGCGAGCTGCGGCGCTGCCCGGGCGCCAGCGTGGTCCATTCCTGGGCCACCACCAGCGACCACAGCGTGAGGATGAAGCGGCGGGTGGGCGACGGCGCGCGGGCGGAATCCAGCTTGCGCTGCAGCCGCGCCTTGGCCTGCGCCACCAGCTCCTCCAGCGAGGCGTTGCGGCGCAGCAGGTCCAGCGCGCCCTCCACCGAGGTGAGCCGGCGCTGCGCCTGCTTGCGCTGCCATTGCGCCAGGCGCTCGACGGCGGCCTCGAACGACGCCGTGGACGGATCCGCGGCCAGCGGCGCCAGCGTGTCGGCGAGCCACTGCTGGAACTCGGGGGTGGGTGGCGCCTGGTCCGCGTTCATGGTCGTGGCGACCCGGTTGACCAGCGTCCAGACCGGATGGCGGTGCGACTGCAGCAGCGTCGCGTCGTGCGTGGCCAGTTGCACCACCAGCGGCTGCACGCGGGCGATCCACTCGCGCGCGGCGCCCGCCAGCGCGGGGTCGGCCACGATCTGGTCGAACAGGTGCCCGATCAGCGCCACCGCCAGGCGCGAGCTGCTCGCATCGCGAAGCGCGGCAAGCTCCTCGCGGTGGCTGTGGATCAGGCCGGGGATGCGCGCGTCGTCGCCGTCGAGCGGCATCGGCAGGGTATCGGCGATGCCCTCCAGCGGCGCGCGCGCCGTGGACGCCGCGAACACGGGCCGCTGCTCGTCGAGATCCATCAGCTCGAACAGCGCGCCGGGGCGCGTGACGTCGAAGCCGGTGGGCGGCGTGACGGGCGATTGCTCGTCGGCGGCCTCCGAACCGCGGTCCGCGGCCTCGAGTTGCGAGGCGTCGGCGAAGCCCGCCTGACGCACCGCGGCATAGAGTTCGCCGAGCCGCGGCGCGAGCCAGCGCGCGACGCAGCGCACCAGCTCGGCACGGACGGGCGAGCTCAGGCTCATGCCCTCGGCGGCCGTCCACAGCGCGCGCGCCAGGCACGGCGGCCCGATGGGCGACGCGGCCACGCGCACGCCTTCGTGGCGCCGCAGCGCGGCCTCGAACTTGATCAGGCGGCGCAGCTCGACGCCGCAGTCCTCCTCGAGGAGGCGCACCACCTGCGCCACCTCGATCTCATCCTGCACGCGCGATTCGTCCATCAGCTCGAACGCACCGAGATCCAGCCACTGGCCGGCCGGCTTCGGGGCCGGTGGCCGCGTGAATTCGGCGAAGGCCTGCTTGAGCGCCTCGGCGAAGCCGGCGGCGAAGTGGGCGTGATGGCGCGACAGCGCCGCCGCGACGTCGCCGCGCACGGCCCGCATCGCGGCGTTGGTCACCGGCGCGCTGGCGATCTCGCCGGCGAGGCCGGACGCCCCGCTGCGCACGCGGCGCGACATCAGCGCATGCGCACGGTCGAGGTGGCGTTCGTAGGGCGTTGGGGTCACGGGACGATCTTAACGTCGCCCGTGGCCGGTGATCGGCGTCGAAGCAGCGGCCGCCCGTCGGGGGCGGCCGGGAGCGGTCCGGCCTAGAACTTGTAGGACGCCGTCGCCGCGAACGTGCGGCCCAGCGCGTTCGTGTAGCGGCCGTCGTAGCCGCGCGCGTTGCCGGTGCCCGACTGGTCGATCAGCGAGAACGGCGGATTGCGGTTGAACACGTTCTTGATGCCGGCGGTGACCGACCAGGCCTTGCTCACGTCGTACTTCTCCTGGAAGTCGAACGTCGCGTAGGAGCTCACCCGGCGATTGCCGCTGTCGGCCGAGCAGGTGCTGCTGTCGCCGTCGAAGCCGCTGGTCGAGTTGTAGCAATAGTCGCTGTAGTCGTCCTTGTAGCCCGGCTTGAAGTTGAGCGCGACCGTGTGCGTGAACTTGCCTTGCTGCAGCGACGTCGACGCATTGAGCAGGTAGCGGAACGTCACCTGGCCGTCGGCACCGACCTTGTTCATGTCGTTCACGTAGCCGGCGTTGCCCGGCTGCTGGTAGTCGGCGCGCAGCATCCACGTCACATGGCCGCGGGTCGTCAAGCGACCGATCGGCGTATCGATGCGGCTTTCGCCGTCGAAGTCCAGGCCCTGGTAGAACGCGTTGCCGGTGTTGATGGGCTGCGACAGGAAGGTCAGCGTGGGGGCGCCGGTGGCCGGATCGTTGACGATCGAGAACAGGTACGCGTAGGCCGCCATGTCCTTGAACGCGGTGGCCTCGGTGATCGTGTTGATCTGGTCATGGATGCGCACGGTCCACAGGTCCGTGCCGAACGAGAACGCCGGCGACGGCTCCAGGCGGAAGCCCAGCGTCCACTGCTGCGAACGCTCGGGCTTCAGGGCGCCCGCACCCGTCGACGGATTGCCGCCGGCCTGCTCGTTGTACTCGAACGGCCCGCTGTGACAGTAGGGGGCCAGGTCCGACGGGACGTTGGCGGAGCAGGTCTCGTTGCCAGTGACGCCGTAGAACTCCAGCGGGCTGCTGACGTCGCCGATCGTCGGCACCTTGAAGCCGGTTCCGAACGAGCCCCGCAGCAACAGCTGGTCGATGGGACGGAAGCTGCTGCTCAGCTTGAACGTCGTCGCCGAGCTCTTCTTGCCCTGGATTTCCGAGCCGATCGGTGCGCCGCTGGCATCGAAGCCGTCCTTGTTGTGGACCGCGCTGTACGAATCGAAGCGCGCCGACGCGTCGACTTCCAGCCGCTTCGTGATCGGTGCGTCCGCTTCCGCGAAGACGCCCCAGGCGTTGCGCGCCGAGTCGAAGGGCAACGTTCCGGAGCTGCCGCCGAACAGCGTGTCGGTGTAGTCCGGCTGCAGCGCGTTCTCGCCCATCAGGATCGCGCTGGGGCGATCGGTGTACTTCTGGCGGGTCAGGTCCAGGCCGGTCGCCAGGGCCAGGTCGCCGCCCGCCAGCCTGCCCAGCGTGGTCGACGTATGCGCCGAGGCGACGTCCAGCGTCGAGCGGCTCTGGTCCAGCGTCTGGTGCAGCACGGCCGGCGCAAGCACGTCGGCCTGCGCGGCGCCCGAGAACGGATCGTAGGCACCGCTGTCGATCAGCGCCTGGATCGCGTTCGCGGAGGCGTAGCCGCCTTCGGCGATGTCATACAGATGGCTTTGCGAATGGGTGAACGAGAACGTCGAGTCCCAGTTTCCCGTCGTCACGTCCGCCCCGACCACCAGGTGCTGCGTCTTGGTTTCGTATCCATCCTTGCGGCCACCGGTGCCGATCATGCGCACGTAGCCGACCTCGTTGGACGAGGTCGTGCCCGACGCCAGTTGCGGCGTGACGTAGGTGGCGATCTGGCTGGCGTTCAGGGCGAACGCCTGCGCCGGGGCGGCGTATTGGGCGTCGGTCCGGTTCTCGCCGATCAGCGCCTCGGCGAACAGGCTGACCTTGTCGCTCAGGTTGAAGCGGCTGGTGACCAGGAAATTGGCACGGCGCGAGGCCGGGATGTCTTCCACGGTCGCGGCGTAGTTGTACTTGCAGACCTTGCCGATCTTGACCGTGCCGGCGGCCGTGCAGGATCCGTTCGCGGCCAGCGACGGGTTGTAGTAGAGGTAGCCGTCGGGGGAGCTGGCGCCGGCACTGGTCGTGTCGGCATAGACGTTCGCCGACGGTGCGTAGGCACTCAGCAGGTTGACGTTCTCGGAGCCGTACCTGTCGTTGAAGTTCAGGACGCCGCCGCTCTTCGAGAACGAGCGCTGAGACGCCTGCACCGCCGACTGGTGGTCGAAGCTGGCCGCGAGGAAGACGTTGAAGCGGTCCTTGTCCAGGCTGCCGAAGCCCTTGGAGATCGACGCCGACGCACTCTGGCCGCCTGCCTTGAACGGGTGGTCCAGGCTCACGTCGACCGTCCCGTCGGTGCTGTCCTTCTTCGTGATGATGTTGACGACGCCGGCGATCGCGTCGGCGCCATACAGCGCGGAGGCGCCGTCGGTCAGCACGTCGACATGGTCGACCGCCCCCAGCGGGATCTGGTTCAGGTTGACCTGGGAGCCCGTCGTGTACGACGCCACGCGGTGGCCATTCAGCAGCACCAGCGTGTAGGCCGCGCCGATGTCGTGGATCGACGCCGTGGTCGTGCCGGCGCCGCCGCCGTTGACCGACTGCGACGCGGTGGTGAAGCCCTGCATCGCAGGCAGGTTCTGGATCAGGTCGGTGACGGTGGTGACGCCGGACCGCTTGATGTCGGCATTCGTGATCGTCTGGATCGGCAGCGCGCCTTCGATGGCGATGCGCTTGATGGCCGAGCCCGTGACTTCGACGCGCTGGACGTCCGTGGCCTCCTGCGCATGGGCCGCGCTTGCCAGGCAGGCGCCGAGCGCCATCGCGACGCCGCTGCAGATCTTCGTTCGTTGGAACATGTTCATGACTCCGGGAGATAAATGGAATATCCGTCGCGCAAACTCGTGATTCACGGCGACGACCTGTTGGGTATTCCATTCTTTCCAGCCAGTAACTCCCCACGCTGCCGGCAAACCCTGATGTAGCGACGTACCGACGGTGCGATGCCGATATTCAAGCCGGGTTTCGAGTCGGTTGATTTCAATCTCGACAAACGCGACCGCACCGCGACAAGGCATACCAGCCCAGCGGTGGTGCAGGCAAACGATCCGCGCAGCAACTCCAGAGCCGCTTCCCGCGAGAACAGTGGCCTCCGGGCTCGACCGCGGCAGCCGATGCGAACCCCGAGCTACCGGGTGTTTCGTTGCGGCACTGTTCGCGTGCAATCGCGAACCTCAATATTTCCTCCATGCGGAAATATTTCATGGGTGACGGCTAGCTATATATCCATCCGATGCAATCGGCAACGATATTTAACCCGTCGATCCGAGATTGTCCAGCGCGACAATCGGGAAATATAATCCTTTGACGTCGAACTGGTTCCAGCCCTCGCGAACGGTCGCCGCGACAGTGTTCAGGCACATCCCGAGACGTGCAGGTCAGGGCTATGCCAGCGACAGTTGCTCCGCAGCGGCCTGCAGCAGCGCCCGCGCCTCGTCCACGCTGGCGCCGACGTGGCGATCGATGCGGCGGATGAACGGGCAGGTGAGCACCGCCATCGCGTCGCCCTGCGGGCCGAGGATGGGCATCGAGATGTCGACCACGCCATGGCACTGCTGGCTGTCGCCCTGCCAGTAGCCCCGGTCGCGCACGATGGCGAGCAGGCGCTCGAGTTCGGCCTGCGGCAACACCACTTCGCCCTCGAGCACCTCGTGCTCGGCCAGCATCTCGGCGCGGCGCGGGGCCGACTGGAAGGCGAGCAGCGCATGGCCCGAGCCGGTATCGACGAGGTTCACCTTCACGCCCAGGCGCAGCGACATGCCCCAGTTGTTCGGGCCATGCACCTGGCCCACGACGACGATGTTGCCGCGGTCGTACACGCCCAGGTGGCACGACTGCTCCGCCGCCTTCGAGAACCGGTCCATCGCGGGCAGCGCGTGCGACACCAGCCGCTGGATCGGCGGGTGGCGGTGGCTCAGCACGAACAGCTTCAGGCTCAGCGCGTAGCGATCGCCCTCCAGCGACCGCGTGACGAACTGGCGCGCGACCAGGCGCTCGAGCATGCGGTAGATCTCGCTGGGGCTGCGTCCCATGGCCTTCACGATCTCGCCACGCGTGAGGCCCTGCGGCTCCTCGGCCAGCAGTTCCAGGATGTCGAGGCCCTTGTCGAGCGCGGGCGCGCGGTAGCGGTCGGGGGCTTCGGTCATGGGTTCTCCACGGCAACGGGGCGGCGCGAGCGCTCGCGCCTAGGGCAATCCCCAAGGTTCAAGCACCCGGCGAGGGCTAGACTGAAGTCTATCAGTGAACATTAGATTCACCAATAAACATGGAGACAAGCATGCGACTGCAGGGCAAGACGATCCTCGTGACGGCCGCCGGCCAGGGCATCGGCCGGGCCAGCGCCATCGCCTGCGCGCGTGAAGGCGCCGACGTCGTGGCCACCGACCTGCGCGCCGACCTGCTCGAATCGCTGGCCCGCGAGGCGCCCACGCTGCGCACGCACGTGCTGGACGTGCGCGACGACGCCGCCGTTCGGGCCCTGGCCGCGCAACTGCCGCCGCTCGATGGCCTGTTCAACTGCGCCGGCTTCGTCCACGAAGGCAGCATCCTGCAGTGCGACGAGGCGGCCTGGGACTTCAGCTTCGACCTCAACGTGAAGGGCGCGTACCGCGTCACGCGCGCCGTGCTTCCGGCGATGCTGGACAAGCTGGATCGCACGCGCGGCACGGCCGCCATCCTCAACATGGCCTCGATGGCCTCGTCGGTCAAGGGCTTCCCGAACCGCTTCGCGTACGGCGCCACCAAGGCCGCCGTCATCGGCATGACCAAGGCGCTCGCGGCCGACTACGTCACGCGCGGCCTGCGCTGCAACGCGCTGTGCCCCGGCACCGTCGACACGCCCTCGCTGCGCGGCCGCATCGCGTCGGCCGCCGACCCGGCGGCCGCCGAGAAGGCCTTCATCGCCCGCCAGCCCATGGGCCGGCTGGCCACGGTGGACGACATCACGCCGCAGGTCGTCTACCTGCTCAGCGACGAATCGCGCTTCGTGTCGGGCCAGGCGGTGCTGGTCGACGGCGGCGTGACGATCTGATGCGCATCGACGCCCACCAGCACTTCTGGCAGATCGCCCGCGGCGACTACGGATGGCTGCGCGTGGACGACGGCGCCCTCGCGCCGCTGGCGCGCGACTTCCTGCCCGCCGACCTCGCGCCGCTGCTGCGCGCGCACGACGTGTCGCGCACGGTGCTCGTGCAGGCGGCGCCCTCCGTGGCGGAGACCGAGTTCATGCTCTCGCTGGCCGCGTCGAGCGACACCGTCGGGGGCGTCGTCGGCTGGGTCGATCTCGCCTCCGAAAGCGCCGCATCGACGCTGGATCGGCTGGCCGCGGACGTGCGGCTCAAGGGCGTGCGGACCATGCTGCAGGACCTGCCCGCCGACGACTGGATCGTCGCCGCGCCGCGGCCCGACGCGCTGCGCGCGTTGCGGCGACTGGGCCTGCGCTTCGACGCGCTGGTGAGGCCGCGCCAGCTCGCGCCCCTCGCGCGCTTCGCCCGCGCGCACGCGGAGCTGCCCATCGTGGTGGACCACGCCGCCAAGCCGCCGCTGGCATCGGCCTGGAACGGCGAGGCCATGCAGGCCTGGCGCCGCGACCTGGCCGCGCTCGCCGGCCTGCCCAACGTGTGCTGCAAGATCTCCGGCCTGCTGACCGAACTCGCGCCCGCGGACCGCGCCGCGCCACAACGCGCGGCCACGAGCCTGCGCCCCGTGATCGACGCGCTGCTGGACTGGTTCGGCCCCGGGCGCCTGATGTGGGGCAGCGACTGGCCCGTGCTCACGCTCGCCGGCCCCTACGCCGACTGGGTCGCGGCGAGCGACACGCTGCTGGCGCCGCTGTCGGCCGGCGAGCGCGCGCAGGTGCTGCACGGCTCCGCGCAACGCTTCTACGGACTCGCCTGAGCCCCGCGCCATGGACACGCTCGTCTCCCTCCGCGGCCTGAGCAAGAGCTTCGCCGGCGTGCAGGCGCTCGACAAGGTGTCGTTCGAGCTGCGCGCCAGCGAGGTGCATGCGCTGATGGGCGAGAACGGCGCGGGCAAGTCGACGCTGATGAAGGTGCTGGCCGGCATCCACGCGCGCGACGCGGGCGAGATCGAGATCGAAGGGCGCGCCGTCGATGTGGCCAGCCCGCGCGACGCGCAGGCGCTGGGCATCGGCATCGTGCACCAGGAGCTCAACCTGATGCGCCACCTCAGCGCCGCGCAGAACATCTTCATCGGCCGCGAGCCGCGCCGCGGGCTGGGGCTGTTCCTCGACGAGGAGCGCCTGAACGCCGACGCGCGGCGGCTGTTCGCGCGCCTGAACCTCGACCTCGATCCGCGCACGCTGGTCGCCGACCTCACGGTGGCGCGCCAGCAGATGGTGGAGATCGCCAAGGCGCTGTCCTTCGATTCGAAGGTGCTGATCATGGACGAGCCCACGGCCGCGCTCAACGCACAGGAGGTGGCCGACCTGTTCCGCGTGGTGCGCCAGCTGCGCGAGGAAGGCGTGGGCATCGTCTACATCTCGCACCGCATGGACGAGCTGCGCCAGATCGCCGACCGGGTCACGGTGATGCGCGACGGCCGCACCATCGCCACCGTCGCCATGGCCGACACCGACGTCGCCGCGATCATCCACATGATGGTGGGCCGCGCGCTGGAGGAGAACCTGCGCGGCGCGCCGCCCGACACCGCGCGCAACGAGGTCGCGCTGGAGGTGCGCAAGCTGCGGCGCGGCGCGGCCATCCGCGACGTGAGCTTCAGCGTGCGCAAGGGCGAGATCCTCGGCTTCGCGGGGCTGATGGGCGCCGGCCGCACGGAGGTCGCGCGCGCCGTGTTCGGCGCCGACGCGATCGACGGCGGAGAGATCCGGGTGCACGGCCGGGCCGTGCGCATCCGCACGCCGCAGGACGCGGTGGCGAACGGCATCGGCTACCTGTCCGAGGATCGCAAGCAGTTCGGCCTCGCCACGGCCATGGACGTGCAGGCCAACATCGCGATGACGTCGATGTCGCGCCTGCTGCGCCTGGGCATGTTCATCGACCAGGCGGCCATCGCGCGCACGGCCGACGGCTACGTGCGCCAGCTGGGCATCCGCACGCCCTCGGTCGCGCAGCCGGTCAAGCTGCTGTCGGGCGGCAACCAGCAGAAGGTCGTGATCGCGAAATGGCTGCTGCGCGACTGCGACATCCTGTTCTTCGACGAGCCCACGCGCGGCATCGACGTCGGCGCCAAGGCCGAGATCCACAAGCTGATCGACGCGCTGGCCGCGCAGGGCAAGGCCATCGTCGTGATCTCGTCCGAGCTGCCCGAGATCCTGCGCCTGTCGCACCGCGTGCTGGTGATGTGCGAAGGCCGCGTCACCGGCGAACAGGACGCGCGCGACGCGACGCAGGAATCCATCATGCGGCTGGCGACGCGCTGCGCGTCCTCGGCCACCCACTGAGTCAACCATGTCCGCCTCGCTCCCCTCGCCCACCCGGCCCGCGCCGCTCGCCGTCCTGAAGAAGCTGTTCTGGCGGCCCGCCGCGCGCCAGAAGCTGCTGGCCTTCGCGAGCCTGGTGGCCCTGCTCGTGTTCTTCACGTTCGCCTCGCCCAACTTCATGCAGGTGGACAACCTGGTGAGCATCCTGCAGGCCACGGCCGTCAATGGCGTGCTGGCGATCGCGTCCACGTTCGTGATCGTGAGCGCAGGCATCGACCTGTCGGTGGGCACGCTGATGACCTTCTGCGCCGTGATGGCCGGCGTGGTGCTCACCAACCACGGGCTGCCGCTGCCGCTGGGCATCGCCGCGGCCATCGCCACGGGCGCGCTGTGCGGCCTCGTCTCGGGTACGTTGATCGCCAAGCTGAAGATCCCGCCATTCATCGCCACGCTGGGCATGATGATGCTGCTCAAGGGGCTGTCGCTGGTCATCTCCGGCACCAAGCCGATCTACTTCAACGACACGCCGGGCTTCTCTGCGATCTCGCAGGACTCGCTGGTCGGCGACCTCATCCCCGCGCTGCCCATCCCCAACGCGGTGCTGATCCTGTTCCTGCTGGCCATCGCCGCGAGCGTGGTGCTGGAGCGCACTGCGCTGGGCCGCTACACCTACGCGATCGGCAGCAACGAGGAGGCGATCCGGCTGTCGGGCGTCAACGTCGACTTCTGGAAGATCGTCGTCTACGCGCTGGGCGGCGGCATCTGCGGCGTCGCCGGGCTGCTGATCGCCTCGCGCCTGAACTCCGCGCAGCCGGCCCTCGGCCAGGGCTACGAGCTCGACGCGATCGCGGCCGTCGTGATCGGCGGCACGTCGCTGAGCGGCGGCTCCGGAACCATCCTGGGCACCATCATCGGCGCCTTCATCATGAGCGTGCTCACGAACGGGCTGCGCATCCTGTCGGTGGCCCAGGAATGGCAGACGGTGGTGACCGGCGTGATCATCATCCTCGCGGTGTGGGCCGACATCCTGCGCCGACGCACGCGCGCCTAGCAGGCGGCGCACCTGTCTTTTCAGCCTGCGGTTCGACAACATCAAGGAGACAACGACATGTCCAGGAAGACCGTTCTCGCGGCCGCGCTCTGCGTCGCCGCCGCCCTCGCCGGCAGCGCGGGCGCCCAGCAGCAGCAATACATCCCGCTGATTTCCAAGGGCTTCCAGCACCAGTTCTGGCAGGCCGTGAAGGCGGGCGCCGAACAGGCCGGCAAGGACTACAACGTGCGCATCACGTTCGAGGGCCCCGAGACCGAGGCGATGGTGGACAAGCAGATCGACATGCTGTCGTCGGCGCTCGCCAAGCACCCCGCCGCGATCGGCTTCGCGGCGCTGGACAGCCAGGCCGCCATCCCGCTGCTGAAGAAGGCGCAGGCGGCGAAGATCCCGGTGATCGCGTTCGACTCGGGCGTCGACTCCGACATCCCGACCACCACCGCCACCACCGACAACAAGGCCGCCGCCGCGCTCGCAGCCGACAAGATGGCGCAACTGATCGGCGGCGCCGGCGAGGTGGCCCTCGTCGTGCACGACCAGACCAGCCGCACCGGCATCGACCGCCGCGACGGCTTCGTCGACCGCATGAAGGCCGCGCATCCGAACGTGAAGGTGGTGAGCGTGCAGTACGGCGCCGGCGACCACCTGAAGTCCACCGAGATCGCCAAGTCCATGCTGCAGGCCTACCCGAACCTCAAGGGCATCTTCGGCGCGAACGAGGGCTCGGCGGCCGGCGTGGTCAACGCCCTGCGCGAGACGCATCGCAAGATCGTCGTGATCGGCTACGACTCGGGCAAGCAGCAGAAGGACGCGATCCGCGAGGGCATCGAGGCCGGCGCCATCACGCAGAACCCGGTGGGCATCGGCTACAAGACCGTCGAGGCGGCCGTCAAGACGCTCAAGGGCGAGAAGGTGCCCAAGGTGATCGACACGGGCTTCTACTGGTACGACAAGACCAACATCGACGACCCGAAGATCGCGGCCGTCCTCTACGACTGATCGGAGCGCCTTCCATGAAACTGCTGCGCCACGGGCCGCGAGGCCAGGAGCGTCCCGGCGTGCTCGACGCGGAAGGCCGCGTGCGCGACCTGTCCGCCGTCGTGCCCGACATCGCCGGCGACGTGCTCACCGCCGCCGGCCTCGCGCGCCTGCGCGGGATCGACCTCGCCACGCTGCCGCTCGTGCCCGGCATGCCGCAGGACGGCCTGCGGCTGGGCCCGTGCGTGGGCGCGGTCGGCAAGTTCATCTGCATCGGCCTGAACTACGCCGATCACGCGGCCGAATCGGGCATGGCGTTGCCGGCGGAGCCGGTGGTGTTCTCGAAATGGACCAGCGCCATCACGGGGCCCGACGACGACGTCGAGATCCCGCGCGGCTCCACGCGCACCGACTGGGAGGTGGAACTGGGCGTGGTGATCGGCACCGGCGGCCGCTACATCGCGCAGGCCGACGCGCTCTCGCACGTGGCCGGCTACTGCATCGTCAACGACGTCTCTGAACGCGAGGTGCAGCTGGAACGCGGCGGCGGCCAGTGGGACAAGGGCAAGGGCCACGACACCTTCGGCCCGATCGGCCCGTGGCTGGTCACCGCCGACGATGTGCCCGACCCGCAGGCGCTGAACCTGTGGCTGGAGGTGGACGGCCACCGCTTCCAGGACGGCAACACGCGCACGATGGTGTTCGGCGTGGCGCAGCTCGTGAGCCACCTGAGCCGCTTCATGAGCCTGCAGCCGGGCGACATCATCTCCACCGGCACGCCCCCCGGCGTGGGCCTGGGCCAGAAGCCGCCGCGCTACCTCGTGGCCGGCCAGGTGATGCGGCTGGGCATCCAGGGGCTGGGCGTGCAGCGCCAGCGCACGGTGGCGGCATGACCATCATCCGTTCCATGCGCGTGAGCGATGTGCGCTTCCCGACGTCGGAGTTCCTCGACGGCTCCGACGCGATGAACCCCGACCCCGACTACTCCGCGGCCTACGTGGTGCTGGAGACGGACTCGCCGGGCCTCGAGGGCCACGGCCTCACCTTCACGATCGGGCGCGGCAACGACATCGTCTGCGCCGCGATCCAGGCGATGCGGCACCTGGTGGTGGGCCTCGACCTGGCCTGGATCGCCGGGGACATGGGCCGCTTCTGGCGCCACGTCACCTCCGACAGCCAGCTGCGCTGGATCGGCCCCGACAAGGGCGCGATCCACCTGGCCACCGGCGCCGTCGTCAACGCCGTGTGGGACCTGTGGGCCAAGTCCGAGGGCAAGCCGGTGTGGCAGCTGGTGGCCGACATGAGCCCGGAGGAGATCGTGCGGCTGATCGACTTCCGCTACATCACCGACTGCATCACGCCCGACGAGGCGCTGGCCCTGCTGCGCGAGCGCGCGGTGGGCAAGGAGGCGCGCCGCGCCGAGCTGCTGGCCAACGGCTATCCGTCGTACACCACGTCGGCCGGCTGGCTCGGCTACGAGGACGCCAAGCTGCGCCGGCTGGTGCGCGAGGCGGTGGACGCCGGCTTCTCGCATGTCAAGCTCAAGGTCGGGCGCGACCTGGCCGACGACGTGCGCCGCCTGCGCATCGCGCGCGAGGAACTCGGCCCGGATCGCCACCTGATGATCGACGCCAACCAGGTGTGGGACGTGGACCAGGCGCTGGCATGGCTGCCGCAGCTCGCCTTCGCCAGGCCCTGGTTCATCGAGGAGCCCACCAGCCCCGACGACGTGGCCGGCCACCGCCGCATCCGCGAGGCGATGAAGGGCCACATGCAGGTGGCCACCGGCGAGATGTGCCAGAACCGCATCATGTTCAAGCAGTTCATCGCCGGCGGCGCGCTCGACGTGGTGCAGATCGACGCGTGCCGGCTGGGCGGCGTCAACGAGGTGCTGGCGGTGATGCTGATGGCGGCCAAGCACGGGCTCAAGGTGTGCCCGCACGCGGGCGGCGTGGGGCTGTGCGAGTACGTGCAGCACCTGGCCATGATCGACTGGCTGTGCATCGCCGGCACGCGCGAGGGCCGCGTGATCGAGTACGTCGACCACCTGCACGAGCACTTCGTCGATCCCTGCGTGATGCGCGGCGCGGCCTACATGCCGCCGACGCGTCCCGGCTATTCGATCGAGATGAAGCCCGCCTCGATAGCCCGCCACCTGTTCCGCGGCTAGGATAGTCCCCATGGACCTGCACCTGCGCGACAAGATCGTCATCGTCACCGGCGGAGGCGCGGGCATCGGCGCGGCCATCACCGCGCAACTCGCGCGCGAGCACGCGATTCCGGTGGTGTTCGATCGCGCGCCCCTGCGGCCCGCTTTCGCCGAGGAGATCGCCGCGCTGTGCCCGGCGTTCGGCTTCTTCCAGCTGGAGCTGTCGGACGAGGCCGCCTGCGCCGCGGCCGTGGCCCGCACGATGGAGAAGCACGGCGGCATCGACGCGCTCGTCAACAACGCCGGCGTCAACGACGGCGTGGGGCTGGAGGCCGGCCGCGCCGCGTTCATGCATTCGCTGGAATCCAACCTCGTGCACTGCTACGTGATGGCGCACCTGTGCGTCGAGCAGCTCAAGGCGCGCCGCGGCGCCATCGTCAACATCTCCTCGAAGACGGCGCTCACCGGCCAGGGCGGCACCAGCGGCTACGTGGCCGCCAAGGCCGGCCTGCTGGGCCTCACGCGCGAGTGGGCGGCCGCGCTCGCGGGCGACGGCGTGCGCGTGAACGCCGTGCTCCCCGCGGAGGTGATGACGCCCATGTACACGCAGTGGCTGCGGACGCGGCCCGATCCCGACCAGGCGCTGCGCGACATCACGGGCCGCATCCCGCTGGGCCACCGCATGACCACGGACCGCGAGATCGCCGACCTGGTGGTGTTCCTGCTCAGCGATCGCTCGTCGCACACCACGGGGCAGTGGCTGCACCCGGACGGCGGCTACGTGCACCTCGACCGCGCGCTCCCCTGACATGCGCCACTGCCTTTTCCTCGACCTCCGCGACGATCCCGACCTGATCGCGCGATACGAGGCGCATCACCGCGCCGTGTGGCCCGAGGTGCAGGCGCACCTGCGCGCGCAGGGCGTCACGGGCATGCAGATCTGGCGCCTCGGCACGCGCCTGTGCATGGTGATGGAGACCGACGACGCGCGCTTCGACGCGGCGCGCATGGGCCGGGCCGAGGCCGCCGACCCGCGGCTCGTGGCCTGGGAGACGCTGATGGCCACGTTCCAGGCGCCCACGCCATGGACGTCGCCGGACCGCAAGTGGACGCCCGGCGCCCTGATCTTCGACTGGCCTGCATCCGACACTCAGCCGACATGAGACTCCGCTTCCTGGCAGCAACGCTGCTGTCCCTGGCCACCGCCGCGAGCGCCGCGCCCGACATCACCGCCCTGCAGATGGCCCGCCAGATGGGCGCCGGCTGGAACCTCGGCAACTCGCTCGAGGCCATCGGCGGCGAGACGGCCTGGGGCAACCCGCCCGTCACCCGCGCGATGTTCGACGCGGTGAGGGCGGCCGGCTTCCGCACCGTGCGCATCCCGCTGGCGTGGAAGCAGTACGCCGACGCCGACGACCGCATCGGGGCCGCCTGGATGGCGCGCGTCACGCACGTGGTCGACGACGCGCGCGCCGCGGGCCTCGTCGTGATCATCAACATCCACTGGGACGGCGGCTGGATGCAGCCGACGGCCGCGCGGGAGGCGGCGGTCGACGCGCGCCTCGCGACCTTCTGGACGCAGATCGCGGACAACTTCAAGGCCTACGACGACCAGTTGCTGTTCGCCGGAACCAACGAGGTGATGGTCGAGGGCGACTACAAGCCGCCGACGCCCGAAGTCGTCGCGGTGCAGAACGGCTTCAACCAGGTCTTCGTCGACGCCGTGCGCGCCACCGGCGGCAACAACGCCACGCGCTTCCTGGTAGTGCAGGGCTTCAACACCAACATCGACTTCACCGTCGCGAGCGCGCGCCTGCCCAAGGACCCGGCACGCGACCGGCTGATGATGGAGGTGCACTACTACGACCCGTACGATTTCGCGCTGAACGCGGGCAGCGGCACCTGGCAATGGGGCGCGACCGCCACCGACCCGAAGGCCACCGAGCCCTGGGCCGATGAGGCGCACGTCGACGCGCAGTTCGAGAAGATGAAGACCCGCTTCGTGGATCGCGGCATCCCGGTCATCCTCGGCGAGTTCGCGGCCATCTCGCGCACCGAGCGCCCGGGCGCAGAGGCCTACCGCATCCGATGGAACCGCTACGTCGCGCACTCCGCGGCCACGCACGGCGCGGTGCCGATCTACTGGGATCCGGGGTCGACCGGCAACCACAGCTCGGGGCTGTTCGATCGCAAGACCGGAGCGCAGGTCTACCCCGCGCTGGTCAGCGCGATCGTCGATGCGGTGAAGTAGCGCCCGGCGCGTTCAGAGCGTCTTCAATTCCAGCAGCACCGGCACCAGCGGCCGGGCGACGTCCTCCAGCAGCGTCTCGATGCGCGCGTCGTCGACCCCGTCGAGGCAGGCGCGCTCGAGCGCGGATGCCGCCGGGTGGACGCTACGCACGGCGAGCGAGCCGGTGACGCTCTTCAGGTCGTGCGCCATGCGCATCGCCGCCGCGGCGTCGCCGCGCGTGCGCGCCGCGCGGAAGCGCTCCGCGAAGTCCAGCTCGCGATCGCGGAACATGCGCAGCAGGTGCACGTACAGCGTGCTGTCGCCCATCATCGCGGCCACACCGGCGCGGCTGTCGACGCCGACCAGGCCGGCCAACGGATCGGCGCGCGCGTGGCCGCCGTCCGCCGCCGCCGGCTCGCAGGCCGCGGCCGGGAGCGGCCTGATCCAGCGGGCGAGCGTGGCGAACATCTCCTCGACCTTGATCGGCTTGGCGATGTGGTCGTCCATCCCGGCGGCGAGCGCCTTGTCGCGGTCGCCCACCATCGCGTTGGCCGTCATCGCGATGACCGGCAGGTGGCGCCAGCGGGCCTGCGCGCGCAGGGCCCGGGTGGCCGCGTAGCCGTCCATGACGGGCATCTGGCAGTCCATCAACACGCCGTCGAAGGATTGCTGCGCCAGCATGGCCAGCGCCTCCTGGCCATCGCCCGCGACGCTGGCGACGATGCCGGCGCGGTCGAGCAGCGTCAGGGCGATCTCGCGATTGATCGCGTTGTCCTCCACGAGCAGGACGTGCGCCCCGCGCAGGCTGTCCTGGTGCGCGAGCAGGGCCTCCTCGCGCTGCGTGGAACGCCGCCGGCGCTCCACGGCCACGCCCAGCACGGCGCCGCAGGCATCGAAGAGCGTCGACGGCGTGACGGGCTTGATCAGCAGCGCGCCGACGGACGGCTGGCGGTCGGCCAGGCGCCGCAGCACGTCTTCGCGGTTGAACGCGGTGAGCATCAGCACCGTGGGCGTCGGGTGGCGTCCGCCCTCGCGGCGGCCCAGCTGGTAGGCGCACTCGACGCCGTCGAGGCCGGGCATCTTCCAGTCGAGCAGCATCACCTGGTACGGCTCGTCGGCGGCGTCGGCGACCGCCACCTTGCGCAGGGCGTCCTGGCCGTCGACGGCGGTGTCGGCGCGCAGGCCCAGCGCGCGGCTCATCTCCGACAGGATCTCGCGGGCCCCCGCGTTGTCGTCGACGACCAGCACGCGGCTGCCGTGCAGGCCCGGATGGTTGGCCGGCGCCGTCTCGGCGTGCTCGGCCTGCAGCGCGAAATCGAGCGTGAAATGGAAGCGGCTGCCCGCGCCCCAGGTGCTGTCGACCGCGACCTCGCCGCCCATCAGCCGGACCAGGTGCCGGCTGATCGCCAGGCCCAGGCCCGTGCCGCCGTAGCGCCGGCTGGTGGAGGCGTCGGCCTGCGAGAACGGCTGGAACAGGCGGCCCTGCTGCTCGGGCGTCATGCCGATGCCGGTGTCGCGCACCTCGAAGCGCAGGCGCACGGCGGCGTCCGAACGCTCGACGACCTCGACGCCGACGACGATCTCGCCGCGCTCGGTGAACTTGACCGCGTTGTAGCCGAGGTTGAGCAGCACCTGGCCCAGGCGCGACGGGTCGCCCACCAGCGCCAGCGGCAGTTGCGGCGGCTGGGCGAACAGCAGCTCGAGTCCCTTTTCCTCCGCGCTCAGGCCCACCAGGTTCGCGAGGCCGTCCATCACGTCGCCGAGGTTGAACGGGATGGATTCGATGTCGAGCCTGCCGGCCTCGATCTTCGAGAAATCCAGGATGTCGTTGATGATGCCCAGCAGCGACTCGGCCGCGCCGTGCACGCGTTGCACGTAATGCAGCTGCCTGGCGTCCAGGCCGCTCTGCAGCGCCAGGTACGACATCCCGAGGATGGCGTTCATCGGCGTGCGGATCTCGTGGCTCATGTTGGCCAGGAAATCGCTCTTGGCCTGGTTGGCGGCGTCGGCCTGTTCCTTGGCGACGACCAGCTCGGCCGTCCGCTCCTGGATCATGTCCTCGAGGTGCTCGCGGTGGCGCCGCAGTTCCTCGTCGGCCTTCTTCTGCTCGGTGATGTCGCGCGAGATGCCCAGCAGGAACTGCGGCTCGCCGCGCACGTCGAGGATGGGGATCTTCATCGTGTGCACGAGGCGCGTGCCGTGGCGCGTGTGCACGGGCTCCTCCGGGATGTCCACCATCTGGCGCGACTCCATCACCGCGCGATCCTTCAGCGCGAAGAAGTCGGCCTCGTCCTTGGGGAAGATGTCGTGGACGTCCTTGCCGATGAACTCCTCGCGCGGATGGCCCAGCAGTTGCTCGCCCGCCTTGTTGAAGCGGACGAAGCGCAGCGTGGCCGCCTCCTTGACGAAGATCATGTCGGGGATGTTCTCGACGATGCTGCTGAGGAAGTGCTCGCTGGCCCGCGCGGACTCCTCCGCGTGCTGACGATCGACGATCTCCGCGCGCTGGCCGGCGAGCGCCGCGCTGAGTTCGGCCGTGCGCTCCGTGACCCGCGCCTCGAGTTCTAGGTTGAGCTCGTGCAGCGCGTCCTCGGCGAGTCCGCGCCGGCGCCTGTCCTCGAGGAACTGCCCCACCGCTCGCGCCATGTCGGCGATCTCGTCGCCGCCGTGCACCGGGAGCCCGGCCTGGTCGGTGTCGCCCACGCCGAACCGGAGCGCGTGGCTGACCCGGCGCAGGCGCCGCACCACGTGCCGGCCGAGGAACACGCGGGCGATCAGCCACGCGAGCACCAGGCTCACGCCCACCTCGCCGATCACCCAGCGGCGGGTGCGATCGGAGTCGTCGGCCAGCCGCTGGACCGCCTCGCGGTAGTCGCGCGTGAAATAGTCCGACAGCTGCTGGGCCGCCACGGCCAGGACGTCGGCCTCGCGGCGCAGGTCGGCATCGAGGCTGGCCGGCGAGGTCCCCGGTCCGGCCGCGGGCGCCGCCCGGCCGTCCGCGCCCAGCGCGTTCTCGCGCACCTGCGCCTGGATGTTGACGGTGTTGCGGAAGCGCTGGCTGGCGCGGTGCAGCGCCAGCATGTCGACGTCGTCGCTGGCGGCCGCGGCGGCCAGCCGCGCCACCAGCTTGTCGAAGGCCTCCAGGTGCTCGATGACCTGGGCGTGGTCCTGGCGCACCCCGTCGACGCTGTCCATGACCCGGAGCTGCAACGCCAGGCGTTCGATCTTCAACGTGTGCTGCTGCAGGTCCTGCGCGTCCTGCAGCCGGGCCAGGCGCTGGTCGGCCAACTGGCGGATATCCTCCGCCGAATCGGCCAGCGAGTAGACGGTGGTGGCGCCCACCACGACGACCAGCGCGGCCAGGCAGGCCACCGCCAGCGTGAACTGCGCGGCGAGCGATTGGGGGATGGGCAGCTTCACGGGCGTTGCCAGATGCGCCGATAGATGTCGCGGTAGCCGTTGGCGGGGTCGTAGAGCAGCCGGTCGCCGCCGTCCGCATCGATGTTGTCCGCCGTGACCAGGTGCACGGGGAACACGGTGCCCGTGACGTGCTCGCCGGCGAACAACCGGTTCATCTCGTCGACCAGTTGCCAGCCGTGCAGGTTCAGCGGTTCCGCCACCGTGCCCGTCTGGAACGTGCCGGTGCGGATGCGCAGGAAGGCCGACTCGCTGCCGTCGCCGGCGGACAGCAT